>FTHQ01000197.1_pt1 | contig 42748 bp, 33 predicted proteins | sample 1641001 | NCBI WGS metagenome assembly FTHQ01 (sample SAMEA3914872, study PRJEB12502) | metagenome | biome: forest; material: soil | place: Canada | collected 2011-07-03 | depth 0.3 m | reverse complement strand
CCGCTCGCGCCGGTCACCGGTCTCGTCTCGACGGTCACGGGCGCGCTCGGCGGCGCAGCCGGCGGCAGCGGCGGCCCGCTCGCGCCGGTCACCGGTCTCGTCTCGACGGTCACGGGCGCGCTCGGCGGCGCAGCCGGCGGCAGCGGCGGCCCGCTCGCGCCGGTCACCGGTCTCGTCTCGACGGTCACGGGCGCGCTCGGCGGCGCAGCCGGCGGCAGCGGCGGCCCGCTCGCGCCGGTCACCGGTCTCGTCTCGACGGTCACGGGTGCACTCGGCGGCGCAGCAGGTGGCAGCGGCGGTCCGCTCGCGCCGGTCACCGGTCTCGTCTCGACGGTCACGGGTGCACTCGGCGGCGCAACGGGTGGCGCAGGCAGCGCAAATCCTCTGGCGCCCGTCACCGGTCTTCTCGGCGCAGTCACGGGCGCCCTCGGCGGCGCGACGGCTGGCGCAGGCGGCGGCAGCCCGCTCGCCCCGGTGACGAACGTCGTCTCCACGGTCACGAGCACGGTGGGCGTGCCGGCACTGAGCGGCGGCACGGGTGCCGTCACGAATTCGGGTTCGTCGTCGAATCCGCTGGCGCCCGTCACGTCGCTGATCGGCGGCCTGCTCGGCGGCACGCACGGCAAGTAATCCGACATCCATTCATCGAAAAGACAGCGAGGAGTCCATCATGTCCCAGCAACGTTCCCTCCCGACGGTCGCCCTGCGCCATTGGCGCGTGCCCCTCACCGCCTTCGCCGCGGCGTGCCTGCTGGCCGCTTGCGGCGGTGGCGGCGTCAGCTCGCCGCCGACCAGCAGCAACGACAACAACAACCCGAGCACGAGCGGCACGTCCGGGACGAGCGGCACCAGCGGCTCGTCGACCGGCACCAAGGGTGTCATCAGCACGGTCGGCCAGACGGCTACCGACCTCGGCAGCACGGTCGGCAACATCAGCCTGCCGGGCCTCGGCGACGGCGTGCCGAAGGGTATCGGCAGCACGCTGTCCAGCACCGGCACGATCGTCGGTGCGGCAGCCGATGCGGTGAGCAACGGGCTGGGACAGATCGGCTCGACGAAGGACCCGGTCGGCACCACGGTGGCCGGTCTCGGCAACGTCGTCGGTGCGACCAGCAACACGGTGTCCGGCCTGAGCTCGACGGTCAAGGCGCTGGGCACGGGCCCGCTGGCGCCGCTCGCGCCGGTCACGACGCCGGTCGGCACCGTGCTCGACACGGTCGCCAACGGCCTGACGGCCGCCGGCACGACGATCGGCTCGACGCTGTCGTCGGGCGCCGTGCAGCAGGTCACGCAACCGATCAGCTCGGCGATCACGCCGCTCGTGATCACCGCCGGCCAGGTCACGCAGCAGGTCGGCACGACGACCGGCCTCGGCCAACCCGTCTCGGGCCTGCTCGGCCAGATCGGCGGCGCGATCAGCTCGGCCGGCAAGCAGGTCGGCGGCACGTCGAGCCAGCCGCTCGTCGGCGACGTCGGCCAGCTCGTGACGGCAGTCGGCAACACCGTGACCAACGCGGGCGGCCTCGTCAATCCGAACGGCCCGAATGGCGCGGCGCCGATCCCCGGCCTGATCACGAGCCTCGTCGGCGGCTCGACGGCAACCGTCCAGAACGGCTCGTCGTCAGGTTCCGGTTCGACGAACCCGCTCGGCGGCTTGTTGTCGGGTCTGGGCTCGACGCCGCTCGGCTCGCTCACGGGCGCGCTCGGCGGCGCAGCAGGCGGCTCGGGCAGCGGCCCGCTCGCGCCGGTGACGGGCCTGGTCTCCACGGTGACCGGCGCACTGGGTGGCGCAGCAGGCGGCAGCAGCGGCCCGCTCGCACCCGTCACGAATCTCGTGTCGACGGTCACGGGCACGCTCGGCGGCGCCACGGGTGGCGCAGGCAGTGCAAACCCTCTCGCGCCCGTCACCGGTTTGCTGAATACTGTCACCGGAGCAGTTGGCGGTGCGGCAGGGTCCGGGGGGGCGAGCCCGCTCGCGCCGGTCACGTCGCTGGTCGGCAGCGTGTCGGGTACGGCATCGTCGAGCAGCGGCTCGACGGGCCTGCTGGCACCGGTCACGGGGTTGCTGGGTACGCTGGGTAGCGTTGGCAAGTAAGGAGGACGGTCGCGTCATCGCAGCCGGAGCGAATGGCGCGGCCGTACAAACACAACCGGCATTGCGGCACGCGGCGCGCGACACCCCGGGGTCGCGCGCCGGCATTACAAAGAAGACGAAAAGCAAGGCCTACGAGGAAGAACAATGAAATCCAGACTCGACAGATGGATGATGCTGCTCGCCATCGCGGCAGCAGGTACGGCACAGGCACAAACGCGCGTCGGCGGTAACCCGCTCGACTCCCTTCCCCAGATCAACGCGCCGAAGACGGGCCCGAACGTCACCGTGCAGGTCGCGCCGCAGGCGCCGCAATTGCAGGAGCTGCTGTCGCGGCACCTGACGCCGAAGACGTTCCAGGTCGAAGGCGTGAAGTCGATACCGTTCGAAGAAATCACGCGCCGCTTCACACCGCTCGTCGGCAAGGACATCACGATCGGCGAACTGATCGAAACCGCCAACGGCGTGACGACGCTGTACCAGGAACGCGGCTACGCGCTGTCGTTCGCGTTCGTCCCCGCGCAAACGTTCGAGAACGGCGTCGTGCGCATCACGGTGGTCGAAGGCTATGTGTCGGACGTCAAGGTCACCGGCAAGCCCGGCGCGATGGAACCGAAGATTCGCGCGATTGCCGCGCACATCACGGCCGATCGCCCGCTGCGCCGCGCGACGTTCGAGCGTTACGTGAACACGTTCGGCCTGCTGCCCGGCCTCACGGTGAAGGCGAATGTCCCGCCGCCGCAGACCACCGACGGCGCGACGACGCTCGAGCTCGCGGTCGATCGCAAGCCGTTCAACGTCAGCACGGGTATCGACTTCAACCACCCCGGCGTGCAGGGCCTCATCACCGCGACCGAAAACGGCCTGACGCGGTTCGGCGAGCAGTTGAGCATCTCGGCGCTCGCGCCGCCGGGACGCGACAAGCAAACCTACTTCGCGTTCAGCGGCGCGGTGCCCGTCGGCAGCAGCGGCCTGATCACGCGCCTCGACGCCAGCACGTATCGCGGCAAGCCGACCGACAACCCGGGGTTGCCGTCGTACGTCGAGCGGACGGTCAAGAACGAAAAACTCGGTCTTTCGGCTTCCTATCCGATACTGTTGAACAATCAGCGCAGCCTGCTCGGCACCGTGTCGGGCTATGCGTCGCACAACGAGGACCGCTACCAGAACCAGATCAACGGTGCGAGTCTCGATACGCGCTCGCAGGTCCGCGTGCTGCAGATGCAGCTCGACTACACGAGCGTCCAGCCGAAACAGGTACAGAAGCTGAGCGTTAACGTCGCGAAAGGCTTCAACATCCTCGGCGCATCGAAAGCGCAGGACATCACCGTCGGCACGACCACGACCTCGGTGGACAGCCCGATCTCGCTGACCTTCGTGCGCACCGGCGCGACCTTCACGCAGACGAACGAATGGCCGTTCCGGATCGGCACGTCGGTCTCGCTGACCGGGCAATACAGCCCCGACTCGCTGCCGACGTCCGAACAGATCTCGTTCGGCTCGACCCGTTACGCGCTCGGCTACCAGCCGGGCGAGACATCGGGCGACTCGGGCTGGGGGATGTCGCTGGAGGTCAACCGCGGCTTCACGCCGGGCTGGACGTATCTGAAATCGATCACGCCGTACATCGCATACGACATGGCGCGCGTGTATCTGCACTCGGGCACGCCATCGCCGAACCGCATGTCGTCGGTCGGCATCGGCGTGCGGCTCACGGACAGCCGTTACTACAGTCTCGACCTGAACGTCGCCAAACCGGTGGGCGACGCACCGGTCGAAAGCGCATCGCGTAGCCCACGGATCAATGCGGCGTTCTCCTATCAGCTCAACTGATCGGCCACCCAAGTCACGAAACAGCCCGCGTCACGCGGGCTGTTTCGATTAGAGTCCCCTCTATCAAACGTGGCGCGCGGTTTCACGTATTCTGGCGAAGCTCGCAACATGCCCGCCCCATGCAGACGGTCGTGCGGGCGAATCGAACAGACATGCAAAACAAGGAGGATGACAATGATTCAACTGACCCGCCCGTTGCGTGCAATCGCCATTGCCGGCGCCCTGCTCGCGTGCGCAGCCCCCACGTTCGCGCAAGCCGATAGCCCTATCGGCATGTGGCAGACGATCGACGACAACACCCATCAACCGAAGGCACTCGTACAGATCGCCGAAGATGGCGACGGCTCGCTGACGGGCAAGGTCGTCAAGGGCCTCGGCGCGAACGATACGCCCGATCGCCGCTGCACCGCGTGCACGGACGAGCGCAAGGATCAGCTCATCAAGGGCATGACGATCATCAAGGCGATGAAGAAGGACGGCGACCACTGGGACGGCGGCAACATTCTCGACCCGGAGAACGGCAAGGTCTACAAGTGCAAGATGACGCTCGAAGACGGCGGCCAGAAGCTCGTGGTGCGCGGCTACATCGGCGTGTCGCTGCTCGGTCGTTCGCAGACCTGGGTTCGCCAGCAATAACGCCGTACGCGCCGAAACGCGCGGCTCAATGAAAAAATCGGCCTGCGACGACGTCGCCAGGCCGATTTCTTTTGGTGCGCGCACAACGAAACGCGACGGCATCACGCCGCGTGCTTCATCGCATCCGCTGCATAGCTACCCGGTGCACGATACGCGGGCGCTGCGTTGCTACGCGCCTCCGCCGCCTTCGATTGCGTGTGCTTGCGCATCCGCGCGGACAGTTCATTGCACAGATTCATGCCGGCGTCGCCATAAAGCTCACGCATCACGTTCATCAGCGTACCCGTTTCGTGCCACACCTTGAAGCGGCGATGGCATGTTTGATACGACGGGTAACGGCGCGGCATGGCCGACCATGTTGCGCCACTGTAGATCACCCAGAGCACGCCGTTCAGCACGGCCCGCGTATTGGCTAACGGCCGGCCGCGCAACTCGGTGCGCGGTTGCATTTCGGGCAGAAGCGGCGCGACGCAGCGCCATTCGTGGTCGGTCAAATCGCGATACGGGGTCATGGACATCTCCAGCCTTAATAACCATGACACCACAATATCGGCTCACCTCAACGATGAATATAAGACAAATCCGAAAATACCCGGAGATCGGCAGAATTTAACCGAAATTGACGTTTAAATCCCGCTAATTACCAAGCTCACCATCCGCTCAGGTCAACGACGTATCGACGATGCGGCGCGGTGTTTCGAGATACTCCTTCGACTGCATCTCGACGATGCGCGAGACCGTACGCGCGAATTCGTTGGCCATCGGGCCTTCGACGTACAACTCCTCGGCCGGCACCGCAGCGGACATCAGCAGCTTGACCTTGTGGTCGTACAGCACGTCGATGAGCCACGTGAAGCGGCGCGCTTCGGATGCCATCCGCGGCGACATCTGCGGCACCTCGGACAGCACGATCGCATGGAAGCGGCTCGCCAGTTCCAGGTAGTCGTTCTGCGAACGCGGGCCGCCGCACAGCGTCGCGAAATCGAACCACACGACGCCGTCCGCCTTGCGCAGCGCCTTCAGTTCGCGTTTCTCGATATGCAGGATCGGGCTCTCGTCGGGCACCGCCGCGAGCTTGCCGAATGCATGGCGCAGTTCGCGATCGGCCTCCGCGCCGAGCGGCGTGTGATACATCTTCACCTGCGCGAGCGTGCGCTGGCGATAGTCGACCCCCGCATCGACGTTGAGCACGTCGAGCTTTTCCTTGATCAGCGCGATCGCCGGCAGCATGCGGTCGCGATGCAGACCGTCCGGATACAGATCGTCGGGATCGTAATTCGACGTCATCACGAACTGCACGCCGTTGTTGAACAGGCGATCGAGCAGGCGGTACAGGATCATCGCGTCGGCGATGTCCGACACGTGAAACTCGTCGAAACAGATCAGCCGGTAACGCTTCGCGATGCGTCGCGCGAGTTCGTCGAGCGGATCGGCCTGCCCTTTCAGCTCCTCGAGCTCGCGGTGCACTTCGCGCATGAATTCGTGGAAATGCAGGCGCGTCTTGCGCTGCACGGGTACGACTGCGTAGAAGCTGTCCATCAGGAAGCTCTTGCCGCGACCGACACCGCCCCACATGTAGACGCCGCGCGGAAGATCCGGATGATTGATGAGCTTCTTGAAAGCGTTCGAGCGGCGCGCCTTGTATTCGACCCATTCGTCGAAACAGCGCTGCAGGCGATCGACGGCCGCGCGCTGCGCGGGATCGGACTGATAGCCGCGCGTGGTCAGTTCGCGCGTGTAGTATTCGGTGACGTTCATCGGGCAAACCGGAAAGAACGAAGGCGAGCGGGAAACCCCGCCCGCCTTCGTCATGAGACGGCTGCGCCGGCCGACGGCCGGCAGGCGCTACCCCGTGCTCAGCTGTTCAGCGAGCGCTTGTCGACGGCGAGCGCCGCTTCGCGCATCACTTCCGACATCGACGGGTGCGGATGGCAGATGCGGGCGATGTCTTCCGACGCCGCCTTGAATTCCATCGCCACCACGGCTTCCGCGATCAGGTCCGACGCGTTCGCGGCGATCACGTGCACACCGAGCAATTCGTCGGTCTTCGCATCCGCGATCATCTTCACGAAACCGTCCGGCGCGTTCATGCCGAGCGCGCGACCGTTGATCGAGAACGGGAACTTGCCCGTCTTGATCTCGCGGCCTTCCGCCTTCAGCTGCTGCTCCGTCTTGCCGACCCATGCGATTTCCGGGTACGTGTAGATCACCCACGGAATGCAGTTGTAGTCGATGTGCGGCTTCTGGCCGTCGATCACTTCCGCGACCAGCACGCCTTCGTCTTCCGCCTTGTGCGCGAGCATCGGGCCGCGCACCACGTCGCCGATCGCGTACACGTTCGGCACCGCCGTGCGGCAATGGTCGTCCACGTCGATGAAGCCACGCTCGTTCGCCTTCAGGCCGATCGCCTCGAGGCCGAGGTTGTCGGTGTTCGGCACGCGGCCGACCGACACGATCAGGCGGTCGGCGTCGAGCGTCTGCGCGTTGCCGTCCTTGTCCGTGTAGGCGATCGACACGCCGTTCGCGGTCGTCTTCACTTCACCGATCTTCACGCCGAGATGGATGTCGAGGCCTTGCTTCTTGAACAGCTTGGCCGCTTCCTTCGCGAGCGCTTCGTCGGCTGCGCCGAGGAATGCCGGCAGCGCTTCGAGCACCGTCACGTCGGCGCCGAGGCGACGCCACACCGAGCCGAGCTCGAGGCCGATCACGCCTGCGCCGATCACGGCGAGCTTCTTCGGCACCGAGTCGAACGTCAGCGCACCTTCGTTGTCCGACACGATCTTGTTGTCGACCGGAATGTTCGGCAGGTGACGCGCCTTCGAACCCGTCGCGATGATCACGTTCTTCGCGGTGACGACTTCGGTTTCACCCTCGCCGCTCACTTCGATCTGCACGCCGGCGTCGGTCTTGCCGGTGAACTTGCCATGGCCCTTCAGCCAGGTGATCTTGTTCTTCTTGAACAGGAACTCGATCCCGCTCGTCATCTTCTCGACGATCGCGTCCTTGCGGCCGAGCATCTTCGCGACGTCGATCTTCACGCCGTCGACGGTGATGCCGTGGTCGGCCAGGTGATGCGACGTGTTCTCGAACTCTTCCGACGACGCGAGCAGCGCCTTCGACGGGATGCAGCCGACGTTCAGGCAGGTGCCGCCGAGCTTCAGCGCGCCGGCCGGGTTCTTCCACTTCTCGATACAGGCAACGGTCTTGCCGAGCTGCGCGGCGCGAATCGCGGCGATGTAGCCGCCGGGGCCGGCGCCGATCACGACGACGTCAAATTCCTTGGACATGACAATCCTTTCTACTTGTACGCCCGCAGGTTCGCGTGTGAGTGCGACCCTGCGGAACGGGTCGATGCAGTGAGACTCGGCTTACAGGTCGAGCAGCAGGCGTGCCGGATCTTCCAGCGCATCCTTCATCGCGACGAGCGACAGCACGGCTTCGCGGCCGTCGATGATGCGGTGGTCGTACGACAGCGCGAGGTAGTTGATCGGGCGGATCACGATCTGGCCGTTCTCGACGACCGGGCGCTCCTTCGTCGCGTGCACGCCGAGGATGGCCGACTGCGGCGGGTTGATGATCGGGGTCGACAGCATCGAGCCGAACACGCCGCCGTTCGAGATCGAGAACGTACCGCCCGTCATTTCCTCGATCGACAGCTTGCCGTCCTTCGCCTTCTGGCCGAATTCGGCGATCTTCTTCTCGATCTCGGCGAGGCTCAGTTGATCCGCGTTGCGCAGGATCGGCACGACCAGGCCGCGCGGCGAACCGACCGCGATACCGATGTCGAAGTAGCCGTGATAGACGATGTCGTTACCGTCGATCGACGCGTTCACGAGCGGGAATTTCTTCAGCGCATGGACGGCGGCCTTCACGAAGAACGACATGAAGCCGAGCTTCACGCCATGTTCCTTCTCGAACTTGTCCTTGTACTTGTTGCGCAGTTCCATGACCGGAGCCATGTTCACTTCGTTGAACGTCGTCAGGATCGCGTTGGTCTGCTGCGATTCGAGCAGACGCTCGGCGATACGCGCACGCAGACGCGACATCGGCACGCGCTGTTCCGGACGATCGTTCAGCCACGTCGCGGCCGACGCCGGCACCTTCACTTCCGGCAGCGACGGCTTCGCAGCGGCGGTCTTCGCCGGTGCGGCGGCCGGAGCAGCCTTCGGTGCGCTGCCTGCAGCCAGCGCGTCGCCCTTCGTGACGCGGCCGTCGCGGCCCGAACCTGCGACGTCGCCCGTCGACAGGCCCTTCTCGGCCAGCAGCTTCGCTGCGGCCGGCGATGCGGCGGCCGAGCTCGATGCGGTTGCGGCTGCCGGCTGAGCGGCCGGTGCGGCGGCAGCCGGCGCGGCGGCCGGCTTGACTTCGGCGGCGCCTGCCGCTGCTTCGGCAGCACCTGCCTTCGCTTCGGTGTCGATCGTCGCGATGATCTGGTCGGCCACGACCGTGTCGCCGTCGTTCTGCAGCACTTGCGCGAGCACGCCCGCTGCCGGTGCCGGCACTTCGAGGACGACCTTGTCGGTCTCGAGTTCGATCAGGATTTCATCCTGCGCGACTGCTTCGCCCGGCTTCTTCTTCCACTGCAGCATGGTGGCTTCCGACACCGACTCCGACAGCTGGGGGACTTTGACTTCTACGATAGCCATGTGATTTTCCTGGATGCTTAATCTGGGGTGTGACGAGGTTCGTGCGATGCCTTCGGCCGGTGCGGTTCGCTACGCGCCCGGCGGGCCAAAAGGGACGGGAAAGCGCCGCGCGCCTTCCCGTTTCGCTTGACGTCGGTTATTTCGCGATCGATGCGCTCTTCAGGCGGCCGAATGCCCCTTCGATCAGGGCCTTCTGCTGCTCGTAGTGCTTCGCGTAGTAGCCAACCGCCGGCGAGGCCGAAGCCGGACGGCCGCTGTATGCCAGCTTCTGCCCTTCCTTCATGCCTTCCTTCAGATGGTGCTCGACGTAGAACCAGGGGCCCTGGTTCTGCGGCTCGTCCTGCACCCAGACCACTTCAGTCGCGTTCTCGTACTTCTTCATTTCGGCTTCGAACTGCTTGTGCGCGAACGGATACAGCTGCTCGATCCGGATGATCGCGACGTCGTTCGCCTTCGCTTCGCGGCGATGTGCAACGAGGTCGTAATACACGCGGCCCGAGCATACCAGCACGCGCTTGACCTTCTTCGCGTCGATGCCGCCGTCGGTTTCGCCCAGCACCGGCTGGAACGAACCCTTCGCCAGTTCGGACAGGTCCGACACGGCTTCCTTGTGACGCAGCAGCGACTTCGGCGTGGCGACGATCAGCGGCTTGCGGAACAGGCGGATCATCTGGCGACGCAGCAGGTGGAAGATCTGCGCCGGCGTCGTCGGCTGAACGACCTGCATGTTGTGGTCAGCGCACAGTTGCAGGAAACGCTCGATACGCGTCGACGAGTGTTCCGGACCTTGGCCTTCGTAGCCGTGCGGCAGCAGCATCGTGAGACCCGACACGCGGCCCCACTTCACTTCGCCCGACGAGATGAACTGGTCGATCACGACCTGCGCGCCGTTGACGAAGTCGCCGAACTGCGCTTCCCACAGCACGAGCGTGTTCGGCTCGGCGGTCGAGTAACCGTACTCGAAGCCCAGCACCGCTTCTTCCGACAGCACCGAGTCGATCACCGTGAACTTCGCCTGACCTTCGGCGATGTTCTGCAGCGGCACGTACGTGCCGTCGTTCCAGCGCTCGCGGTTCTGGTCGTGCAGCACCGCGTGACGGTGCGTGAACGTGCCGCGGCCCGAGTCCTGGCCCGTCAGGCGCACCGAGTAGCCCGATGCGACGAGCGACGCGAATGCGAGGTGTTCGCCCATGCCCCAGTCGAGCGGCTGGTCGCCGCGCGCCATGTTGCGGCGGTCGTTGATCACGCGCTCGACGAGCGGGTGGACCTTGAAGTTTTCCGGGACGGTCGTGATGCGTTCGCCCAGGCGCTTCAGTTCGGCGAGCGGCACGGCCGTGTCGGCTGCGTCCGTCCACTTGCGGTTCAGGAACGGAACCCAGTCGACCGCGTACTTGCTCTTGTAGTTCGACAGGACCGGATCGACGGTGTGGTGGCCGTCGTCCATCGCCTTGCGGTACGCCTTCACGTAGTTGTCGGCGTCTTCGGCGGTGATCACGCCCTGCTGCACGAGCTTCTCGGCGTACAGCGCACGGGTGCCCGGGTGCTGCGCGATCTTCTTGTACATCAGCGGCTGCGTGACCGCCGGCGTGTCCTGCTCGTTGTGACCCAGCTTGCGGAAGCAGACGATGTCGATCACGACATCCTTGTGGAACTGCATCCGGTAGTCGATCGCGATCTGGATCGCGAGCACGACGGCTTCCGGATCGTCGCCGTTCACGTGCAGCACCGGCGCTTCGATCATCTTGACGACGTCGGTACAGTACAGCGTCGAACGCGCATCGCGCGGGTCGGACGTCGTGAAGCCGATCTGGTTGTTGATGACGATGTGCAGCGTGCCGTGCGTGCCGTAACCGCGCGTCTGCGCGAGGTTCAGCGTTTCCATCACGACGCCCTGGCCAGCGAAGGCCGCGTCACCGTGGATCTGCACCGGCAGCACTTGCAGGCCGTCTTCGTCACCGCGACGGTCCATCCGCGCCTTCGCGGAACCTTCGACCACCGGGTTCACGATTTCGAGGTGCGACGGGTTGAACGCGAGCGACAGGTGGACCGGGCCGCCTTCCGTCGACACGTCCGACGAGAAGCCCTTGTGGTACTTGACGTCACCGGCCGGCAGGTCGTCGACGTGCTTGCCTTCGAATTCGGCGAACAGGTCGGCCGGCATCTTGCCCAGCGTGTTGACCAGCACGTTCAGACGGCCGCGGTGAGCCATGCCGATGATGATTTCCTGCACGCCGCTCTTGCCCGCGTGCTGGACGACTTCGTCCATCGCCGCGATGAAGCTCTCGCCGCCTTCGAGCGAGAAGCGCTTCTGGCCGACGTACTTGGTGTGCAGGTAGCGCTCGAGGCCTTCGGCGGCCGTCAGGCGATTCAGGATGTGCTTCTTCTTGTCGATCGAGAACGACGGCGTCGCGCGGGTCGACTCCAGGCGCTCCTGCCACCAGCGCTTCTGTTCCGGATCACTGATGTACATGTACTCGGCGCCGATCGTGCCGCAGTACGTGTCGCGCAGACCCTTGACGATATCGCGCAGCGAAGCCTGGTCGAAGCCGAAGTACAGGTTGCTTGCGCTGTAGGTCTGGTCGAGGTCGCCTTCGGAGAAGTCGTAGAACGCGGGTTCGAGCTCGGGAATGGCCGGGCGTTCGCGGCGCTTCAGCGGATCGAGATTGGCCCATTGCGAGCCGAGGAAGCGGTAGGCGCTGATCAGCGACTGGACGTGCACCTGCTTGCGTGCGGTCGCGAGATTGCTGGTGCTTTCGCGCGGGATGAAGGCATTGGCCTTAGCACGCTCGGCGAACGATTCGACGATCGGGAAATGCGCAACGTCATTGGCGTTGGAGCCGTCCGTTGCAGGCACGTTCTGCAGCGCGTCGAAATACTCTCGCCAGTTCTCCGGCACCGACGCCGGATTGTTGAGGTATGCATCGTACAGTTCTTCAACGTACGAAGCATTGCCGCCGAACAGATAGGAGTTCAGCTGAAACTGCTTCATTACATCTGACATTTTACGCTCACCTTTCTTCGAGCTTCTCGAGAAATAGCGGGTTACTCAACCTTCCGCGACACGGCCTGACCGTTTAGCGGATTGCGAATCAAGTCTTGCTTGGAAGGACCTAAAACTTGCGTGCGCGCAGCATATCACAGAACCGATACCGGAGTTCACGGCGAAATGTGCCTGAAAGCACCGCGCGGCGGGGTTTTGCCGGATTGCCGCGACCTGCGGGAACAGTGTTTTGCAGGCAATCCGGTTGCCCGACGCGCGGATGCAAAAAAGGCTGCCCGAAGGCAGCCTTTTTCGTCGTGTCGGGAACGGCCGATGCTCAGTCGACCGCGCCTTCGCGGCTCGCGCGGCGACGTTCGTGTTCCTTCAGAAAGCGCTTGCGCAGGCGGATCGACTGCGGCGTCACTTCGACGAGCTCGTCGTCGTCGATGAATTCGACCGCGTATTCCAGCGACATCTGGACCGGCGGCACGAGGCGCACGGCTTCGTCGGTACCCGACGCACGCACGTTGGTCAGCTGCTTGCCCTTGATCGGGTTCACGACGAGGTCGTTGTCGCGGCTGTGGATGCCGATGATCATGCCCTCATACAGCGCGTCGCCCGGCTTCACGAACATGCGGCCGCGATCCTGCAGCTTCCACAGCGCGTAGGCCACGGCCGCGCCGTCGTCCTGCGAGATCAGCACGCCGTTGCGACGTTCGAAGACCGAACCGTCCTTGACCGGTGCGTACGAGTCGAAGATGTGGCTCATCAGGCCCGTGCCACGCGTGAGCGTCAGGAATTCGCTCTGGAAGCCGATCAGGCCACGCGCCGAGATCTTGTATTCGAGACGCGTGCGGCCGCGGCCGTCCGACGCCATGTCGAGCATTTCGCCCTTGCGGCGGCCGAGCTCTTCCATCACGCCGCCCTGGTGTTCGTCCTCGACGTCGACCGTCAGCAGCTCGTACGGCTCGTGACGCACGCCGTCGATTTCCTGCATCACGACGCGCGGACGCGACACGGCCAGCTCGTAGCCTTCGCGGCGCATGTTCTCGACGAGAATCGTCAGGTGCAGCTCGCCGCGACCCGACACTTCGAACACCGTTTCGTCGCCGGTATCCTTCACGCGCAGCGCGACGTTGTGGTTCAGCTCCTTCATCAGGCGGTCGCGGATCTGGCGGCTCGTCACGAACTTGCCTTCGCGGCCGGCGAGCGGCGACGAGTTGACGAGGAAGTTCATCGTCAGCGTCGGTTCGTCGACGGTGATCATCGGCAGCGCTTCCGGCGTGTCGACCGCGCAGATCGTCGCGCCGATGCCGACGTCTTCAATACCGTTGATCAGCACGATGTCGCCCGCTTCGGCCGACTCGACCTGCACGCGCTCCAGGCCCTTGAAAGACAGCACCTGGTTGATCTTGCGGTTCAGCACGTCGCCTTCCGGGCCGAAGCGCATCACGACCGGCTGGCCCGGCTTGATGCGACCGCGCGTGATGCGGCCGACGCCGATCCGGCCGACGTACGTCGAATAGTCGAGCGACGTGATCTGGAGCTGCAACGGCGCTTCCGGATCGGCCGGGCGAACCGGCACGTGCTCGAGGATCGCCTCGAACAGCGGACGCATGTCGCCTTCGCGGGCCGCCGGGTCGAGCGACGCGTAGCCGTTCAGGCCCGACGCGTAGACGATCGGAAAGTCGAGCTGCTCCTCGGTCGCGCCGAGCTTGTCGAACAGGTCGAAGGTCTGGTTGATCACCCAGTCGATCCGCGCGCCCGGGCGGTCGATCTTGTTGACGACGACGATCGGCTTCAGGCCGAGCGCGAGCGCCTTCTTCGTGACGAAGCGCGTCTGCGGCATCGGGCCCTCGACCGCGTCGACGAGCAGCAGCACCGAGTCGACCATCGACAGCACGCGCTCGACTTCGCCGCCGAAGTCCGCGTGCCCCGGGGTGTCGACGATGTTGACGTGCGTGCCTTCGTATTCGACCGCGCAGTTCTTCGCGAGAATCGTGATCCCGCGTTCCTTTTCGATGTCGTTCGAGTCCATCACACGCTCGGCGACTTGCTGGTTGTCGCGGAAGGTGCCGGACTGGCGAAGCAGTTGGTCGACGAGCGTCGTCTTGCCGTGGTCGACGTGAGCGATGATGGCGATATTGCGAAGGGCGCGGGTCATAGAAACCTGGAAATCGTTTGAACGCGCAAACGCGCGCGCTCGTTTTCACGGGCGCGCGCTGTTGCAGCTTGGAAAGCCACAAATTATAGCACGTGCGCGTGTCGACAGCTGACCCGCACGGTGCAACGCAACAAAACGGGCGCCACCGCCACCCTTCCGAACCGGTCGACCGCCCGGCGCGCCGCCATCGAACGACCGAAAAAACCTTATCCCGACAAGGGACTCTCGCCGGACAAAGCGCGCGTTTGCCGTTCGATTAACATTTGCCGCGGCAAGCAATTGTGCCTATACTGCTGCCTAGTCAACTATTGCAGCTTCAGGGTTTTATGTCGGATTCTCCTACCCCACCGCCCGTTTCGCCGCTGTCTTCTTACCAGATGAACGACAGCGTCGGTTATCTGATGTCGCGCGTGAAGTCCGTGATGACCAACCTCGTCACGCAACGCACGCAGGAAGAGCTCGGCATCACGGGCACGCAGGCGAGCATGTTGTTCATGATCGCGGTCGGCAAGTGCTCGACGGCCGCCGAACTCGCGCGCGAATACGGGATCGACGCAAGCGCGGTCACGCGCCTGCTCGACCGGGTCGAGAAACGCGGCCTGCTGTCGCGCGTGCGCAGCGTCGAGGACAGGCGCGTCGTGCGGCTCGAGCTCACCGACGAAGGCCGTGCGCTCGCCGAACGGCTGCCGCCGATTTTCCGCAGCGTGCTCGACCAGGTGCTGGACGGGTTTACGCCGGAAGAAGTCGGGTTCCTGAAGAGCATGCTGCGCCGCATTCTCAGCAACTATTGCGAGACGGCCGGCGGTAGCATCACGTAATAGTTGCCATAACAATTACTTTTGACAGATTAATGTAAGGAAATCCTTGCAGTGTCCATCATTCATTCCGAGTCAGGGGTTAGCGCGATGAAAACCTCCCCGTTGTCCGTGCGCGCCGGGTCGTGCCGCGCCGCCGTCGCCGCCGCGGTCGCCACGCTGGCGCTGGCGGGCTGCGCGAATTACATCGGCATCAAGAGCGACAAGCAGATCGCCCCCGCGTCGCAATTCGAATCCACCCAGAGCCTGCCGGCCCAGGGCGGCCAGTGGCCGGCGCTCGACTGGGCCAGCCAGTTCGGCGATCCGCAACTGCCGAAGCTGATCGACGAAGCACTGCAGGGCAACCCGTCGATCGCGCAGGCGCAGGCGCGCATCGCGAAGGCCTCGTCGTACATCGAATCGTCGCGCTCTAACCTGATGCCGAAGGCCGAAGCCAGCTATTCGTGGACACGCGAGCTGTATTCAGCGAACGGGCTGTTCCCGCCCCCGTACGGCGGCCAGTGGTACAGCGAGAACAACGCGCTCGCGAGCGCGTCGTGGGAACTCGATCTGTGGGGCAAGAACCGCGAACGCCTGCACACGGCCGTATCGCAGGAAAAAGCGGCCGAAGCCGACATGCAACAGGCGCGCATCACACTCGCGTCGTCGGTCGCGCGCACCTACAACTCGCTCGCGCAGCTCTACGCACTACGCGACATCGCGCAACGCGAGATCACCAACCGCGAGACGGTCGGCAAGATCACCGACGGCCGCGTATCCGCCGGCCTCGACACCAACGTCGAACGCCAGACGGCGCGCGGCAACATCGCGACGACCCAGGCTTCGCTGTCGGACCTCGACGGCCAGATCACGACGGTGCGCTACCAGCTTGCCGCGCTGCTCGGCAAGGGTCCGGATCGCGGGCTGCAGATCGCGGCGCCCGTGATGAATCCGAGCGGCAACGTCACGCTGCCCGGCAACCTGCCGGCCGACCTCGTATCGCGCCGCCCCGACATCGTCGCCGCGCGCTGGCAGGTCGAAGCCGCGATGCACGACGTGAAGGAAGCGAAGGCCGAGTTCTACCCCGACGTGAACCTCGCGGCCGGCTTCGGCTTCGATGCGTTCGGCTGGGGCAAATTCCTGAACTTCGCGAGCCGCCAGGCGCAGTTCGGCCCGGCGATCCACCTGCCGATCTTCGATGCCGGCGCGCTGCGTGCGCAGCTCAAGGGCCGCTACGCGGACTTCGACCTGTCGGTCGCGAACTACAACCAGACGCTGATCAGCGCGCTGAACGACGTCGCGACGCAGGTCGCGTCGATCCGTGCGATCGATCGCCAGATGGGCGACGCGCAGCGCGCGCTCGACGCGTCGACGCGCGCGTACGATCTCGCGGTCATCCGCTACAAGGCCGGCCTGTCGCCGCAACTGCAGGTGCTGACGGCGGACAGCAACCGCCTCGCAGCGGAACAGACGGTGACCAACCTGAAGATGCGTCGCCGCGACATGCAGCTCGCCCTGATCAAGGCGCTCGGCGGCGGGTTCGACGCGACCGGCACGCCGCTCGCCGCGCCCGATGCCGCCACGCCGACCAAACAGGCCGCCAACTGAGCCGGCGCCACTACTACGCAGACACTCGAAATAACGGACGGAGAAAATCGCCATGAGCGACCAACAAAACGCCGCCAGCGCGCAGCCGCAGAACAACGGCAAGCGCAAACGAATGATGACGCTGCTCGTCGCGGTCATCGTGATCGCGGCCATCGCATACGGCCTGTACTACTTCCTCGTCGCCCGCTTCCATGAAGACACCGACGATGCCTACGTGAACGGCAACGTCGTGCAGATCACGCCGCAGGTCACCGGCACCGTGATCGCCGTGAAGGCGGACGACACGCAGACGGTCAAGGCCGGCGACCCGCTGGTCGTGCTCGACCCGGCCGATTCGCAGGTCGCGCTGCAGCAGGCGGAAGCCAACCTCGCGCAGACGGTACGCCAGGTGCGCGGCCTGTTCGTCAACGACGACCAGTACCGCGCGCAAGTCGCGCTACGCCAGTCCGACCTGTCGAAGGCCCAGGACGACCTGCGTCGCCGCCTGGCCGTCGCGCAAACGGGCGCCGTGTCGCAGGAAGAAATCTCGCACGCCCGCGACGCGGTGAAGGCCGCGCAGGCATCGGTCGACGCCGCGCAGCAGCAGCTCGCATCGAATCGCGCATTGACCGCGAACACGACGATCGCATCGCATCCGAACGTGATGGCCGCCGCCGCGAAGGTGCGCGACGCATACCTCGCGAACGCACGTAACGTGCTGCCGGCGCCGGTCACCGGCTACGTCGCGAAGCGCTCGGTGCAGGTCGGCCAGCGCGTGTCGCCCGGCAACCCGCTGATGTCGGTGGTGCCGCTGAATGCCGTGTGGGTCGACGCGAACTTCAAGGAAGTCCAGTTGAAGCACATGCGCATCGGCCAGCCGGTCGAAATGACGGCCGACATCTACGGTTCGTCGGTCACGTACCACGGCAAGGTCGTCGGTTTCTCGGCCGGCACGGGCTCGGCGTTCTCGCTGCTGCCGGCGCAAAACGCGACCGGCAACTGGATCAAGGTCGTGCAGCGCCTGCCGGTGCGGATCGAACTCGATCCGAAGGATCTCGACAAGCATCCGCTGCGCATCGGCCTGTCGATGCAGGTCGACGTGGACATCAAGGACGAACGCGGCGACCAGCTCGTCAACGCGCCGAACACCGTCTACGAGACCAACGTGTTCGCGAAATACGGCGACGAAGCCGACGCCGAAATCGCGCGCATCATCGCCGAGAACGCAGGCGGCAACGCGTCGGCGCCGGTCGCGGCGAAGCAGAACAGCGCCGCGAAAATGATGTAACCGTTCCGACTCCGGAAAGACAACCGACATGGCACAGGCTCCTGTCTCCCACCCGCCCTTGCAGGGCGGGCAACTCGTGCTCGGCACGATCGCGGTGTCGCTCGCGGTGTTCATGAACGTGCTCGACACGTCCATCGCGAACGTCGCGATCCCGACCATCTCGGGCGACCTCGGCGTGTCGTCCGACCAGGGCACGTGGGTCATCACGTCGTTCGCGGTCGCGAACGCAATCTCGGTGCCGCTGACCGGCTGGCTGACCGACCGTTTCGGGCAGGTTCGCCTGTTCCTCGCGTCGATCATCCTGTTCGTGATCTCGTCGTGGATGTGCGGGCTGTCACCGAACCTGCCGTTCCTGCTCGGCTCGCGCGTGCTCCAGGGCGCGGTCGCCGGCCCGATGATTCCGCTGTCGCAAGCGCTCCTGCTGTCGAGTTATCCGCGCGCGAAGGCGCCGATGGCGCTCGCGCTATGGGCGATGACGACGCTGATCGCGCCCGTCGCGGGTCCGATTCTCGGTGGCTGGATCTCCGACAACTATTCGTGGCCGTGGATCTTCTACGTCAACATCCCGGTCGGCATCGCCGCCGCCGCCGCGACGTGGGCGATCTACCGTAATCGGGAGTCGGCCGTGCGCCGTGCGCCGATCGACGGCGTGGGCCTCGCGCTGCTGGTCGTCTGGGTCGGCTCGCTGCAGATCATGCTCGACAAGGGCAAGGATCTCGACTGGTTCGCGTCGACGACCATCGTCGTGCTCGCGCTGACCGCTGTCATCGCGTTCTTCGTGATCTGGGAGCTGACCGCCGAGCACCCGGTCGTCGACCTGTCGCTGTTCCGCATCCGGAACTTCACCGGCGGCACGGTCGCGCTGTCGATCGGGTACGGCCTGTACTTCGGTAATCTCGTGCTGTTACCGCTGTGGCTGCAGACGCAAATCGGCTACACCGCGACCGACGCCGGCCTCGTGATGGCGCCGGTCGGGTTGTTCGCCATCCTGTTGTCGCCCCTCACCGGGAAGTATCTGCCACGCACCGATCCGCGCTTCATCTCGACGGCGTCGTTCCTGACGTTTGCGCTGTGCTTCTGGATGCGTTCGCGATATACGACGGGCGTCGACGAATGGTCGCTGACGCTGCCGACGCTCGTGCAGGGCATCGCGATGGCCGGCTTCTTCATCCCGCTCGTGTCGATCACGTTATCCGGCCTGCCCGGCCACCGCATTCCCGCGGCGTCCGGCCTGTCGAACTTCGTGCGGATCATGTGCGGCGGCATCGGCACGTCGATCTTCCAGACCGCATGGGACCACCGCAACAACTTCCATCACGCGCAACTGGTCGAGCAGGCGAACCCGTACAACCCGACGTTCAACCAGGCCGTCACGCAGATGGGCAATCTCGGGCTGTCGCAGAACCAGGCACACGGACTGATCAACAACATGGCCACGCAACAGGCCGCGCAGCTCGGCGTGAACGACCTGTTCTACATCTCGGCGGTCATCTTCGTGCTGCTGATCGCACTGATCTGGATCACCAAGCCCGAACGCGCGGGCGGTGGCGATGCCGGTGCGGCGGCATCGGCGGCGCACTGAGCGCTACCCGGCACGCCGCATCCCTGCGCGGTCACGCCAAGCAAAAAGCCCGGTCGAAATCGACCGGGCTTTTTCATGCCGCTGCATGCACTTGCGTGCACGACTACATCATTGCGCCGTCACGACCAGCCGTTCCGGGGCGAGCACGCCATTCGCCTTGCGCGCCACGCCGAGCAACCGCGTCGCGTCATACACACGCACGCGCTCGCCATCGGCCGCGTCGATCGGCTCCAGCGCCGACAGCGGCAGGCGCTGACCATGCAGGAACCGCTTCGCGGACGCGTCGTCGAGCCGAATGGCCGGGAACGTCGACAGCAACGCATCGACCGGCTGCAGCCATGCATCGCGCGCCGCTTCGGCAGCGTCCGACAGCGCATCGAGCGTCACCGCATGCTCGAGCGTCAGCGCGCCGACGCCCGTGCGACGCAGCATCGTCAGATGCGCGCCGCAACCCAGCGCCTCGCCGATATCCTCCGCCAGCGTGCGCACATACGTGCCCTTGCTGCAGGTCACGCGAAACGTCACGTCGGGCAGTTCGCAGGCGAGCAGTTCGAGCGCATGAATCGTCACGTTGCGGCCCTCCCGCTCGACGGTCTGGCCCGCACGCGCATATTCATACAGCGGCTTGCCGTCGCGCTTGAGCGCCGAATACATCGGCGGCACCTGCACGATGTCGCCGGTGAAGCGCACGAGCGCGGCTTCCACCGCCGCACGATCGCATTCGACCGGCCGCGTGTCGATCACGTCGCCTTCCGCGTCACCGGTAGCCGTGCGCTGGCCGAGGCGCATCGTCGCTTCATAGGTCTTGTCGGCGTCGAGCAAGTCCTGCGAGAACTTCGTCGCCTCGCCGAAGCACAGCGGCAGCAGGCCCGAAGCCAGCGGATCGAGCGTGCCGGTGTGACCGGCTTTCTTCGCGAGAAGCAGGCGCTTTGCGCGAATCAACGCATCGTTGCTCGACAGGCCGACCGGCTTGTCGAGCAGGAGAACGCCGTCCAGCACGCGCCGGGGCACGCGCGGACGTTGGGGTGCTGCATTCGTCATAGGCCGGTCGAGCTCAATCGTCCTTGGCAGGCGCGCCGGCCTCGTCGTCGTCCTTCGCGCGCGTCGAATTTGCTTCCTTGATCAGGCGCGACATTTCGACGGCCTTCTCGATCGTCTGGTCGTAGTGGAAATGCAGCGTCGGCACCGTATGAATGTGCAGGCGCTTGAACAGCAGGTTGTGCAGGTGGCCCGACGCATGGTTCAGCGCCTCCTGCGTCTTGTCCGGATCGCCGGTGAGCGCCGTGAAGTAGACCTTCGCGTGCGCATAGTCCGGCGTGAGTTCCACGCTCTGGATGGTTACGATGCCGATGCGCGGATCCTTGACCTCGCGCATGATGAGTTCGGACAGATCGCGCTGAATCTGGTCGGCGATCTGAACGTTGCGATTGGGGGAAGTACGTTTCCTGGACATGATCGATCCGTGATCCGTTTATCAGGATGAAGCGGCGGCCATGTTCGGCACGCCACCATGAAAATGGGCGGGACAGGCCCAAGCCTGCCCCGCCCATGAGCCGATTACGCGACGATTACAGCGTCCGCGCGACTTCGGTCACTTCGAAGACTTCGAACTGGTCGCCTTCGATGATGTCGTTGAAGTTCTTCACCGACATACCGCACTCGAAGCCTTGCTTCACTTCCTTCACGTCGTCCTTGAAACGCTTCAGCGATTCGAGTTCGCCCGTGAAGATCACGACGTTGTTGCGCAGCACGCGCACCGACGACGAGCGCTTGACGATACCGTCCGTGACCATACAGCCTGCGACCGTGCCGACCTTCGGTACCTTGAAGACCTGGCGCACCTCGACCATGCCGGTGATGACTTCGCGCTTCTCCGGCGCCAGCATGCCCGACATCGCCGCCTTCACCTCATCCACTGCGTCGTAGATGATGTTGTAGTAGCGGATATCGATGCCGTTCGCTTCGGCCAGCTTGCGTGCCTGAGCATCCGCACGCGTGTTGAAGCCGATGATGACCGCCTTCGATGCCGTCGCGAGGTTGACGTCGTTTTCGCTGATACCACCGACCGCGCTGTGCACGATCTGCACGCGCACTTCGTCGGTCGACAGCTTGAGCAGCGACTGCACGAGCGCTTCCTGCGAACCCTGCACGTCTGCCTTGATGATGAGCGGCAGGTTCTGCACTTCGCCTTCGCCCATCTGCTCGAGCATGCTTTCCAGCTTCGCGGCCTGCTGCTTCGCGAGCTTCACGTCGCGGAACTTGCCTTGACGGAACAGCGCGATTTCGCGCGCCTTGCGCTCGTCCGGCAGCACGATCACTTCCTCGCCCGCACCCGGCACTTCCGACAGACCCTGGATTTCGACCGGGATCGACGGACCGGCTTCCTTCGTCGGCTTGCCGTTCTCGTCGAGCATCGCACGGACGCGGCCGTAAGCCGTACCGGCCAGCACGATGTCGCCGCGGTTCAGCGTACCGGACTGCACCAGGATCGTCGCGACCGGGCCTTTACCCTTGTCGAGCTTCGCTTCGATCACGATGCCCTTGGCCGGCGCTTCGACCGGTGCCTTCAGCTCCAGCACTTCGGCCTGCAGCAGCACGTTCTCGAGCAGATCGTCGATCCCTGCGCCCGTCTTCGCCGACACCGGCACGAACGGCGAATCGCCACCGTATTCTTCCGGCACGACGCCTTCCGCGACCAGCTCCTGCTTGACGCGATCCGGGTTCGCTTCCGGCTTGTCGATCTTGTTGATCGCGACGACGATCGGCACGCCACCCGCCTTCGCGTGGGCGATCGCTTCCTTCGTCTGCGGCATCACGCCGTCGTCGGCCGCCACCACCAGCACCACGATGTCGGTCGCCTTCGCGCCGCGTGCACGCATTGCCGTGAACGCTTCGTGACCCGGCGTATCGAGGAACGTGATGACGCCACGCGGCGTGTCGACGTGATAAGCGCCGATGTGCTGCGTGATGCCGCCCGCTTCGCCCGCGGCAACCTTCGCGCGGCGGATGTGGTCGAGCAGCGAGGTCTTGCCGTGGTCGACGTGACCCATCACCGTGACGACCGGCGGACGCGGCAGTTGCTCCGCATCGGTACCGGTTTCGCCTTCGACGAGCAGCGCTTCCGGATCGTCCAGCTTCGCGGCGACCGCGCGGTGGCCCAGTTCCTCGACGATGATCATCGCCGTTTCCTGGTCCAGCACCTGGTTGATCGTGACCATCTGGCCCATCTTCATCATCACCTTGATGACTTCGGAGGCCTTGATCGACATCTTGTGCGCGAGATCGGCAACCGACACGGTTTCCGGCACGTGCACTTCACGGACGATCGGTTCGGTCGGCGCCTGGAACGACGATGCGCTGTCCTGGTGACGGCCGCGACCCTTCGGGCCGCCGCGCCAGCCGCGGTCGACGCCGCCGCTCGAGTCGCCGCGCGTCTTGATGCCGCGACGCTTCGACGCGTCGTCCTGCCAGCCGCCCTTGCCTGCGCCCGGCTTCTTGTTGCGGTCGCCCGCGCCTGCCGGCGCTTGCGTCGTGGCCGGTGCCGCGGCGCCGGCCGGCTTCTTCACGGCCGGACGCGCCTGCGCACCTTCCGGCTTCGCCGGCTTGTGCAGCGTGCCCTTCGCTTCGGCCGGCTTCGCCGGTTCCGCCGGCTTCGGCGGCTCGGCTGCCTTGACCACGGCCTTGCGCGGCGTGTTCATCATTTCGCGGATCGCACGCGCTTCGGCTTCCGCCGCCGCGCGACGCTTGCTGATCTCTTCCTGCTCGGCGCGCGCCTTGTCGGCCGCCTCGCGGGCAGCGTCCTCGGCCTTCTTCGCCGCTTCGCGCTGCGCCGCACGTTCGGCGGCTGCGCGTGCCTCGTCCTGCGCGGACTGCGTCGGCGCGGTTTCCTGCTCGGCGGCGGCCTGCTGGGCTGCCGCCTGCTGCGCTGCGGCGGCTTCCGCCGCGGCACGCTTCGCAGCGGCTTCTTCCTCGGCGCGACGACGCTCGGCCTCGGCCGCTTCCTCGCGGGCGCGACGCTCGGCTTCCTCGCGTTCGAGGCGTTCCTGACGCTCGCGCAGCTCCTGCGCCTGCTTCTCGAGCAGCTCGGCCTCGCGGCGCGCTTCTTCCTCGCGACGCTTCAGTTCCGCATCGTCGTCCGCTTCGGCGACCTGCGCCTGACCCTGTTCCGCACCTTCGCTCACGTCGTCGCGCTTGACGAACGTACGCTTCTTGCGAACCTCGACCTGAATGGTGCGAGCCTTGCCCGTCGCGTCAGATTGCTTGATCTCCGACGTATGCTTGCGGGTCAGCGTGATCTTGCGCTTGTCGCCGTCGGTTGCGCCGTGTGACTTGCGCAAATGATCGAGCAGACGCGCCTTGTCCGCTTCGGACAGCGCATCGTCTTCACTCGCTTTCTGGACGCCCGCTGCCTGCAGCTGTTCGAGCAGCACACCAGCAGGCATTTTCAGTTCCGCGGCAAATTGGGCTACGTTGTTACTCGCCATTCATTCCTCTTAGTGCAAGGACCGATTCCTTGCGGTTAGCATCGGGTCAGGCCATACGGCCGCCATCAAATCAGTGCGCCATGGTCATTTCTCACTGGAACCAGTGTTCACGTGCTTTCATGATCAACGCCTTAGCGGCATCCTCTTCCATCCCGGTCATGTCGACCAGTTCATCTACAGCCAGCTCGGCGAGATCGTCGCGCGTCTGCACGGCGTGTTCGGCCAGCTTCGCGAGCAGCTCCGGCGTGATGCCGTCGAGGCTCTTGAGATCCAGCGCTGCGTTCTCGACCTTTTCTTCGTTCGCGATGGCCATCGTCAACAGCGCGTCGCGTGCGCGGTTGCGCAGTTCGTGCACGGTGTCCTCGTCGAACGCTTCGATTTCGAGCATTTCGTTGAGCGGCACGTACGCGATCTCTTCGAGGCTCGTGAAGCCTTCGTCGATCAGGATGTCGGCAACTTCTTCGTCGACGTCGAGGCGCGCCATGAACAGTGCACGCAGCCGGTCGCGCTCTTCACCCTGCTTCAGGGCGGATTCGTCCGGCGTCATGATGTTGATCTGCCAGCCGGTCAGTTCGCCGGCAAGGCGAACGTTCTGACCGCTGCGGCCGATCGCGACAGCCAGTTCGTTCTCGTCGACGACGACGTCCATCGAATGCTTTTCTTCATCGACGACGATCGACTGGACGGCTGCCGGCGCGAGCGCGCCGATCACGAACTGGGCGGGATCCTCCGACCATAGCACGATGTCGATGTTTTCGCCACCGAGCTCGTTGCGCACGGCCTGCACGCGCGAACCGCGGATGCCGACGCAGGTGCCGATCGGATCGATCCGCTTGTCGTATGCGATGACGCCGATCTTCGCGCGCACGCCCGGGTCGCGGGCAGCCGCCTTGATCTCGAGCAGGCCCTGTTCGATTTCCGGCACTTCCATCTCGAACAGCTTCATCAGGAATTCGGGCGCCGTACGCGACAGCTCGATCTGCGGGCCGCGCGCGGTGCGGTCGACCTTCGCGATGTACGCACGCACGCGGTCGCCCACGCGCAGGTTTTCCTTCGGGATCAGCTGATCGCGGCGCAGCAGCGCCTCGACGCGGCCCGATTCGACGATGAAGTTGCCCTTGTCGAGGCGCTTCACCGTACCCGTCATGATCTTTTCGCCACGCTCGAGGTAGTCGTTCAGGATCTGCTCGCGCTCCGCGTCGCGCACCTTCTGCAGGATCACCTGCTTCGCGGCCTGCGCGCCGATGCGACCGAACTCGATCGACGGAACGGGTTCCTCGACATACTCGCCGACTTCGACGTCGGGCTTCTGCTCACGTGCTTCGAACAGCAGGATCTCGCGATCCGGCTCCTGCAAGCCTGCCTCGTCGGGCACGACGAGCCAGCGACGGAAGGTTTCGTGCTCGCCGCTTTCGCGATCGATATGGACGCGGATTTCGGCGCCTTCGTCGAACAGCTTCTTGGAAGCGGACGCGAGCGCAGCCTCGAGGGCGCCCAGCACCACATCCTTGTCGACGTTTTTCTCGCGCGCCAGCGCATCCACCAGCATCAACACTTCGCGACTCATTATTTGCGGCTCCTAAAGTCAACTTGCGGAATCAGGCGGGCTTTGTCGATATCGGCCAGCGTGAAATCCAGCATGGCTGCCTCGCCCTTCTTCCCCTCAAATTCCAAACCGATCGTTTCGCCATTCGGCGCGTGCAGAATGCCCCGGTACGTCTTGCGCCCGTCCAGCGGCTTTTTCAAGGTCACGGAAACTTCGCTGCCGGCGAAGCGCTCGAAGTCGGCCAGCTTCTTCAACGGGCGGTCGAGCCCCGGGGACGAGACTTCGAGCCGTTCGTAATCGATATTTTCGACCGTCAAGACGTGCTGGAGCTGACGCGTAACCTTTTCGCAGTCATCGAGCGAGATGCCGGCAGGCTGATCGATATAGATGCAAAGCATGCCGCGCCCGGTGCGCTCGAGTTCCACCAGCTCGTAGCCGAGCCCGGTGACCGTGGTTTCTATCAGTTCCGTCAGTTGCACAGTGTCCTCTCAGGTGTTCGCGCCCGCCGCTCGCGATTCACCCGCGGGCGCGCGCCTTAGCCGGCGCAGGAAGCGCTACCCGAGATGCCTAACCGTTTCAGCAAAAAAAAATGGGCGGAACGCCCATCTTCTTACTGGTGGTCGCACCTGAGCCGCACATTGAATCCGTACGCCCAGCGACTCCGCGATTATAGCGATTTTTGGCGCAAACGCCAAGCCAGCCGGTAAAAGCAGCGCGTCGACAGCCTTTACGGACCAAAAATGCGAAATCGGGCTACCCGATCGACCGGGACTCCCGTGCCGCGCCGGTGATCGTCGTTGTCGCGGCACGCGACACGGATCAGCCGAAACGCGTCGACAAAGCCGGCCGGATGCCGGCCTGGCCGACGCGCCGGCGGCCTTGGGCCGCCGTACGCCGACCGACAGGCGCTTAACGGCTGCGCGTACGACTGCGCTGCGGACGCTGACCGCCGCGCGGACCGCCGTTGCCGCCGCCGTCGGCACGATTGCCGTTCGGCGTGCGGTTACCACTGCCCTTGCTGCCGCCGCGCTTGCCGCCCGCGCCATCGCGCTTGGGGCCCGCGCCATACGACGCACGATTGCCGTCGACATCGCGACCACCGCCGGCGCGGTTGCCGTCGCGGCCGCCACCCATGCGGTTGCCGTCACGACCGCCGCCCGTGCGGTTGCCATAGCCCGACGGTGCAACCGGCAGGCTGCCGTAGCCGCTCAGGCCCGGCAGGCCCGGCGCGCCGCGCCGGCCACCACCGCGACGCGGCTGGTCGAGTTGCCCGTGCGTCGTCAGCACCGGCTCGCGGCCGATGAAACCCATCGACGTCTGCATCGGATCGGGCTGGCGCCGCTCGGTCGGACCGGCACCGCCGCGCTTGCCCTTCTCCTCGGACGGCGCCTTCAGGCCGACGGTCGCCATCAGCTTGCGCACCTGCGCATCGTCGAGCTCCTCCCAACGACCACGCTTCAGGCCGCGCGGCAGCGGAATCGGGCCGTGACGCGTACGGATCAGCCGGCTCACCATCAAGCCGACCGCTTCGAACATCCGGCGCACTTCACGGTTGCGGCCTTCGGCCAGCGCGACGTGATACCAGTGGTTCGTGCCTTCGCCGCCGCCATCGCGGATGCGCAGGAAATTCGCCGGACCGTCTTCGAGCTCGACCCCGTGCAGCAGCTTCTGCCGCATGCCTTCGGCCAGCTCGCCGACCACACGCACCGCGTACTCGCGCTCGACGCTGTAACGCGGATGCATGAAGCGGTTCGCGAGGTCGCCGGAGGTCGTCAGCATCAGCAGGCCTTCGGTATTGAAGTCGAGGCGGCCCACCGCCAGCCATTTCGCCGTCTTCATCGGCGGCAGGCGGTCGAACACCGACGGACGACCTTCCGGATCCGCGTGGCTGACGATCTCGCCGGTCGGCTTGTGATACAGCAGCACGCGCGGCGGCTTGTTCGGCAGCTTGCGCTTGACCGGCTTGCCGTTGATCCGCACCTGGTCGGTCGGCATGATCCGCTGGCCGATGTGCGCGGGCTCGCCGTTCACCGACACGCGGCCGGCAACGATCAGTTCTTCCATTTCGCGGCGCGAGCCCATGCCCGCTTCCGCCAGCACCTTGTGGAGCTTCGGCGCGTCGTCGTCCGGCGACAGCACGCGCTTGTTCGCCGGCTGGTTGCGGCCGCGACGCAGCATCGGCGCACGCACGCCGCTACCGCCCGCGGAGTTGTCCGCGTCGAAGGCGGGCGACGTCACGTACGCGAACAGTTCGTCCTGGGACGCATCGCCTTCCACGGCCTTCGCCGCGCCACCTTCGGCTTTCGATGCACCGCGACGGCCCTGGCCGCCTTGACCGCCCTTGGCCGCACTTTCGCGCTTGCCGGCCGGCTTGCGACCGCCCTTGGCCGCACCTTCCTTGCGCGGCGCACGCGCCGGCGGCGCATCGGCGGCCTCGGCCGGCTGCGCATCGGCGCCCTCGGCACCCTGCTGCTCGCCTTCGGCGCCCTTCGACTTGGCCGCCGCGCGACGCCGCGCGATCAGGCTGCGCGGGCCGCGCCGCAGACCGCGGCGGGGACGCTCGTCGCCACCCGCGGCCGAAGCATCCTGCTCCGGCGCATCGTCGGCACGCGCTGCCTGCACGGCAGGCGCGGACGATTCAATATCGTGGATATCTGTCAAAACAACCTCAAAATGTCAGGTCTCGCGCCCGGCGCGGGCGCGGCAAGAAGTTGGCCGCGATCAGGCGCGACGCTGTTCGGGTTCTGCTTCGTCGTCCGGCAGCGCGTCGGCGCCGATGGGCGCACTGGCGCTTCGTACGGCATCCGCGAGACTGTCGGACGTGTCGTCCAGCGTCTCGTCGTCCGCGGGACGGGAACGGGAGGCGTCGGCCTGATCGGCCTCGCCGGGCATGTCGCCGGCCGCTTCCGCTCCGTCTCCGGCAGCCGCTTCGGCGGCCGGCTTGCGATCTTCCTCGCTCCAATCCGCTGGCTGCGGCTCGGGCTGCACATCGGCCGGCACTGCTTCGGCGCCAACCTGTTCCGCCTGCTCCGTTTGCCCGCGATCAGCATCGAGCGTATCGCGACTCGGCATTTCCTGCGTCGACGCGACGTCGGCCGCGGCATCGCCGGAGGCCTCGGCCGACTCGCCGGCGGGCACTTCATTCGCCAGTGCCTGCGGTACGTCGCCCGCCGCATCGTCGGCCACCGGCACGTCACCGTCGAAATCCATGGCCTGCTGCGCGAGCAGCGCGGCCTCGATGTTCGCGGCCGGCTCTTCGAGCGCCGGCAGGTCGTCGAGCGCCTTCAGGCCGAGATCGTCGAGGAACTGCTTGGTCGTCGCATACAGCGCCGGACGCCCCGGCACGTCGCGATGACCGATCACCTCGATCCAGCCGCGATCCTCGAGTTGCTTGACCACCTGCGTATTGACCGTGACGCCGCGAATCTCTTCGATGTCGCCGCGCGTGACGGGCTGCCGGTACGCGATGATCGCGAGCGTTTCGAGCACCGCGCGCGAATATTTCGGCGGCTTCTCGGGATGCAGGCGATCGAGATAATGACGCATCGCCGGCTTGCTCTGAAAGCGCCATCCGGTCGCCAACGCCACCAGTTCGACACCGCGACCGGACCAATCCTGTTTCAGATCTTCGAGCAACGTGCGGACCGTGTCAGCCGACACGCCGTCGGCAAAGAGCTTGCGCAAATCGCCGAGCTTCAGCGGTTCCTGCGCGCAGATCAAAGCAGTCTCGAGGACGATCTTCGCCTCTTGGGTATTCATGCAGCTAGGCCAGACCCTGTGGTCAAACGAACCGGATCAACAAACAGACGAAAGGAACGGAAGACGCGCTCGCCCGATTCTGATCGGTCATATTGATGGGAGCACGAACCGGGGGCGGCGAACCAACTTCAGGCCAGGCCCAAACCGGACGGAACAGCACGGCTCAACGACGGAACCGCGTGACTGAGCGCCATATTACGCAAAATTGCCCGGTGCGTAAAGATGAGTGGAACAGGCCGCCGCCCGGGCGGCGCGCCCGCTCCGGCCCCGCTTCAGCGGGCGCCCGTGCCGCGTGCAAGGAACCGGCGCAGCCGCTCGACGCCCGCATCGAGCCGCGCCGGATCGCACGCGTAGCACCAGCGCACGAACCCTTCTCCCTCCGGGCCGAATGCGCGCCCGGGCGCAAGGCCGAGCCCCGCTTCGCGCACCAGCGTCGTGCAGAACGCCAGGCTGTCGGCCGCACCCGGCAGCCGCAGGAACAGGTACATCGCGCCCGGCGGGGGCGGCACCTCGACGCCCGGCAGGGTCCGCAGCGCGGCAACCAGGTGATCGCGCGCGTCGCGCAGCGCCGCGACGAACGACCGCACGAACGGCTCGCCGTCGCGCAACGCGACCTCGGCCGCGGCCTGCACGAAGCCCGGCGCACACGACGTGTTGTATTCGACGAGCTTCGACAGGTCGCCCATCACCGATGCCGGCGCAATCAGCCATCCGAGCCGCCAGGCCGTCATCGCCCACGCCTTCGAGAATGAATTGACGACCACGACGCGCTCGTCGCGCGACGCGATATCGAGGAACGACGGCGCGCCGCCGTCGCCGAATGCAAGCCGCTCGTACACCTCGTCGGCGACCAGCCAGATGCCGTGACGGCGACAATGGGCGAGCACGACCTGCTGATCGTCGCGCGACATCGTCCAGCCGGTCGGGTTGTTCGGCGAATTGATCAGCAGCATCCGCGTATCGGGCGTCAGCGCCGCGAGCAACCGGCCGACATCGAGCTGCCAGCCCGCGTCGCCATAGTCGAGCGGCACGCAGTCGACCTGTGCACCGAGGATCTTCGGAATCTCGACGAGATTCGGCCACAGCGGCGTGATCGCGACGACCCGCTCGCCCGGCCCGACCAGCATCTGCGCAGCCAGCATCAGCGCACTCACACCCGAACTCGTCACGGCCACCGTGTCCGCCGGCGTCGCACCGTGACGCGCGCCGACATAGGTCGCGATCGCGTCGCGCAGCGGCGCCGTGCCGAGATTGTGCGTGTAGAAGGTCGTGCCGTCGCGCAGCGCGGCCGCTGCGGCGTCGCGGATGAAGTCCGGCGTCACGCGATCGGATTCGCCGAACCAGAACGGCAGCATGTCCGGCACGCCGAAGCCGGCGTTTGCGACCTCGCGGATCAGCGACGGGCGCAGCGCCTGCACCGCGGCACGCGCCGCCGGCTCGTCGTTTGCCGGGAAAAAACCTGCGGATTGCGTCATCGAGCACCACCGCCGAGGAACACGATCCGCGTAGTGTACCGGCCGGCAAGCCGGACCGCGCACGTTGGCAAGCGTCAGTCGAGATCCTCGGCCCTCGCCGGCATCTGCCGCACGAGCTCCCAGATCGCCTGCGCGGCGGGCGACAACGACCGGTCGCGACGACGCACCAGCTCGACGGTACGCTCGGTGCGCGGCGTGAGCGGCCGTGCGATGAGCGTCGAGCCGGCGGGCAGCGGCAGCGACAGCCACGGCTGCACGCTCACGCCGACACCGGCCTCGACCAGCCCGAACACGGTCGCCGAATGCCCGAGTTCCTGCATGACCGTCGCGTTCACGCGATGCGTGGCCAGCGCCGCATCGATCAGCGGCCGGCTGCCCGACGCATGATCGAGCAGCACGAGGCGCTCGCCGTCCAGCGCCGTCCACGGCACCTCGGCCCGCGCCGCGAGCGGATGGTCAGCGCGCGCGACAAGGCAGAACGAATCGGTCATCAGCGGCTCGCAGACGAGATCGGCGACCGTCAGCGGCCCGATCACGACGCCGAAGTCGACTTCGCTCGACTTCACCTTGCGCAGCACGTCGCTCTGCACGTCGTCGCGCAGGCCGAGCGTCACGAACGGGAACTGGCGCTCGCACGACGCCACCACGCGCGGCATCAACCTGCATGCGATCGTCGGGCTAGCCGCGACGATCACGCGCCCGCGACGCTGCTCCCCTATTTCGCGAATCTCGCGCAGCGTGTCGTCGAGATCGTCGAGCAGGCGCGACACGCTCGCGATCAGGTTCGCGCCGACGTCGGTCAGTTGCACGTCGCGCGTCGTGCGGTCGATCAGCTTCAGCCCGAGTTCGGCCTCGAGCTCGCGCACGCAGCGGCTGACCGCGGACTGCGTGAGCCCGATCTCGTCCCCCGCCCGACTGAAGCTCCTGAGCCGCGCGACTTCGATGAATACGCGAAGCTGGCGCAGCGTAACGTTCATCTCCTGACCTCATCAATCGTCGATATCGATGCGCGATTTTAATGTGCGAACCCGGCTTCGGCGAACGAATCCGGCACCCGCCGCACATGTTTCGCTGCGGTGCAATACGTTCGCAAACGCACGTGACACGGGCGAATTGCACAAGATTGGTGATTGTCCCGATTTGCTGCCGGGTTATTTTGGCGTCTTATACGCCCCTAGCTGACTTAGCCGTTAGCTCGCTGCCAAGCGGCTCTCGAGGAATTCACCTCCGACATGGCACGCTTCGTGCATTACCTGGCGCACAGGGCACAGGTTTCGTCGGACGGAAGAGCAGAAACGCCGCTGCCGGCCAACCGGACGCCCCCACCCGGCACTCGCCGATCGAGTGCCTGAAGAGTGCGCGGCGCAGGGCAGCGCACCGGAGTTAGCTTCGCTGAGGTGAGGACATGATGCTGTTCGACGATTTGAGAGATAACGAGTGGGCGCTGGTCGAGGGTCTGTTTTGCTCGGAGCCCGCACGGAGTGAGCGGCGCGGCCGTCCCCGCGTGGAAGCCCGGTCGGTGGTCAACGCCGTACTGTGGGTACTGTCGACGGGTGAAGGTTGGTCGAAACTGCCGGGCCGCTATCCGTCCCCGCCGACCTGCCGCCGCCGCTTCGACGAATGGCAGGCCGACGGCACGCTTGCCGAGATCGTGAAGCGACTCGGCACGAGCGGTCGGCAAATCTCGCTGCGCGGACGCATCGGCGCAAGCGCGGCGAAGCCGCCTGCCCCGCCGAGCCGCGACCGGCTGCGCGGCGCCTTCTGGACCAACCCGGAATCCTGGCGCGCGCCCGTCAAGATGGCGTAACGCATGCTCGATCGGGCGGCTTCGGCCGCCCGGTTTCTTTCTGCGATGCGACTTTGTCGCGACGCATGTCTTGCCGTCGATTACCGTTGTCGTGTCGCGAAACATCTATTTACTATTATTTACAGCAAGCCTGCACTCCCACGCTTACCTTAGCGACATATCAACAGGCCGCACGGACGGCTTGAAGGGAGCCCCGCCATGAAAACAATGTCACTGCTCGTTGCATGCGGCATTGTCGTTTCCGTGGCGCTCGCCGCTCCTGTCCATGCCGACGATCGCGTGAAGCCGCCCCATCGCCAGCAGGATCATCGCAACACCCTCCGCCAGCCGCCGTCCGCCAACTCGTCCAGCCGGCAAACCGTGCCGCGCGGCGACTTGCGTGGCGACATCGCGAGCAACGCACGGGCGCGGATCGGCTCGCAGCCGCCGGGCGTGCCGCGTCATCCGTAGTCCTGCCGATTTCGACGTTTCGCCAAAGAAAATGCCCGCATCCGGGAACTGCGCCGCATGCGGCGAGTCACATCGTTGCCATGAGCACAGCGTGGCAGCAGCAAAAGTATCCGGTACGCCCGTATCCTCGCGATACGGGCTTTTTTTGCGTCGCCGGCCTGCCGCGGCGATGCACGGGGCGGGATGAAGAACCGCTACAGGCGGCTTTCGAGAATCGCCACGGCGCTCGCTTCGCTCAATGCGTAGTCGTCCATGCGGCGATCAGTCCAGGACAGTAATTTCTCGTCGCGCTCGAGGCGCGAGAATTCGGCTCGACCGCTGTCGGTCAGTACGGCGATGTCGACCGGTGCATGGAAGCCCGGTGCGGGGGCAACGGTTTTCTGCCTGACCGTGTCCATCAGCCCGAGCGAACGGAGATACTCGAACACGCCCGGGCGGCGTGCCCACGGTACCTGGCGGTACTGCACTCGTCTCAATGCGTCGAGCACCGCTTCGTTGGAATACGTGGCCATCTCGATTCTTTCTTAAAGTGCAGCGACAATGCGAAGCGGCGCGCCGGGCGGGGTCTCCGCCCGCCGAAACCGCCACCGATTCTGGAGGCCGACGTTGTTCGGCGTCGCGTCAGGGCCGGATCGTCAGCCGTCCATAAAAAGACACCATACCCCAATCAAATTGATTCTGTTCGATTCATTTGTACTTCTCTTCATCGGTTTCATGCTCTGCCGCAAGCGGCGTCGAACCATTTCGATCGTCGCCGCTGCGCTGTTCTGGCTGCTCGCGACGGGCTGGCTCGCCGCGCCGCTGATCGCCTGGAGCGAGGCAGGCGTCACGCCGGTCGAGCATCCCGACATGCATGGACGAACCACGCTGATCCTCATCGGCGCCGGCACGCTTCGCACCGATGCCGGATTGCAGCCGCCGCCCGACGGCGCCGCGCGCATCCGCAAGATTGCGGCGCTCTATCGCACGTGCCGGCAGCAGGCCGAACGCTGCACCGTGGTGATGTCGGGCGGCGACCCGCAGCATCACGGCGATACCGAGGCGGCCGTCTACGGGCGCCAGCTCGTCGCGCAAGGCGTGGCGCCGGCCGACCTCGTGCTCGAACCGAACAGCCGTACAACCTACGAAAACGCGAAATTCACTGCGTCTATACTACGCTCACAGTATGACGACGCGCGCATTCTCGTCACGTCGTCGTACCAGATGCGCCGGGCGCTGCTCGATTTCCGCCGCTTCGGCATCGATCCGCAACCCGTTTATGCGAATCTCCGGCGCGCGCAGACGGGGTGGCTGCCGCGCTGGCGCAATGTGGCCAACGCCGAACACGCGCTGCACGAGCTGGTCGGGATCGCGCAATTCCACGTGTATCGTTGGCTCGGCTGGTTTTGACGACCGCATGGAAATCTCCGCACTCCCCTGGATGGCAGGCGCGTGACGAACCGCGCGAAGTGTTGCGCGACTTCAACGGGGCCTTGCGTCGTGCGGCGATCCGGTGCACATTGATCCGTCACTTTTGTTACACTCGACACGCACTCGATTGCAGTCGCCAGACAAAACGGCAACACTCGGGTTCATCACCACTTAGCGGAGGTAAAGCAATGAAGAAGACGTCCCTGGCTATCCTGGTAGCGATGTCGGCGCTGACTGGCGCAGCGTATGCGCAAGAGAGCACGCAGATCCAGACCATCACCGATCCGGCCAAGATCGCCGAGATCGAGCAGCGTGCACAAGCGCTGCAACAGCAGCAAGCGGCCGAAGCGGCTCAGCCGGCGGCGCAGGAAGAGCATCACCACGGCAAGAAGGCTGCGCATCACAAGGCAGCTGCGAAGAAGGCCGGCAAGAAGGCAAAGGCTGCAGACGCTGCCAGCCAGTAAGTTCGGCGGCACCGCATCAGCGAAAAGCCGAATCCGGGCAACCGGGTTCGGCTTTTTTGGTTGCGGCGCCCGCGCGCTGTGCTAAAGTCGCGCACCGAAATTTTCCACCCGTGCGCACCCCGGTGCGGAGGACAGCATGAGCAACATTCAACTCGACATCGAGTGGACCGAAGCCGCCACTCGCAAGATCAAGCAACTGATGCCCCGCGGCTCGGACGACGCGTTCCTCGCGCTGCCGCCGATCGAGTGCCTGCCGATGGAGGGCGACGTGCTGTTCCTCGGCCCGCAAGGCAAGCAGCAACCGTTCATCGTTGCCGAGCGCCAGTATCACCATGACGGCGACGCAGACTGGACGATCATCCTGATTCTCGACGTACCCAGCGCGTCGCACTGACGCGCCGCCGCGACCGGACACGTCCGGTCGCCCCACCCGGCTCAGACTCAGAGGAGCTTCGACAGCACGCGGATTTCGGAACGCTCGATCCAGTCCGCGGCCGCTTCGCGATAAGCGAGAATATGCGCGGAACGCGCATGAGCGGCCAGCGCCTCCTCGCTCTCCCAACGCTCGACGAATACGAACCGCGCGGGCTCCTTCAGATCGCGGTGCAGGTCGTACTGCAACGCGCCGGCTTCGTTGCGGGTCGGCTCGACGATTCCCTCGAGCACGGCGCGCAGTTTTTCCTCGGCCCCCGGCTTCGCCACGATCAGCGCCACGACTGCAATTTCCGCCATTCCCGCCTCCTTCATCCGAAAAAGTCCGAGAATACGCGAATCCTGCGCCGCACATCGGCTACCCGGATACGACATGGCGACGGCACCAAAAAAATAGCCCGCGCTTCAGAGAAGCGCGGGCGAAACCGTCGCCCTACGAGGATAGGCGACGGGGCCATCGAGATCCGCACGCTGGCGCGGACCATCATCTGTTGCGCCGACGCTTGGCGCGTCGGCATGTGAAGGCGTCGATCCCGTTGTTCATGCGCTCGCCGCGCATTCCCGGTCCCTGACGCCGTCCTCCCTGTTCTAACGATTCCAACCTATAAAGCAGGTTGCGTGCCAGGCATTACACGCGCAATATTCCATTGATTTATAAGGAAAAATTTTTAGATCGACGACAATGCGACACGTGTTCTGTCGTCGTAACGCGGGGATGTTACGTAACGTCACGAGAAGGGACGGGCCCCGCCGAACATGCGCACACGCTGGCGAGCGGACATGAAAAAAGCCCGCCGAATGGCGGGCTTTTCAAGGGTGCGGAGACGCCGGGATCAGCGGAGCTGATTCACGAGCAACCCCATGATCTGGCGAGCGGCCGACGACGAATCGATTGCGCCCGAATCGTCGACGACCGCGACACGCGTCTGATCGGCCGTAAGCGCCTTCACGTTGACGCGATACTGCTTCGCCTGCTTTTCCTTCTTGCCGTGGAACAGCTGGCTCCAGAAGCCCTGCTCGGCCGAGCTCAGATCCTTCGGATCGACATAGCGCACGAAATACAGGCCCTTCGTGCGATCGCGATCGTCGACCGTGAAATTCGCGCGATCGAGCGCGAGACCGACGTGCAGCCACGACCGGTCGTACGGCTCGCCGAGCGTGACTTCGGACGGCACGGCCGCTTCGGCCGCGTCATTGCCTTGCGCCGACGTACGCGAGACGTTCTGCGCAGCGATCGCCGCGGCAGCCTTCGACGACGCGTCGGCATCGGCCTTCTTGTCCTTCGAGACCGCGTTGTCCTTGATGTTCGCGATCGGCGGTTCGCCGTTCTTCGCGCGCTGCTCGTTCTGCGCGAGCACGGCCATCAGCCGCTTCAGGTATTCCGTCTCGAGCGCCGGATCGTTCGGCTTCGGTTCCCACTTGCTCGAATCGTTGTTCGCGCCGGTGATCGCCTCGCGCATGCCCTTCTGGCTGATGAACACGTAGGTGCCGCCGTTCGGCGCCGAATCGAGACGCGTGCGGTACTTGTTGCGCTCGGCCGTCACGTACGAATTGCCCATCGCCTTCGAGATCACGCTGCGGATCAAGCCGTCGTTGATCTGCGGATGGGTTTCGTTCCAGTCGGTTTCCATCACGCCCTTGTCGCGCTGGTCGACGACGAGCAGGAAGCCCTGCTCCTGCCAGAAACGGCGAACCTGCGGCCAGATCGCGGCCGGCTGCTTGCCGTCGATCACGAGCCAGCTTTCGGTGCCGTCGCGCTGGATATGCATGCCGGCGACGGCCGGCGCGACGGTGTCCAGCGCAGGCGCGGCCTGCTGGACCTGCTGGAGCGCGGACAGGGAAGTCGCGCCGCCCTGGGGCGGCAGCGAACGCTGATCGGCCGTCTCGTCGAGCATGTTGGGCGGCACTGCGAGCGACGCTTCCTTCGATTTCGAATCGCTCTTGTAGTCCACTTTCGTGGGCGACGACGTACCGCAACCGGCGACGAGCGCGCCGGTGGCGAGCACTGCAGCGAACCGCATGGTAAGACGAAGATCAGTCATGTTCGGGGAATCCTCTTCCGCTAAATCACGGCGCTTTCCGTGGATCAACCTTGCATTTTACCGGGGCCGCGTTGCGATGTGCAAAAAAGCGGCGGCCAAGAAAAAACCCGCGTCAGCTTGAGCTGACGCGGGTTCTTGTCTGGTCGGGGCGAGAGGATTTGAACCTCCGACCACCTGCACCCCATGCAGGTACGCTACCAGGCTGCGCTACGCCCCGAAAGAAAAAAATTATAACAGACAGTTTCCCGATTTAGAACGGGTCGCATGCATTTTGTGAATGTTCTCGTGCAATTTTTTGGCGTGATGGCGGCGATGCAGGCAATCCGCGGCACTCACCGCGCATCGTCGTCACCGCTTGCGTGCGACGCAGATGACCGTCAGGCCGGCGACGCGATTGAAGCGGAACATCGGCAACTCGATGCGGCAGATCGTCTTCAGCAAGCCGTTGACGAACGGATGATGACGACGCAGTTGCGACGCAGGCTCGCGCGGCTGCGAACGCGCCCGCTCGCCCAGCCGCAACGCGGCCGCGAGCGGAAACGTGAGGCCGAAATAATAGGCGCCGTGCTCGACGTCGAGCCCGGCACGCCGCACCACGCCCTCGAGGCCGCCGAGCGTATACCTGCGCTTGTGTTCGAGGAAATCGTCGTGGCCGCTCCACAGGAACTGGAACGCGGGCACCGTGATCAGGAACCGGCTGCCCGACGGCGCACCGTGCACGTACTGCGTCAGCAGCCCGACGTCGTCGTCGACATGCTCGAGCACGTCCATCAGCAACACGAGATCGGCATCGAATCGATCGACGGCGCGCCGAAAGTGGATGGGCTTGCCGGCCGCCTCGCCGTCGCTGTCGTCGGCATAGCTCGTATCGACACACCACGCTTCCGTCGCTTGCGTGCGTTCGAGCAGATGCTTCGAGAAAAAACCGGAGCCCGCACCGACGTCGAGTATCCGGTTCGCGCCCGACGCGCCCAGAAACCGGCGAATCGCGCTCGCCTTCGACGCGTAGTACCAGTGATCGCCCACCCCCGCACCGAGTACGTCGACTTCCTTCAGGTCCATGGCGCTTCCCCGTGATGGCTGCCGTGTCGTGATATCGAACCCGCCACTGATGCCGATCTTACCTCGCCGCCATCGCCGCGCGTATCGGTCGATGCCCGGGGCCGCGCCGCTACCCGGCATTCGCCCCTAATCGAAAAGGACGATGGCCGCTTCACGGCAAATCGCTACCGTGCGGTAAGCCGGCGCGAGATCGACGTGCCCGGCAAGCCGTCCGACTGCATGCCGATCGATCCGGCTCACCCCGGCCTTGCCATGTCGCGCGCAGGCAGCGGCACCGCGGTCGCGACGCCTGGTAACCGTCTCCGACACAGGGCATCGAATGCATCAGAAAAACGAAATTTCCCGTCGACATTTTCTCCGGCTGGGCGCCGGCACGATCGGCATCGCGCTGGGAAGCGCGTCGCTGCTGTCGGCATGCGGCGGCGACGCGATAGCGGTCGCGCCGGTCACGACGCCGCGGCTGGCGTCCGCGTCGAACTTTCGCGACACGGCCGGGCCGGACGGAACCGGCTACGTGACGACCAGCGGCGCGAAGATGAAGAAAGGCGCGATCTATCGCTCGTCCGCGCTCGCGCTGTCCGCCGCCGACGTCGCGACCGTCGGCACGCTCGGCATCACGCAGGTCGATGACCTGCGCACGCCCGCCGAGATCAAGACGCAACCCGATGTACCGCTCGCCGGCGCCGCCTGGCAAAACCTCAACGTGCTCGGGGCCGCCAGTATCGACCCGATTCCGACGACCGGCGCGACCGCGACGGCATTCATGCTGAGCATGTATCGCGCATTCGTCACGTCGGACAGCGCGCACGCCAGCTACCACGCGCTGTTCACCGGCTTCGCGGGCAGCGGCGACAACCGAGTGTTCCACTGCACGGCCGGCAAGGATCGCACCGGCTGGGCGACCGCCATTCTGCACTCGATCCTCGGCATCTCCGGGCAAACGATTCTGGCCGACTACCTGCTGACCAACGTCTATAGCGCAGCCGATATCGCCGCTTCGGTCGCCCACGCCCGACAAGCCGGCGGACAAAACGCGGCGGACATGATGACCGCACTGCAAGGCGCACACGCCGACTATCTGCAGGCGGCCTTCGATCAGGTCGCGACGTCGTACGGCTCGATGGCGTCGTACCTCGAGAACGGCCTGCAACTCGATCCGGCTACGCAAAACGCGATCCGGGAGCGCCTGCTGGTCTGACCGGCCGTTGCTGTGCGCATCCGGTGAAACCCGCGCCGGCCAAGGCCGGCCGCGGTTTTTCAGGGCTGCCTCGAAAGACGCCGACCGCCGGCCCGCACAAACCAAACGGCCGTTTGATACGGCCGTTCATCCACCGCGAATCCGTTGTCTGGCCGCCCGCCGGCGCCCCGCGCCCGGGCGTCCGTTGTTTGGTAACGCCGCTCTAGCGCGCTATGACACACTGCACGGCATCGACGCTCGCGCCGTGCAGTCGCGCGCGCCGCCGTCGATCAAGACAAGACATGGAGACAGACGATGCGGAATGCGGTCCGGCGCGGCCATCGCTCGCCTTTGGCAATTTTCGACTGGTTTTCCGGCCTGCGACGCACGGTCGCCCCGGGATCGCCCACGACGTCCCGAGTGTTCGGCTGCGGCGCGCTGGCGCTTGCAGTCCTCTGCACCGGCTGCGCGGAATCGGCCGCGCAGCGCGACAGCAACACGTCCATCGCATCGACGAAGATCGAACGCACCAAGGCCGAGCGACTCGCGCGCGAACAGCAGATCGCGCGCACCGTGCCGTCGCTCGCATCGATCAGCCTCACGCAGCCGCGCCCGTTCACGCTGCGCGACTCGGGCCAGAACGGCGCGATGACGTTCCTGCGCGACGTCGATTTCCGCATCGTCAACAACCTCGGCTTCTTCATCCACCAGTTGTCGGCCACGCTCGTGCCGACGCAGGCCGGCGCGCCGATCGTCTTCGACGATCCGACGAGCTTCGAGATCGACGTACATGAAGGCACGGTGACGCTCGACAACGCGAAGCTGACCGCCCTCTTCAACACCTACATCTTCGGCTATCGCAACGCGCCGCTGCGCAAGCTCGCAGTGTCGGCCGGCGACGGCGTGATCCATCTGCAAGGCGAGATGCAGCGCGACGGCTGGGTACCGTTCTCGCTGACCGGCACGCTCGCGATCCGCGACGGCAGCCAGCTCGTGTTCCACCCGACCGGCGTACGCGTGTCGGGTATCAACGCGCAGCCGGTGATGCGCGCGGCCAACGTGAAGATGGCCGACCTGCTGAAGGTGCAGACCCCGATCGCGCAACTTGCCGGCGACGATCTCGTGATGGCGGTCGACAAGCTGATGCCGCCACCGCGCCTGAAGCTCACGATCACCGCCGTGCGCGTGACGCCGGCAGGCCTCGACCTGAAGCTCGACGACGGCACGCATGCCGGCTTCGCGATGCCGGCGAATGCCCCGCAGCAGGCGATGTACATCCGCGGCGGCGACGTGAAGTTCATGCGCTCGATGCCGATGAACGCCGACATCCTGATCGGTCCGGTCGATTCGTCGAAGCGCGAGCAGACGTTCGTGTTCGACCTGTATCACTATCGCGACCAGGTGTCGGCCGGTTACTTCAACTTCGACGAAAGCGGCGCGATGGCGATCCGGATGCCTTCGTATACGGGCCCGGCGAGCGGCGCGCTGCTCGGCAACGCGGCGGCGCGCCTGAACGACAGCTTCCTCGCCGCGCAGCAGACTGCGCTGCGCGACGTGCGCCAGCACTGGGAAGCGTACGCGCTCGCGGCGGATGCGATGCGGCCCGGCATGCAGAAGGTCGCGATGCGGCGCACGTCGACGACGCCGTTCAACGAACGGCACGTGTCGAACCGCAACCCGACGATCCATCTGCGCAACGTCGACTTCAACCTGTCCGGCGATATCGGCTTTCATGTCGAGGATCTCGACGTGGAACTCGTGTCGAGGCGGCCCGGCGAACCGGTCGATCTCGACGATCCGAACCAGTACGACATCCGCATTCTCGGCGGCACGGTCGTCGAATCGTGGAAGGCGATGTCGGCGCTCTTCAACAACTACCTGCTCGACTATTCGCCGCGTTCGCTGAACGACCTGCAACTGAGCGCGGACGGGCAGAACCTGCGCGTCCAGGGCGGCATCAAGCTGTGGAATCACGTGCCGGGGGTCTGGCTGCCGACCGACATGAAGGGCTCGCTGACGGTGCTCGACGACCGGCACCTCGCCTTCAAGCCGTCGCAGGTGTCGGTGCTCGGCATCCCGCAGGCGACGCTGCTGCGCTCGCTCGGCATCGAGCTCGCGTCGCTGACGCCGTTGCGCCGACGCGGCGCGGAACTGCGCGGCGACACGCTCGTGCTCGACCAGTACACCGTGTTCCCGCCGCCCGTGCTGAACGGCAAGCTCGGCCAGGCAACGGTCGAACGCGACGGCTTGCGTCTCACGTTCCGGCGCGCAGCGGGTGCAGCCGCGCCGAAGCGGCCGCAGATCGATGCGCCGAGCTACATGTGGATGGAAGGCGGCGACATGAAGATGTTCAACGTGCTCGAGCTGAACGTGCGCGCGTTGATCCGGAATTCGGCCGAGGCGGGCCCGATGCGGTTCGACCTGTACGGATACCGCAGCCAGGTCGCGCAGGGCTCGGTGCGGATGCTGCCGGACGGCACGCTGGTCGTCGACATCGGGCAGAAGAATCCGCTCGCGTCGCGCTGATCCGCATGCGCGACCCGCATGAAAAAGCCCGGTGGCAGGTCGCCAACCGGGCTTTTTCAATGCTGCCTGCGCGCCGTGCGCTTGTATGTTCAGTACTGACCAGTACGGTAAAGTCTGGTGGTAGCCAGACGAGACCGTGCAGTTTGCCCCGCGCTTGGGTGTTGGAGCCCGTGACTGAGTACAAAACGCACGGTTGCCGTGCTGGTCTTCCTGAAGCCCGAACGGTTACGCGCGCCATTTACATCGAGTGCGCATGTACAAGCATGGGATCCGAAGATCATGTCTGCTCCTTCTGCCGTAACGGTCGGCATTGACGTCGCAAAAGCTCACGTCGATGTTTCCGTACTGGGTGCCAATCTGGACATCCGTCGATTCAACAACGATGCCGAGGGCCACTCGGCCCTGGCTGTTGCCCTTCAGCCGCTGAACGTGCAGTTGGTCGTGATGGAGGCGACCGGTGGCTACGAGACCGAGCTGGCGTGCGCCTTGCAAGGTGCGGGTTTGCCGGTCGC
>FTHQ01000272.1_pt1 | contig 43369 bp, 38 predicted proteins | sample 1641001 | NCBI WGS metagenome assembly FTHQ01 (sample SAMEA3914872, study PRJEB12502) | metagenome | biome: forest; material: soil | place: Canada | collected 2011-07-03 | depth 0.3 m | reverse complement strand
CCACTCCCCCTCGAACCCCAGCCCCATCCTCGCCGTCGTCCACCGTGATCGACGAACACGATGAATGGGAAGCACAAGCACCGTATCCCGATCATGCGCTAGACGCGCTACACAACGCGGCTTCGGTATCGTCAATCCATTCAACATCCCGCCAATCGTCGTTCACTCCGTCCGAGTTCGATGAATCTATTTTCGAACCCGCGTCACCTGCACGGGAAGCAGATCGCGCGCCGCCGCCCTCCGACTATTTCTCCTACGCGCCGCAAGCCACGACGGAAACAGCCTCGCCCCCAGCGGGTGCACATAGCTGCCCCCATTGCGGCTCAGCGCGTATTGAAACGCTCGATGTCGGTCGCAAGACCGGCGGTACGATCGGCAGCGTCGCGGGCGCGACGAGTGGTTTTGCCATGGCGTTGTCCGGCGCTGAAGCTGGCGCAGCCGTTGGCGCAGTCGGCGGACCGGTAGGTGCGGTGTTCGGCGGACTGGCCGGTGCGGTGATCGCCGGTCTGCTCGGCAGCGCGGCCGGATCTGTTGCTGGCTCCGCTGTCGGCCGTGTGCTCGACGACAACGTGTTCAACAACTATCGGTGTCTGACATGCGGCCACGGCTTCGGCTCCACCCTTCATTGAGACCGATCCTTGCCCTCCGATCCGCGCAAAAGGTCGAAAGCGCTCAATTGCCCAACGATCGGTCAGCGTCGGCAGGCCGTCGCATCGCTTCGCGTTCGTCCATCCTCAGGAAACCAACTATGCCCTCTCCCCTCGATTATCTCGCCGCTTTCGCGCTCGCATTCGTGGGCGGCGCACTCGTGGCCGTGTGCCACTGCAAATACGTCGGCAAGATCCGCAAGGAGGTTCCGGTCCATGCATGATCATCGCCCGTTCGACGATGACGAATTCGGCTCCGCCCACTCGTCGCGATCGGACGCCACTGAATCCGCTCAATACTGCTCTGGCTCGGCACCGATTTATCCGTGTCCGCAGTGCCAATCGCCCCGTACGGAGCCGCGCCATGTCGCACGACGTATTGGCGGTACCGTCGGTGCAGCGGCCGGCGCAACCGGAGCCGTCGCTATCGCTTTGTCTGGCGCGGAAGCCGGCGCAACGGCTGGATTGATCGCTGGTCCGATCGGCTCGGCATGCGGCGGCGTGGCCGGTGCGATCCTCGCCGGCCTGATCGCTGGTGCGGCTGGTTGTGCAACCGGGGCCGCCTTTGGCGAAGCCGTCGACCAAAAGATTCTCGACAACTGGCGATGCCTCGCCTGTGGACGCACCTTCAGCATCCAGCCCCTCTAGTCGGTCAGTCGCGTCATTCCCCTCACTGATTTCGTTCCGCTCGGCCTCGGCCGGGCTTTATGCACTGTGATTTTCGAATAGGAGTTTCGCTCATGCATCTCGTTCAATCGATGGCCTATGTCGACGCCGAACCCTGGCACGGTCTTGGCAACAAGCTCGCCCCCAAACAACCGCTCGAAGTCTGGGCTCGCGCCGCCTGCATGGACTGGCGCATCGAAGAAGCCGAAGTGCGCTTCGTCGCGGCCGGCAACCGCAGCCTCGGCTCGATTCACGCGTTTCCCGAACAGAAAGTACTGTACCGCTCGGACAACAAGGCGCCGTTGTCCGTCGTCTCCGCGCGCTATCAGGTCGTGCAACCCGAAGAGATTTTGGAGTTTTATCGAGACCTGACGGAGATCGGTGGTTTCCAGCTCGAGACGGCCGGCGTGTTGAAGGAAGGCCGCAAGCTCTGGGCGCTGGCGCGCACGGGTCAGTCCGGTTCGCTCAAGGGTAAGGACCAGATCAACGGCTACCTGCTGTTGGCCACGGCCTGCGACGGCACCTTGGCCACTACCGCGCAATTCACGTCGGTGCGCGTCGTCTGCAACAATACCTTGCAGATCGCCCTGGGCAACAGCGCTGGCGCAATCAAAGTCTCACACCGCTCGCAGTTCGACGCAGCGGCTGTCAAACGCCAGCTCGGCATCGCCGTCTCCACGTGGGACGCGTTCATGGTCCGAGCCAAGGCGTTGTCCGAACGCAAGGTGACCGACTCGGCGGCCGATGCATTCCTGCGGCGCGTCTTGACCTACTCGACGACCAATCTTCCCGATCGTGAAGCAGTGGCTGTCAACGAGCGCGCGATCAAGGCGGTCGGCCAGCTCTATGCCGGACATGGAAAAGGCTCGGATTTGGCTTCGGCGTCGGGTACGGCTTGGGGGCTGCTCAACAGCGTGACTGAATACGTGGATCATCATCGGCGCGCGCGCAGCGATGACCACCGCATAGACGCAGCCTGGTTCGGCGCCGGAGCAACACTCAAGCAGCGTGCCTGGGACGAGGCGATGAAGCTTGTCGCATGATCAACCCCATCCCGCTTCTGGCAGTCGACATGCGCATTCAGATTCCGCGCGGAGCAGGGCTACGATTCGGCGGCCGTTACGCCACGATCCTGCAAATCAAGCCCCAGGGTACGACTGTCCACCTCGGAAACGGCAAGCTCGTGACATTCGCGCACGACGCATTGCAGGACGCCTTTCGCCGTATCGGTTCCGGATAGCCCACCCATTCCCTCACCTCTCGCCCGGCCAGATTCGCTCTGCCGGGCTTTTTTGTTTTCGGAGCAAACCATGACGACACCTCACCCTGAACCACCCCGTGCACGTAAGCCCGCGCTGAAGCTCGTCAAGACGCAAGAGCTGAGTCGCGACGACTGGCTCGCCGTGCGCCGAACCGGCATCGGGGGACCGGATGCCGCAGCTGCGGTCGGCCTGAACCCCTACATGAGCGCGTTGGAATTGTGGCTCGACAAGACCGGCCGTGCGGACGGCCTGCCCCGCCCCGATCCAGACGATACGACGTCGCCCACGTACTGGGGCACGCTGCTCGAACCCATCGTTGCCGCCTCGTACACGAAACAGACCGGCAACCGGGTTCGACGCGTGAACGCCGTGCTGCGGCATCCCTCGATCCCCTTCATGCTCGCGAACATCGATCGCGAGATCGTCGGCGCTCCGGACGTACAGATTCTGGAATGTAAAACGGCCGGCGAGTTCGGTGCGCGGCTCTGGCGAGATGGCGTGCCCGAGTATGTGCAGATCCAGGTGCAGCATCAGTTGGCCGTCACTGGCAAGGCGGCAGCACACGTCGCCGTGCTGTTGTGCGGACAGGCGCTCGAAGTGCATCGGATCGATCGCGACGATGCGCTTATCGGGCGCCTGGTCGAACTCGAAGCACGCTTCTGGCGGTTCGTGGAAACCGATACGCCTCCGCCGGCTGACGGGTCGGAGTCGGCCGACCGAGCACTCCGTCACCTGTATCCCGGCAACGGCGAAACGGTCGACTTCAGCGACGACCACCGCCTGTCGTCCGTCTTTGCCGATCTGGTCGCGGTACGGGCCGAGATCGAGACGCGTCAGCAGCTCGAAGCGCAGTTCAAGCAAACGATCCAGCAGGCCATGGGTGACGCAAACCGGGCCGTATTCCAGACCGGCGCCGTGTCATTCAAGCGCAGCAAGGATTCGTCTGGCGTCGATCTGGCGCGACTGCTGGCCGACCACCCCGAGTTCGAAACACAGTACGCCATCTCGAAGCCGGGTTCCCGGCGTTTTCTCGTTTCCACCTGATTCCAATCCCCATGACCAACCTCGAATGTCTCACGGAGATCATGACGTTCTCGCGATATGGCGCGCTCGCGCAAGCGTTCGTGATGGATGCGCTCAGCCAGCACGCGGAGCGCGTTGCGACAACACCACCCGATCAGTTGCAAGTCAACCCGATGATCAGTGCTCGCGCCTGGCAGGGCGTCGCCCTGGAAATCCACGCCAAGCTCGAAGCGCATTTTTCCCGATAGCCCGCATCGCTCGCAGTTCTCTTCCCCCATTTTCTATTTTGAGGACCACCATGCTCAAAGGTCTCGCCATCACGCCGCCCGTTGTCGGGCGAATCTCCATTGGGCGCATTGTCGAGAAGAATGGCAAGCGCGTTCCCGAAAAGGATGACCAGTTCACCCTCACCACCCAGGTGCAACAGCGCGGTGAATGGATGCTGCACCCGCTGAACGAAACGCTGCGCAAGGCAACGGCCGGCAAGCTGCGCGCCATTCCGATCCGTGTGCTGTTCAACGATCCTGATCTCAACCTGCGAGCCGAGTACTCGCTGTTCGATCGCGATACTGGACGGCCCGTGTGTGTCGGCAACGGAGAACAGTGTCGACGTGTGACCGACGCCGGTATCGAATCGTTGCCATGTCCGTCGCCGGATGGCTGCGCATTTGGTCGTCAGGGCAACTGCAAGCCCTATGGTCGAATGAATGTGATCATCGGTGACGATGACGAGATGGGTTCGTTCATCTTCCGCACGACGTCCTATAACAGTATCCGGACGCTGGCCGCACGCCTGCACTATTTCCGTGCCGTATCGGGCAACCTGTTGGCGTGCCTGCCGCTGGAGTTGAAGCTGCGCGGTAAGTCGACCGCGCAGAGCTACCGGTCGGCGATCTACTACGTTGACCTCGGCGTGCGTTCGGGCAATACGCTCGAACAGGTGCTGATCGAGGCGAAGGAACTGGACGCTCGGCGCCGCGCCGCCGGCTTCGATCAGGCCGCGCTCGATGCCGCTGCACGTGCAGGGTTCGCCAACGGCGCGTTCGAGGACAGTCCCGATGAAACGGCGGCTGTCGCGGAAGAGTTCTATCCAGGTACGACCAACCCCGATACCGGGAACGGTCACACCGACGAAACAACCGGAACGCCGCCGTCGACCCTACGCGACAAGCTCGAACGCAAGGCCGTGCTGCTCGGCGGCAAGGCAGCATGAGCGCGCGTCGCTGGGCGTTCGTCCTGGCGGTCTGCGCAACCGCCACTGCGCTCTGTCTGTCGGTGCTCGCCGGCTGGCAACGCGGCGGCACGTTTCCGGAACGGCTTATCTGGATCGCCATCGGCATGGTGCTCGTCACGAGCGCGCACCTGTTGCCGGCGCTGATCCGCGATATGCCGGTCCTCATTCGGGGTGTGGGTAGCCTGTTATGGGGGGCGTGTCTGGTGACGGCTTGCTACGGACACGCGGTGTTTTTCGCATTCGCCCAACAGCATGCCGGAGAGCAACGCGCGTCGACGGTGCAGGCGATCCCTGCTCCCTCACCCGCTCGCAGCCTCACCATCGTCATGGCGGACCGCGCGACGGTGACGGCGCAACTCGCGGTCGCGCAGGCACGTAACTGCATCGGAAACTGTACGACGCTCAAATCCCGTCGCGTGACGCTTGCCGCACGACTGGATGCGCTGAACGCCGAAGCCGATGACGTGCGACGCCAGCAGGCCGCAGTGGAGCGAGTCACGGCTCAACGTGACGCATTACTCGTCGATCCAGTCACGTCGCGACTCGCCGCGTTACTCGGGATCACGGCGATGCGTGTCGACTTGCTGTCGGGGTTGATTTTTGCCGCCGTGCTCGAAGGTGTGGCATGCCTGCTATGGACGGCGGCGCTTCGATCGCCGGGAACTGAGGCTGAATCCTCAGCGACCGGCGCCACATCACCGGCCGTCGCGACAGTCACGATGACGGGCGACGTGACCGCACCGGTAGTCGCGGCAGTCACGGACGCGACTGATCTCGGCGAGCCGGGGGTCACGCAAGTCATCGCGAGTCACGCCGGCAAGACCGTTAGTCGCAAAGATGTAACGCCCGGTCATGAGACGACGCCTCGTAGTCACACACCACGTGACGGCCCGATCACGCCGTTTCCCACTGCTCGCACCGACGACCACCTGTCGCAGCTCGTTCGAGACGTGACCGCCGGTTTGGTTCGGCCGACCGTCGCCGACATCAGACGGCATCTGGGCTGTTCTCAGGCCCGCGCGGCAGAGCTGCGTCGGCGGCTCGCTGAACACACATCGACAGCATAAGCGGCCGGGCTTCGTGCCCGGCCTTTTGCTGTCGCTTTCCCAATCACCTTCCCATCACCATGAAACATGGAACCGAATACGCTCGTCCCCAGCATCAGCATCGCCAATCTCGCCAACCAGCGCGTCGCCGTCGTCGAGCGCGTGCGCGCCGCCCTCGATCTGCTCGGCGAAGCCCAACGGCTTGCCAAGGCCGCGCATCTCGGCTTCCCGCGACTCGTTCTCGATGAAAGCTACGGCTGTCGCGGCCGACCGACCATTACCGGAGAGTACGCCAAGCGCGACGAAGCCGAAGCCGCTATGGTGCGCATCGTCGACGTGCGCGGCTGGGACTACCTGATGTCGGAGTCGGGCTTGCGCACCTTCATGGATGCGAAGGCCCGTGAACAATGGAGCAACCAGATTGCCGAAGGCGAGGTACCGGAACTGACGGCCGCCAACATCGAAGCCACCTTCGCTCAGCTCTACGGCGCACGCGGTGACATGTTCGAGCGCGGCGTGCTCCAGTGCTTTAAGCGGCTGTCGTGGGACTACAAAACGAACGAGCCGTTCAAGTTCGGCAAGCGCATCATCGTCCGGTATCTCCTCTCGCAAGGCAGCTCCAACTACCACGTGACGAACGAACTGGACGATCTGATGCGAGTGTTCAGTGTGCTCGATGGCAAGCCGGAGCCGGATCATCGGCATGGCATGTCGACGCTCATTTCGGAGGCACAGCGTCACCGGAAGACCGAGGCCGAGCACGGCTATTTCCATCTGCGCTGGTTCAAGAACGGCAACGGCCACCTGACGTTCAAACGCGCTGATCTGGTCGACAGAATGAACCTGATTCTCGCGAAGCACTATCCGAACGCCCTGGCGTCCGAAGCCCGGTAGTTCCGGGACGCGTCCTGCGTCTCGTCTTTCCCTTATTCATTCAGCGAACTCGGTATCCGGCTTATCCGGAGGCTCGTGTTCGTCCATCACCTGGAGAATTTCGTGAATTTGCCATCCACCGTTCACGCCGGCCCGCGCTTCAAGCTCGGCCGGATCTTAGCCACGCCCGCCGCACTGGTAGCCATCGCCAATGCAAGCGTCTCGATCATCGACCTGCTGATTCGCCACATGCGCGGCGACTGGGGTGATCTGTCCGAGTCCGATCGCCAGCAAAACGAGTTGTCCGTTGAGGCCGGTTTGCGCCTGCTGTCCAGCTACGTGTTGCCAGACGGTCAAACCGTTTGGGTCGTCACCGAATGGGATCGGTCCTCAACCACGTTCCTGTTGCCGGGAGATTATTGACATGCCGGATCGTTCGCCTCCTTCCAGACTCCGCGCGGCTGTTCGGTTTTCACCCGGCTGCGTCTTCGTTTCGCTCGGTGCACGTGCCGCGTTGGACGCAGTTCGCGTTCCAGTCGTCCACTTCCTGATCCGCCACATGCGCGGCGATTGGGGGCGGCTCACCGATGAGGACTGGCAACGCAACGAGCGCGCCCTCATAACCGGCGACTATCTGCTATCAAGTTACATCCTGTCGAGCGGACAAAAAATCTGGATACACACAATGCACAAACGGTCCGTGACATTTGTGCTATTGCCGTCCGAGGCGTTCCGGTTCGAGTCATCCCTACGCAACGCGCTACTCGGGCGTTAGCGGCGCCCGCCTACTGTTTCGCGACGAGTGAGACGGGTCGACAAACGCTCGAAGACTTCCAACAACATCGCTCGATCGCTGGTCGACAGACGTGACAGCAGCCGGTTCAGATGACTCGCTTGGTCGCTGGACCGATTGCTGGCCTCGGTTAGCAGGTCAGCAGCATCGCACGCGAAGATGTCCGCCAGTTCGAAAAGGCGCACCACAGTCGGGATAACCGTTCCGCGCTCCATCCGCGACACGGCCTCCAAGCCGATTCCCAGTCGCTCCGCAACCTTTTCTTGTGTCAGCCCGCTTGCAATGCGCTGCTTCGCAATGGCTTTGCCCACCGCGACAGCCAGATCTTCAGTGCCCGATTTCGGCATGGTCCCTCCCGGTCAACCGGAATGGTTGAGCACCATCCCTTTGACATGAAGGACTTTTAGGGTTGATATTCAACCTTTTGAGAGATTTGTCCACCTTGGAGGTGGACATCCCACAACAACAACCATGACCAAAACCCTTTCTGTACCGGCCACGGCGGCAGCCGGCACGCTCGTCTACCGGCCCGACATTGACGGCCTGCGCGCCTTCGCGGTGCTCGCCGTTGTCGTCTTCCATGCATTTCCGTCCGTGCTACCGGGCGGCTTCGTCGGCGTCGACATCTTCTTCGTCATCTCCGGCTACCTGATCACCGGCATCCTGCTCGCCGATCTAGGGACAGACCGATCCTCTTTCCGCCATTTCTACGCACGACGGATTCGTCGGATCTTCCCGGCACTGGTCGTCGTGCTGCTCGCGACCTACGGGATGGGGTGGTTCAGCCTGTACGGCGACGAGTATCGCGAGCTCGGCAAGCACATCGTTGCTGGCGCTGGATTTGTCTCGAACTGGGCGTCGTGGACCGAAGCCGGGTATTTCGACCAGACGGCCGAAGCCAAGCCACTGCTGCACCTGTGGTCGCTCGGTGTCGAGGAACAGTTCTACATCGTCTGGCCGCTCGTGCTGTGGGCCGCATACCGACTCCGACTCATCGGATGGGTGTGCGCCGTCGTCGGTCTCGCCTCTTTCGCGGCCAACGTCATCCTCATCGGACACCACGCGTCCGCTGCCTTCTACTGGCCAGTCACGCGGATGTGGGAACTGCTGGCTGGCGCCGCGTTCGCGATAAGCGCGGGCGCGGGTCGACCGATCACGGGCAACCGCGCGAATGCGTGGCCGGCCGGCGGCGCGATGCTGTGCGTCGCCTCCTTTGCGCTGCTCACCGCGCGTGACGCTTTTCCGGGCTGGTGGGCGGTGTTACCGGTCGTCGGCACAGTCGCACTCGTCGCGGCTGGTCGAGACGGCTGGATCAACAGGCACGTGCTCGCGCATCCCGTATCTGTCTGGCTCGGCAAGATCAGTTACGCGTTGTACCTGTGGCACTGGCCGCTGCTGTCGTTCGCGTTCATCGTGGCGGGTCGGACACCCTCGTCGGCCGTGCGAGGCGCGTTGCTGGTCATTGCCGTCGCACTGGCGTGGTTGACCACCACCATCATCGAGCGGCCGATCCGCTTCGGCCCTCCGAAGCGCTGGAAACTCATCGGGCCGTGCATGCTGATGATCGGCATCGTCTATCTCGGCGGCATGACGTACGTACGCGGCGGCCTCGGCTTTCGCAAGGGCTACAGCCCGGACGCCGACGTGACGACTGCCAAGCTCGGTGCGGGTCATGAGTTCGTCAACGCCATGTGCGGCGTGTCGCCTGACGAACAGCGATTGTTTCCGTTCTGCGCGACCGACAAGCGCGTGCGCTCCCATTTCGCCGTGTGGGGCGACAGTAAAGCCGACGCGCTGTATTGGGGGCTCGTGCGTGAATCGGCCCCCGGCGAAGGCTGGACGCTGATTGCGCGCCCGAGCTGCGCACCGATGGCGGGCGTCTGGCGCACGTCGTCGAACGCTGGCGACGATCCAAGCCTGTGCCGAGACGCAAACATCACGGCGCTACGTATGCTGCTGAACACGCCGGAACTCAAGACAGTGGTGCTCGTCATGACCGATCGCGACGTGATCGGACAGACCTTCGCTGACCGCGACCAAACTGCGCCTCGCACATCCGCTGCGCTCGATGGTCTCGACCAGGCCGTAACGGCACTTGAGCGAGCTGGCAAGCGCGTCGCGCTGGTCCTCGACAACCCGCGCCTACGCGATCCACGGCAGTGCATGGATCGCCGGCCGCTCGCGTGGCCCTTCGTGCGGCATGCGCTCGGCGTGACCGATATGGACGCGGCGCAGCGCTGCGCGATCGGCTACCGCGAACACGTTGCCCGAATAGCGCCATTCCACGCGCTCGTCGACGAACTCAAGCAACGCCACCCGACCCTGCTCGTCTACGACCCGGCTGCCGCGCTGTGCGACGCGAAGCGCGATGTCTGTCCGATGACGCTGGACCGGCACTACCTCTATAGCTACGGCGATCACCTGTCCGACTACGGAAACGGGCTCGTCGCCAAGCAGTTCCTGCCGCTCCTGCGCCGCTGACCGGTTGTCATGCAGCTGTCCGCATGCTCGCGTGGCGTTCAGTGCCTGTGGTTCTGGCACACATCAGCCTCGGATCGCCAGAACCATTTCGTCGGCCGGTTCGCCGGTCGGCGCTTTTTATTCCGTGGGCCGATCTCGTCCCGCAATCCACGTACTTCGCAATCGTCAACCAAGGAAGCTCCATGAAAAAGCTTATTGCCTCACTGTGCGCCGCACTCACGCTGACCGGCTGTTCGGACAGTCACCTGAAGATCAAGCTGACCAACAACCCTGCCTTTCCTGATATTCCCCGCCTGCGTCTCACCGCCGTCGACCAAGACGTGACCGTCAACGGTGTCGAGATCAATGACGGAGATTGCCCGCTGAACATGATCGAACGCTTTCCGCGAACCATCACGAAAGGCACAAGCGATACCGTCGACATCCTGTCGTCGTGCGAACGCGTCGCGAAGGCTGCGATTACCACGGAGGACGGCACGTTCAATTTCACGTTCCACTGACCGTCATCCGCAGTCTTTTTCTGCGCTCATCACGAGCGTACAACCCGGTCGGTCCGTCCTCGCGACGTAAGCCGCCCATCTTCAATGAACGTCACCATGAAAAAATCCACTGCCGCCCTTTCAATCGCCCTTGTTCTCTCGCTGCCCGCATACGCGGCAAACAACATCGGCCAGTGTGTGTATCCGAAAACCAAAGTCGGCTCCAATGGCAACCTCGTCTTCAAGCATCCGATCTATGTCCTCGATGCGCCAAATGCAACCGCCCCGAAACGCGCGCTAACCACGTTCGCGGCCTTCACTGTCAAGGCCGAAGCGCCCGGCGGCTTCGTGAAGCTTGTCACCGTGCCGAACTACGATCTGCCGAATCCGGACAGCGTCGCCGGCAAAGTCATCGGCTGGGCGAAACTGTCGGATTTTGACTTCCAAGAGTTGCGCAACTGCAACTGACGACCCAATAAACGATGGGGCGTGCCTGCCGGCACGCCCCCCTCATGCTGATCTTCATTTTTTTGCGATCCAATCGAACGATCATCATCCGATCGACAAGTCGCCGAAATTGATCGATAGTCGGACCGCGCACAGGAACACCACGGCAACGTTCGGCAGTCCGGCTATCCCATTCCAAGCAGTGAAGAAGTGAACGCGCCGGATCAACAACACTCGGCGTGGCGATGCTTGCATGTATGAAGCACCTCGTGCGGGTCGCGCTTCCACCAGTTGGAGGCGGAGAAAATCTCCACCTCATGAAACCCGCTGTAACCGGTGGCTTCCACCGCTTGCCTCCATCGTGAAATCTCTATCACACCGTCGCCCATCATGCCCCGGTCCAGCAGCATGTCGGCCGTCGGCACGAGCCAGTCGCATATATGAAACGCAAGCAGTCGTTTGCGTCCAGCCCGCGTGATCTGCGCCTCCAGCTCAGGATCCCACCACGTATGATAAAGATCGAGCGCGATGCCTAGGCCATCATCCCCAAGCTCGTCGCAGAGATCGTTAGCGTGACGCATGGTATTCACACAGGCACGATCGGCGGCATACATCGGGTGCAGGGGCTCGATGGCCAAGGGCATACCTCGCGGCCGTGAATAGTCGAGTAGGTCCGCTATTCCGTCGCGAACCTGCTCGCGCGCGCTGGCAATGTCTTTCGAGCCGCCGGGCAGCCCTCCGACTACCAGCACGAGGCACTGGGCGTGAATTTCTAGTGCCTCGTCCACCGCTCGGCGGTTATCCTCGCGAACCGCAAGGCGGTCTTTGGCGGACTCCGCTGGAAACATGCCGCCCCGGCAGTAGCCGGTAACCGTCAGCCCATTGAATTCGATGGCGCGTGCAGCGTCCCTGAGGCCAAATTTGGCGACCTGATCGCGCCAGGGCGAGATACCGCGAATGTCATGAAGCGCACAGGCGTCGGCAATCTGGCCCAGATCCCACTGCTCGCGCACCGTTGCAGTGTTGATCGACAAGCGAGAGGGGTCGGCCCGTCGATTGATAGCGGCCATTACGATACCCCCTGCACGGCGAGAAAGTGCCGCATTCTCGCGGCAGCGGCTTCGGGATCGTCGAACAGTGCGGCCGCGTCGGCTAGCCGGAACAACTGGCAGAAGTGAATTGCGCTGCGCGCGCTCTGCTGACCTCCGACCATCACGAAGTGATCCTGATGACCGTTGAGCCATGCGAGAAACACCACGCCCGTTTTATAGAAGCGCGTCGGAGCTGCGAAGATGTGCCGCGAAAGAGCCAGCGTGGACTGCAGGGTTTGCCGGAACTCTTCCGCATTACCATCCGAGAGTGCGGCCAGCGCGCTCGAAGCCGCCGGTGCGATGGCATCGAAAATGCCAAGGAGTGCGTGCGAATATCCGTGGGCATCCCCCTCGATCATCTCGGGAAAGTTGAAATCGTCGCCCGTGTACATTTTCACCAACGCAGGAAGGCGGCGGCGCATGGCGATCTCCTTGTCCTTGTCGAGTAAGGAAATCTTGATGCCGTCGACTTTAGCGGCGTTCTGACTGATTACCCGCAGGCAGACTTCCATCGCCTGATCCACGTCGGCGCTTCCCCAGTACCCCACGAGCGCAGGATCGAACATTTCGCCGAGCCAGTGCAAGACGACCGGCTCCCGGACTTGGCGCAGGATGGTCCCGTAGACGTGTTCGTAGTCGTCAGCCGAACGCGCGACCTTCGCGAGTGCGCGGCTCGCCATAAGGATGATACGGTCGCCCACAGCCTCGATCGCGCGGACCTGCTCTTCGTAGGCGGCAATTACGTCGGCCAGAGTCAGGTCAGGATGCGGCGCGAGCTGGTCCGTGCCGGCGCCCGATGCAATCCGGGCGCCTGGAAAATCCTTGGCGAGATCAACGCTGCGCCTGATCAATTCTAGCGACGTCGTCCAGTCGAGGCCCATGCCCCGTTGCGCAGTGTCCATCGCCTCGGCTACACCAAGTCCGAGTGAATAAAGATAGCGGCGATATTCGAGCGTCTTTTCCCAGTCCACCGCTGACGTGACCCACGGATCGCAGGCCTTGCGCGGATCTGCCACAACGTGAGCCGCAGAGTAAACGACGCGATTGAAGACCGGCTTTGCTGGTACGCGCCAGGTGCGCTCGCCAACCATTGCATACTCCGCGACGTATCCTGCGGCGTCCAGTAGCTTAATTGCAGGCATGGCTCAGACCTCCAGCGCCGGGATATCGATCCAGCGACGCTCCTTCCAGCTTTGCAGGCCCAGTTCAACGAGTTGCACGCCCTTGGCACCTTCCAGCAGATTCCATTTAAAATCACCCTCGCCCCACACGTGCTTCAGGAACAGCTCCCACTGCACCTTGAATGCATTGTCGTTGGAGCTCGTTTCCGGAACCGCCTGCCAGTCTTGTAGAAAGTCATGTGTGTTGCGCAGATCCGGATTCCAGACTGGCTTCGGCGTATTGACACGCGACTGCGTATAACAATCCGTGAGGCCTGCAACCGCCGACCCGAGAGTGCCATCCACCTGGAACGTGACCAGGTCGTCCCGGCGTACACGCACGCACCAAGAACTGTTCATCTGCACGACAACACCGTTCTCCAGTTCGAAGGTCGCATAGGCCGCATCGTCCGCCGTCGCTTGGTAGCGCTGTCCCTGTTCGTCGAGGCGCTCGGGGATATGTGTAGCCCCCAAGCAGGACACGCTCTTCACGGTGCCGAACACGTTGTCGATCACATATCGCCAATGGCAAAGCATGTCAAGAATGATGCCGCCGCCGTCTTCCTGCCGATAGTTCCAGGATGGCCGCTGGGCGGGCTGCAAGTCGCCTTCAAACACCCAGTAGCCGAACTCTCCACGCACCGAGAGCATCCGGCCGAAGAAACCGGCCTCGTTGAGCAATCGGAGTTTCTTGAGCCCTGGTAGCCAGAGCTTGTCTTGCACGACGCCGTGCTTCACGCCGGCCTTACGGGCAACAGCATAGAGATCGAGTGCTTCCGCGAGGTTTGTTGCGACCGGCTTTTCGCAATAAATATGCTTGCCTGCCTCAATGGCGCGCTTGAGTAGCGCCGGACGCGCCTGGGTCGTCGCCGCGTCGAAAAAGATCGTGTCGTTCGGATTGGCGAGCGCCGAATCGAGGTCAGTCGTCCAACGCTCGATTCCGTGCGCCCTCGCGAGCGCGGCGATTTTCTCCTCATTGCGTCCGACGAGGATCGGGTCGGGCATGAGCCGGTCGCCGTTCTTGAGCGCCACGCCGCCCTGATTGCGAATCGCGACAATCGAGCGCATCAGATGCTGATTCATTCCCATGCGTCCCGTAACGCCATGCATGACCAGACCGAGGCGATGTTGAGCCATAAAAATCTCCGAGCTGACAGATATTTTGAAAACACTAGCATTGGTTGCAAGTACAACGACGTGCCAGTGGATGAGTGACTCCGGTGTGACAACACCACCGACCGTATCGACGTGATACTCGCACATCACTAACTTTAATTCACGTTATCGTTAACCATTACAGAGTCCTTCCCCGATGTGCCGCCAAAGTGTAGCGAATTTTTGCCGTACTTCGCTCATTCCGGCCATGAATTCACCAGTCACCGCCTCATAAATGTTACTTAATCGGTAATTATTGGGGCGAGGAGGGAACGGGAGGGAGCCAGGCGTATGGTCCTGCGCCCCGATGGGGAGGTTCGATCAGATCGAACAGGCGCATGTTGGCCATTGGCCCGTTGGCTGGAGCGTATTCAGCGCAAGGGGCGAACGCGCCGTTCAACGGGCAATAACCGACGGCGAAGGCTGCGCGTCCAGGCCGCCTGCGCGAAGCACGCCTTCCGCTCCGCCCAACTGCGGCTTCGCCGCTGCCGGGATACCTGTGCGGGCCCTTGCTGAGTCAAGCTTAATGGCGTCCGCGAGCCGTTCGGCAAGCATGAGAGTCGGCAGATTCGTATTTGCGCGGGGAATGGAAGGCATGATCGACGAATCGCATACGCGCAGTCCCGCTATGCCGTGAACGCGCCCGACGCCGTCCGTGACTGACGTCGGGTCCACAGCAGCCCCCATCTTGCAGGTGCCCGAGGCATGCCAGACACCGCTCACAGAGTTGCCAACAAACTCCGTTAGTTTGCTGTCGTCGGCAAGCAAATCGTCGACCCTGTTTCCGAGCGCCACAACGCGATGGATGAGCAGGTCGCGCGCCGGCCCCGCCCAATCCAGTAGCTTTCCGAAGGCTGCCATCTGTATTGCATTCCACCGCCCCGGAGCGGAAACTTTCTTTACACGTTCTGAATAGCTGGTGGGAAAAACTGTGCCCCGCGTACGATTCAAGCGTGGATCGCGCAGCACGTTCGCCGCGAGCCGGAACCCCTTCTTCAGCCGATCCAGATCACGCGGATCGGAAAGCAAGCGAAAATCCACTTCCGGCTCCTCAAATGGATCAGCCGAGCGCAATGTCACCGAGCCGCGCGAATATGATTTGTTCACCCAGACCAGCAGAGTGCCCATGCGATGTCCGACAGCGTGCCACGCCGTTCTTCCAATGACCGCTATGTGCATATCGCCGGCGGCCGCGCCGGGCATATCGGAGGTATAGCGCAGCAACGCCTGGTCGTGATGCTCGGTCAGGTCCTCCATACGCGACCGAGCCGGCAGATAGGCGGACACCGCGATCAAGGGGTGCTCCATGAGGTTCTTTCCTACACCGCGAAGATCCTTGTGGACACGGATGCCAAGAGCCTTCAATTCGTCTGCCGGCCCGATCCCGCTTCGCAACAGCAGTGCGGCCGAGTGGATGCCACCGGAGCATACGATCGTTTCCCCGGCGCGAAGGCTTTGCGGCGCTTTCGATGCTGCCGTCAAGGACGACTTCGCCGCGACAACTTCCGCGCCCGCCACTCGCGCGCCCTCGAAAAGAAGTTTCGTAACGTGGGTGTCCGTGAGTATCGTCAGATTGTGCCGCTTTCTTACTTCGGGCGTGAGATAGGCAATCGACGCCGGCACGCGATGGCCGTCATCGCTCACGGCAATTGCCGTGGGAAAGACGCCGTCGGTCCATTTGCCATTCTGGTCCACGTGCGCGGGATAACCTCGTGCCCGCATGGTGTCGGCCACTGCGTTCACGAACGGAGAGCGACGCTGCGGCGGGAGCCGGCGTATCGGCACAGGCCCAGCCTTGCCGTGATACTCGTCATCGAAGTCGCAGTCGCGTTCAAGTTTGCGAAAGTAGTGCAGCGCGACTTCGCCGCTCCACCCTTCTGCGCCAAGCCGCCCCCATTCGTCGTAGTCGTCTGGCGCACCGCGATTGGCGACCATCGCGTTGATAGCAGAACCGCCGCCAAGCACTCGCGCCTGTTCGTAGCCGCGCGGGTCGCGATTGGGCTGCGAAGTTGGCGCGCCACTCACCGTCGCCGTCAGCGACCGCCAGATATTCTGCTTGTCCAGATACGCTAGACCTGGATAGCGGCTTCCGATGTTCTCCGGCATCGCGTCGATGCGAAGATCGCGCCCCGCCTCAACAAGCAGCACCGTTTTATTGGCGTCTTCAGACAAGCGCGCCGCAAGTGCGCAGCCGGCTGTCCCGCCGCCCAGAATCAGATAGTCGACCTTGTGCATAGATTGGTTCCTCCTGATGATTCTGCTGCGCGAAGCGCGCTCAGCGTTGGGAATAGCCGGGCAGCTTGTCGCAGCCGCACATTGAATAGTTCAGTGGTGCGACCTTGTCGCTCAGGTACTTTGGCAAATCCGCCTGGCTAATATCCGGTTGGGGCAAGATCCACTCCGGCGCGGGCGCTGGCTCACCCTTGAGCGCCTTGAGCGCCGCGACGACGGCCGTGCGCCACATGTAGACCGGGTAGGTCGGCACGATGCCCCTGAAACCATCGCGCTTCCAGGCCTGAAGGTAGCTCTGCTGGTCTCCCCCTGTGGTGACGGGATAAGGCTGCCCCGCGTCCTCGAATGCTTCGGCTACCGCCGTTGATGCGGTGCCGAAGTCCAACCAGGCTGCATCAATGTGAGTGCCGCGGCTCAGATTACGGGACCAAAGGACTTCTGAATCCCGCGCATCGCAAGACACTCTTTCTCTGGTTTCATCATCGGCCTTCAAATCGACGTTTCTGCCACTTAGCCACCCACTACCAGCTTTGCGTTTGCGAGTTCTCGTGCGCCGAGTGCACCCAGCTCCCGCCCGAATCCCGAGCCTTTTACGCCACCAAAAGGCGCCCGAGGGTCCGAGCGCACGAAGTCGTTGATGAATACCGCTCCCACTTCGAGAGCGGACGCGATCTTGTTTGCGCGTTGCACGTCGGCGGAGCAAACGGTCGCACCCAAACCGAATTCGGTCGCATTAGCCAGCGCGATCGCCTCTTCGTCGGTCCTGAACGTGAACAGCATGGCTACCGGACCGAAGATTTCCTCCTGCGCAATGGGGGCGTCGGAACTCAGCCCAGTGATAACGGTTGGCGGGTAGAAGTTGCCGGGACCATTGACCGGTGCACCGCCGGTCAGTAGCGTGCCACCCTGCTTGAGCGCGGAAAGTACCTGCCGATGGATTTCGTCGCGCAGGTCCGCCCTGGCAAGCGGCCCGAGTTGCGTGTCGACGCTCATCGGATCGCCCATGCGCAGCGCCGCAGCCTTTTCCACGAACTTCTTCTGGAACACTTCAGCGATCGGCTCCGCAACCAGAAAGCGTTTGGCCGCGATACAGCTCTGCGCGTTATTCGAAAAGCGCGAGGTAACCCCCAACTGAACTGCCCGGTCCAGATCCGCATCTTCCAGCACGATGAACGGGTCAGATCCGCCCAGCTCCAGAACGGCTTTCTTTCCGTACGCACCGGCTTCCTGGGCCACGGCGCGCCCCGCCTGCGTGCTGCCGGTTACGGTGACGCATCGCACGCGGGGATCGCGCACCACGCGCGCCACGCCGCCGCGGCGAATGGCGAGATTCAGGTACAGGCCTTCAGGCGCACCCGCGTCGAGGATCAATTGCTCGAGCGCGTGCGCACAGCCTTGCACTGTTTCAGCATGCTTGACCAGCACTGTGTTCCCGGCCATGGCCGTCGGAATGAAAAAGCGCAGCACTTGCCAGAAAGGCAAATTCCACGGCATCACACCAAACACAGGGCCGAGCGACTCATAGACGACCTTCGCGTTCATGCCTTCGATAGGCATCGGCGCGAGATAGCCGGCGCCATGTTCCGCGAAATGGCGCGCCCCCGCGGCCGCCTTCCTGACCTCCAGAACGGCTTCAACGAGCGGCTTGCCCATTTCCTGTGTGATGAGGCGGCCATACCGGTCGGCGCGCTCTTCGAGCAGCGCACCGAGCTTGCGCAGCACCTCGGTGCGCTGCTGCAGCGAAGCCCGCGACCAGCGCTTCCAGGCTGCAAATGACAGCATAAGCCGCGACTCGATATCGTCGGCCGAATGTTCGGTGAAGGCCTCGAGCAGTTCACCGGTTGCGGGGTTTCGCGATTGAAAGTGCATAGATAGCTCCTATTCGTGCTTCCCCAGGAAGCGAAGTCATAAGCGTCCACCGCAATGATTTCACAGAGGCACGATTAATTCACGATATCGTTAACACCTACTTACAACCCATCCGCCCGGGTGCATCCGTGATTCCTCCGTTCATAGGCACCCTTCCGGGTTATAGGAATCACGCCGGCACGAACAGCAGCGTCGATCATGAAATTTTATGTTACTCTTCCGTTAGTACTTGGCCGCCGACACATTCACTGACACGTACGAACATCAGGACACGCGCGAGATGTATGCGAGGGATATCTTCATTGCCGTGGCGGTGCAACGGATTGTGAAAAAGGTGTAAGCAATGGAGCTGGACAACATGACCGAGTCGCACGCAGCAGACGACAAGCCCACGAGAAACAAGGAGCGCACGCGCGCCCAGATACTTCAGGCGGCGTCGGACGAATTCGCCGAACGGGGGCTCGCTGGCGCACGAATCGAACATATCGCCAGTCGCGCAGAAACAAACAAGCGCATGGTGTACTACTACTACACGAGCAAGGAAGAACTCTTCGCTGCCGTACTCGAGCGGACCTACAAGTCGATTCGTGAAGCGGAACGCGAACTGAATCTGCTCGACTTGGAGCCAGTCGAAGCTGTCAGGTCGCTGGTTGCTTTCACCTGGAACTACTATCTTGAACACCCCGAGTTCATTAGACTGCTGAACATGGAGAACGCCATCGGCGCAAGCCATGTGACCGTATCCCCAAATCTCCAGGCGATGAACTCTCCCGTGATCGATACGTTGCGCGAAGTGCTTTTGAAGGGCCAACAGCAGAAAACCTTCCGCAGCGGTGTGGACGCCTTGCAGCTTTACATCTCTATTGCTTCGTTAAGCTACTTCTACCTGTCCAACGCCGATACGCTGACTGCCGTGTTTGGGCGCAATCTCCTCTCGGCGCGAGCCAAGGTCGAACGGCTGCACCACATACAGGACGTAATCATCGGGTATCTGGTCATCGACTAGTTTTCCCATGTGCAATCAGGTGGGCTGCCTGTGCCCGCGCGCCGGTTTTAGGCTTCTACCCAAACCACCCTGCCCGTAGGGCAGGAATTATTTCGCAGTGCATAGAATATTTTAAACATGGCCTCTCGATCCGCCCCAGTCATCGTTGTCGCCCCGGACTCCTTCAAGGGATCGCTGAGCGCGCTGGAGGCGGCGCAGGCGATGGCTCGCGGAATCCGGCGAGCGATACCTTGCGCCGTCGTCTTGACACGCCCCATGGCGGACGGCGGCGAAGGCACGCTCGACGCTATGATGGGGCGCGCTAGCGAGCGCGTGAGCCTCACGGTGCGGGGAGCATCCGGCCGCCCTCAGTCGATCGAGGTGGGGCTCACAAATGCGCATACGGCGATTGTCGAATCGGCCTGCATCCTCGGGCTGACCGACATTCTGGGCGTATCGGTTTCAGTCGAAGAGCGCAGTTCTCATGGAGTCGGAGAAGTGGTACGTCATTTGCTGGATCGTGGCGCGCGCAGGTTCCTCGTTGCGTTGGGCGGCACGAGCACGAACGACGCCGGTGCGGGTTTCCTGGCCGCACTCGGAATCAGGTTCCTCGACGCAAACGACCATGAAGTCACGCCGCTTCCCCGCGATTTCGACAAGATCGTAAGGGTCGACGCTCCCCGCATCGATCCCAGATTGAGCGAGACCAGCTTCCTCGGCATGACCGACGTAGACAACCCGCTCACTGGACCCCGCGGCGCGACATGCGTCTTCGGACCTCAGAAAGGGCTCACCGCAGAATCCTCCGACAAACTCGACAATTCGCTGCTTCGAATAGCCAATCTGCTCGAGGAAACACTCAGCGCCTCCTGTCTCGCGAATCCCGGCGCAGGTGCCGCGGGAGGACTGGGATTTGCAATCCTGCTTCTAGGTGGCTCCTTGCAATCTGGGGCCGATGCCGTTGCCCGTGAAATTGGCCTTCGCCCCGCCGCGGACGAAGCGGACTGGCTAATTACGGGCGAAAGGCGGTCCGATACACAAACCCTCGGCGGAAAGGCACCTTTCGTGGCGTCGGCGTATGCTCGCGCCGCAGGCATACCATGCACGCTGCTCTCCGGATCGGTTGCCATGGAAGCGCTGCCGTCCCTGTCCGAGCACTTCGCGGGCTGCTTTTCCGCGTCGATTGGTCCAATGTCTCTGGAGAATGCCATAGACAACGCCGCCGCCCTGCTCGAGAACGCTGCGCAGCAACTTGCCAATCTCCGCTACACGTGCGCAGTTGAACATCATCGCTGACACCGGCCCAAAGAAGCGCGGTGCGCGCCGGACGCATTGAACAGCTGTCTCTTTGCTGGATGGGTCGCTCGCGCTTTTACCGCCGAAAAGAAAGGCCACAAGCGAATTGAAGCCCCACAAGCAGGTTGGGGGGATCCTGGGTGACAAGCAGGGGGACTTTCCGGCCGATCTTGTCGCAGAGGCCAACGTTGAGAGCAACGCGCTTAGAGGAACATGGATAACATTTCGGAATTCGCGCTCTTTCGCGCGATCGTTCAATCCGGCGGCATCAGTGCAGGCGCGTTCGCACTGCATTCCTCGCCGCCCGTGGTGAGCCGCCGGCTGGCAGCCCTTGAAAGACGCCTAGGCGTACGCCTGGCGCAGCGAAGCTCGCGGCGCTTCAAGCTCACAGATGAAGGTCTTTTGCTCTACGAACGCTGCTGCTCCATCCTGGACCAGATCCGCGACGCTGAAGCGGAAGTCGCCTCGCGCGGCGGCGCTGCGCGAGGGCTGCTGCGAATCGGCGCGCCCGCCGATTTCGGTCGGCACCACATTGCGCCCCTCCTCGCGGATTTCACCTCGCGCCACTCCGGCCTCTACACGCAGCTGCTGCCGTCCGACGCTGGTCTCGAAGTCGGCGTGGACCCGTGTGATGTCATATTGCGATTCGGTTTGCCAAACGATCTTGGCGTGATTGCCCGAAAGCTGGTCAGCACGGCGTCCGTTCTTTGCGCCGCACCCGCTTACCTCGCAAAACACGGTGCCCCAATGCAGCCCGCGGAACTGGGGGATCATAACTGCCTGCGTTTGCAGGGCAGGCACCGCCTGAACGACGTCTGGCATTTCGACAACGAGGGCACGAGGCAAGACGTGCGGGTCGACGGGACGTTGTCCAGTACCAGCGGCGAGGTGCTGCTGCAATGGGCACTGGCAGGTGAAGGCATTTCCCAGGAAGCGTACTGGGACGTCGCGGAGCACATTGCCAACGGGCGTCTCGTACGCGTCTTGCCCGAATACACCTGCCCCGCGCTGGATCTTTACGCGATCTACGCATCAGGCTCGCCGATTCCCCCGCGCATCCGCCTTTTCGTCGATTATATCGATCACGTGCTTCGCGCTCGGATGCCGCGCGCCGCGTAACACCCATCGAGCCACATCAGTCACTGATAGCCCCTTTATGGACCTGCCAGACTGTCAACGCTTTGGGCACTGCGCCTGCGCCATGTTTTCATCTCGAGGAAATAAAGCTTCCCGGTCAACGCCTTTCGAAGCCTTGCGGGAAGAGGCATCATGACCACCATGTGATTCAAATGCTTGAGGCCCTTCGAGATGGACAAGTTCCGCGCAATGCGTACTTTCGTCAAGGTTGCGCAAACCAGCAGCTTCATCAAAGCCGCCAACCTGCTTAACATGTCGGTGGGCGTGGCAAGCCGCCACGTGGCCCTGCTCGAAGACGAGCTTGGGGTGCGCCTGCTGAACCGCACAACCCGCAAGGTATCGTTGACGGAGGCAGGCGCCCTGTTCACCGAGAGTTGCCAGCGGGTGCTCGACGAGCTCGATGAGGCGCTCTCCATCTCGACATCTACCACGCGACCGGCGACGGGCCGCCTACGTGTCAGTGCACCCACCGTCTTTGCCATCAGCCGACTCGCTCCGCTGTTGACGCTGTATCGAACAAGCTATCCCGACGTGACTATCGACCTGATGCTGGTCGATCGCCCGGTCGATCTCGTCGAGGAACAGCTGGATGTCTGCATCGTGCCCGCGCACCATGTCAAGAGCCTCAATGTCGTATCCCGACCGCTTACGATCAGCGAATTCCATATTTGCGCGACGCCGTCGTATCTAAGTGACCATGGTGCGCCTCTGCATCCCTCGGACCTTGCAGACCATGCTTTTCTCGCATACCGCTCGGACCATCGCGAAGAGGTAATGGTATTTAAGGACGCCGCGGATGTCGCGGTAGAGGTATTGCCGAAATCGGCCGTCACGTCGAATAATTTTGGGTTGCTAAGAGAAAGCGCCCTCGCCGATCTTGGTATCGCCATGTTGCCGGCGTACATCGTTCAACACGACATCGCGGAAGGCAGACTGGTGCAAGTTCTTAACGAATTCCAGCTACCAGTCTCGGAGCATCGCATCGTCTACTCGACGCGCCGGCATTTGAGCGCCAAAACGCGTGGCTTCATCGATCTTGCCCTTGAGCTTTTCCAAGCCGAAAGCAATCACCCCTCCGCCGCTTCTCCCCCCTGCCTTAGGGTCCCCCTGAACTGCGGCGCCTGTTCTTCGATCAACCATATTGCTCCGTTTAGTCGACTGGAATCATGACCGTGGCCCGATTTTTCGGCTTAATCGCTATCTTATACTTCGCAGTACTTAGTGGATGCGCTGACATGCGTGGAATCGGACCATTATCGAATCTGCAGGACGCCGACGAGCTGGACGCGGGAAGCGCGATCCGCACGGCTCGCGCCCCCTCGCCCCTACCCACCGGCGGGTGGTGGCGGGCTTATGGTGACACTCAACTCAATCGGCTGATCGATACGGCACTTGCGCACAATCCCTCGCTTTCAGCTGCCCACGACCGCGTGCGTGTCGCACAGGCCATGGCTCGCGCAGCGCACGCCAACGAACTGCCGAAGGTGGACGGATCTCTCAGGCTATTGCGGCAGCATTGGCCCGACGATGCCTACTACGGACCTGGCGCGCTCGGCAACAGCAATACTTGGAACAACACGGGTGGGATGAACCTCGCCTGGCACATCGACCTATGGGGTCGCGACAAAAACATCGCTTCAAGCGCACGCGACCGTTTTCGCGCGAGAGAAGCGGACGAGCTGGCGGCACGGCTTCAGTTGCAGACGAACATAGTCTATGCCTATATCGATCTGGCTCTTAATATCGCTTTGCTCGCCAATGAACAGGCAAATACTGAACTCCAGCAGAAGACCGTGGAGCTGGTTCGCAAGCGTCTGAAGGCCGGTATCGCCACGCAACTCGAACTGAGCGAAGCCGAGTCGCCACTTCCCGGCTACGTCAAACGGATCACGGCCTGGAAAGCTGCCGTCGAACTGAACCAACATCAGCTCGCCGCGCTCATCGGCGAAGGGCCCGGCGCAGGGACGACGATCCAGCGTCCGCAGATCGTGTTTGAGAAGCCAATTGGGCTGCCTTCGACGCTGCCGAGCGAACTGGTCGGCCGCCGGCCCGACGTCATTGCCGCTCGCTGGGAAGTCGAGTCGAGAGCGCGAGGTGTTGATGTCGCGAGGGCGGCGTTCTATCCAAACATCGACCTGCTGGCTTCAATCGGTAGCTTTGGCGCAGCCGCCGGTTTCATCGATTTCCTGCGCGCCGCGAACGGCGGATGGTCGGCCGGACCGGCGCTGACACTGCCGATCTTCGAGGGCGGCCGCCTGCGTGCGCGGCTCGCTGCCGCGACTGCGGAATACGACGAAGCCGTTGACCGGTATAACCGGGCAATTATCGAGGCGATCAAGGACATCGCCGACAACGTCGTTCGCGTGCGCTCGCTCGCAACGCAGATGGACGCCGACAGAAGGTCCATCTCCGTCGCCGCGCGTTCGTTGGATCTGGCGCGCATCAGTCAGCGCCGTGGACTGGTCAACTACAAGAATGTTTTGGTCGCCCAGGCCAATCTGCTCCAGGCACAGAACAGTGCGATCCGGACCGAAGTCGACCTGCTGAAAGCTCACGCCGCTTTGATGGCCTCGCTCGGAGGCAGCGACCCGACGCCTCGACGTGCAAACACCGACGCTAGTCGTTGATTCGATGGCCGCTGACAATCACCAACCGGCGCGAATGAAGCGCTGTCCGACCTCACACAGGATTCGATCATGCCGCATACACGAACACGACTGCTTTCCACGTTAGGAAGCGAGCTTTCGATTGCGCTGTGGGACTGGCGGCGCGACGATATGAAAGGCTGGCTCTACGTCGCGAAGGTGTTGACAGCCGCATTCGTGGCGCTGGGCGTCTCGACGCTGCTCGACTTACCAACGGCAAAAACGGCCATGACCACCGTTTTCATCGTCATGCATCCGCAAAGCGGCGCGGTGCTTGCGAAAAGCTTCTATCGTTTGATTGGTACGCTCATTGGCTTCCTTGCGACCGTCACAGTGGTAGGTGCGTTTCCGCAGCAGCCGCTGCTCTTCATCTTTGCTCTTGCCTTCTGGGTTTCGCTGTGCGCGGCATTCGCGAAGTTCAACCGGGGCTTTCGCAGTTACGGGTTCCTGATCTCGGGATACACCGTCGCGCTTGCCGGCATACCCGCATCACAGCATCCTGAGGCAACTTTCCTGATCGCCATGACGCGGGTAACGGGCATCGCGATCGGAGTTCTGTGCGCGACGGCAGTCAGCGCATTGATTTTTCCCGACCGGGTTAGTTCGCGATTGTCGGCGTCCAACAAGCAGCGCTACGTGGATTTTCTCAATTTCGTCGTTCAGGCCTTGATTGGAAAAGACGGCGCTTCGGCAGCCTCCAGGGAGCAATTGCGATTTTTCAGCGACGCAGTCGCCTTCGAGATGAATCGCACTCTCGCTGCATTTGAAGGTGCACAAGGGCGGCATTGGAGCGGGCGGCTCTCGAAAATCAATGCTGCCTTCATGAAGGCGTCCAGTCGCCTGAATGCGTTCTGCCGGATGCGCGCCTATCTTGAAGCCTCACGCTCGGACGCCTATCGCGCGATCGGGCCGCTCCTCCAGGAAACCGCGGCATGGATGACACGCGCCGAAAGCCTGCGCGACGCATCGCCCAACACCGCGAAACGAATTGCCGACGACCTGCACCGGTACGCAGATGCGCTGCCTGGCATGATCGAGGCGACGCGTAGAGGCAGCGATAAACTGGCCGACTTTTCGGCCCCCGAGTTCGAAGCGACCGCACGCGCACTTCAGTACCTTGTCGCGGATCTGGCGGCGTATTTCTCCGAGTATGCGAGACTTGACGACCGCAAGGACGTGCACGACCGGCAAGCCGATCGCGTAGCGCGATTTCCTCACCACAATAGCTACACCGACGCGCTGATCGCGTCGGCTCGCGTGTTCATCACCATCTTCGCGTGCGGCTTTTTCTGGGTCGCGAGCGCGTGGCCAAGCGGCGTCGACTTTCTTCTCAACGCGGCGGTAACGAGCGCGCTCATTTCGGGTCTGCCTCATCCGGTCAAGGCTTCCATCAATCTGGGCATTTCAACGGTCTTTTCAGCGATCTTCGGATTTGTTTTCATTGCCTATGTGGAGCCTCGCGTTGACGGAATCCTGATATTGTGGATCTCCCTCGCCCCATTTCTCGCGATCGGAGCGTGGTTCGCGACGAAGCCTAAGTACTTTCGCCAAGCTTGCGACTATCTGATTTTCTTCAGCCTGCTGGTGAATATCGATACGCTCGGAACCTACGAACAGACCACATTCCTGAACGAAGGTATCGCATTTGTGTTCTCCAATTTCGTGCCCGCACTTTTCTTCGCCTTGATCATGCCGCCCACCTCACGATGGCTGAAAAATCGTCATCTGGTCAGGATGCGCGAACTGATCCTCCATGTTGCTTCACGGCCTACCGCCGGACCACGAACGACACTCGAAGGCCAGGCGCGCGACCTGACATTCCAGATCCAGCAGCTCTTTGCCGACAGTCCCGTAGAGCGCCAGGAAGCGATTCGATGGGCCTATGCCATCCTTCAGATCGGCAACACGCTGATCGACCTACAAAATGCGCTCGCCCTGGTACCGTCCACCAGCGTCGCCTCGCCAGCTCCCACGTGGCGACTAGCGATCTTGCGCGCGAGATCGTCAATCGCCGCACTCACGGAAAAACCAACCGCCTCACGTCTTGAAGTAGCGCGTGATCTGACGCGTCAGGCAATCACCGGGATAGAGGCAGCGGTGGACGCATGCCCACCAAGCAAAGAAAGACGGCAGTCGCTGCTGCACGTGCTGAGCTTGCTGAACATCGTTGATATCACGCTGCTCGACGCGGAATTGCCATTCGCTGATGCCGATGTCGATGCCACGCCGCTGGACAAGATCACTTAGACCTCAACTCATGACCTCGCGAGAAATTTCCGTATTCGGCGTCTATTTTCCTGCGGTGATGCTTACTTTCATCGCTGGTGCGCTCATTTCCTTAGTCGCAAACCGCTTGCTCAGCCGCACGAGATTTTGCGAGCACGTCTGGCATCCGTCACTCTTCCGCGCCAGTCTGATGCTCTGCATCTGCTGCGCACTGGGACTCACGATTTATAGCTAAACATGAATCGCCAATTACTCACCAAGAAGCTCGTCAGTCTTATCGCTTCCGCAGCCATCATATTTGCGGCGTTCCTCATGGGACACACCCTTTGGTCACGCTACGTGGACTCGCCGTGGACGCGGGATGGCCGCGTGCGTGCGGAAATCGTTAACGTCGCGCCCGATGTGTCCGGCGCGGTGGTAGACCTGCGGGTCCATGACAACCAGCATGTGAAGAAGGGGGACCTCATCATGGAGATCGACCCTTCTCATTACCGCATTGCCGTGGACCAGGCTCGAGCCGTCGTGAGCGAGCGTCTCGCCGAGCTTCAGATGCGGCAATCGGAAGCGGCGCGCCGCGCGGACTTGAACGCCGAGGTCGTATCGAATGAAGCGCGGCAAAATGCGGCCAAGGCTGTTTCGATTGCCGAGGCTCAGTATCGTCAGGCAGCGGCGCAACTGGAGTCAGCGAAACTCAATCTTGCGCGAACCCTCGTGATCGCGCCCGTCGACGGCTACGTCACCAATCTGAATACCTTCGTCGGGAATTACGCCATTGCCGGCATCGCGAAACTTGCAATTGTCGACACCAACTCGTTTTGGGTATATGGATACTTTGAGGAAACCAAAATTCCGCGTATCGAGGTAGGCAGTCGGGCCGAAATTCAGCTCATGAGCGGCGGCGTACTGCGCGGATACGTCGAGGGCATTTCCCGTGGAATTTACGACCGCGACAATCCCCAAAGTCACGAGCTCGTAGCCGACGTGAATCCCACCTTCAACTGGGTGCGGCTCGCCCAGCGCGTGCCAGTTCGCATTCGTATAGATGCTGTACCGAAAGGCGTATTGCTTGCCGCCGGGCTCACCTGCACGGTAGTCGTCGATGACAATAGCCGGCGCCAGTCGACGATCACGCAAAAAACGAACGCTTGGCTCGACGGCATCCTGCGCTGGTGGTCTTGACGTACTTTGAATGACCGCGACACGCGGTCAACCGTAAGCCTGTCCCCAGCACCGTCTCGACGATGTGAAAGGGAGTTGCCAGAGTAGTCCCCACCAAAGTACTGGGGACCAAAGTGGCAACAGATACCCCAAAGAGAACTTCACGCAAAGGCATCCTGAATGTAAGCACGAGACCAGTACCGTCTGTGAACGCTCGGTGACGAGTGCCATGATGTCCTGTGAAGGACACGAATGACCGGTCGTGTCCACGATAGGAGTTGTGGACAGAGTGACTCAGACAGTCGAGATCCCGCCGAAACGGCAAACTCGCCGACATCCGACGGAATGGAAGCGGACCATCGTCGCGCTGACATTCGAGCCCGGCGCGTCGGTCGCCCGTGTTGCTCGCGAGAACGGCATCAATGCCAATCAGGTGTGGGCATGGCGCCGCCTCCATGCGCAAGGCCTGCTAACGGACGATGCGATTCCAGACGCAATGCTGCCGGTTGTCGTCAACGAACCGTCTCAGCCGTCGATGGCGCTCGAGGTGCCGACTGAGACCGACAACATACCGTCCGGCTCGATCCAGATTCAGCATGGCAAGACGTCGATTCGCATCGAAGGCGCGCCGGACCCCGACGTGCTGCGTTCTGTTCTCGATCGCATTCTACGATGATCGGTCTGCCTCAAAACACGCGGATCTGGATCGCGGCGGGCGTCACCGATATGCGATGCGGCTTCAATTCGTTGGCCGCGAAGGTACAGACGGTGCTGGAGAAAGATCCGTTCTCTGGACACGTGTTCGTGTTCCGGGGCAAGCGCGGTGACCTGCTGAAGTGCTTGTATTGGAGCGACGGCGGGCTATGTTTATTGGCGAAGCGGCTCGAAAAAGGACGCTTTGCTTGGCCCCGTGCCGACTCTGGTGTGGTCGCGCTGACAACCGCGCAGCTGTCGTTGTTGCTCGAGGGCTTCGATTGGCGACAGCCGGTCGAAGCCGTGCGTCCACGTAGCGCGCTGTAAACCATTGTTAACTGGCGTTCGCGTGATCGCGGGCAGTCGTAAACTGTCCTCATGGAATCAACCTCGACCGCGCTGCCCGACGACATCAACGCTCTGAGAGCGTTGCTGCTTGAGCGTGATGCTCAGGTAGCTGAGCTGCGAAAGCAGCTCTCGTCGCGGGCTCTCGAAATCGAGCATCTGAAGCTCACGATCGCGAAACTGCGCCGAATGCAGTTCGGCCGGAAATCGGAGAAACTAGATCTCCAGATCGAACAGCTCGAATTGCGGCTGGAGGATCTGCAGGCTGACGAAGGCGCCGCCGATGCGTCTGCCGCTCCCGAGGCAAAGCGGCCGCGCCGCGAAGGTGCGAGCCGCAAGCCGCTACCCGGACATCTTGAACGCGAAGAGCGCGTCCATCTGCCCGCCGATGATGACTGCCCCGATTGCGGTGGGCAGCTCAAGCCGTTGGGCGAAGACATCGCGGAGCAACTCGAATACGTGCGTGCGCACTTCCGTGTGATCCGTCATCGCCGCCCGAAGCTGGCCTGCGCGCGCTGTGACCGCATCGTGCAGGCCGCGGCGCCGAGCCGCCCAATCGATCGGGGCATCCCGGGTCCGGCGCTGCTCGCCCACATCGCCGTGTCGAAGTTCGCATACCACCTCCCGCTGCACCGCCAGGCGGTGATGTACGCGCGTGACGGCGTCGAGATCGATCCCGGCGCGATGGGCTACTGGATGGGTAGCATCACGGCGCTGCTCGCACCGTTGGTCGACGCCGTGCGCCGCTACACGTTGGCCTGCGGTAAGGTGCATGCGGACGACACTCCGCTACCGGTGCTGGTGCCGGGCAACGGTCGTACGAAGACAGGACGCCTCTGGGTCTACGTGCGCGATGATCGGCAGAGTGGCTCCGACGAACCGCCGGCGGCCTGGTTCGCCTACACGCCTGATCGCCGTGGTGAGCATCCGCAGCGACATCTCGCTGACTTCGCCGGCGTGCTGCAGGCTGACGCGTTCGCTGGCTATGCCGAGCTGTATCTCGACGGCCGCGTCCAGGAAGCCGCATGTATGGCTCACGCGCGCCGGAAGATCCACGACCTGCATGCGGTGCGCCCCAACGCCGTGACGGAGGAGGCGCTGCGGCGGATCGGTGCGCTCTACAAGATCGAAGAGCAGATCCGCGGCAAGCCGCCCGACGAACGGCGCAGTGTGCGCCAAGCGCGGGCGGTGCCGCTACTCGACGACATGAAGCGCTGGTTCGAAGCGACGCTTGCCACGCTCTCTGCAAAATCTGACACGACCAAGGCGATTCGGTACGCGCTGAATCGCTGGCCGGCGCTCGTCTACTACTGCAGCGATGGGTGTACGGAGATCGACAACCTGATCGCCGAGCGAGCATTGCGAGGCGTCGCTCTCGGACGGCGGAACTATCTGTTCGCCGGCGCCGACTCTGGCGGCGAACGTGCCGCCGCGATGTACAGCCTGATCGGCACGGCACGTCTGAACGGCCTCGATCCCGAGGCGTATCTCGCCTACGTGCTCGAGCGCATCGCCGACCATCCGGCCAACCGGGTCGACGAACTGCTCCCGTGGAACGTCGCACCATCGCTGCCGCCTACTGCTCGCGTCGAGCCCATCCGATAGCGTCGCGGAGCTCCGCGGTCAACAACCTGCACTACGGTACTGCTCGGGCGCTTACGGTCGGCACGACTTCAGGCGTGATGTCCCACGTCATGCGATCGAAGCCGTCGCTGGGCGTCGTGGCGGCCGATGCGGCGATATTCGGGTCGGCATGCGCGTTGAGCGTGGCCGACACGGCAAGCAGCGCGCCGAATACGGTGCTGAGTCTTTTCATGTTCCTGTTTCCCGTTGGTGGAAAAAGAGACCGCGACGAGCAGCGTCGATTGCGGTGGCGCTGCTCGCGTACCAATTTGCAGTCACTTTATTACCAAGGGACAAGCCGTCGTGTCGACGCGTCCGTGTGAACCGGGCGCGTGATGCGCGGGTCGTTCGTGCCGGGCCCCGTGTGACGGGCGAGAGCGGGGCGTCGGGCGAGCCGCGACGCGTACGTCGGGAGAGTGAATCCCGGCGCACGAAACAATGCGGCGACGCCATTCGGCGACGCGTGTCGGTACGCGACGGCGTGTGTCGTTCAGCGCGCCGCCCACTCGACGGCCGCTTTCGCATGCAGCGCGGTCGTATCGAATACCGGCAGCGGCGAGTCGTCCGCACCGATCAGCAGCGTGATTTCCGTGCAGCCGAGGATCACCGCCTGTGCGCCGCGCGTGGCCAGTGCGTCGATGATCGACACGTACGTCGCGCGCGATTGCGCCGAGATGACGCCGTGGCACAGCTCGTCGTAGATGATCCGGTGCACGTCGTCGCGCCCGGGTTCGTCCGGCACCAGCACGTCGAGCCCGAACTTCTCGCGCAGCCGCGCCGCGTAGAACGGCAACTCCATCGTGTAGCGCGTGCCGAGCAGCGCGACGCGCTCGACGCCCGCGGCGCGCAGCGCGCTGCCGGTCGGATCGGCGATGTGCAGGAACGGCAGTGTCACCGCGGCCTCGATCGCGTCGTGCACCCGATGCATCGTATTGGTCGTCAGGACGACGAGGTCGGCGCCCGCTGCTTCGAGTTGCCGCGCGGCGTCGGCCATCCGCTCGCCGAGCGCGGCCCAGTCGTGCGTGCGTTGCAGCGCTTCGATGTCGGCGAAGTCGACCGTGACCAGCACGCTCTTCGCGTTGTGATGCCCGCCGTGCAATGCCTTCGAGTGCCGGTTGATCATCCGGTAGTACTCGGCCGATGATTCCCAGCTCATGCCGCCGATCAGTCCGATCGTCTTCATCCGTCACCTTTGCGTTTCGTGTCTCGCGGCAGACGAGTATAGGTGTCGCTGCCCGTGCCCGGCCGGTACGATCCGCACAAACCGGGCCGGTACGGCGCAGCCGGTTGCGCGTGGCCGGCTCCGGCCGCACGCGGCAGTTGAAACCGGCACTGTGTTTTTGTACAGTATCGGCACCGTGAGCCCGACCACCATTCCGCCTGCCGATCCGCACGCGCCGCCGCCCGGCGACGCGCCGCCGCGCATGCGCAAGATCATTCATTGCGACTGCGACTGCTTCTACGCGTCGGTCGAGATGCGCGACGACCCGTCGCTGCGCAACCGGCCGCTCGCGGTCGGTGGCCGTCCCGACCAGCGCGGCGTGATCGCGACCTGCAACTACGAGGCGCGGCGCTACGGCGTGCATTCGGCGATGTCGTCGGCGCTGGCGATGCGCAAGTGTCCGGACCTGCTGATCCTGCCGTCCGCGATGGACAAGTATCGCGCGGCGTCGCGGCAGATCATGGCGATCTATCGCGACTACACGCCGGACGTCGAGCCGCTGTCGCTCGACGAAGCCTATCTCGACGTCAGCGGGTCCGAACGTTGTCAGGGCAGTGCGACGCTGATTGCGCGCGAGATCCGCGAGCGGGTGCGCGAGACGGTCGGCGTAACCGTGTCGGCGGGCGTTGCGCCGAACAAGTTCATCGCGAAGATCGCGTCCGACTGGAACAAGCCCGACGGGCTGTTCGTCGTGCGGCCGCACGAGATCGATGCGTTCGTCGCGGCGCTGCCGGTGCGCAAGCTGCACGGCGTCGGCAAGGTGACGGCCACGCGGCTCGACCGGCTCGGCATCCAGACCTGCGCGCAGTTGCGCGACTGGCCGCTGATCGACCTGCACCGCGAGTTCGGCGCGTTCGGGCGGCGGTTGTACCAGCTGTCGCGCGGGATCGACGAGCGGCCGGTGCAGGCCGACCAGGAGCGCAAGTCGGTCAGCGTCGAGACGACCTACGTGACCGACCTGACGACGCTCGAGCAATGCGCGGACGAAATCCGCCGCCTCGTCGTGCAACTCGACGCGCGGATCGAGCGCGCGGGCGCCGTGCGGTCGATCCGCAAGCTGTACGTGAAGATCCGCTTCGCCGATTTCCAGCGCACGACGGTCGAGTGCGTGGCCGATGCGACCAACGCCGAGACGGCCGTCACGCTGCTCGCGAAGGGGTTGCTGCGGCGCGCGCAGCCGGTTCGGCTGCTGGGCGTCGGCGTGCGCATCGACGAGGACACGGCCGAGCGCCACGGGCAATTCCTGCTGTTCGACGACGAAGTGGGCGACGGCACGTCCGCGCCATGAAAAAGGCACCGCCGAAGCGGTGCCTGTCGATGCGGCCGGACGAGCCGGGCTACGCGCGCTCAGTGCGCGGACGCGGCCATCCCGTTGTGGCGCAGCAGCGCGTCGATCTGCGGCTCGCGGCCGCGGAACGCCTTGAACGATTCCATCGCCGGACGGCTGCCGCCGACCTCGAGGATTTCGCGGCGATAGCGCGTGCCGGTTGCCGCGTCGAGCACGCTGCCGCTGGCGGCGGCCGCTTCCTCGAACGCCGCGTACGCATCGGCCGACAGCACTTCGGCCCACTTGTAGCTGTAGTAGCCGGCCGCATAGCCGCCCGCGAAGATGTGGCTGAACGTGTTCGGCCAGCGCGAGAACGGCGCCTGCGGGATCACGTGATAGCGCTCGTTGATCTCGCGTGCGAACGCGGTCACGCCGGTGGTGCCGGCCGGGTCGAAGTCGACGTGCAGCAGCATGTCGAACATCGAGAACACGATCTGGCGCAGCGTGCCGAGCCCGCTCTGGAAGTTCTTCGCGGCGATCATCTTGTCGAATAGTTCGCGCGGCAGCGACGCACCCGTGTCGACGTGCGACGACATCGACGACAGCACGTCCCATTCCCAGCAGAAGTTTTCCATGAACTGCGACGGCAGTTCGACCGCATCCCATTCGACGCCGTTGATGCCCGACACGCCGAGCTCGTCGACGCGCGTGAGCATGTGGTGCAGCCCGTGGCCGAATTCATGGAACAGCGTGATGACTTCATCGTGCGTGAAGCACGCGGGTTTGCCGCCGACCGGCGCGGAGAAGTTGCAGGTCAGGTACGCAACGGGCGTCTGCACGTCGCCGCCGCGCTTCGCGCGCGACCGCGCGTCGTCCATCCACGCGCCGCCGCGCTTGCCTTCGCGTGCGTACAGGTCGAGGTAGAACTGCGCGACGAGCGAGCCGTCGCGGTTCTCGACGCGGAAGAAGCGCACGTCCTTGTGCCACACCGGCGCGTCGTCCGGCTTGATCCGCACGCCGAACAGCGTTTCGGTGACGGTGAACAGGCCCTTCAGCGCGGCCGGTTCCGGGAAGTACTGCTTGACCTCGTTTTCCGAGAACGCATAGCGCTGCTGGCGGAGTTTTTCGGCCGCGTACGCGACGTCCCACGGGGCGAGCTCGGTGAGGCCGAGCTCCTTCGCGGCGAACGTGCGCAGTTCGTCCCAGTCCTTGTCCGCGTGCGGGCGGGCGCGCGTCGCGAGATCCTCGAGGAATGCGATCACCTGCTGCGGCGATTCGGCCATCTTCGGCGCGAGCGACACTTCGGCGAAATTGCGGTAGCCGAGCATCTGCGCTTCTTCACGGCGCAGCTTCAGCTCGTCGGCGACGATCGCCGTGTTGTCCCATTCGGCCTTGCCGTCGCCGTATTGCGGCCCGAGCTCCGACGCGCGCGTCGCATAGGCGCGGTAGAGCGTCTCGCGCAGCGCGCGGTTGTCCGCGTACTGCAGCACCGGGAAGTACGACGGGAAATGCAGCGTGAATTTCCAGCCTTCCTTGCCGTCCTTTTGCGCGGCTTCGCGGGCGGCCTCGATCGCGTCGCCGGGCAGGCCGGCCAGCTCGGCTTCGTCGTGGGCGAAGTACGCGTACGCGTTGGTCGCGTCGAGCACGTGATCGGAGAACGCCTTCGACAGCGCGGCCTGCTGTTCCTGCAGTTCCGCGAAGCGCGGCTTCTGGTCCTCCGGCAGCTCGGCGCCCGACAGGCGGAAGTCGCGCAGCGCATTGTCGAGGATCTTCTTGCGCTCGGCCGACAGCGTCGCGTATTCGGCGCTCGCGGCGATCGCCTTGTACTTTTCGTACAGCGCGAGATTCTGGCCGACGCTCGACCAGAATTCGGTCACGCGCGGCAGGTTTTCACCGTACGCAGCCCGCAGTTCGGGCGTGTCGGCGACCGCATTCAGGTGGCCGACGATGCCCCATGCGCGGCCGAGCGGCTCCGTGGCCCGCTCGACCGTCTCAACGACGGCGGCCCACGTCGACGGCGTGTCGCTCGCGCTCGCGGCTTCGACCGCGCGGCTGGCGGCATCGAGCAGCGTATCGAGCGCGGGCGTCACGTGTTCCGGGCGGATCTCGCCGAAACGGGGCAGGCCGGAGAAGTCGAGGAGCGGATTGGTGTTGGCGCTGGCGGACATAAGACTCCCTGTCTGTTGCCGGATGAACCGGGATGAAAAGGGTAACGGCGGCGGCGCGCGAACGCGCCCGATACCGACATTATTGGGGTGCATCGTGCGCTTTCCAATCGTTAGTTTCTAATGACGCGATTGACGCAGGGTCGGATGCGCAGCGAGGCGCGCCGGCTGGCGCGATGCAGCCGGGCGATTGCGGCTGGCGAGACACCGGCGCACGGAAGCGCGCGCCGGCTGGGCGGGTGGCGCGTCAGGCCGCGGCGGCCGCGGCGCGTTCGGCGGATTCGATCGTGTTGATCAGCAGCATCGTGATGGTCATCGGACCGACGCCGCCCGGCACCGGCGTGATGTAGCCGGCGACTTCCTTCACGCCCGCGAAATCGACGTCGCCGCACAGCTTGCCTGCGTCGTCACGGTTCATGCCGACGTCGATCACCGTCGCGCCCGGCTTCACCATGTCGGCGGTCAGGATGTTGCGCTTGCCGACCGCGGCGACCACGATGTCGGCCTCGCGCGTATGCGCGGCGAGGTCGCGCGTCTTGCTGTGGCAAATCGTCACGGTCGCCCCGGCGTCGAGCAGCATCATCGCCATCGGCTTGCCGACGATGTTCGAGCGGCCGATCACGACCGCGTTCGCGCCCTGCAGCGCAATGCCGTGCGCTTCGAACATCTTCATCACGCCGTACGGCGTGCACGGGCGGAACAGCGGCTTGCCGGTCATCAGCGCGCCGGCGTTCGCGACGTGAAAGCCGTCGACGTCCTTTTCCGGCGCGATCGCCTCGATCACCTTGTGGCTGTCGATGTGCGCGGGCAGCGGCAGCTGGACGAGGATGCCGTGGATCTTCGGGTCGCGGTTCAGTTCGTCGATGCGCGCGAGCAGGTCGGCTTCCGACAGCGTGGCCGGGTACGCATCCTTCAGCGAGAAGAAACCGTTGTCCTCGCAGGCCTTGATCTTGTTGCGCACGTAGACTTCGCTCGCCGGATTTTCGCCGACGAGGATCACCGCGAGACCGGGCTGGTGGCCGCGGGCGGTCAGTGCGGCGGCGCGCTCGGCGGCCTGACCGCGCAGGGTCTTCGAGAGGGCGTTGCCGTCGATGAGGAGGGCTGTCATGGTGGTGGGTCCTGCCGGGAAGTTGGAATGCGGGCGTACGACGCGCGAAGCGCCGTAGCAAAGCACGTAATTATACCGTTCGCCTGCTGCCGTCCGACAGCGAATCAACGGGAAGCGTCATGGCCGCGGCGCGTGCGCGCCGGGAGGAACGGCCGCCGCCGCGCGAGTGGGCCGCATCGCGCGGGGCGGCAAATACCGGTTGCGGGCCGGGCGGGCCGTGCCGCCGCGGCCGGAGAACCCGCTCAGGCCTGCTTTTTCGACAGCGCGAGGCGCAGCACGTCGGCCACCGTGTTGACGTTGAGCTTTTCCATGATGTTCGCGCGGTGCGCCTCGACCGTCTTGATGCTGATGCCGAGGTCGTCGGCGATCTGCTTGTTCAGGCGGCCGGCGATGATCCGCTCCAGCACCTGCTGCTCGCGCGCGGTCAGCTTCGACAGGCGTTCGCTCGCGGCACGCTGTTCCTGGACGCTCTTGCTTTCGCTTCGGGCCTTGTCGAGCATCCGCTCGACGAGCTTGCGCAGCTCGGCTTCGTCGAACGGTTTCTCGATAAAGTCCATCGCACCCTTTTTCATCGTCGACACGGCCATCGGCACGTCGCCGTGACCCGTGACGAAGATGATCGGCAGCGCGGCATTGTCGGCGATCAGGCGTTCCTGCAATTCGAGGCCGCTCATGCCCGACATCCGCACGTCGAGGATCAGGCACGCGATCTGGCCGGCCTGCTGCGCCGGCTGGTAGGCATCGAGGAACTGCTCGGCGCTCGAGAAGCATTGCACGCGATAGCCGTTCGCCTCCAGCAGCCAGCGCAGCGAGTCCCGTACGGCCTCGTCGTCGTCGACGACAAAGACGGTTTCCTGAGTGGTGGTGACAGGGCTATTCATAGTTCTCCCGTAACGGTATGTGATGCCGATGCCTCGCGCCCCCCTTGGCCGAGATCAGCGGGTTCCCCAATGGGCAGGCTGCAGTGGAACGTCGCGCCGGAAATGCGGCCATCCGGCTCGACGTTGTTGACCACCCACAGACGCCCCCGATGCGATTCGATGATCGAACGGCAGATGTTCAGCCCCATGCCCATGCCATCGGACTTGGTGCTGTAAAACGGTTCGAACAGGCGCTCGGCGGTCGCTTCGTCGACGCCCGGGCCCTGGTCGATCACACGGATGTCGACGAAGCCCGCATCGATATCGGCGACGACGCGGATCACGCCGTCCGCCGACGCCGGCTTCACGTCGGCCATCGCCTCGGCTGCGTTCTTCATCAGGTTCATCAGCACCTGTTCGATCAGCACGGGGTCGACATAAATAATAGGCATTCTTGCGAGGATTTCCGTGACGATCCGGATCCTGCGCTTTCTGGCCTCGATTTCGGCCAGCCCGACCGCATCGGCGACGATGTCCGCGACCCGTGCCGGCTGGCGCTTCGGCTCGCTGCGCTTCACGAATTCGCGGATCCGCTTGACGATCATCCCCGCGCGCAGCGCCTGCTGCGCGGTCTTTTCCAGCGCGGGCTGCAGCGTCTCGGGCGTGCCGCGGCCGCTCTTCACGAGCGCGAGCGTACCCGAGCAGTAGTTGTTGATCGCGGCGAGCGGCTGATTCAATTCGTGAGCAATCGATGACGCCATTTCGCCCATCGTCATCAATCGGCTCGTGAACTGCAGCTTTTCTTCCTGCTGATGCGCGAGCTCCTGCGCTTTCTTGCGGGTCGTGATGTCGGTCGCGATCTGCATCTGCGCGAGGTGGCCGTCCACCCACTGGATGTACTGGCGGCGCACCTCGAACCACTTCTGGATGCTCTCGACGTACACCTCCTGCGCATCGGCGGTGCTGCTCGTCAGCGCGGCGGCCGGCAGCCCCGCGAACGCGTCGACCATGTCGATCGAGTCGGACGACGCCTGCGCGCGGTCGAAGCCGCCGCCCGACAGCTCCAGGTGGCCGTCCGGACGAATGCCGAACAGGTGGCGGTAGTAGCGGTTCGCGAACAGCAGCTCGGCTTCGTCGGCGGCGAGCACCGACACCGCGGCGTCGAGGCTTTCGAGCACCGTCGTGAAGCGTTCGTGCGCGGCGGCGAGTTCCTCGCGTGCGCGCTTCGGCTCGGTGATGTCGGTCATCGACGACATCCAGCCGGTCTGGCGGCCCGAGCTGTCGATCAGCGGCGACACGTACAGGCGCGCATGGAACAGCGTGCCGTTCTTGCGCCGCACGCGCAGCTCGAAGCCCGAGCTCGGCGCCTTGCCGCGCAGCGTCATGTCGAGCTGGCGCTGCATTTCCGGGTACGCGTCGCGCGGCCAGTACGGGAACGGTGCGACCTTGCCGACGAGATCGGTTTCGTCCCAGCCCGTCATCCGGCAGAAGGCAGGGTTCACGTGCGTGATGCGGCCGTGCATGTCGAGCACGCGCATGCCGATCAGCACCGAGTTTTCCATCGCGCGGCGGAAGAACGCTTCCGCGTACAGCGCCTGCTGTGCCTCGAAGCGCTGGCGCGTGTGCTTCCACAGGCTCCAGAGGCTCCACAGCACGAAGCACGACAGGCCGGCGACGAGCCACACGAGTGTGTTGTTGGTCAGGTTGGTGAGCTGCGGGAACGCATACACGCGCACCGTCAGCCCCTGGCCGGGCGGGTCGAGCGGCAGATCGTAGTGGGAGTCGCGCGGCAGGCGCGGGCGTGTCGACGTGGACGACAGTTCGCGGTTGTTCGAATCGGTGATCGAGATCTTGTATTTCGACGACAGTTCCTGCGGGATGTCATGCTTCAGGATGCCCTCGACCGAGAACACCGCGGCGATCGAGCCGAGATAGTCGCGGTCGCCGCGCATCACGGGCGTCTGCAACGTGATGAAGCCGTTACCGAAGTCGTCGTAGATCAGCGGCGAATAGGCCTGGCGGCGCGTGCTGCGCGCCTCGTCGTACGCGCCGCGCACGGCGTCCTGCATCTGTGCGTCGCCGGGCTTCGCGAGGCGCTGGCCGAGCAGCGGCGGATGCACGGTGGGCCAGCGTTGCACGCCGGGCGCCGTATACCAGTTCAGGTAAAGGATTTCCGGATGCGTCTGCATCACGTCCGCGACGGCCATCTGGAATGCATTCTGGTCGAGACGGCCGGACGCGAGATCGCGCGACAGCGCCTGCAACTGTTCCTGCGCGCCCGTCATCGACAGGCGGATCTGCTGCTGGGCCCACGCGACGTTGCGAAAGAGGGTGTCTTCCTGCTGCTGCTGTTCGCGCCGGTTCAGGCTCCACAGGATGAGGCTCATCACCACGAGGAACACCAGGATCGACAGCAGCGGCGTCAGCAAATAGGAATTGGACCACCACGGTCCGTGGTGCCAACGGGACGGCTGCGACTCCGCCGGCGGGCCCGGCGGTCGCGCCGAGCGTGCGAAAAGCCGATCGGTCAACATGGCAGGATTGTAGCGCAGCGCAATACATGGAAAACCTATACCGGATATGTTGAACGGAAACGGTTTTGTTCCGACGCGACGTGCCGGAGAGCCCCGAAATATGGGTGCAGCGCAGCAATATTCCGTATTACGAGAAAAGATCTCACAATTCGAAAATTTTGTTGCGCGGGCCCGTCCACGCTCATTACAATCCGCTGGAGCTTGCCCGCAGCCGGCCGCGTCGCGTCGTCTGCACGAGAGCGATCCTCACATTCCAGGACCCAGGAGACGAGAATGTCCGCTGTACCGAACGAAGTGATGAAATATGTCGCCGCCGAACGTGACGACGACCCGCAAGAAACCGTCGAGTGGCTGGAGTCGCTCGATGGCGTGATCTCCTCCGTGGGCACTGGCCGTGCGCATTACCTGATCGAAAAGCAGATCGAATTCGCCCGCATGCACGGCGAACACCTGCCGTTCTCCGCCAATACCCCGTACATCAACACGATTCCGGTCGAAGCCCAGGCGAAGATTCCGGGCGACCAGGACATCGAGCACCGCATCCGTTCGTACACGCGCTGGAACGCGCTGGCGATGGTGCTGCGCGCAGGCAAGGACACGAACGTCGGCGGCCACATCGCGTCGTTCGCGTCGGCCGCGACGCTCTACGACGTCGGCTACAACCACTTCTGGCACGCAGCGTCCGACCAGCACGGCGGCGATCTCGTGTTCGTGCAGGGCCACTCGTCGCCGGGCGTGTACTCGCGCGCGTTCCTGCTCGGCCGTCTGTCGGAAGAGCAGCTCGACAACTTCCGCCAGGAAGTCGACGGCAAGGGCATCTCGTCGTACCCGCACCCGTGGCTGATGCCGGATTTCTGGCAGTTCCCGACCGTGTCGATGGGTCTCGGCCCGATCATGGCGATCTACCAGGCGCGCTTCATGAAGTACCTGGAGTCGCGCGGCATCGCGAAGACGGAAGGCCGCAAGGTGTGGGCGTTCCTCGGCGACGGCGAGACGGACGAGCCGGAATCGCTCGGCGCGATCGGCATGGCGAGCCGCGAGAAGCTCGACAACCTCGTGTTCGTGATCAACTGCAACCTGCAGCGTCTCGACGGCCCGGTGCGCGGCAACGGCAAGATCATCCAGGAACTCGAATCGGAATTCCGCGGCGCCGGCTGGAACGTGATCAAGGTCATCTGGGGCAGCCGCTGGGATGCGCTGTTCGCGCGCGACAAGTCGGGCGCGCTGATGCGCCGCATGATGGAGTGCGTCGACGGCGAATACCAGACGTACAAGTCGGAGTCGGGCGCGTACGTGCGCGAGCACTTCTTCAACACGCCTGAACTGAAGGCGCTGGTCGCCGACTGGTCGGACGACGACATCTGGGCGCTGAACCGCGGCGGTCACGATCCGCACAAGATCTACGCGGCGTTCCACGAAGCCACGAACACGAAGGGCGCGCCGACCGTCATCCTCGCGAAGACCATCAAGGGCTACGGGATGGGCGAGTCGGGCCAGGCGATGAACATCACGCACCAGCAGAAGAAGCTGCCGGTCGAGCAACTGAAGAAGTTCCGTGACCAGTTCCGCCTGCCGATCACCGACGAGCAGATCGCCGACGTGCCGTACCTCAAGTTCGAGGAAGGTTCGAAGGAACTCGAATACATGCGCCAGAAGCGCATGGACCTCGGCGGCTACCTGCCGCACCGCCGCGAGAAGGCGACGTCGCTGCCGGTGCCGGCGCTCGACGCGTTCGAGCCGCTCTTGAAGGGCACGGGCGAAGGCCGCGAGATCTCGACGACGATGGCGTTCGTGCGGATCCTGAACATCCTGCTGAAGGACAAGGCGCTCGGCAAGCGCGTCGTGCCGATCGTCCCGGACGAATCGCGTACGTTCGGCATGGAAGGCCTGTTCCGCCAGATCGGTATTTGGAACCAGGAAGGCCAGAAGTACGTGCCGGAAGATTCCGACCAGCTGATGTTCTACAAGGAATCGCAGACCGGCCAGATCCTGCAGGAAGGCATCAACGAAGCGGGCGGCATGTGCGACTGGATCGCGGCGGCGACGTCGTATTCGACGCACGGTGAGATCATGGTGCCGTTCTACATCTTCTACTCGATGTTCGGCTTCCAGCGGATCGGCGACCTCGCGTGGGCCGCGGGCGACATGCGTTCGCGCGGCTTCCTGCTGGGCGGCACGGCGGGCCGGACGACGCTGAACGGCGAAGGCCTGCAGCACGAAGACGGTCACTCGCTGCTGTGGGCGGCCTCGGTGCCGAACTGCGTGAGCTACGACCCGACGTTCGGCTACGAACTCGCGGTGATCATCCAGGACGGCCTGCGCCGCATGGTGCAGGAGCAGGAAGACGTGTACTACTACATCACGGTGATGAACGAAAACTACGAGCACCCGGCGATTCCGCAGGGCGAGCACGTGGCGGCCGACATCATCAAGGGCATGTACGCGTTCAAGAAGGCCGACGCCGACAAGAAGGCGCCGCGCGTCCAGCTGCTCGGCGCGGGCACGATCTTCAACGAAGTGATCGCCGCCGCCGACCTGCTGAAGAACGACTGGGGCGTCGCCGCCGACCTGTGGAGCGTGCCGAGCTTCACGGAACTCGCGCGCGAAGGCCATGAGGTCGAGCGCTGGAACCTGCTCCATCCGACCGAGGAGCGTCGCCTGTCGCACGTGCAGAAGTGCCTGAAGGACACGCAGGGCCCGGTCATCGCATCGACCGACTACGTCCGTGCGCTGGTCGACCAGATCCGTGGCCAGATCGATCGCCGCTTCGTCGTGCTGGGCACCGACGGCTTCGGCCGTTCGGATACCCGCGAGAAGCTGCGTCACTTCTTCGAGGTCGACCGTCACTGGGTCACCGTCGCCGCGCTCAACGCGCTGGCCGACGAAGGCACGATCGAGCGCAAGGTGGTCGCGGACGCGATCGCCAAGTACAACCTCGATCCGTCCAAGCCCAACCCGATGACCGTTTAACGCACACGCCGTGTGATGCCGCGCGCCGCTCCCGCGAGGAGCGCGCGCGGCCATGGAGACAGAAACAGATGAGTCAAGCGATCGAAGTGAAGGTGCCGGATATCGGCGATTACAAGGACGTGCCGGTCATCGAGATCGGCGTGAAGGTGGGCGATACGGTCGAGCCCGAGCAGTCGCTCGTCACGCTCGAGTCGGACAAGGCGACGATGGACGTGCCGAGCCCGGTCGGCGGCGTCGTGAAGGAAATCAAGGTCAAGGTCGGCGATTCCGTGTCGGAAGGCTCGCTGATCGTCCTGCTCGAAGGCGGCGCAGGCGCCCAGGCGAACGGCGCGGCCGCGCCGGCAGCAGCGCCGGCTCCCGCAGCGGCGCCGGCCGCTGCTGCGCCCGCTGCCGCCCCGGCAGCATCCGGCGGCACGCTCGAAGTGAAGGTGCCCGACATCGGCGACTACAAGGACGTTCCGGTGATCGAGATCGGCGTGAAGGTGGGCGATACGGTCGAGCCCGAGCAGTCGCTCGTCACGCTCGAGTCGGACAAGGCGACGATGGACGTGCCGAGCCCGGTCGGCGGCGTCGTGAAGGAAATCAAGGTCAAGGTCGGCGATTCCGTGTCGGAAGGCTCGCTGATCGTCCTGCTCGAAGGCGGCGCAGGCGCCCAGGCGAACGGCGCGGCCGCGCCG
>FTHQ01000259.1_pt1 | contig 43519 bp, 36 predicted proteins | sample 1641001 | NCBI WGS metagenome assembly FTHQ01 (sample SAMEA3914872, study PRJEB12502) | metagenome | biome: forest; material: soil | place: Canada | collected 2011-07-03 | depth 0.3 m | reverse complement strand
TCGATCACGCTGCAGGAAGAGGAATTCGGCGTCGCGCTGAAGTTCACGCCGACCGTGCTGGCCAACGGCCGGATCAGCCTGAAGGTCGCGCCGGAAGTGTCGGAGCTGTCGCAGACGGGCGTCACGCTGAGCGCGACCAACATCGGCGGCACGTCGATCCTGCCGCTGATCACGACGCGGCGCGCATCGACGACGGTGCAGATGAGCGACGGCGAATCGTTCGCGATCGGCGGGCTGATCAAGGACAACGCGACCGGCGCGCTGAAGGCGATCCCGGGTGTCGGCGAAGTGCCGGTGCTCGGCGCGCTGTTCCGCAGCACGTCGTTCCAGCAGGATCGCACCGAGTTGATCTTCCTGATCACGCCGCACCTGGTGAAGCCGCTGCAGACCGCGGACGTCGCGCTGCCGACCGACAGCTTCTCGAAGCCGAACGAAGTCGACGTGTATGCGACCGGCAACATGGAAGGCCGTGGCGGCGTGCGCAAGGCAGGCGCGCAGCCGATGCAACCCGCGAACGGCGCGGGCGCCGGGGCCTGGGCCGGGGTCTGCGGGGCGGCGGCCGCGCCGTTCGCGGGTTGCATCGGCTGCGCGCCTGCCTTGCGCACGCCGCCACGGCCTTCCATGTTGCCGGTCGCATACACGTCGACTTCGTTCGGCTTCGAGAAGCTGTCGGTCGGCAGCGCGACGTCCGCGGTCTGCAGCGGCTTCACCAGGTGCGGCGTGATCAGGAAGATCAACTCGGTGCGATCCTGCTGGAACGACGTGCTGCGGAACAGCGCGCCGAGCACCGGCACTTCGCCGACACCCGGGATCGCCTTCAGCGCGCCGGTCGCGTTGTCCTTGATCAGCCCGCCGATCGCGAACGATTCGCCGTCGCTCATCTGCACCGTCGTCGATGCGCGCCGCGTCGTGATCAGCGGCAGGATCGACGTGCCGCCGATGTTGGTCGCGCTCAGCGTGACGCCCGTCTGCGACAGCTCCGACACTTCCGGCGCGACCTTCAGGCTGATCCGGCCGTTGGCCAGCACGGTCGGCGTGAACTTCAGCGCGACGCCGAATTCCTCTTCCTGCAGCGTGATCGACGACGTGCCGTTGCCGCTGCTCTGCGGGATCGGGATGAAGATCTTGCCGCCGGCGAGGAACGTCGCTTCCTGGCCGCTGATCGTCACGAGATTCGGCTCCGCGAGGATCTTGACGAGGTTGTCGGTGTTCTGCGCGTCGGCCGCGATGCTGAACGGCCGGTTGTTCGCCTTGTTGAACACCGCGCCGCTCGCGACGCCCGCGAGCAGGTTGCTGACCAGCGCACCGCTCCACGAACCGAAGCCGCCCTGGATGTTGAATGCGCTGCCCATCTGGTTGATCAGCGTCTTCGACACCTCGGCCACCTTCACCTCGAGCATCACCTGCTGCGGCGACGTGACATTCAGCATGTTGAGCACGCCGCCGCCCTGCTTGCCGCCGCCCGCAGCATCGCCCGCGCTGTCGCCGTACGCATGGGCGATCTGCACGGCCTGCTGCGCGGCCTGCGAGCTCGACACGGTGCCGGCCAGCACGATCGTGCCGGCCGCGGTCGACACGTGGATGTCGCGCTCGTTCGGCATCAGCTGCAGCAGCGACGCCTGCAGGCCGCCGGCATCCGCGCCGACCGCGACGTCGATCACGCGGCACGCACCGCTCTTGCCCTGCACGATCATGTTGGTCGTGCCGACCGCCAGCCCGAGGATGTACAGCGTCTGCGGCGATACCATCGTCGCCTGCGCGACGGCCGGATTGCCGATCGTCCGGTTGCGCACCGGCTCCGGCATCGGCACCAGCAGCGACTTGCCGAGCGGCACGGCGACGCTGGTCGATTCGCGCACGGCGCCCACGCAGTTCGGCCCGCGCAGCGGCCCCGCCGATGCGGCGGGCGCGGCGGCCGGCACCGGCGCCATGCTGATCGTCATCTGCATCGGCCCCTTGCCGACCGCGGCCGGCGCGCTGGCGCCGCCCTTCGTCAGCACCGCCGATTCGATGCCTTCCTGCGCGAGCGCGCCATACACGGTCAGCCATCCCGAACAGAGGATCGCGGTCATCATCGTGCCCCGTGCGACGCGTGTGCGCAGTGGGCCGGTACCTGTGCGTTGCGGTTTGATCTTCATTTCGTCTGATCCCCCGAGAGACCGGCGCCGTGCCGGTTATCGACTTCCAAGGCCGCCGCGCGTTGCCGGCGGCCGGTTTGTTGGTCTGGCTGGTTCGATCTGCTTCAGAAACATTCGACGCTGCCCTTCACGCCGGTCAGCACGCCGACGCAGTCGCGCCGCACGTCCGGCGCCGCGTGCGAGGCGACGTGCACGCGGACCGGCCGTACGTGGACGGGCGCCGGCGGCGCTGCCGGTGCGGGCTCCTTGCCGAGCAGCGTGAGCTTGGTCGCACCGTCGGTGTTCAGCGTCTTCTGGTCGACCTGGTTGCGCAGCACGAGCGACAGCGTGCCGACGCTGCGCGCGAGGTCGAGCCGTTCGGCCTGGTCGGGCGTGACTTCCAGCGTCACCGCGTTGACCACCTTCGGCGCCGTGTCGTCGCGGCTGACCTGCTGCGCGACGGCGAGCACGAGGATGTGCTCGAGCACGATCTTCGAGATGCTCTGCCCGTCGGTCTTGCCCTGCTGTTCCTGCGTGTTGACGATCACGTCGACGTAGTTGCCCGGCAGCGCGAAGCCCGCGACGCCGACCACGTCGTTCACGCGCACCGTGATCGCGCGGCTGCCGTCGGCGATCACCGCGGACAGCCCGCCCTTCGTGCCGACCGGCGCGAGCTTCGATTCGATCACCGGCTCGCCGCGCGACAGGCTGGTGCGCACGACCCGCCCTTCGAGCGCCTTCGTGTCGGTGAACGCGCCGGTCGGCACGCTGCCGGACGGCCAGCTCACCATGTGGATCTGGTTCGGCCCGAGCGGCTCGCCCAGGTTCAGGTCGGTGGTGGCCACCGCGACGGACGTGACCGAGTTCGTGGATGTCTGCATCAGCCAGTGGGAAGCGAATACGACCGCGGCAAGACCCGCGATCATCGCGACGACCAGCATCATGACCGCTCGACTGTTTTTCATGGCAATGCTCCTCGACGAATCGTGAAAGAAACCGCTCAACCGGTGACGAACGTACGGCCTCCGCGCTCGACGGGCGGCGGATGGCTGCCGTCCCGTTCAGGCGCCGCGCCGAAGTAACTCGCCCACGCGTCGTACAGCGCGTCGTGCGTCACCTCGGGCGGATCGCCGCGGTAACGCGCGCCGGCGGCCACGAGGCGCAGCAGGTCCGCCGGAAAGCACGCGAGAAACGCCTTGCCGGTCGGCAGATGCAGCCGATGCAGCAGGAACTCGAACGCATCGCTCGCCGACACGAGCCCGAGCGCTGCGCAAGCGGCGTCGTACACCGCGCGGTAGTCGTCGATCGACATCGCGCCGACGTGCAGCTTCGAGCCGAGGCGGCGCATGAACGCGTCGTCGCAGAACTGCTCCGGCGCGAGGTTGCTCGAGAACACCGGCCACACGTCGAACGGCAGCACGAAGCGGTTGCCGGATTCGAGCGTCATGAAATCGACGCCGCGATCGAGCGGACGCAGCCAGCGATTGAGCAGGTCGCGCGGCTCGACGCGCTGGCGACCGAGATCGTCGACGACGTACATGCCCATGTTCGCCTTCATGTGCGGCGGCGCCTGATAGAAGCCGGCCGCTTCGTCGCGCCGCAGGTCGAGCTCGTCGAGCGTCAGCTCGCCGCCCGACATCACGACCGGCCGTTCGCACAGGCGCCACCGGCGATCGACCGACTGGCCGGCGCCCGCGGCTTCCGCGTCGACGTGCACGAGCGGGTCGTAGACCTGGATCACTTCGCCGGCCGCGCAGATCGCGTACGGCACCGGCACGCGGCCGTGCATCAGCGCGCCGAGCCGTTCGGCGAGAAAGGTCTTGCCGCTGCCGGCCGGACCGTAGATCAGCAGCGGCCGGCCCGCGTTCAGCGCGGCGGCCGCCGCATCGAGCACCGCCGTGTCGATCACGACGCCTTCGAATGCGGCCCACACGTCGCTCTGGCCGATGTGCAGCTTGCGCACCGAATGCGCGGCCACGCTCGCGAGGTACGCATCCAGCGTCACCGGCGCGGGCCCGCTGTAGCCGCTGCGTTCCCGTTCCTCGAGCGCGAGCACGCGGCCTGCATCGGTCAGGCGGAACGTCACGTCGAGATCAGTCGCGCCGCGATGGGTCAACTCGACCAGATGCTCGCGCACCAGGAACGCGAAGACTTCGTCGAGCACCGCGAGCGGCAGGCAGTGCCGCTCGACCAGATCGCCGTAAGACGGGCGACCGAGCACCAGCGTCGACTTCAGCACGAGGCCGCCGACGAACGCCATGCTCAGCCCGGTTTCCGCGAGCGAGCGCGGCGCCGACGGCAGCTGCGCGCCCAGCTTCGTATGGACCTCCCGCGACGGCAGCGGATCGGGCAGGTGTGCCACCTGCGCGTCGCGTCTCGGTTCGGTGTGGTTCGTGTTCATGATCGTTGCGTCCTCGTTGCGTCTTCGTGACGGAACCGCCGCGCTATGCGCACGACGCGAACAGCATGCCCAGCGTGCCGGCCGCGATCGCCACACCGTACGGCAGCGTGCCGACCGATGTGATCCCGGCGGGGCCGTCGTCGGCCTCGGCGCGCGCCGCTGGCGAGCGCCGCACGATCAGCGTGCGCACGTTCGCCCACATCTGGCGCATCCGCCCGCGCAGCAGCGCGTAGGCGATGGCGCCGATCCCGCCGGCCAGGAACGTGGCCAGCACGATGTAAAAGGTCATTTCCGCGCCGACCCACGCGCCGATCGCGAGCATCAGCTTCACGTCGCCCGCCGCCATTCCGCGCAACAGGTAGAACGGCAGCAGCAGGCCGAAGCCGGTTGCCGCCCCGGCGAGCCAGCCGAGCACGCCCGCCGGCACGCCGTGCAACAGGCACTGGGCGATCAATGCGCCGACCAGGCCGAGCAAGACGAGACGATTCGGAATGCGACGGGTCGCGATGTCCGTGCTGGCCGCGGCGACCGCGAGCAGCGTCACGCACAACGGAACCGGGTAAGGCGGCGCAACGGGAAACATGGCGAACCTCGCGAATCGAATCGGTGGATCAGGAAACCATGGACAGCGCGGTGGTCACGGCGGTGGTCACGGCAGCCGTCACGGCCGCGGCGATCATCTCGTACGCAGCGCCGAGCGAGCCCTTCAGCGTGACGACGCTACCCAGTACCGCGATGGCGAACATCGACGCGAGCAGCGCATATTCGATCGACGTCACGCCTCGTTCGTCGGCGATCCAGCAACGTGCGACACGCATGATGGCTTGCATGATGGTCTCCGGTTTCCGGTTGGTCGGATGGCCGGGGACGGCTCGAACGCTGCACCAGCCGAGCCGTCCGCGGCACGCTCCATCAGATGCCTGCCACCGCCGAATCGAGGTCGGCCGCGATCGTGCTGAACACGGTCTTGAGGTCCTTCCCGATGGTCGACAGCGCGAGGATGATGCCGACTGCGATCAGCGCGGCGATCAGGCCGTATTCGATGGCGGTCACGCCATCTTCATCGCGAACGAAACGGCTGGCTTGTTGAATGAGCTTGGACATGGTGATCTCCTTGCGTGGTGACTTTCAAAATCCTCGCGCACCGGCTGGTCGGATGACCGTGCTTCGATACGTCGAGGAATGTCGTTGATGCCGTGTGGCGCCGACGAACGATTCGAACGAGCCGTTCGTCGTACCGTCCATCAGATGCCTGCTACCGCCGAGTCCAGATCCGCGGCGATCGTGCTGAACACGGTCTTCAGATCCGTACCGACCGTCGCCAGCGCGGCGACGATGCCGATCGCGATCAGCGCGGCGATCAGGCCGTACTCGATGGCCGTCACGCCGTCCTGATCCTGGACGAACCACGCGATCTTTTCGATGATTCTTGACATGAGCATTCTCCTTTCGGACTGCTATGAAATACCCTTCGTCGGTCAGGACGTCGGGGGGTGGGCACCACCGGCACTACTCGAAAAATCGGAAGCCGACGATCAGTCGCGGCAACGGGGTGGACCAGCGTTGTCCGTGCGAACGGGTATCGGCGAGGCGGAGCATGAGAGACGCGTGTACGGTTCGACCGGCCGGATGAACCGGACGAGTCGATCGACCGGAACGGCGCGACGGCCGTTCGACGCATGGAATCCAGTTGAACGGGAGATGAACTCCCGGCAAAGCTGCAGTGTGTCTTTAACGCGGCTTGCGATCCGCGACGTGCTGTGGTCTTTCATTTTTATTCCCCATGTACTGCCATGCCGATTTCTTATTGCCCTGAATCCACCGGGTCTCTTGGGTCGTTCGACGACGGTTGCCGCGGTTGATCGGACTGGAGCTGCGTGTTCCCCGACGCGCTCCGGACTGTCTGTTCCGCAGGTGATTCGCGAGCCGGTTCCTCTGCTGCCTGCCGGAACCGCCCGGTCGTCACGTCGTCGACTGCCGTGCCAACGCTTACGCAAAGAGCGGACCATCCCGGTCGGAATCGAGACGCATCAAGGGTTTCAGCGATATATGCAAACCTCCGCCAAACGCCCGACCGCCGAAATGTTTCAACTTTGATATATGCGGTTCGGGCGCATGCGGCCGACACGAAAGCCCGTCGTGGCGCTGCACGAAGGACCTAAAAAATTTTCTCGGGATTTTCCCGAACGCGGCAGACCGCCCGCGCGCCGCGGGTTCGGCGGCACGCACAGCCGGTAAAAATCGCGGAATGTTTCAGGCCAGAAACACGGATCCCGGCGGCGGCGTTTTCTCATACCAGAAATGGCGGTTTTCACCCGAATCGCTGAACACATTAAATGCCGGCCGGCCGTGCGTGGTTTGCATCACGCGATTTTTTCTTCAACAATGAATTCACCGGACAACGCCATTTCAGAGCGATTCGATCCGCAGGCACCACAACATCAAACGGCCGCGACAGACCACGCGGCCACACGACAGACGGGGCATCATGTACACAGCCAATCGTGGAACGCGCGATCGCGCAATACGCTGTGCTCAATGGCTGACGGCCGACCGGATCATTCCGTACAGCTGCATCATGCTGATGCTCTTCGCTGCGCTGCTGATCGTCTGGGCGGTCGTGACCGACGGCTTCACGTCGAACGCCACCGCCCGCCCCGGCACCGACTTCTCGGTCTTCTGGACCGCATCGCATCTCGTGTTGCAAGGCCATGCCGCGGCGGCTTACGACACGTCCTCATTCCTGCAGGCCGAGTTCGCGCACTTCGGTGCGTATCTGCAAAACCGGCCGCTTCCCTGGCTGTATCCGCCGACGATGCTGCTGTTCATCGCGCCGGTTGCCCTCGTGCCTTTCCTGCCCGCTTACTTCCTCTTTTTCGCGGGCAGTCTTTTATGCTACGCGCTCGCCGTCTCGCGGTTGTCGGGGCTGCGCGCGCATCTTCCCGTGCCGCGCGCCGCGGCGCTCGTCGTCGTCGCGTATTCGGCGGTGTGCATGTCCGCGCTGTTCGGCCAGAACAGCATCCTGACCGCCGGCCTCGCCGCGCTCGCGCTGCATCTGCTCGGCAAGCGTCCGGTCCTGGCGGGCGTGCTGATCGGGCTGCTCGCGATCAAGCCGCAACTCGCCGTCGTGTTCCCGTTCGTGCTGATCGCGACGCGTGCGTGGCGCACCTTCGCGGCGGCGGCGATCAGCGCGACGCTGTTCGCGGCGGCCGGCGTGGCGCTGGCCGGCCCCGCCGCGCTGCACGGCTTGAGTCACGCACTGTCGACGGTACGCGCGCAGCACTTCATGCTCGCATCGTACTGGCTCGCGTCGCCGACGCCGTTCGCCGCGTTGCGGCTCGCCGGCGCGCCGGTGGCGGCCGCGCTGGCCGCCCAGGCGGCGGTCGCGCTCGTCGCGCTCGCCGCGGCCGTCGACGTCTGGCGCCGCACGCGTGACATGCGGCTGCGCGGGGCGGTACTGGCGGTCGCCACGCTGCTGACGACGCCATATCTGTGGAACTACGAACTGACGTGGCTCGGCATCGCGATCTTCTGCCTGATCGCACACGGCCTCGACGAAGGCTGGCTGCCCGGCGACCAGGGCATTCTCGTGCTGGCGTGGCTGCTGCCGATCTTCGAAATGCTGAACCGGCTGATGAAGCTGCCGCAGATCGGGCCGGTCGTGCTGCTCGCGGTGCTGTTCGTCGTCGTGCGCCGCACGGCGCTCGCATCCCGGAGCGCACGATGAAAGCGCCGTCGTTCGCCCGCCACGCGCATTCGGCCGCCGACGTGCATCCGGAACTCCCGATCGCCGGCCCGCGCCGCCATCCGCACTGGCTCAACCGCGATCGCGTGCGCCTCTATGCGGCCGCCGTGCTGCTGACCGAGCTGCTGTTCATCGCGATCTACCTGACCCGCGTCCTCCTGTCGCGCCACGGCGCGCTGGAACCGCTGTCGCAGGACTTCTCGCCGGTCTGGAGCGCCGCGTGGCTCGCCGCGCACGGTCACGGCGCGAACGCGTGGCATTTCCCCGCGCTGTTCGCGGTCCAGAAGCTCGCGGTCCCGACGATGACGCTCGCGGACGGCACGCTGCCGTGGCTCTATCCGCCGACGATGCTGCTGTTCGTGCTGCCGCTCGGCTGGCTGCCGTACACGCTGGCGGTCGTGCTGTGGCTCGGCATCACGATCATGCTGTTCGCGGCGACGATGCGCGCCACGGTGCAGCGCGACGCCGCTTGGCTGTGCGCGCTCGCGTTTCCCGGTGCGTTCCTCACGGTGATCGTCGGGCAGACGAGCCTCTTCACCGCGACGCTCGCCGCACTCGGCCTGCTCGCGTTGAACCGGCGGCCCGTCTGCGCCGGAATCTGCTTCGGTTTGCTGACGATGAAGCCGCAGCTCGCGGTGCTGTTCCCGCTCGCGCTGCTGTGTGCGGGCCAATGGCGCGCGCTGGCCGCGTGGGCCGCGACGATCGCCGTCAGCGTCGCGCTCGCGACGCTCGCGTTCGGGATCGGCCCGTGGCTCACGTTCATGCACGTGATCGGCAACGTCTACGCGATCGTCGATGCGGGCCACGCGAAGCTCGCCCGCATGCCGACCGTGTTCGCGCTCGCGACGATGGCCGGCTGGCCCGCGCTCGTCGCACGCGGCCTTCAGCTGCTGTCGGCCGCGGCCGCCGCGAGCGCCGTCGTCTACGCGTGGCGCGGCGCGTGTTCGTACGCGCTGCGCGCCGCGACCCTCGCGTGCGCGTGCCTGCTCGTCAGCCCGTATCTGTACGACTACGACCTCACGTGGTACGGCATCGTGATCGCGTGGTACGCGCGCTATGCATGGACGCACGGCTGGCGGCACTTCGATCGCGAATGGCTGATGCTGCTGTGGCCGATGCCGCTCGCGGGCCTCGCGATCGTGCCGCACCTGTCGTTCCAGTTCATGCCGCTCGTGACGCTCGCATCGCTCGCGCTGCTCGTCAGCCGCATCGCCCGGGAAAGACGTGACGTGCCGTCGCTGCCCGACGCGCGCGACACCTCGACCGAGACCGGGTTCACCCACCCGCTCCGACCGCACCACCGCCCGGCGCACGGCCTGCGCCGCACCGGCCGCCCGACGCTCGGCGCCGGCCGGTAAAGCGCCATCACAAGGGGAATCATCATGCGGGAACCCATCTACACGCCGCTCGTTTCGCTGGTCGTGCCGTTCTACAACGAAGGCGAAGCCGTCGAACGCTTCTTCGACGTCGTGATTCCGTTGCTGAGCGCGATCGACGCGATCCGCTTCGAGATCGTCTGCGTAAACGACGGCAGCCGCGACGACACGCTGGAACGCCTGGTCCGGATCGGCGCCGCCGAACGGCGCGTACGCGTCATCGACCTGACCCGCAACTTCGGCAAGGAAGCCGCGCTGACGGCCGGCCTCGACGAAGCCGCGGGCGATGCGGTGATTCCGCTCGACGCGGACCTGCAGGACCCGCCGAGCCTGATTCCGGTGATGATCGACCACTGGCGCGACGGCGCGGAGGTCGTCGCGGCCAAGCGCAGCAACCGCGCGTGCGATTCGTTCGCGAAGCGCACCGCCGCCGCGATCTACTACCGCGTGCACAACCTGCTGTCGGACGTGAAGCTGCCGGAGAACGTCGGCGATTTCCGGCTGATGGACCGCAAGGTCGTGAACGCGCTGCGCAACCTGCCCGAGCGGCACCGCTTCATGAAGGGGCTGTTCGCGTGGGTCGGCTACAAGACCGTGATCGTCGAGTACCAGCGCGATCCGCGCAGCGCCGGGCACTCGAAATTCTCCGGCTGGAAGCTGTGGAATTTCGCGCTGGAAGGCATCACCAGCTTCAGCACCGTGCCGCTGCGCAGCTGGACCTACATCGGCGTCGGCATCGCGGCGCTCGCGTTCGTGTACGGTTCGTTCATCATCCTGCGCACGCTGCTGTTCGGCAATCCGGTACTCGGCTACGCGTCGCTGATCTCGGTCACGCTGTTCATCGGCGGCATCGAGCTGATCGGGATCGGCGTAGTCGGCGAATACGTCGGGCGGATCTACGACGAATCGAAGCAACGGCCCGTCTACCTGATCCGCCGCCGCTACCAGGCGCACGGCAAGGTGATCGAACTGCCGGTCGCGCGCGACGCCCGCCGCCAGCCGGCCCGCCGGCGCGTGCAGCCGGTCCGGGCGCGCATCGGCGTGCGCTGAACGCGCGCTCGCCATGAACGGGCTGCTGCAGGCCGAGCGCACGCGGCTCGTGCGCTTCGGCGTGTCCGGGCTCGGCTCGACCGCGCTCCACACGCTGGTCGCGACGGCGCTGTTCGCGCTACGCGACGCGACGCCGGTGACCGCGAATGCCATCGCGTTCCTCTGCGCGACTGCGTTCTCGTATCTGGCGAATACGCTGTGGAGCTTCTCGTCGACGGTGCGCCCCCGCAACGCGCTGCGCTTTCTCGCGGTCACGCTGGCCGGCTTCGTCGAGACGATGCTGCTCGCGCGTGCCGCCGAGGCGCTGGGTGCGTCGCGCGCGATGGGCGTCGTCGCGATCGCACTGCTGATCCCGCCGACGACGTTCGTGCTGCACCGGCTCTGGACCTACCGGTAAACAGCCGCCTTCCCGCCCCCGCCGATAATCGGTCGATCGATTAACAGATTCAATGTCGCGATATTTATGTCACGCATCGACTCGATTGATTCCGATTTTAAAATTAACTCTAAAAATCATTTTCCCGACCTGTTTACTTTTACAGCTTCCATGATTAACCAAACGGACTAATCTGCATTAGCCGTCGCCTCCGCACGTGCCGATACCGGCGCAAACCCTTGCCTCACAAGGCGATGGCGGCTGCACGAAGCAATTCGCGCAACGATGATTCCCATTACTTCAAACGGGAGCTTCTATGTCACGCGTTACCGATGTGCTCGTTTCGTTCGATACCGAAACCATTCTCAAAAAATATCCGAATCCCAGCAAGAATCCGGCGGCGCCGACACTGATCGACTGGCGCTATGTCTATATGGTGACTAACCAGGACAACGTCATTTCCGGGCAGGCGGGCGGCGAGCTCGACCTGAAGGCGCAGGTCGGCGACCTGATCCGCTGGCGCGAAACGAGCCTGTCGCTGGGCTTCGAAAACCAGGTGGTGTTCTACAAGTTCATCGGCAACGTCGGCAACGACCTGATCTCGACGCCGACGCCGCGCGTCGCGGAAGCGTCGATCCCGGTGCCGAACACCAGCAAGCCCGAAGTGCCGACGTGCCAGAAGGTCGCGAACTACTACTGGTCGTCGGAATGCCTGAAGGTCGGCCGCGTGACCTACCACTTCCAGTTCCAGATCATTGATCGCAACTGCCAGAGCCAGGGCTGCTTCTCGTGGGATCCGTTCATCTCGATCCATAACTGATCGCGGCACGCGGGCGGCCGCACGACGGCCGCCCGTGCCGCTCCCTTGTTGCGGAGGACGTGCTCATGTCTGGTGTTCGTTGCGATGGTCTCGCGATCGTCGACGCCGTCACGCTGCTGTCGGCCTACCCCGATGCGAGCCGGGACGCCGACGCGCCGACCGTGATCGACGGCCGGCACATCTACGTGTTGCGCCCCGGCGACGCCGGGCAGGTCGGCCACAACGACAACCGGCTCTTTGCCGGCCTGTCGCCCGGCGACCAGCTGCATTTGCGCGAAACCGCGCTGGCGCTGCGGGCGGAGGTGACCGTGCTGTTCATCCGGTTCGCGCTGAAGGACGCCGGCATCGTCGCGCCGATCGAAGCGGAAATCCGCGACGCCGCCACCCCGGTGCCGGACGGCGACGACCTGCTGCATCCGTCGTGCCGGCCGATGAAAGACCATTTCTGGCGCAGCGAGGTGCTGGCCCCGGGTATCACCACGTGCACGGCCGATTTCGCCGTGCTCGATCGCGACGGCGCCGTATCGGGCTACTTCCGCTGGGAAACGGCGATCGAGATCGCGGGCAGCCGGCCGGACACGAAACAGCCCGGCGTCGAACCGTAGCCGGATCGCAACCGCCATTTCACGGTGCAGCCGAACGGCGGCCGATCACGCAAGCGCCGCCGCGTACCGTGTTCAGGTGCGCGGCAACCCCGGCGGATTGGTCTGCGACCGGTCGATCGCCTCGGCATCCAGCTGCCAGTGATCGAGCGCTTTCCGGTAACTGCCGTTCGCGATCAGCGCATTGATCGCGAGCGTCAGCGGCTCGGCCAGGCCGCTGCCCTTGCGGGTCGCGATCGCGATGTCCGCGGTGCGCGGCCAGCCGCCGCTGACGGTGCCGATCAGCTTCGCATCGCCGCGCAGCGACGCCTGGTACGCGAGCATCGAGTTCACGCTGAAGATCGTGTCGACCCGGCCCGACTGCAGCGCGACCCACCGCTCGGCCGCATCCGCGTAATACTGGATCTCGACCGGCGCGAGGCCGCGCGCGACGTTCTGCCGGTTCCATTCGAGCAGGATCTTTTCCTGGTTCGTGCCCGAATCGGTCACGACGCGCAGCCCGGCGACATCCTTCGGCTCGCGGATCGCGGCCAGCCTGCTGCCGGTTTTCACGTAAAAGCCGAGCTGGTCCTTGCGGTAGGTCGAGAAGTCGAACTTCTCCTTGCGCTGCTCGGTGACCGTCACGTTCGAGATCACCGCGTCGACCTTGCCGGACTGCAGCGCGAGCGGCCAGTCGGCCCACGCGAGCGGCACGATCTTCAGCTTGCGGCCGAGGCTGTCCGCGATCAGTTGCGCGAGATCGGGATCGAAGCCGACCACCGTGCGCGCGTCGGTCGCATAGGTACTGAGCGGCGGCAGGTTCGGCGCGATGCCGATCGTCAGCGTGTTCGCTTCGGCAAACCGGAAACCGGCCGGCAACGCCTGCTCGACCGCCGGGTTCACGGCGCCGCGCTGCCGGGCCGGCTGCTCGGGGCTCAGGTCGAACGACGCGGCCTGCGCGGCGAAGGCGCTGCCGGCGATCAGCGCGGCGGCCAGCAAGCGGGCAACGTGTGTCACGGGAAAAGCGCTGCTTCTCATGTCTGGTGGAATCCCTTTTTATTCGATGATGCGTGGCGCACGCGCGGGCGGCGGTTCGGTGACGTTCCGCGTACCTTGCCGCCCGGCCCGGCTCCTTTATGCAGGCGTCGCTTCGAGTTCGACCGCGGCCGCACGCCGCGGCGCCGGTTGCACGACGGGCGCCGGCTGCCTCGCCTGCGCCGACTCGCCCGCATACAGCGCCTTCGGGTCGAACACGCGCGCCTGCAGCGGCGTGAACGCACGGAAATTCCACAGGCTGCGCGCGACGAACACACGCTGCACCCAGCGGAACGCGCGATCGTTCTCGTCGTACTGCGGGTCGAAGCGGTCGCGCGAATGCAGCGTGAAGTGGTTGTTGATCAGCACCAGCTTGCCCGGCGACACCTGCACGCCGAACGACACCTCGCGCACCGCGCGATACAGGTTGGCCAGCGCTTCCTGCGCGCGCGGGTTGACCGCCAGCACCATGTCCGGATAGAACGCGACCGTCACGCGCGGCGCATCGAGCGGCCCCGACAGCACCGCGCTCAGGTCGGTGTTGTCGCGCGGCGTCGGCGCCGCGCCGCGCCACCGGTACGGCACGCGGATGATGTAGTGCTCGCCGTAGAGTTGGGCAATGTCGTCCGGCGACAGCAGTTGCAGCGCGCGACGCGCATCGGCGAGCCGCGTGTACGGGCCGCCGCCCGCCTCGCTGCGCACGCCGAGCAGCAGCAGCGCGAACGGCGACGTGTCGCCTTCCGGCATGTGCGCCTGCGCGGCGTTCTCGATGTGGAAGTCGAGCTCGACCTCGGAACCGAGGCCCGTGTAGTCGCGCGCGGTCGCCTTGTGCGGCGTCAGGTTGTTCACCAGCTCGCGGCCTTCGTGCGCGATCGAGTACGGCTCGCCGGCCAGCGTGCTCAACGCGACCAGCACGTTCTCGCTCAACACGCCGGCCTTGAACGAGCGGCCGGTTTCCTCGAACCGCGGGCTGCCCGTCACGCCGTCGTCGATCGGCAGGTTGTCGATCTCGATCGAGCCGTGCGCGTCGGCGGTCGGCGCCTTCGCCCGATCGAATGCGTCGACGACCCGGTCGGGAAACGCGTTGTAGGCGAGCTTGCGGACCGCGCTGATATAACCGGCGCCGCCGGCCGGGTCGTAGTCGAGCGCGCCGAGCGTCGCGCGGATATGAGCGGATTCCACTGCCGTCAAAGCGATGCGTTCATCTGCGAGATAGGTCATAGGTCTCTCGTATAAAGATCTGGTTCGAAGAGCGGCGTGGCATCACCGCCGCGCTCCACCGTCCTCGGGGCGAAGCGCTCGACAAGACTAGGAGACCGTCATTGCATTGCGAAATGATATTAATTCGATTGCAAACGAAAATTATCGATATAAGTTCAGCAATGCGGGCGGAACCGGTTCACGTCGTTTGCACCTGCCCTTAACACGAATACTTGTTAAAAAATCACTGCTTATTATTTGTATTCGCCAATGGGTCGATGCTAGTTTTCTGTCGGATTCGACGATGCGGCCGGCGCCCGACGGGCGGCCGGCTTCCTCTATCCGCCCTACGGGAACCCGCCAGATGAATCGATACCGCCTGCCGCACCCGACGTCGCACACGTCCGGCCCGCACCGGGAGCCGCGATGAACGATCGCGCCCCGGCGCTCGACCGCGTCGACCATCCACCGGCCGCCGCCGCGGCTGTGCCGCATACGTCGCTGCGCGCCATCTTCCCGACCGTCGCGGCCGCGAGCCTGGGCTTCGCGATCGTCCAGCTCGACGTGACCGTCGTCAACGTCGCGATTCCGAGCCTCGGTCAGGCGTTCGGATCGAGCGTTCATGGGCTGCAGTGGATCGTCGATGCGTACACGCTGTCGTTCGCCGCGCTGCTGTTGACGTCGGGCACGCTGGCCGACCGCTTCGGCAGCCGCCGGCTGTTCGCGTACGGTCTTGCGCTGTTCCTGCTCGCGTCGCTCGGCTGCGCGCTCGCGCCGTCGCTGGCGGCGCTGGTCGCCGCGCGGGTCGCGCAAGGCGTCGGCGCCGCGATGATCCTGCCCACGTCGCTCGCGCTCATCACGCATGCGTGCGCCAACGACGCCGCCGCGCGCGTGAAAGCCGTCGCGTGGTGGAGCGCGACGGGCGGCGCCATCAGCGCGGCCGGCCCGACGCTCGGTGGCCTGCTGATCGATTCGCTCGGCTGGCGCGCGATCTTCTTCATCAACCTGCCGATCTGCGCGCTCGGGCTGTGGCTCACGCTGCGCCACGTGCGGGATTCGGCCGCCGCGCGCACCCGGCTGTTCGATCCGGCCGGCCAGATCGTTGCGGTACTCGTGCTCGGGTTGCTGACGGGCGGAATCATCCGCGCCGGTGCGCACGGGATCAGCGACCCGTATGCGGCCGGCGCGCTGCTCGCGTCGGCCGCACTCGGTGCGCTGTTCGTCGCGATCGAACGGCGCGTGGCCGCGCCGATGCTGCAGCTCGCGTTCTTCCGGATCGCCCGCGTGCCGGGCGTGCTCGCGATCGGCGCGATCACGAATGCGGCGTTCTACGGGCTGATCTTCTCGCTCAGCCTCTATTTCCAGAACGCGCGCGGCTTCACGGCGACCGAATCGGGGCTCGCGCTCGCGCCGCTCACGATCATCATGCTCGCCAATATCGCGAGCGCACGGCTCGCGGTCCGCTACGGGTTTCGCGCGACCGTGATCGTCGGGCTCGCCGTGTCGCTCGCCGGCTACGTGTGGCTGTGGCAAACGCTCGCCGCGCACACGCCGTATGCGCTGCTGGCGCCCGGGCTCGCGGCGATGGCGATCGGCGGCGGCATCGCGATTCCCGCGCTGACGTCGACGCTGCTCGGCAGCGTCGAGGCCGGCCGCTCGGGCACCGCGTCCGCGATTCTCAATACCGCGCGCCAGGTCGGCGCCGCGATCGGCGTCGCGGCACTCGGCGCGCTGGTCGCCGGCCAGGGCGCGGCCATCGTGGCCGGCGCCGCGCATGCGTTCGCCGTCGCGGCCGGGCTCGTCGCGATCTGCGTCGTGCTGGCCGTGCGCTGGCCCCGCGACACCCCCGTTACCGGCACGCGGGCCTGAGCGCGCTGCCGCACGACGTCCTTCAACCGCCCCCATCCGAGCGAGGAATCCATGCAGCATCGCTTCATCGATACCGTCCTGATCGTCGACGGCGCGTCGACCGCCGCCTATCTGGCCCCCGCGTTTCGCGCATACGGCATCCGTTGCGCGCATGTGATCAGCGACCCCGATCTGCCCGCAATCTACCGGAACCAGTTCGTGCCGTCCGACTACGTCCGCCAGGTCCAGCATCGCGGCGACATCGACGCGACGCTCGCGCAACTGGCCGACCTGCGGATCGGCGCGGTGCTGCACGGCCTCGACGCGGCGCTCGAGCTGGCCGACACGCTCGCCGAGCGGCTCGACGTGCCCTATCGCAACCCGCTCGCGACCTCCGCCGCACGACGCGACAAGTTCGCGATGAACGAGCGCATTCGCGCGGCCGGGTTGCGTGCGCCGGCGCACTTCCACAGCACGTCGGTCGACGAAGCGCTCGCTTGGGCGCGCGCGCAGGGCACGCTGCCGCTCGTCGTGAAGCCGGCGCGCAGCGCGGGCGTGACCGGCGTGAAGATCTGCCGGACGCTCGCGCAGGTCGAGGCCGCCGCGCGCGACGTGCTGGCGACCCGTTCGCTGTACAACCAGCCGAACGACGACATCGTGATCCAGAGCTATTCCGAAGGGCAGGAATACATCGTCGACTCGGTGTCGTTCGAGGGCCGCCATCGCGTGGTCAGCCTGTGGGAGGTGCATCGCGACCGCACGCACGCGCCGCGGCTCGACAAGATGCTGGTGCTGAACCATGCCGACCCGCGCCACGCACCGCTGCTCGACTACGCGGCCGACGTGCTCGACGCGCTGGACGTGCGCTTCGGGCCGACCCATCTGGAGCTGTTCGATACGGTCGACGGGCCGACGATCGTCGAGCTGAACGCGCGGCTGCACGGCAGTCTCGATCCACGGCTGACGAGCGCGGTCAGCGGCGAGAATCACGTGTCGGCCGCCGTCGAAGCGGTGCTGCATCCGGAACGGCTGTTCGGCGAGATCACCACGCCGACGGATTTTCGCGGCTACTGCGGGCACGTGCTGCTGCTGTCGTCGCGCAACGGCGTGCTGCGGCAGGATTTCACGTGGCAGGCGATCCAGGCGCTACCGTCGTTCGTCGGGCTCAAGCAGTGGATCAAGGTCGGCGACACGCTGCGCGTGACCACCGACCTGCAGACCGCCCTCGGCACGGTCGGCCTGTACAGCCCGACCTTCGAGCGGCTGCTCGAGGATTGCCGGCGGATTCGCGAAATCGAGGCCGACTTCTTCGCGGACGAACGCGCGGTCGCGCCGGCCTAGGGCCGGATCGTCTCGCGTCAGCGCGCGAGCAGCGCACCCGCCTGCCGGCCGAGCACCGCGCGCAACGCGTCGAGTTCGGGCAGCGCGGGCGCTTCGTCGGGCGTGACGAGATAGGTCGTCACGCTGTCGAGATCGTCGAACGCGTGCGTGCGCAGTTCCTTGCGCGCCACGTGCTCGGTCGTGATCCGTTTCGGCAGGATCGCGACGCCCATCCCGGCCGCCACGCAGCCGAGAATCGCGCCGAACGTGCCGAACGACGACACCGACTCGATCGCGACGCCGCGCGCCTTCAGCCAGTGTTCCGCGACCGCGCGATACGGACAGCCGTCGTGAAACGCGAGCAAGCGCACCGTGTTGTCGGCCAGCAACTGCCGGCGCGTGACGGTCGCCGCGCTCACCAGCACCATGTCTTCCGCGAATGCAGGCTCGTAACGCAGCCCGGGCCGGACAACCGCGCGAGCGGTCAACGCCGCGTCGATCCGGCCGCGCAACAGCGCCTCGGCCAGATCGGGCTCGCTGCCGATCTGCACCGCGAGGCCGAGCGCCGGGTCGCGCTCCTTCAGCGCGGCGGCCAGCGCCGGCAGCCGCGTGGCGGCGGTGCTCTCCATCGATCCCAGCCGGAAGCTGCGGGCGACCGGCGTTTCGCGCACCACCTGCGTCGCTTCGTCGACGAGGCGCAGGATGCGGTCGCAATACGGCATCAGCCGGCGCCCGGCGTCGTTCAGCACCAGCCGCTTGCCGTGCCGGTCGAACAGCGGCGCGTCGAGCGACTCTTCGAGCTGGCGCAGCCGCGCCGTGACGTTCGATTGCGTGCAGCCGAGCCGTTCGGCCGCGCGCAGCGCGCTGCCTTCCTGCACGACGGCCCGGAAAGTTTCGAGCAGAGGGATGTTCATATCGGTTTCTCTTGTTACCGATTCAGTTTATATCATTTTACTTCGCCAATCATCCGGATTAGCCTAGCGGGTATTCCCTGCCGGCCGGCCCTTTTCAAGGAATCCGCATGCCATTCGCTGCCTGCTTCGGCTTCACCCCCGTTCGCCGCCGGCTCGAGGTTCGTCCGTGCGCGCACTGATCGCCGCGCTGGTGCGGCGTGGCCCGACCGTGCTCGCGTGCGGCGTCGGCCTCGGGCTGCTGGTGCCGCCGCTCGCGGCGCTCGCGCGGCCGTTGATGCCCGTTACCGTGTTCCTGTTCGTGCTCGGCACGCTGCTGCGGGTCGAGCCGAGCGCGGTGCGCGCGGTCGCGCGGCGGCCGGCCGTGTCGCTGCTGCTGCCCGCCGTAACGATGATCGCGTGCCCGGTCGCGCTCGGCATCGCCGCGCGGCTCGCCGGCCTGCCGTACGACTGGGTCGTCGCGCTGGTGATCGCATACTGCGCGCCGCCGTCGAGCGGTACGTCGACGATCGCGCGGATGCTGTCGCTCGACGCAAGCGTCGCGCTCGTCGCGACCCTCGCGTCGATGGTGTTCGTGCCGCTGACCGCACCGCTGTTGACCGCGTGGTTCAGTCACGACGCGGCCGTGTCGATCTCGCCGTCGAGCCTCGCGCTGCGGCTCGCGCTGCTGATCGGCAGCGCCGAGGGCGTCGCGCTGCTCGTGCGCCGCCTTGCCGGCGCGCGGCTCGCACGCCATGCGACGCCGATCGACGCGATCGTCGTCGTCGCGCTGCTGATATTCGCGCTCGGCACGATGGCCGGCATGCAGCAGTCGATCATCGACGCACCGCACCGCGCACTGGCCGCGATCGCCGTTGCGTTCGCCGTCAACGCGGGTTTCCAGATCGTCGCGTACGGGCTCACGCCCGGCGACGTCCGCACGCGCCTGAACGTCGCGCTGATCGTCGCCAACCGCAACGTCGGGCTGATGTGGGCCGCGCTCGGGCTGGCCGCCACGCCGACCATGGCGCTCGTGTTCGCGTGCGCGCAGTTGCCGATCTATACGCTGCCGCGCGTCGTCCAGCATCTGCTGCCGCGCCTCGAAGCCCAGCGCCTGCGCAGGCGCGCACGCTAGCCGGCTTTCCTCTTTCGCCCTCGATCAAGGATTCCTCATGAAGCGACTCATCGTGATCGGCGCACGCGCCACCGGCAGCAGCATCGCGCTGGTGCGCGGCGCCCTCGCACGCCAGGTGGCCGTGACCGTCGTCACCGCGCCCGGCCATCGTCTCGACGGCGTGTTTCCGGACGGCGTCGAGACGGTCAACCTCGCGCCCGACGCCGGCCAGCTCGCCGGCTGGCTGCGCGCGCTATCCGGACGAACTCGACACGCTGCGCGTGACGACCGCGCACGACACCTATGCGCGCACCGCCGCGTGGGTCGCCGATGCGCTCGGGCTGCCCGGCCCCGATGCACGGCACGTCGCGCACGTGGTGTCGAAGTCCAACCAGAAGGCGCTGCTCGCCGCGCACGGCATCCCGGCCGCGCAGTTCGTCGCGGGCACGCTGGCCGCGCCGGCGGCGCTCGCGGCCGCGGCCGCGCCGTTGCGCTTTCCGGTCGTCGTCAAGCCAGCGGAAGGCTCCGCGAGCGACGGCGTGCGCCGCTGCGAGGACATCGCCGCCGTGCGCGCGCAGCTCGACGCGCTCGCTGCCGTGCGGGCCGATGCCCCGTCGCTTGCGACCGAACGCGTCGTCATCGAGGAGTTCCTGGACGGCAGCGAATACTGCGTCGAGTATTTCGACGGCCGCTATGTCGGCGCGTTGCGCAAGCTGAAGCGGCATGGCGCCGGCTTTCTCGAACGCGGCTATACGTCCGAACTCGATCTCGACGCCGACACGCTGCGCGCGCTGATCGACGTCGGCACGCGTGCGACGGCCGCCGCCGGGCTCACGTGGGGGCCCGTGCATCTCGACTGCATCGTGCATGATCGCGTGCCGCACGTGATCGAACTGAACCCGCGTATCGCGGGCAGCTTCATCTGCGACATCGTGCGCGACGGGTACGGCTTCAACGTGGTCGAAGCGTTGCTCGACAAGCTCGACGGCAGGACGGTGACGATTCCCGAGCTGTTCGAGCCGCACACGTATGCGCGCGCCGAATTCCTGCTCGACAGCGATCCCGGCGCGTGGCGCTTCGCGCAGGCCGGGGAGATCGACGACGGAGCGGTCAGGATCAGCTACGGACCGCAAGTGCTGCCCGATCGGGAACGGCGTGCGTTTCTTTATGTGCGGGTGGCGTTGCCGGCCGGGTATGATCCGGCGGACAGCGTGAGGGCGGCGGGTGCGCGCGGCGAGTTGAAATCGACTACCGAGTCGGCCTGACTTCGGGCGAGCCAGATTTGCTTGCGCCGGCAGGCGGCGTCCCGCGCCAGAAGAAAAACACGAGCGCGCCCGCGATCGCCTGTGCGCCGACGACGAACGCGACGCAGCCCGCCCAGCCCCAGCGATTCCATGCGGGAACAGGCAGGACCGAGCCGAGACTTCCGCCAAGGTAATAGAAGGAAAGGTAGATGCCGATCGCCGTCGATCGTGCCCCGCGTGCCACCCGCGAGATGAACGCATTGGCCGACGCCTGCTCGACGAACACCGCGGTTGAACTGAGCGCGAGACCGGTCAGGATCGCACTGACGCTGCTCGACAGCGTGAGCAATGCACCGACGATCGCGAGCCCGGTCGCCGCAAGCGCGAGATCGCGCGGGCCGCGTTGCGCCGCGACGCGGCCCGCGAGCGGTGTGACGACCACCGCGACGAGAAATACCGCATAGATCGCGCCGATCTCGACCGTATCGAAGCCAAATGGCGCACCGGCCAGCCGCAGTCCGACAAACGTGAACGTCGCGACCTGCGATGCGAGCACGCATGCGCCGACCAGAAACGACGCCAGCAGCGGGCCGCGTGTCAAGAGCTTCCGGCGCGGCATCGCCACGCCATCGCCATCCGGACGCGCGACGTCGGACCTCGGCAGGCACGCGTGGATCGCGAGGCCCGTCGCGAGACACAGGAACGCGATGAAATCGAGCGCGTGACGCCAGCCGAACGCGGACGTCAGGATATTGGTCACGAAGCGCCCGGCGAATCCGCCGAGCGTCGTACCGGCGACGAACAGTGCGCTGACCTCCGTCGCCGCGTCGTGGCTGAAGATCTCGCCGATACAGGCGATCGAGATCGCGAAAATGAACGGCATCAGCATGCCCGCGGCAAAGCGGGCGGCGAGAAACGATGAAAAGTGCGCCGCGTGCCCCGACCACAGGACGGGAAGCGCACACGCCACGGCGGCGCACGAAATGACCGTCCGGCGATCGAAGCGGGCGGCCAGCGTACCGACGAACGGAGCGATAATGGCAACCGCCAAGGTAGTGGCGCTGATGCCCTGGCCGGCCTGTTCGGCGCTCACGTTGAAGGCCGCGGCGAGTTCGTGCAGGATGCCCTGCGTCGAATAAAGATTGATAAATGCCGCGAACCCGCACAGGAAAAATGCGAATCGGATGGTTCTGTTGCCCACGGGTGATGCCCTCTCTGATGTGGGTGACAGTCTGACGAGCGGGCGGCACGCGTGCCAATACTGTTTTCGTGGCCACTGATACCGAAACGACAAAAATGCTCGACCTACGCCGCCTCCGCTATTTCGTGACCGTCGCCGACGAATTGCACTTCGGACGCGCGGCGTTGCGTTTGCGTATCGCCCAGCCGCCTTTGACGCGCCATATCGCCGCGCTGGAAGCCGACCTCGGCATCCGGCTGTTCGAGCGGTCCACGCGCGCGGTGCAGCTCACGCCGGCCGGCGCGCTGTTTCTCGAACAGGCGAGAACCGTCGTTCATGCGGTCGACGAGGCGGAGGCGACCGCGCGCAAGATGGCGCAGGGTATGGTCGGCCGTGTCGTGATCGGCTATGCAAGCTCCATCCCGATGTCCGACGCGTTTTCGGACATCATCCGCAACGTGAGCCGCAGCATGCCGGAAGTCGAGTTGGCGTTTCGGGAGGTATCGACCGCCAGTCAGCGCCAGCAGATCGCCGACGGCACGCTGGACATCGGCTTCGGCTGGTCAGCGGCGACGACGTCCGGCGAGCGCATCCGCTCCCTCGTCGTGTCGCGGGAACCACTCGTCGCCGCGGTGCCGGCCCGGAGCCGATACGCAGGCAACGCGACGATCGCGTTCCGCGAACTCGCGATGGAGAACTTCGTCACGTTCCCTTCCGGGTACGGTTCCGCGCTGAACGCCGCGCTCGAGGATCTGTGCGCGCATGAAGGCGTGACGCCGCGGATAGGACCGACCGCGTCGCAGATCACGACACTGGTGTCGCTGGTGGCGGCGGAACGCGGCGTCGCCATCGTGCCCGGCTTCACGTCGACGTTGCACCGCCCGGGCGTCGCTTACGTGCCGCTGGCGAGGCCGCACGTGCTCGAGCTGGTCGTCACGTGGTCCGAACCGTTTTCGTCGACCTGCGTCGAGCAATTCGTCGAGTTCGCCCGGTCGGTCGCGCCGGACTAGGCTTCCCGCTCCTGCTGCACGTACCACGATATCCGAGACGCATACGTTGACGTCGTACGTATGTGCATACGCTACGAGACCCGACTAAGCGGTGCACCATACGCGCGGCCGGAGCATGCGTGCGCACGGACGATTTCCGGATCGACCGGGCTATGTCCCGAAACGATCAAAGGTGGCGTGCATGGCTTCCAGCGCCTGTTTCCTCGGAATAGCCTGCTTCTCGTTCTCGGCGAAGCTGTCGTAGATCGCATCGAACTGCTTGCTGTTGAAGCGCTGAATCGCGATCTTTTCGGCATCGTCGGCAATGGCCTTGTCATGCGAGTAATACCCGTGGTGCACCTTGGTCATGAGGAACAGGCCGACGCAGATCAGTACGGCTACCACGGCAATCGATTTCGTTCTTTTTGTCATCGGTCATCGCACCCGCTACAAACGGGTTCCCGGATTTTTTCCGGCGATCCTGCCCCGCACGCACGACCGCCCGCCTACTCAAAGCGACGCGCCGTCGTCGCGCGTGGGCCCCGCCATCAGCACATCGGTCAGTTTCAGCACCGGACAATGCGCGCCGGCCCCGGCAACGGCATCGCGGTACGTATCCGTGACGGCCGCCGCGATCGCATGGGCCGCATCGACGCCTTCGGCCATCGCCGAGTAGTACGACAGATCCTTCAGCGCATTCGCCATATGGAACGGCAGCGCGGACGTGTCGCCGGACTCCAGGAACGGACGCAGCCGGTTCAGCGCGGCGCCGCCGCCACCGCCGTTGGCGAGCACGTCGGCGAGCACCGCGACGTCCACGCCCGCGCGCTTCGCGCACGCGACGGCTTCCGACAGCAGCGCGATGGTCCCGAGCGAAACATAGTTGTGCAGCAGCTTCATGCTGTGGCCGGCCCCGACATCGCCGACGCGCGTGATGTTTTCGGCGAAGCACGCGAGCACCGGCCGGATCTCCGCGAACAACCCGGGCGTCGCGCCGACCAGCAGGTTCAGCCGGCCCTCGTGAGCCTCCCTGGCGCCGCGCGTCATCGGCGCATCGACGAAGCGCCCGCCTGCCGCTTCGACGAGCCGCGCCATCCGGACGGTCGACTCGGGAACCGCGGTCGAACAATCGACGACGATCGCGTTGTCCTTCAGGCCGGCCAACACACCGTCCTCGCCGGTGAGCACCGCTTCCACTTCGGGGGAACCCGTCACGCAGAGGATGACGACGTCCGCTTGCGCGGCCAGTTCGCGCGCGGTCCGCACGGTCCGGACGCCGCCCTGCAGCAGTTCGTCGAGCGGCTGGTTGCCCGGATGCTCGACGACCGTGAGCGGATAGCCGTGCTTCAGCACGTTGCGCGCAATACCATGCCCCATCAAACCCACGCCGATCAGGCCAATCTGCTGTTTCATGTCATTCCCGTCAAAAAAGGCGCCGCGGCGCTGCGCCGCGGCGAACCGGATTGTCGTTACCGCTCGACCAGCCGCGCCGGCAGCAGCATCGTGAGGACGAGGCCCAGCAACAGGCACCCGACCATCAGGAACAGCGGCACGGCGAGATTGCCGGACAGCTGCTTCAGGTAGCCGACCGCATAGGGGCCGAAGAAACCGCCGAGGTTGCCGAACGAGCTGATCACCGCGATGCCCATCGATACCGATGCGGCGCCGAGCGCCGCGGTCGGCATGCTCCAGAACAGCGGCGGAAACGAGATGAGCCCCGCGTTCGCAATGCAAAGCGCGAACATCCCGAGCCACAGCTGATCGTGCCAGACGACCGACAGCCCGAGCCCCGTCGCGCCCATCAGCAAAAGCGTGGCGACGTGCAGCCGCCGTCCGCCGCGCCGGTCCGCGCTGCGCCCGAACAGGACCATCACGACCACGGCCACCGCGTTCGGCAGCGCGGCGAGCAGGCCGATCACGAAATCGCTGCCGATGCCCATCTGCTTGATCATCGTCGGCGCCCAGAACGTATAGCCGTAAATCGCGAAGACGTCGAGAAAGTAGATCACGCAGAACGCCCACACGAGCCAGCTCGAGAACAGGCCGCGGTGCACGACGGACTCGGTCGTCGCGCGGTCTTCCGCCAGTACGCGTGCGAGGACGGCGCGCTCCGCGTGCGAGAAGCGCGCGCTGCGCGTGACGTCGTCGTCGAGGTCTTTCCATACGTACAGCGCGGCCAGGAATGCCGGCAACGCCTCGAGAATGAAGATCCATTTCCAGCCCGGTATCTGCATCGCCCCGTCGAAATACTGCAGGATGAAGCCGGTCAACGGCGATCCGATCAGGCCGGCCAGCGCCAGCGCCGCATAGAACATCGACAGGATCCGCGCGCGCCGCCGCCCCGGGAACGAACGCGCCATGTACAGCACGATGGCCGGGATGAAGCCAGCCTCGGCGACGCCGAGCAGGAAGCGCATCACGTAGAACTGCATCGGCGTGGACACGAACGCGGTCAATCCCGACACGATGCCCCACGACACGACGATCCGCGTGATCCAGCGCCGCGGCCCGACCCGCACCAGCAGCATGTTGCTCGGCACCTCGAAGATCACGTAGCCCAGAAAGAATATTCCGGCGCCGAAGCCGAACACCGCATCCGAAAAGCCCAGGTGCTGGCTCATCTGCAGCTTGGCGAAGCTGACGTTCACGCGGTCGATGTACGAAGTGACGTACGCGAACATCAGGATGGGCAGGATCTGCACGGCCAGCCGACGAAAGATCCGGTCCTCCTGCGCGAGGTCGTGCGCCGATGCCGGGGCGGCGAGGTCGCCCGGATCGCAGGTCGCGTCGATTTCCACGTTTGTCTCCGAAAGTTCATGGATGGCCCCGCGTGCAGTCGCTGTCGAGATAAGTGTGTGCGACAGGGGACCGTTCGAATCTACCGGTTGCCCCGGCCGCCCGATATGCGAAATCCTTCAAGCGGCACTTCGAATATCTCGAACGCATGCCCGCGCCGGCCATCGTACGGTGCAATGCACAAGCCACCGGAAAAACGGATTCTAGCGCCGATCGCCCGCGCGACACGGGCAGCCTCGGGATGATCGCGGCGTCGCGGTGTGCGGCGCACCATTCGCGGCCGCTCAGGGTTAGCACCACTTCGCCCGGCACCATGGAGCGCATCGATGGATGACATACTGGCCGCAGTGTCAATCGGAGTCCGCGCTTGTTCGATCTCACGTCCCTCGCCCTGTTCGTCCGTGCATCCGAGCTGGGCAGCCTGTCGCGCGCCGCGCAGCAGTCGCACATGTCGCTTTCCACCGCGAGCCGCCGCATCGCGCTGCTCGAGCATCACTTTCGCGTGGTACTGCTGAACCGCACGGTGGCGGGCGTCGAACTCACGCCGGCCGGCGAAGCGCTGTTGCGTCACGCGACCGACCTGCTGCTGCGCACCGATGCGATCTACAGCGAGTTGTCCGACTATACGAAAGGCGCGGTCGGCCGCGTCCGCGTCTTCGCGAACATCTCGGCGATCAGCCAGGATCTTCCCGATCAGTTGCGCGCGTTCTCGCAGCGCTATCGCGACATCAAGCTGCAGATCAGCGAACTGCGAAGCGCCGACATCCTGCAGGCGCTGCGCGAAGGCCGCGCGGACGTCGGGATCGTCACGTCGCGCACCGCGACCGAAGGGATCCATCTCGCGCCCTACTGCATGGACCGGGCCAGCGTGGTCGTGCCCGACGACTACCCGCTGACCGGCGAGTCGATCGATTTCAGCGCGTTGCTCGACCACGATCTGGTCGCGCTCGACGACCGCTCGGAACTGACGCGCTCGCTCGTCAGGGAAGCGGCGCTGCTCGGCAAGTCGGTCCGCTTCCGCGTGCAGGTGCAGAGCTTCGAGGCGATGTGCCGATTGATCGCCGCGGGGCAAGGCATCGGCATCCTGCCCGAGCGCGCGGTCGCGCTGTTTCGCGAACCGATGCGCCTGCGCTTCATTCGCCTGAACGATCCGTGGGCCAACCGCGTCATGTCGGTCGGCATCCGCGCGGGCGCCGTGCCGCTGCCGACGCGCAAGCTGTTCGAGTTCCTCGCGTCCTTCGCGCCGCCTTCGCTCGTGTCCGGCGAGGCCGGGCAGGCGGGCGACTGATACACCGCCCCGCGCCCGCGCTCGCCGGCGTGTTGCAGATTTTCGAAGGTCCCGTTCGCGGATCCGCACTTCCTGCCCGCGCCTGCGACGAAGTAGATTCGACGGACAGATTCAACAGTCCGCCGGTTACCGCAACGGAAGAGACGCAGGAGACACGGCGACGCGATCCGACGTGAGCGGTGCAGCGTCGCGTATCGCAGGTCGCGCGGCCGTTCGACGCTGCGCGGTTCACGCCGCTCCCCGTGTCAGCCCCTCCCGTGCGGGACGCCAGCTTCGTCATGGAGGCTTCCCGCCATATGAAGAACCCGCACCGCATCGCCGTCATCGCCGGCGACGGCATCGGCAAGGAAGTGATGCCCGAAGGCATGCGCGTGTTGCGCGCTGCCGCCGACCGTTTCGACATTCCGCTCGCGTTCGACGAGTTCGGCGACTGGTGTACCGATCACTACGTTCGCCACGGCACGATGATGCCGGCCGACTGGGCGCGGCAGATCGGCGCGCACGACGCGATCTTCTTCGGCGCGGTTGGCGCGCCCGACATCGTGCCGGATCACGTCGCGGTATGGGAATCGCTGATCAAGATCCGGCGCGAGTTCGATCAATACGTGAACCTGCGTCCGGTGCGCCTGATGCCGGGCGTGCCCGCGCCGCTCGCCGGACGCCGGCCCGGCGACATCGATTTCATCGTCGTGCGCGAGAACACGGAAGGCGAATATTCGTCGGTGGGCGGCCGGATGTTCACCGGGACCGACCGCGAAATCGCCGTGCAGCAGTCGGTTTTCTCGCGTGTCGGCGTCGACCGCGTGCTCCGGTTCGCGTTCGAGCTCGCCCGCTCGCGCCCGCGCAAGCAGCTGACGGCCGCGACGAAATCCAACGGCATCTCGATCACCATGCCGTTCTGGGACGAGCGCCTCGCGGAAATCGCGCGGTCGTTCCCGGACATCGAAACGCGCAAATATCACATCGACATACTGTGCGCACACTTCGTCCAGAATCCGGATCGCTTCGACGTCGTCGTCGCCTCCAACCTGTTCGGCGACATCCTGTCCGACCTCGGCCCCGCCTGTACCGGCACGATCGGCATCGCGCCGTCCGCGAACCTGAACCCCGAGCGCCGCTTCCCGTCGCTGTTCGAGCCGGTGCACGGCTCGGCGCCCGACATCGCCGGCCGCGGCATCGCCAATCCGATCGGGCAGATCTGGTCGGCCGCGTTGCTGCTCCAGCACCTCGGTCGCGGCGAATCGCGCTACGAAGCCGCGGCCGCCGAAATCGTCGCGGCGATCGAATCCGTGCTCGTCGCCGGCCCGCGCACCCGCGACATGGGCGGCACGGCCAGCACCGCGGAACTGGGCGCCGCGATAGCGCACACCATCGCGAATCCCGCATCGATCGAGGAATGACCCATGCAATGTGATCACTACATCGACAACGCCCGCGTCGCGCCGACGACCGGCGAGCGGATCGACGTCGTCGACCCGAGCACCGGCGAAGCGTTCGCGACGATCGCGCGCGGCGACGCGACCGACGTGCAGCGCGCCGTTTCCGCCGCCCAGCGCGCGATGGGCGACACGCTCGACGGCCCGTGGGCGAAGCTGTCGCCGGTCGAGCGCAGCAACCTGCTGTTCGCGTACGCCGCGGCCGTCACGCAGCATGCGGACGAACTCGCGCAGCTCGAAGCGCGCGACACGGGCAAGGCGCTGAACACCGCGCGTACCGACGCGGCGGTGCTCGCGCGCTACCTCCAGTACTACGCCGGCTGCGTCGACAAGCTGCACGGCGACACACTGCCCTACACCGCCGGGTTCACGGTATTGACGGTGCGCGAACCGATCGGCGTGACGGGACACATCGTTCCGTGGAATTACCCGATGCAGATCTACGGCCGCTCGGTCGGTGCGTCGCTCGCCGCCGGCAATGCGTGCGTGGTCAAGCCGGCGGAGGATGCGAGCCTGTCCATTCTGCGGCTGGCCGAAATCGCGGCGGAGGTCGGCTTTCCGGCCGGCGCGGTCAACGTCGTCACGGGGTTGGGCGGCGAAGCCGGCGCGGCATTGTCGGCCCATCCCGGCATTCGTCACATCTCGTTTACCGGGTCGACCGGAACGGGCGCGCTGGTCGGGCGCGCGGCGGCCGAGCGTCACTGCCCCGCGGTGCTCGAGCTGGGCGGCAAGTCGCCGCAATTGCTGTTCGACGATGCCGACCTCGACCAGGCGCTGCCGGTCATTGTCAACGCAATCGTGCAGAACGCGGGCCAGACCTGCTCGGCCGGCAGCCGCCTGCTCGTCCAGCGCACCGTCTACGAGCGCGTGCTCGATCGTCTCGCGCAGCAGTTCGCGCGGCTGCGTTCCGGGCCGCCGTCGATGAATCTGGAGATGGGACCGCTCGTCAACGCCAGGCAGCATGCGCGGGTCCGGGCCATCGTCGAGCGCGCGCAGGCCGACGGCATTCGGGTGGCGGCGCGCGGCACCATCGCGGCCGGCGCATCGGGTTCGGGGTACTACCAGGAAGCGGTGCTGTTCCGCGACGTACCGCCCGACAGCGAACTCGCGCAGGAAGAGGTGTTCGGCCCCGTGCTCGCGGCCATGCCGTTCGACGACGAGAACGCGGCGGTCGCGCTCGCGAACGGCACGCAGTACGGCCTCGTCGCCGGCGTCTGGACGCGGGATGGCGCACGTGCGCTGCGCCTCGCGCGCAAGCTGCAGGCCGGACAGGTCTTCATCAACAACTATGGCGCGGGCGGCGGCGTGGAACTGCCGTTCGGCGGCGTGAAGGCAAGCGGATATGGCCGCGAGAAAGGCTTTGAAGCGTTGCTCGGCTTTACCGCGCTCAAGACCATCGCGATCAGGCACGATTGACGGCCACAACGGCGCGACGGCCTTCGGGCCGTCGCCGGGGAATCGCGATATCTCGGCTGACCATCGTGGGTGCCGGCCACGTCGGTAAGAGGTTCGGCAACCTGATCGTCGTGAACCGTGTCGTCGACGTGTTGCAGATCCACGATCGCGACATCGCGCGCGCCGCCGCCGTGGAATTCGTCGGCGCCGGCCGACCGTTCCATCATTCGTCGAGCGATGCGTCGCTATCGAGCGACGCTTGCCGGCCGAGTGCCGACCTATCCCGTCTGCAAGACGGCCGGATCGATCTCGCGCGCCGTCAGCCCGAATCTCGCCATGCGAGCGCGATGGTCCGGCGAGCCGAGATACGAGCGAAGTCGCTGATTGAACGCCGCCAGCAGATCCCCGTTTTCCCGGTTGAATGAAAACGCGCCCAGCGGAGGCGTCCGCGGGCTGCCGTCGACATCCGACTCGTGCGCGACGGCCTCGATCAGCGCGCTGCCTATCCGGCCCGCCACGATTCGATTCCCCAACGCGGTGCTCGCATACGCATCGACCACGCCGGAAAGAACGGCCGCGATCGCGTCGGCCTGCTGTTCGAAGACGACGATTTGCCGCCGGCTCACGCCCGCCGCGATCGCGGAATCGTGCTGGACCTGTCCGGCAATGATGCCGAGGCGCGCGTCAGGACGTTCGGCGATCGACGCATAACGCCTGAGCGCCTTCGGATTTCCCGGGCGAACCAGAAAACCGTCTTCGATCCCCCACACCGGCACGCTGAACGCGACGGTATCGGCACGCTGCGGTGTCACGAAAAGCGGCACGTTCATGTCCCAGTGACCTGATGCGAGGCCGGGCAGCAATTCGCCGAACGTCGCCGGGCAATACTCGATCCGGGTCACGCCTATCTGCCGGAGGATTGTCGCCGCGAGCTCTAGATCGGCACCGGTCGCGGTGCCATCCGCTTCGGTCCAGCCGAATGGCGGTTCTTCGATGTACGCAATGGTCACCTTCATCGCTTTCTCTCGCAAGCCGAAGAATCGATCAGGAATGCATCAGCTTACCGTGGGAAGTCGAGGTCCACTCAGCGTGGACAAAATTAATCCGGATGTAAGCAAGTTGGCGGCATTTTCCTGACGCGCCCGTCGATGCAGTCATCAACCCGAAACATCGCAGGCCCGATGCGACAGGCGTTCTGGCGTGACGGCATGAGCCGGCGCCACGCTACTCGACGCTATCCGTCACGTCCGTCATCCGGATCATGTGCGGCTTGATGCCGTCGTCTTCGGCCGTCGCGGTCTCCTTCGGATGAATCAGCGCTTCGAGTCGCGCCTTCGTAGCGATGAACTCGGGCGTATTGACCTGCGAATAATCGCGCGGCCGCGGCACCGGCACTTCGATCAACTCCTGCACCCCGCCCGGATTCGCCTTCAGCACCAGGATCCGGTCGGCCAGAAAGATCGCCTCGTCGAGGTCGTGCGTGATGAATAGGATCGTCACGTCGATGTTGCGCCAGATGTCGAGCAGGTGCGTCTGCATCCTTGCCCGCGTCTGGGCGTCCAGCGCGCCGAACGGTTCGTCCATCAGCAGGATGCGCGGACGGTTCGCGAGCGCACGGGCAATCGCCACGCGCTGCTTCATGCCGCCCGACAACTGGTGCGGATACACGTCGGCAAAACGCGTCAGCCCGACGAGATCGAGCCACTGCAGCGCCTCGCGCTCGGCCGCGCCGCTGCTGCTGCCGTTCATGCGCAGGCCGAACATCACGTTCTTCTTCACCGTGAGCCATGGAAACAGCGTATAGCCCTGGAACACCATCCCGCGATCGGCGCCCGGCCCGTCGACCGGCTTGCCGTCGAGCAGCACGTCGCCGCTCGTCTGCGCGTCGAGCCCGGCGAGGATCCGGATCAACGTCGACTTGCCGCAGCCGGACGGGCCGATCACGCACACGAATTCGCGCCGGTGCGTGCGGAAACTGATGTCGTCGAGCGCGACGCACTCGCCCTGCGGCGTCGCGAAACGCTTGCCGACGTGTCGCACGTCGAGGATCACGTCGCGGGCCTTCAGCCGCGCGAAGCGCTCGCGCACCGCGTCGGATTGAATCAGGTAATCGGGGACGGCTTGCGGGTTCTGCATGATGCCCTCTGCGGAAATCGGTCGATGGGGACGTGGGAGCGGACGTCACGCTTTCAGCGCGCGGTCCCACGGAAAGAGCCGGCGGCCGAGCAGCCCGAGCACGATGTCGGTGCCGAGGCCGATGATCCCGATCATCAGGATTGCCGCATATACGTTGTCGAAATGCTGGTAGCGCGCCTGCTGGCTGATGTACCACGTGATGCCCGAACTCGTGCCGACCAGTTCGGCGACGATCAGGTAGGTCCACGCCCAACCGAGCAGGATCCGCTGATCGCGATACAGGTCGGGCAGCACGCCCGGAATCACGACGTGCGTGAGCAGCTTCAGCTTCTTCGTGCCGAGCGTCATCGCGGCCTCGAACAGCCCGTATTCGAGCTTGCGCGTGGTGTTCGCGATGATCAGCACCTGCTGGAACAGCGTACCGATCACGATGATCGCGATCTTCGGCGCGTCATAGATGCCGAGAATCGCGACCATCAGCGCGCCGAACGCCGGCGCGGGCAGGTAGCGGAAGAACTCCAGGAACGGCTCCTGCAGCCGCGCGAGCGCACTGAAGGTGCCGCAGACGATGCCGAGCGGCACGCCGATCGCGGACGAAATCACGAAGCCCCAGAAGATGATGCGGATGCTGTGCCACAGGCTTTCGTGCAGCCACACGCCATCGCGCGACGCGGGCGGCGTCGTGAACGCCGTGTAGAACGCGCGCAATACCTGGTGCGGCGCCGGCAGGTAGACCGGATTCGCGCGCTCGCCCTCGGGCACCGCCGCGTGCGCCGCACGCGCATGCGCGAGCTCGTCGTCGAACACGTCGCGGTCGATCTGCATGCCGGTCTGGAAATAGTCGACGCTGCCCGGATTCGTGATGCGCATCTGCGGATGCCAGACGAACGGGACGTAGCTGATCAGGCACCAGACGGCGAACGGCAGCAGGAAGGACGCCAGCCCGAGCGTCCATTGGCCGCGCGTCGTCAGCTCGCGGCGCACCGCGAGCCAGCCGGTCGTGTTGCGGGTCGTTGTCATCGGAATCTCCGTATCGTTTCAGGTGCCGGTCGCGCGGATACCGCGGCATCGCGCGACCGGGCGTTCATTGCAGCGCGCCGCTGGCGGCCTGCGCGCGGTAGGCCCGCCAGCCGCCGAACCGCGTGATGTCCTGCGCATCGTCGAGCGCCACGCTTTCGCACAGGAAGCCCTGCACGCGCGTACCGTCGGCGAGCGTCAGCGTGCCGATGCCGAGCGGCGCCGCAATTCCGGCGACGAAGCTGCCGTAGGCGTCGACCGGCATCTCCCAGACCTCGACCGCGATCGGCGCGCCATCGTTCGGCACACGCACGAGGCCCGGTTTCGCGACACCGCCGCTTGCTTCCGCGGACAGCGCGTAGAGGCGATAGGCCGGCGCGGTGGTGGTCGCGGTGACGAAGCGCGCGCCGCGCTGCGTGAGCTGCCCGTTCAACGGTTCGCCGCGCAGATGCGCGCCGACAACGGCCACCCGCACGACACCCGGGGCTGCGGCACGCGCCGACACTGTGGCCGCAGGCGGCCGACCGTCATCGACAGCGGCAACGCCGTCGCCCCACGCGTGTGCGAGATCGAGCAGCCGCGCATCGTCGTGTGCGCGCCCGACGAACGTGATGCCGAACGGCAAGCCCGCATGCGGCCCGGTCGGGCACGTGCCCGCCGGCACCGCGATCGCCGACAGGTCGAGCAGGTTCACGAAGTTCGTGTAGTAGCCGAAGCGCGAATTGATCGCGATCGGATCGGCTTCGAGCGCATCGACGGTCGCGGTCGTCGCCGAGGTCGGCATCACGATCGCATCGAGGCCGTCCCACGCGCGGGCTGCGTCGACGCGCAGCGCCGCCAGCCGGTCGAATGCGGCGAACGCGTCGGCGGCGCTGAAGCGCGACGCCCCGCCGACGATTTCGCGGATCACCGGATGCAGCGCGTCGGGCTCGCGCGCGGCGAATGCGCCGATCGCGGCGAGCCGCTCGGCGACCCACGGGCCGTCGTACAGCAGCCGCGCGGCGGCCAGGAACGGTGCGAAGTCGATCTCGACGAGCCGCGCGCCGGTCGCGCGCAGCCGTTCGAGCGCCGCGCCCCACGCCGCTCGATACGATGCGTCGCCGAAGAATTCGAGCTGATCGGCACGCGGCGTGCCGAACCGCACTTGCCCGAGCGGCCGCGCCGGCTGTGCCCGCAACCCGTCCGCACCCAGCAGCGGCTGCCATGCGCGCCCGTACGGATCGCCTTCCGTCACGCCGTGCGCAGCGGCGAACACGACGCGCGCGTCGTCCGCCGAACGCGCGAACACCGACACGCAATCGAGCGACCGGCAGGCCGGCACCACGCCGAGCGTGCTCAGCACGCCCCGTGTCGGCTTGAGCCCGACGAGCCCGTGGAAGGCGGCCGGCACGCGCCCGGAGCCGGCCGTGTCGGTGCCGAGCGAGAACGTCGCGACCCCGAGCGCGACGGCCACCGCCGACCCGGAACTCGAGCCGCCCGACGCGTAGCGCGGGTCGAGCGCATTGCGGCACGCGCCGTAAGGCGAGCGCTGCCCTGAGAGCCCGGTCGCGAACTGGTCGAGATTCGTCTTGCCGACCGGAATCGCACCGGCCGCGATCAGCCGCTCGACGACGGGCGCGCTGCGTGCCGGCGTGTACGCGTAGGCGGGGCAGCCGGCCGTCGTCGGGATGCCGGCGAGGTCGATGTTGTCCTTGATCGCGAACGGCACGCCGTACAGCGGCAACGACGCGATGTCGCGTCCGGCCAGCGCGTCGGCGTACGGCATCATCTCGTCGCGCGTGAGCGGCCGGATCCACGCATGGTGCGGGTCGCCCGCATCGAAGTGCGCAGCGATCGCGTCGACGAGCGCAGGCGGCGTCAGGTCCCCCGCCGCGTAGCGGGCGCGCAGCGCGGCAATCGCATGCACTCCGCGCAGGATCGAGCGTTCCGTCGTGCTCATGCGACCTCCTCGGCGGCGCCCGCCTTCATCACCATCAGCCGCTGGCCGGCCACCACCGCCATGCCGGGCGCGCAATCGATCGCCTCGATCGCGCCGTCTTCCGTTGCCGTCACCGCCACCTCCATCTTCATCGATTCGACGATCGCGACGACCTGCCCCGCGCTCACGCGCTCGCCGGCTTCGACCAGCACTTTCCACACGCTGCCCGACACGTCCGCGGCGATCGCCCGCTGCGTGTCGTCGAGCGCGCCCGCTACCCGTTCCGCTTGCGCATCGCCCGGCTCCCCCTCGCCGACGTATTCCGCATGGCCGGCCACGCGCCACCGCTCGCGCTCCGCGTCGAACGCGGCCTGCTGCGTCGCCTTGAACGCGGCGATCGACTCCGCCTCGTCGTGCAGGAAGCGGTTGTAGGCGCGCAGGTCGAACACCGATTCCTCGATCTTCAGCGTCGCGCGGCCCGCGATGAAATCCTCTCGCAGCGCACGCAGCTCGGCCTCGCTAACTTCGTAGAAGCGGATCTCGTCGAAGAAGCGCAGCAGCCACGGCTTGCCGGCCTCGAATTCGCGCGTGGTGCGGTGGCGATTCCACATCTGCACGGTGCGGCCGACGAACTGATAGCCGCCCGGCCCTTCCATCCCGTACACGCACAGATACGCGCCGCCGATGCCGACCGCGTTCTCCGGCGTCCAGGTGCGCGCGGGGTTGTACTTCGTCGTCACCAGCCGGTGCCGCGGATCGATCGGCGTCGCGACGGGCGCACCGAGGTAGACGTCGCCGAGCCCCATCACCAGATAGCGCGCATCGAACACGATGCGCTTCACGTCGTCGATGCTCGCCAGGCCGTTGATGCGCCGGATGAATTCGATATTGCTCGGGCACCACGGCGCATCGGGCCGCACCGACTGCATGTAGCGCTCGATCGCGACGCGCGTCGACGGGTCGTCCCACGACAGCGGCAGATGCACGATGCGGTTCGGCACGCGCATGTCGGCCACGTCGGCGAGTTCGCGCTCGGCGGTCTGCAGATGCGCGAGCAGCGCGGCAAGCGGCAGCGTCCGCGCGTCGAACTGCACCTGAAGCGACCGGATGCCCGGCGTCAGGTCGAGCATGCCGGGCAACCGGTGCGCGTCGAGCCAGCCCATCAGCGCGTGCACGCGAAAACGCAGGTTCAGGTCGAGCACGAGCGGCCCGTATTCGACCAGCACGTTGCGATCGCCCGAGCGCCGGTAGACGACGCCGATGCCGCCGCCAGCCGACGGATCGCGATGCAGCACGCAATCGTCGAACGAGCCGGATGCAGCCGCGGCAACGTCATGTGCCGCCTCCACGACCGCGGCAGCCGGTTCCCCGGCCGATATTCCGGACGACACGCCCGCGCGCACGAACTGCACGGTATCGCCCGGCCGCAACTGCCCGAGCTTCCACAACTCGTCGCGCACGACCGTCACTGGACAGACGAAGCCACCGAGGCTCGGCCCGTCGGGGCCAAGGATCACCGGCATGTCGCCGGTGAAATCGACGGCCCCGATCGCATACGCGTTGTCGTGGATGTTCGATGGATGCAGCCCCGCCTCGCCGCCGTCCGCACGCGCCCATCGAGGCTTCGGGCCGATCAGCCGCACGCCGGTGCGGCTGGAGTTGTAATGGACGGTCCACTGCGTGCCGTACAGCATCGCGATGTCGTCCGGCGTGAAGAAATCCGGTGCGCCATGCGGACCGTCGAGCACGCCGAGCGTCCATGCATGCGTCAGCGCGGGAATGTCGGCCGCGGCCAGCATCGCGCCGGCATCGCCGCGCCCCGCTTGCGCGTGCAGATGCAGCACGTCGCCCTTGCGCAGCGCGCGGCCGGCATGGCCGCCGAACTGGCCGAGCGTGAAGGTCGCCTTGCTGCCGAGATAGTCGGGCACCTGCAGCCCGCCCTTGACGGCGAGACACGCGCGCACGCCCGCGCCCGTCACGCCGCCCAGCTTCAGGACCGCGCCCGCTCGTGCGCGCACGACCTGCCAGAACGGCGCCGCTTCGCCGTCGAGCGTGGCCGCGAGCGGCGCACCGCCGAGCACGAACAGCGTCGCGGTATTGAAGCGCAGCGTCGCGCCGACCATCGTGAATTCCAACCCGGCCGCGTCACGCGGGTTGCCGAGCAGCGCGTTAGCAAGGTCGAATGCGCGGTCATCCATCGGCCCTGACGGCGGCACACCGACGCTCCAGTAGCCGACCCGCCCGGGGGCCTGCTGAACGGTGGTCTGCACGCCGCCGTCGAGCACGTCGATCGTATGCGGCGCGAACGCGAAGCGCGACAGGAAGGCGGTCGTCGGCGCGCCGCGCGCGAACGCGTCGGAGCCGACGACGGCACGCAGGTAGTCGAGGTTGGTCTCGATCCCGTACAGCTCGGTCTGGTCGAGCGCGGCACGCAGCGCGGCCAGCGCGTCGCGCCGCGTGTCGCCGCGCACGATCAGCTTCGCGAGCAGCGGATCGTAATGCGCGCTGATCTCCGTGCCTGCCTCGATCCAGCCGTCGACCCGCACGTTGTCCGGAAACGCCACGTGCGTGAGCAGCCCGGCGCTCGGCTGGAACTGCTTGTGCGGATCCTCCGCATACAGCCGCACCTGGATGCTCGCGCCGCGTGGTGCGACGGCGAGCGTGTCGAGCGGCGGCAGGTCGCCCTCGGCCTGCAGGATCATCCATTCCACGAGATCGACGCCCGTCACGGCCTCGGTCACGCAATGCTCGACCTGCAGCCGCGTGTTCACTTCGAGGAAATAGAATTGCCGCGTGCTCGCGTCGAACACGAATTCGACCGTGCCGGCCGACGCGTAGCCCACCGCGCGGGCGAGCCGCACCGCGCTCGCGTGCAGCGCGTCGCGTTCGGCGTCGGTCAGGTCGGGCGCGGGGGTTTCCTCGATCACCTTCTGGTTGCGCCGCTGCACGGAGCAATCGCGTTCGCCGAGCGCGAGCGCCCCGCCGCGACCGTCGCCGAAGATCTGCACTTCGATGTGTCGCGCATGTTCGACGAACTTCTCGAGATAGACGCCCGCATGCGCGAAGTTCGCGGCGCCGAGCCGCGCGACGGATTCGAACGCCGCGCCGAGCTGCGCGGCATCGCGGCACAGCGACATGCCGATGCCGCCGCCGCCCGCGGTGCTTTTCAGCATCACCGGATAGCCGATCGCGTCGGCTTCGGCAAGCGCCGTCGCGACGTCGTCGAGCAGTCCGGTGCCGGGCAGCAACGCGACGCCGTGCGCGGCCGCGAGTTCGCGGGCGGTGTGCTTGAGGCCGAACGCGCGCATGTGGTCGCCGCGCGGCCCGATGAAGCGCAGGCCTGCCGCTTCGCATGCGTCGGCAAAGGCGGCATGCTCGGACAGGAAACCGTAGCCGGGGTGCACGGCCTGCGCGCCGGTCTCGCGCGCGGCGGCGAGGATCGCCGCGACGTTCAGATAGCTGTCGGCCGCCGGCGCGGGCCCGACGCGTACGGCTTCGTCGGCGAGCGCCACGTGGCGCGCGTCGCGATCGGCATCCGAATAGATCGCGACCGATGCGATACCGAGGCGCTTCAGCGTGCGAATCACGCGGCAGGCAATTTCGCCGCGGTTCGCGACGAGGACTTTGGCGAATCTCATGTTGCCTCCCGCAGCGAACGTGTCGGCCCGGAGTAGCGCTTCAGCGCATACTCCGGCCCCATGCCAAGCAAGTGCGCGTGGGGGCCGTTCATTCCGCCTCCCACACCATCAGGCGCACGGGTGTCGGGTTGTAGCCGTTGCACGGATTGTTGAGTTGCGGGCAGTTCGAGATCAGCACCGTGACGTCCATCTCCGCACGCATCTCGACGTACTTGCCGGGTGCGGAGATGCCGTCCTCGAACGTGAGCCCGCCGAGCGGCGTGACGGGCACGTTCATGAAGAAGTTGACGTTGCCGACCAGGTCGCGCTTGGTGAGCCGCGCGCCGGCGCCGCACGTGCAGTGCGCGATCGCGTTGAGGAAGCTGTCGCGGCAGTTGTGCATGTAGCGCTTGTCGAGCGCATAGCGCACCGTGTTGCTCTCGGCCGCGCACGCGCCGCCGAGCGTATCGTGACGGCCGCACGTGTCGGCGACGATCGTCGCCATCGGGTTGCCGTGGTTCGACACGAGCACGCTGCCCGCGCTCAGGTACAGGTTGCGGTGCGCGCGGATCGTGTCCTGCGCGCTGTAGCGCTCTTCGGGAGCGTCGGTGCGGTAGAACAGCGTGTCGACGGCCTGGTTGCCTTCCAGGTCGAGAATGCGGAAAGTCTGCCCGCGCTTCAGGTCGTGCAGCCACGGGTCGCCCGCGTTCAGCGTGACGTCGTGGATCGCGTCGCGCGGATCGAGACGGCTTTCGGTGATCGGCATGGTCTCGCTCCTCATGCGAACAGACGGTCGGTGTTGGCGAAGCCGCGCGTGTTCTCCGCGCATGCGCGCCGGCACGGGTCGTCGTCGGGCGCGGCACCGTCGGCCGGATACGCGCGGTACGCGATCAGCTTCACGGCTTTGGGCGCATAGTCCGGACGCGGATCGAGCGGATGCGGCGCGGTCGAGAACGCCGCGAGCGTATTCATCTCGAAGCGCAGGTCGAACGCGCTGCCGGCCGGCGAATGTCCGGAAACGAAATCGAGCGCGCCGTCGTCGCGCGTGTCCAGCTTGCTGAAGAAGTTGACGTTCGCGGCGAGGTCGCGTGCCGACAGCCCGTATTTCGCGAGCTCGAGCACGAGGCTGTCGCGGCCGTTGCGGATCATCGCGTTGCGATCGGCCTGGTACGACGACGCGCCGTACTTGTGCGCGAACAACCGCGCATCGCCGACGCCGCCGAGCGGATCGTGCCAGCCGAGCGTGTCGGCCGTGATCGACGCGATCACGCGCCCCATGTCCGTATACAGCGCATGGCCGCGCGTGAGATGCGCGGTGTGCTGCGCCTTCAGCGTATCGGCCATGTTGTAGCGTTCGAGCAGGTCTTCCTGGCGATGAAAGACGGCGGACAGGTTCGCGCCGCCGTCGACGTCGACGATGCGCAGCGCGAGGCCGCGCCGCAGGATGCCGGACCAGTGGGTTCCGGCGGGAATCAGCGTTTCCCACGCGACGTGCGGCGGCGGGGCAAGAATGGCTTGGGGGCTCGGCGACATGACGGCTCCGGGATCGGTTGATAAAAGGCGTGAGAGGGCGACCGAACGACATCGCGACCTCCCGGGCTTTTATCCCTCCGTGGAGCCTCGCCGTTTCCTCTCATCGAGGCGAAGGCAAGACCGGATTGCTCTCGGACCAGACATCGCACGGCACATGCCGCACGACCGGAACCCTAGCGATCCTGAAGATGATGCAAATTGCTTCGCACCTCTCGAGCGTCGAATAAGCGAGTTGCGTGCCAGGCGCTGCCCAATGACCACACGACGCGGCTCGGCGGCGCGATGACGCATGGCATCCGAATGGCGGACGCATTTTCTTGCCCTCGCGGCGGGCGTGCGGCGCACCATGCGCACGCAACCGCGCACCGGCGCAGTGCGCGTCGCGTGCTCGCACACTGCGCGCTCCGCGATGGCATGGCTATTGCTGAATCCGTGCACCGTCATCTCACGCACGATCCTTCATGAACAAGCTCGACCTGCTCCGACGCGTACTGCACGCGCTGTTCGCCGCCCGTTTCATCGAACTTCAGCGCCCCTTGCGCCGACGTTGAATCGGATGGCCGCGTGCCATTGGCACGCTTCTCGCTCGGCATGACGCCGAGAGGTGCGGCGGCGTCGCATCTTAGGGGTGCTAGGGTTCCGGTTCATCGAGCGTCTGGTCCGAGAGCAGCCCGGCGCGGGTTCATCCGTTCGCGAGACCGGATGCGCACGCGCTACACGGCGGGACAAAAGCCCGGGAGATTGGCGATGGCAACGGCCGTCGCGCCTCTCCGTGGCCGCCTCGTTCGTTCCGCATCCGCAGGAACCGGCCATGCAGTCGGAACGTGTGCTCACGCACGATCCGTATCGACGATCCCGATCCCGGTCTCCTGGAGAACAACGATGACCCGTCCCGCCCCGGCGTTCCGCCGCCTGCCGTCCTTCCGTTTCATCCGTCATGCATTGGGCGCCGCCGTTGCGGCCGCCACGCTATGGGCGGCGCCTGCCGCGCAGGCTGCCGCACCGCTGAAGATCGGCTACAGCGACTGGCCCGGCTGGGTCGCCTTCCAGGTCGCGCTCGACAAGGGCTGGTTCAAGGAGGCCGGCGTCGACGTCGATTTCGAGTGGTTCGATTATTCGGCGTCGCTCGACGCGTTTTCCGCAGGCAAGCTCGATGCGGTCGCGGCGACCAACGGCGATGCGCTGGTAACAGGCGCGTCCGGCGCGAAGAACGTGATGATCCTGCTGACCGACTACTCGGCCGGCAACGACATGATCGTCGCGAAGCCGCCCTTGCGCACCGTCGAGGCGCTGAAGGGCAAGAAGGTCGGCGTCGAGCTCGGCCTGGTCGATCACCTGCTGCTCGAAACCGCGCTGCAGAAGCACGGGCTCAAGGACGGCGACGTCACGCTCGTGAATGCGAAAACCAACGAGTTGCCGCAGGTGCTCGGTTCGTCGGCCGACATCGCGGCGGTGGCCGCGTGGCAACCGAATGCGGGCGAGGCGTTGAAACGCGCGCCGGGCGCACGCGCGATCTTCACGTCGGCGGATGCGCCGGGGCTGATCTACGATGCGATCACCGTCGCGCCGGCGAGCCTCGCCGCGCGCCGGGCCGACTGGGCGAAGGTGGTCAAGGTCTGGTATCGCTGCGTCGCCTACATCAACGATCCGAAGACGCAGGCCGATGCGGTCAAGATCATGTCGGCACGCGTCGGGCTCGCGCCGGCGCAATACCTTCCGCTGCTGAAGGGCACGCATCTGCTCGACGAAGCGGCCGCGAAGCGCGCGTTCCGCAAGGGCGACGGGCTCGATTCGATCTACGGCTCGACGCGCAACGCGAATGCGTTCAACGTGCGTAACGCCGTGTACAAGCAGTCGCAGGACGTCGACGCGTATATCGATCCGCGGCTCGTCGACGCGCATTGACGGCGGCGCGCCTGCCGGCGCGGCGACGCGCCGGTGGTAACGCCGGTCGATCGCCTGCTCCGGGGTAACAAGCGGTCATGGCCTGTCCATGTCGTGCCAATGCCTCGTACGTCATCGACCGCCGTGTCCTCGACGGGGACGCTTACGCGAAGGGGAACGGGCCCTCGAAGTGCCCCACGTAACACAAGTGGGAGACCGCTGGCTGACCTCGACCTGCCCAGCGATGCAGCATGTATGCAGGGGGTTCGAGAAAGGAAGCGGGCTGCGCGTCCGCTTCAACGCGCAGCGCAATCTGAGTGGTCGTGCTCGGGCAGGTGAGTACCGGAACGCGCCCAAGACGCGTCTGCATCGACCGGTGGACGTGCCCGGCAAGAATGCGATCTACGTTGCTATGCCGCGCAAGAACCGCGGCAAATGCCTCCGCATTTCGCAACCCGTAGATGTCGAGATAAGGAATGCCGGTCATGAACGGTGGATGGTGCATGACGATAACCACCGTCCGATTGCGATGCTCGGCAAGTTCAGTGTCGAGCCACGCCAGGGTTTCGGCGTCCAGTTCACCGTGATGTAGCCCTGGAACGGAGGTGTCCAACGCCACGACGCGTAGTTCGCCCACGTCCAGCGCGAACGAGAGTGCGCCCTCGTCCGGAAGCCACGCGTGATCCGGGAACGCGGCTCGCAGATTGCCACGGTCGTCGTGATTACCCGGCAGAACCACGAACGGTCGCCTCAACTCGACGAGCAGTTCGCGAAGTTTTCGATACTCGTCTTCGGTGCCCTCGTCCGTCAGGTCGCCGGAGATGACGACCAGATCTGGCTCAGGTCGAATGCGGTTCAGCGAATCGACGGCTGCCGAAAACATGACATTGGAATCCACGGCGTCTTGATACAGGACGCCGTGAGGCCGGACATGAATATCGGAAAGTTGTGCGATGACCGTCACTCAGCGCTCCGTTGGCTTTGACCTGCCCGTACATCGATCGAGGAGATTTTAGGCCGGACAAAATTCGCCCATCGACAGAGGCGTTCGGTGACAACGGTCGTGCGCCACGCGCGCTCAATCGTGCGTCAGCGTGGCTGATGCGGGATGACAAGCAGACGCCGGGTGGCGAAGCACGAAAGGCGGCTTCTGGCCGGTAGCGGCCTCTCGCCACCGCCGACCGCAAGCCCGACGGCGAATCATCCCCCGACC
>FTHQ01000432.1_pt1 | contig 43799 bp, 45 predicted proteins | sample 1641001 | NCBI WGS metagenome assembly FTHQ01 (sample SAMEA3914872, study PRJEB12502) | metagenome | biome: forest; material: soil | place: Canada | collected 2011-07-03 | depth 0.3 m | reverse complement strand
CTCGCGAGCCCGCCGCTCGATGTGCCGCCGTGGACGCGCGCGCCCGGTGCGCCGCTGCTGTCGCCGCCGTACGGCGTGCCGGGGCCGCACGAACGCGACGTGATTCGCCGCAGCGCCCGCACGCCGGCGCTGCCCGGTTCCGGCTCGTCGATGACGCCGCTCGCCGACCTGTTCGGCGACATCACGCCGAACGGGCTCGTCTACGAGCGTCATCACGCGGGCGTGCCGGACATCGATGCGCAACGCCATCGCGTCGTCGTGCACGGCCTCGTGCGCGAGCCACGCGTCTTCACGGTCGACGACCTGCTGCGCTTCCCGTCCGAATCGCGAATCCACTTCCTCGAATGCTCGGGCAACACGGGCAGCGAATGGAACGGCCCGAGCGGGCTGCCGGTTCAGTTCACGCACGGGTTGCTGTCGTGCTGCGAATGGACCGGCGTCCGGCTGTCGACGCTGCTCGACGAGACGGGCATCGATCCCGCCGCACGCTGGCTGCTCGCCGAAGGCGCGGACGGCGCGGCGATGACGCGCAGCCTGCCGCTCGACCGGATCCTCGAGCGCGCGCTGGTCGTCTATGCGCAGAACGGCGAACGGCTGCGTCCGGAGAACGGCTACCCGGTGCGGCTGATCGTGCCGGGATTCGAAGGCAACACGAACATCAAGTGGCTGCGACGGCTGAAACTGGTGCGTGCGCCGGAGATGACGCGCGAGGAAACGTCGAAATACACGAATCTGCTGCCGGATGGCTGTGCGCGCCAGTTCGTGTTCGAGATGGATGCGAAGTCGGTCATCACGCGGCCGTCGGCCGGCCATCGGCTCGCCGCGCACGGCTATTACCCGATCAGCGGCTACGCGTGGTCGGGCCGCGGCCGGATTCGCGCCGTCGACGTGTCGACCGACGGCGGTCGCACCTGGCGCCCCGCACGGCTCGCCGGCGACGTCCGCGACCGTGCGTTGACGCGCTTCGAGGCCGACTGGGTATGGCGCGGCGAGCCGGCCGACCTGCAAAGCCGCGCGACCGACGACACCGGCTACGTGCAGCCGACCCGCGACGCGCTCGTCGCCGCGCGCGGGCTGAACTCGCAGTACCACTACAACGGCATCCAGAACTGGCGCATCGGCGCGGACGGCGAGGTGCGCAATGCGTAAGCTGCTTGCTTGCCTGCTTGCGACCGGCGCGATGACGTCGGGCGCGTTCGGCGCCGGCTTCGGCCTCGGACAGCCGATCGACCGCGCGGCGCTCGCCGCGTGGGACATCGACGTCGCGCCGGACGGCGGCGGCCTGCCGCCCGGCGCGGGCACGGTCGCACGTGGCGGCCGCGTGTTCGCGGACAAATGCGCGATGTGTCACGGCGCCGGCGGCGAAGGCGGCGTCGGCGATCCGCTCGTCGGTGGCGCCGGCTCGCTCACGAGCGCGAAGCCCAAGAAGACGGTCGGCAGCTACTGGCCCTACGCGACGACGCTGTTCGACTACATTCGCCGGGCGATGCCGTACAACGCGCCGCAATCGCTGAGCGCGGACGACGTCTATGCGGTCACCGCATACGTCCTGCACCTGAACGGCATCGTGCCCGGCGACGCCCGGCTCGACGCGCGCACGCTGCCGCGCGTGCGGATGCCGAACCGTGACGGCTTCGTGCCCGATCCGAGGCCGGGCAAGCTATGACGTGTCCCGCTTCGCTTGCCCCATCGAGTGGCCCACCCGCGCGAGTCGCGTCGCGCTTTTCAGCAAGGACCCCGTGATGAGCGATCCCTCCGTCGCCGCCCCGCTCGCATCGTCGCCGTTCGTCGACGTTCGTTCGCCGGCGGACTTCCCCGACAGCCCCGTGTCGCGCACCCTCTCGCAGCCGCTGATGCTCGGGCTGTTCCTGCCGATCCAGGCTGGCGGATGGAGCGCGTCGACGCTGCCGCGCTCGACCGACTGGACGTTCGACTACAACGCCGAGCTGGTCGCGCGCGCCGAGGCGCTCGGTTTCGATCTCGTGTTCGCGCTGTCGCAATGGCTGCCCAAAGGCGGCTACGGCGGCGTGTTCGACGGCCACGCGCTCGACTCGTTCATGACGCTGGCCGCGCTGACGGCGCGCACCGAGCGGATCATCCTCGTCGCGACGAGCCACGTGCTCTACGGGCCGTGGCATCCGCTGCATTTCGCGAAATTCACCGCGACGCTCGACCACATTTCGCGCGGACGCTGGGGCATCAACGTGGTGACCGGCCACCGCGCGATCGAACACGAGATGTTCGGCTGGAACCGGATCGAACACGACCGGCGCTACGAGATGGCCGCGGAATTCCTCGACGCGGTCCAGCAGTTGTGGGCGCAACCGGACAATTTCAGCTATACGCCCGAACTGTCGAGCTGGCGGCTCGGCGGCGCATTCGTGACGCCGAAGCCGCGCTACGGCCGCCCGCTGCTGATCAACGCGACGGGTTCCGACGCCGGTATCGCGTTCGCCGCACGCTATTCGGACATCGTGTTCGTCACGAGCCCGGCCGGCCCCGACGCCGAACGCGCGATCGACGCGCTGCCCGCGCATACCGCCCGCGTGAAGGCGGCCGCCGCCGCGCGCGGTCGCACGATCCGCACGCTGCTCAATCCGCTCGTGATCTGCCGCGAGACGGCGGCCGAAGCACGCGCGTACCGCGACGCGATCGTCGCGCATGCGGACGAAGGCAGCTTCCACCGCTTCGACAGCGACGCGCACGCGTGGCGCGGCGGGTTCGAGCAGCGTGCGCAAGCCGCCGCGCGCGCGATCGGCGGCAACATCTCGATCACCGGCTCGCCGGAGCAAGTCGCCGACACCATCGTGCGGCTGCACCGCGCGGGCATCGACGGCATCCAGTTGAGTTTCTACGACTTCAAGCCCGATCTCGACTTCTTCGGCGAGCGCGTGCTGCCGCTGCTGCGCGAAGCCGGCTTGCGGCGTTGAAGTCGGCGCTGCAACGCGGCGCGACGGCGTAGCAGCAACCGCCCGCGGCCGTCGTCAGAACACGCGCCCTTCGGTCAGGTGCGTCGTCACGCCGTTCAACACGTAATCGCCCACCACGCGCGCCTTGTGCAGCAACGGGTTGTGGCTGAAGATCGTGCGCAGGTTGCGCCAGTGGCGATCGAAGTTGTGCTCGCGCGCCGTTGCCGACGCGCCGCCCACTTCGAACAGCCGCTCGGCCGCATGCAGCGCGAGCTTGCTGACGATCAGTTGCGTGCGCGCGGTCGCGAGGGTGCTGTCGAGCACGAGCGTATCCGCATCGGCGGCGCCCGCCTCGATCGCATCGGCGGAGCGGTCGAGCGCACGCGCGTTTTCTCGCACGAGCGCGTCGATCGCATGGCTGTGCGCGGACAGCTCGCCGACGATCTGCTGGATGAAGTGATCGTCGCGCGCGGTCGCCGCCGGGCTGTGCAGCGCGGGACGACCATGCGCGAGCACGTAGCGGCGTGCATCGGCCACCACGTTGCGCACGATGCCCGCGCCGGTCGCGACCAGATGCAACTGCCGCAGCGCGCCGCAATGCCGGCCGACGAGCGTCGACCCGTCGCGTGGGGCGACTTCGTCCGCGAACACCTGCACGTCGTTCAGCACCAGGCTGCCGCTCGCGGTCATGCGCTGGCCCATGCCGTCCCAGTCGTCGAGCACCTGCAGGCCGTCGCGCGCCACCGGAACGATCACGGCGAGCGCGTCGCCCTGCTCGTTCTCCACGTTGATGCGCGCGAAATCGGCAAACGCGGTGCCCGTCGAATAGTATTTGCGACCCGTCACGCGATGGTGATCGCCGTCGCGGCGCAGCACGGTCGTGTTCTCGCCCGGGCGCGACGTGCCGCGTTCGGTCGACGCGCCGCCGAAGATCGCGCCGGCCAGCACACGCTCGAGCTGCACGTCGTTGAACGCCGTACGCGGCGACAGCCGCAGCGTCTCGGTCTGGTCGTAGTGGATGCGCAGCGCATGCGCGAGATTCGAATCGGCGGCCGCCAGCGTCGCGATCGCATCGAACAGGTCGACCAGCGTGCCGCCCAGGCCGTCGCGCGCGACCGGAATCCGCAGCGCACCCAGCGCCGAGCGCCGGAAGAGCGCGAAGCCGTCGAACGGCAGTTCGCGACGCGCCTCGCGCTGGGCGGCATCCTGCCCGATCGCAGTCGCGAGATCGGGCAGCGCGGCAAGCGCGTCGCGCAATGCGTCGCGCGGATCGACGGCATCACGGGCAGTCATTCGGCAGGTCCTTGTTCGGGCAGATCGGGGAATGTCGCGGCAGCGCGCGACGGGGCGTACGTTACACGCCGTCCGCTGAGTATAGGGACGCACCCGGCGCGCGTGAAAAGCCGATTTCAGCTTACGTTATGCCCGCGCCGGGATTGATCGCGGACGGGCGCGTCAGTGCTGAATCCCCCAGCGCCGCACGGTCGCGCGTTCGAGCGTATCGAACACGAGGTTCTCGACCAGCAGCCCGATCACGATGACGGCCGCGAGGCCCGCGAACACGCGGTCCGTGTACAGCTCGTTGCGGTTCTGGAAGATGTACCAGCCGAGGCCGCCCTGCCCCGCGCTCGCGCCGAACACGAGCTCGGCCGCGATCAGCGTGCGCCACGCGAAGGCCCAGCCGACGCGCAGGCCCGACAGGATCGACGGCAGCGCGGCCGGCACGAGGATCAGCGCGATCTGGCGCAGGCCCGTGAGCCCATAGTTGCGCCCGGCCATTTTCAGCGTGGCGGGCACGCCGACGAAACCGGTATAGATGCTGAGCGCGAGCGGCCACAGCACCGCATGCACGAGCACGAACAGCAGGCTGCCGGTGCCGAGCCCGAACCACAGCAGCGCGATCGGCAGCAACGCGATCGACGGCAGCGGATTGAACATCGACGTGAGCATCGTCAGCAGATCGCGGCCGATGCGCGTGGATACCGCCAGCGACGTCAGCGCGAACGCCAGCAGCACGCCCAGCGCATAGCCGCGCAGCAGCACCGACATCGAGATGCCGGTCTTGACCAGCAGTTCGCCCGACTCGATGCCCTGCACGAACGCGGCCAGCGTCGCGCCGAAGGTCGGGACGAGCAGATCGTTCGCGACGATGCGCGCGACGATCTCCCACACGGCGATCAGCACGAGCGCGATGACGCCGCGGCGAAACCACGTGGCACCGGCGATGCGGCGCGACAGCGGCGCCGGCGCCGCGCGTTCGGCGTCGGGCAGCGGGTCGAGCGGACGCGTGTATTCAGCGCGCACGGGCGGCAGCGGCGGCAGGACCGGATCGATCGTACTCATGATGCGGCGTCCTCCGTCGTCGGTACGTGCGGTGCGTCGGTGTCGAACAGCAGGCGGTGGATCCGCGCGACGTGGTCGCGGAAGTCGCCGGTGTCGACGTTGTCGAGCGAATGCTCGTGACTGTTGAGTTCCGCCCGCACGCGGCCCGGATGCGGCGACAGCAGCAGAATCCGGTTGCCGACCACGAGCGCCTCCTCGATCGAGTGCGTGACGAACAGCAGCGTGAAGCGGAATTCGTCCCACAGCCGCAGCAGTTCCTCCTGCATCTTGCGGCGCGTGAGCGCGTCGAGCGCGGCGAACGGCTCGTCCATCAGCAGCACGCGCGGCTGCATCGCCAGTGCCCGTGCAATCGCGACGCGCTGCTTCATGCCGCCCGACAGCGTATGCGGATAGGCATCGGCAAACGCGCTCAGGCCGACCTTGTCGAGATAGTGCAGCGCGCGCTCGCGGGCTTCGGCGCGCGACAGCTTCGCGGCGGCGCGCAACGGAAACGCGACGTTCTCGACGACCGTCTTCCACGGCGGCAACTGGTCGAACTCCTGGAACACGACGACGCGGTCGGGCCCCGGCCCGCGCACGGGCCGGCCGTCGAGCGCGATCGAACCCGAGACGGGCTCGATGAAGCCGGCGATCGCCTTCAGCAACGTCGACTTCCCGCACCCCGACGGGCCGAGCAGCACGAAGCGGTCGCTGCCGTACACGTCGAAGCTCACCTGATGCGTCGCGCGCACGATCCGCGTGCCGCTGCGGTATTCGAGGCTGACCTCGTCGATGGCGAGCAGGCGTTCGCTGTGCGCGCCGGCCTGCGCGGCATGCGCCGCCGGCCGCCCGGCGGCACCTGCATCGGATGCGGCGGACGCGGCCGGCGACGCGCCGCTGCGTGCCGTATACGGCGGAAACCAGGTTCGGGGAGAAGTGGCGTTCACGATCGAATCTCTTGCGGGAAAAGCATCAACATACGGCCAGGCGTCGTGCGGACCAACCATCGATTGCGCATATCGAAACCGCGCCGCCGCATAAGCGTCGATCGCGGCGTCGCAGCGTCGACGCCGCTCAACTGCCGCCGGCCGTCGCGGGATCGTCGAAGAAGTAGTCGCGCCACGACTTCGGTTCGTTGCGGATCGCACCGGTGCGATGCATGAACTGCGCGAGCGGCAGCGTGTTCTGCGGCGCGGTCTTGAACTGCACCTGCGGATTGCGCAGGATCTTCAGCAGCAGCGCGCGATCGATCTTCGACCCGTTCACGCGAATATAGGTATCGGCCGCGCGCTCCGGGTCGGCCGCGATCTGCCGTGCGGCGTCGGCCAGCGCGGCGACGAACGCGCGGTAGGTCTTCGGGTTGTCGTCGCGGAATTTCTCGGTCGCGTACAGCACCGTCGCGGAGCTCGGGCCGCCCAGCACGTCATAGGAATTCAGCACGATGTGCGCGTTCGGGTTGCCGGCGAGCTCCTGTTCCTGGAACGGCGGATTGCCGAAATGGCCGGTGATCACGTTGCTGTTCGCAAGAATCGCGGCCGTCGCATCGGGGTGCGGGATCGCCTGCGTGAACGCGTCGAGCTTGTCGAACTGCTTGTCGCCCCACTGCTTCGCCGCGGCGTACTGCAGCACGCGCGACTGCACCGACACGCCGACCGCCGGCACCGCGATGCGGTCCTTCGCGCTCAGGTCGGCGATCGTCTTCACGTTCGGGTTGCTGCTGACGAGGTAGTACGGGAAATTGCCGAGCGACGCGACGCCCTTCACGTTCTGCCGGCCGCGCGTGCGGTCCCACACGGTCAACAGCGGCCCGACGCCCGCGCCCGCGACGTCGACCGCGCCGGACAGCAGCGCGTCGTTCACGGCCGCGCCGCCCGACAGCCGCACCCAGTCGACCTTGATGTCGAGGCCGGCCTTGCGCCCTTCCTTCTCGATCAGTTGCTGGTCGCGCGCGACGTTCAGCATCAGGTAGACGACGCCGAACTGCTCGGCGATGCGGATGCGGCCCTCCGCGTGCGCGGCTTGCGGGATGACCGCGCCCGCGAAGGCGAGCGCGGCGGTGAGCGTGGCCGCCAGCGCGCGACGCGCCGGCAAGAACGAGAACGACATCGGAACTCCGGTCAGGAAGGGGCGGAAATGAATGACGGGGGCGTGCGGCTCAGAAAGGCGCGTCGCCTTCGATCGTCGTGCGGTACAGCTTGCGGCGCAGGTGGTCGGGCGTGCCGGCGGCGAGATGCATCAGCGAACGGTTGTCCCAGAACACCAGATCGTGGTCGCGCCATGCGTGCCGATACAGGTGCTCGGCGCGCACGCTGTGTGTGAACAGTTCGTCGAGCAGCGCGCGGCTTTCGTCTTCCGGCAGCCCGACGATGCGCGTCGTGAAATGCTCGCTGACGAACAGCGCCTTGCGGCCGGTTTCCGGATGCGTGCGCACGACCGGATGCACGACCGCGGCGACCTGCGCGATCTGCTCGGGCGACAGGTTGGGCCGCCACGGGCTGCGCGCCTGCAGTTCCGCATAGCGCGCGAGATACGTATGCTCGGCGCGCCGCCCTTCGACCGCGCGGCGCAGGTGGGCCGGCAGCGTGTCCCACGCGAGATGCATGTTCGCGAACAACGTGTCGCCGCCTTCGGCCGGCAGCTCCTGCGCGTGCAGCAGCGAGCCGAGGCTCGGTTTTTCCTTGTACGACAGGTCGGAGTGCCAGAAATGGCCGGCATCGCCGAGCCCGACCGGTTTGCCGTTCTCGACGATGTTCGACACGATCAGCACTTCCGGGTGACCGGCCAGCGCGAACTGGTGCAGCACGTGAATCTGCAGCGGGCCGAAGCGGCGGCTGAATGCGATGTGCTCGTCCGGCGTGATGCGCTGGTCGCGAAACACCAGCACGTGGTGATCGAGATGCGCACGATGGATGCGCGCGAAATCGTCGGCGTCGAGCGGTTGCGACAGGTCGAGGCCGATCACCTCGGCGCCGAGCGGCGCGTCGAACGGCACGATGTCGAAATGCTGCGCCGCGCCGTCCGGCCGCAAGGCGGGATGCCCGGCGGAAAGCGTTGCGGCGTCGCGGATGGCGGTAGTCGTCACGGCACGGCCCCTGATTCGGTCAAAACGCGAATCTACGAGTGCGTGCCGGCGTGCGTCAACGAAGCGATTCGGATACGTTTATCTGCTGCGGTGATAAAGATCGCTGCTCGCGCATACGGCGCCGATCGGGCGTGAAATGGGCGCGGAGTCGTCCGACCGGCGCCGATGACCAAAGGGTCCGCCCGCACCCTGCCGCATCGCCCTGCACCGCGAGCCGACTATGGCTGCCCTGCACCGCCCGACGCACCATAGATCTGCCCGGTCACGTAGCTCGAACGCGACGAAAGCAGTTCGACATAGATCGATGCGATCTCGGCCGGTTGTCCCGGCCGCCCCATCGGCACCTGCTCGCCGAATTTCTCGACGTTGTGTGTCGTCTGTCCGCCGCTGACCTGCAGCGGCGTCCAGAATGGCCCCGGCGCAACGCCGTTGATGCGGATGCCGCGCTGGATCATCTGCTTCGCGAGCCCCTTCGTGAAATTCGCGATCGCCGCTTTCGTCATCGCGTAGTCCAGCAGGTTCGCGGACGGATCGTACGCATTGACCGACGTCGTGTTGACGATCGCCGAACCGGCCGGCATGCGCGGAATGGCAGCCCGCGTGATCCAGAACATCGCATAAAGATTGGTGCGCAGCGTCCAGTCGAACTGCTCGGTGCTGATGTCGAGGATCGATTCATGGCTCTGCTGGCGGGCCGCGTTGTTCACGAGGATGTCGAGCCCGCCGAGCGCGGCGACGGCCCGCTCGACGAGCCCGTTGCACGCGCCTTCGCTGCGGATGTCGACCGGCAGCGGCACGGCCTTGCGCCCCGCGCTGCGGATCAGGTCCACGACTTCGCGCGCATCGGGCTCCTCGTCGGGCAGATAGACGATCGCGACGTCCGCGCCTTCTCGTGCACAGGCGATCGCGACCGCGCGGCCGATGCCCGAGTCGCCACCGGTGATCAGCGCCTTGCGGCCGTCGAGCCGGCCGCTGCCGCGATAGCTGCGCTCGCCGTGATCGGGGCGCGGCGTCATCCGGCCCGCGAGGCCCGGCCACGGCTGGTGCTGCTGCGGAAACGGCGCATGCGGATAAAGCGTGCGCGGATCGCGCGGCGCCGTATCGCCGGCGTCGTCGGGCGGGCCGCCGCCCGTCTGCGCGATCGTCGGCAGGGCGACGCTGGCGACCAGTCCGGCCGTCGTGCCCTGCACCCATTTGCGACGGGATTCGGAAACTTCGTCTGATGACATGATGGACTCCGGTGCGTGGTTGGCGGTGTGGAACCGGACGCGACCATTCGGCCGACGCGCGCGCTACAGCGGCCGCGGCCGATTTCCAGAATCGTCCGGCGCGTCGTGCTCGTCCGGCCACGGCTGGCCGGCCGGATCGCGCACCTCGGTCTGGCGCGGGTCGTCCGGCACGACCTTGCGTGCCTGATCGTCCGGAATCGTGTCGAGTTCGCCGCCGCCCGGCGCGTGGCCGGGGCGCGCGGTCGATTCGCCGCCGCCGGGGGTCGGGTTGCGCCGCTGCGGCGCGTCGGCCGCCTCACGCGCCGCGTCGGGCGACGCGGGATCCTGCCGTTGACTGTGCTCGGTCATGAATGTCTCCCTGTCCGGATGAGGACTGCGTTGCGCCACACCACGCCGCGACGGGCGATGCGGCGGCCTGCACCGCTTTCAGCAAGCGACATGCCGTCATCGGGCTGCGTCTGCGCACCGCCAGCCGGTCGATCCGCTACAGAAATTACAAGCGACGCGTCATCCGGCGCAGTCAGGACAGCGCACGCGGCCGTGCCGATGCGGGAACGAAACGCGGCACGCACGATGCTCGAAAGCGGCATGCCGGCTGCACGCCGGCACCCTTTCGATGCCGAGGAGGACGATCATGAGCGCGACGCACGCGACGAATGCGACACCGAACGACGAAGACATGACCGACACGCCGGACATTCCGCCGCCGGAGCCCGACGACGAGCGCCACGACGACCTGCCCGACTTGCCGGACCCGACCGAAGTGGGCGAGGACGGCTAACCGATCGCGCGAACCGTGCCGCCTGCCGGATTTTCGACACCGCCGGCCGGCGGCCCGCGCTTCACCGCGTGCGCCGCCTTTCGTGCGCGACCTCGCTGGTCGGCAACGCATCGACGTCCTGCAGCGGCTCGCCCGGAACGCGGCGCTTCGCGGCCTGGTCGGCCGGCAAATCCGCCGTCTGCTCGGCGCGCCCGTCCGCGCTGCTGCCCTCGGCATCGAGTTGCTGCTCGGCCCGCTGCCAGTATTCGTCGGCCCTGCCGTCGGGCGCACCGTCCGCCTGCCACAGCTGGTACGCCCGCTCGCGAATCTGCGTTTCCCTGTCTTCGTCCATGTCGTTCTCCGTGTCTGCCATGGCGATCACCGATCCGGGCGCGACGGCGCCGATACCGCGCCGAGCGTCGACGACATCGCGCCGTCGGCGGCCGTCGCCAGATCACCCAGCGCGACGATGCCGACCAGCCGCTTCTGCCGGTCGACCACCGGCACGCGACGAATCTGCGCGTCTTCCATCTTCTTTTGCACCGCCGAGATGTCGTCGTCCTCGTAGCACCAGTTCGCGGGCCCGCTGACGACGCCCTCGATCGATTCGTTCGGCGGCACGCCCATCGACACCGCGCGCACGACGATGTCGCGGTCCGTCAGCATGCCGATCAGCCGCGTGCCGTCGCACACGGGCAGCGCGCCGACGTTCAGGTCGCTCATCAGCTTGGCCGCATCGCGCAGGCTCTGCGTCGGGCCGATGGTCGCGGCGTCGCGCGTCATCACTTCCGATACACATGTCATGTTTCGCTCCTTGATAAGCCGCCCACGGCGGCCTGCGGAACGCAGCATCGCGCGTTCCGGCCGCCGCGCGCGTCAGTTCTCCGTCGAGCAGCGCACCGACGTCAGGCCGGCCGACTCGACGATCCGCATCAGTTGCTTCAGCATCACGTCGGCGCCGGCCGCTTCGCGCCACTGCACGAACAGTTCTTCCTGGCGCACCGCGCGCGCGGTCGTTTCGCAGAAGCTTTTCGTCCGGCACGTGAAACCCGCATCGCGCAGCTTCGCGGCCAGTTGTTCACGTGCAGCCGAGCCGAGCGGATATTCGACCGTCACCAGCGCGGTCCGGACGCCCCGCAAGCGCCGCTCGACGAACCGCAGCGGCCAGACGACCAGCAGCGCGAGCACCAGCCCGAGCGCGCCGAGCGACAACTGGCCGCCGCCGATGCACAGCCCGATGACCGTCACGAACCACAGCGTCGCGGCCGTGGTGACGCCGGACACCAGGCCGTCGCGATGAAGGATCGCGCCGCCGCCGATGAAGCCCATCCCGGTCAGGATGCCGAGCGGCAGCCGCATCAGGTCGAGCACCGAGAACGCGCCCTCCGGCTTGCCCGCCTGCAGCAGCAGCGCATTGACCTGCAGCATCGACAGGCACGCGGCGAGACAGACGAGGATCGTCGTGCGCAGTCCGGCCGTCTTGCCGGATTCGCTGCGATCGAAGCCGATCAGGCCACCCGCGACGAGCGCCAGCCCGATCCTGACGAGAACGTCGTGCCACTGCAGTGCGACCGGCATCGGTTCCATGCGCGCCTCCCGTGCAAATCGTCATGTGTCGGGGCGCGAACGCCGCCGACGACGCTTGCCGGTCGCAAGGCTCGGGCCTGCTTTCCGGGTAGGCGGCGGGTGTAGCAAGTCGAATGGGATTGTAGAAAGGGGCGTTCTGCGCACACTGTGCGTCAGCGGCGAAGGTGCCGGAGCTGTGCGCGGGATCGCCTGCCGCTGCTCGAGGCGCGGAACGGCGGCGGACGGACTGCCGCTGCGGGCATCCATCGGAGCCCTGTCCGGCGTGCCCGTCGGACGCGCGCACGCAGGCGCCGATGCCGTCTTTCTCCGTATCCGGTCAGATACGAACCTCGCCTCCACCCTCCTTTTCTCACCGTCCGTTCCCAATCGGGAACGAAATCACGCCGCCGCTTATCGGAACACTCCATTCGTTCCCGCACGAATACGAATCACGGTCCAAGCCGGCGAGTTATGGAATACTGTTCCCGTTCGGATACGAAGCACGGAGAATGTCATGTCGGAGTCCCAATCCGTCGACACGATCGGCGCGCTCGCCCATTTCATTCGCGCGGCGCGAATCCAGCAGGGGTTCACCCGGGACGAACTCGCGAACGCGACCGGGCTGTCGCCGAAATTCATCAGCCAGGTGGAAGCCGGCAAGCCGACCGCACAAATCGGCAAGGTCATGCTGCTGCTGAGTGAGCTCGGCGTGCGGCTGTACGCCGAGTCGTCGATCGAGATTTCCGAAGCGACCGCGCTGAAGGCCACCCAACGCCGCAGGAGCAGCCATGGCGGCTAGAACGCTGATCGCGTCCGCTAACGGCGTGCGCATGGGCACGCTGGCCGACGACAAGGGGATCTGGTCGTTTGCGTACGACCCGCAATGGCTTGCGTCACCCACCGCGTATCCGCTGTCGCCGGCGTTCCCGCTCCGCGCAGACGTGTTCACCGACACGTCCACCGATCGCCCGGTCCAGTGGTTCTTCGACAATCTGCTGCCCGAGGAAGGCATGCGCACGTCGCTCGCGCGCGAGGCGAAGGTCGATGCGGCCGACGCGTGGGGCCTGCTCGCGTACTTCGGCCGCGAATCGGCCGGCGCGCTGACGCTGCTGACCGACGGCGAGCAGGAAACGCCCGGCGACCTGCAACCGCTGCCGCTCGACGAGCTCGAGCGCCGGATCCAGGCGATGCCCGAGCGCGCGCTGACAGCCACCGCGCCCAAGCGCATGTCGGCGGCCGGCGCGCAGCAGAAACTGCTACTGGTGCTGCGCGGCGACGCGCCCGACTACGCGCTGTTCGAGCCGATCGGCAGCGAACCGTCGATGCACCTGCTCAAACCCGACATGCGCGCGGCCGGCTATCCGCATTCGGCGATCAACGAGTTCTTCTGCATGCGGCTCGCGAAGAAGATGGGGCTCGACGTGCCCGACGTGCATTTCCTGCGCGCGCCGTCCGCCTGCTACGTGATCGACCGGTTCGGCCGCGACGTCGCGTCCGAACGGGCCGCACGCGTGCATACGATCGACGCGATGCAGTTGCTCAACTACGACCGCGGTTTCAAGTACCAGCGAGCGAATGCGCAGGAGCTGGCCCGCGCGATCGACCGCACCAGCACGCGCGCGCTCACGCGTCTGTCGGTGTTCCGCTGGACCGTGTTCAACGTGGTGGTCGGCAATGCCGACGCGCACCTGAAGAATCTGTCGTTCTTCGTCGACGCGCGCGGCTACCGGCTCGCACCGTTCTACGACATCGTCAGCACGGTCGTGTATCACACGCCGACGCACCGGCCCGACCACCGCGGCGATCATTGGCCGCACTGCGAGCTGACGATGCCGCTCGGGAATGCGACGCGGTTCGCCGATATCGACACGAATGCGCTGGTCGCATTCGGTCATGCGCTAGGGCTCAGGGAGAAAGCGGCCACCAGCGAACTGCAGCGCTTTCTCGAGCCGCTCGATCGTCACGTCGGAGAGACGCTCGATGAAGTGCGAAACATCACGCATCCGGACGCCCGGGAAATGCGGTTGCTGAATTCGATCGCCGCGATGCCGATCGCGGAGATGGGGCGCGCGCTGCGGCAGGCGCGCGGATAGGTTGCCGCGCGCGGGTGTCGTACCGCCGCCGATACCCGCGCGCCGCCCGGCCCGGCAAATACCTGGGCGTCAGCGCCGCCCCGCAAAGGCATCGACGCCCGTCGCCGCCGCGGACCACGCCCACAGCCGCGCCGCGTCCTCCGGATCGATCGCATGCGGCCGCACGCCCGATTCCTCGTTGCCGCGCGTCACCGTCGCAACGTCGCAATCCTCGCAATAGACACCGCCGAGATCGGCCAGGCGCGGCGACGTCGCCGCCCATACCTGGGTTGCCGCGCCCTGCGCGGGCGTCTTGAAAGTCGGATCGATGGGCACGCCGTGTTCGTCGACCCAGCCCTGCGCCATCATTTCCTCGCGCGTCAGATGACGCTGCAGCGGCGTCGCGATCTTGCCGGGATGCAGCGAATACGCGCGGACACCGAACGGCGCGCCGAGCACGTCGAGCTGCACCGCGAACAACGCGTTGGCCGTTTTCGACTGCCCGTACGCCAGCCATTTGTCGTACCCGCGCGCGAAATCGATATCGTCCCAGCGGATCGGCGACAGCCGGTGCCCGAGCGACGACACCGCGACCACGCGCGCGCCGTCGCCGTGCGCGATCGCCGGCCACAGCCGGTTGACGAGCGCGTAGTGACCGAGGTGATTGACGGCCAGCTGCGCTTCCCTTCCGTCGCCCAAGCGAGTCTCCGGGCACGCCATGATGCCCGCGCTGTTGATGACGATGTGCACGTCGCGCCGCGCGTCGACGAACCGCGCGGCGAATGCGGCCACGCTCGCGGCGTCCGCGAGATCGAGCGTCGCGATTTCCACGCCGTCGATGTCGCGCGTCGCCTCGCGCGCGGCCGCGACGCTCCGTGCGCCGACGACGACGTGCGCACCGGCCTGCGCCAGCGCCCGCGTGGTTTCGAGGCCGAGACCCGAATGGCCGCCCGTGACGATGGCGGTCTTGCCGTGCAGGTCGAGGCCGGCCAGGACGTCGCTCGCCGTCGAGGCGGCGTCGAATCCGGAATGAAGGGGATGCTGCCTGCTCGTCATCGAAGGCTCCAGGAACGGGGTGCGAAGCTCGAGGCCGCCCATCGGCCGCGTCACTGCACGAACCCATTCTCCGGCCGCGCATCCGGACTGTGAATGCAATAGAATCCGGTTTTTCGTCGAGATCGTCCGGGAATTGCGCGTGGACCCGCTATCGGAAGTGCTGTCGCTGCTGGAAACGCGCGACTCGTTTTTCACCGGCCTGCGGGCCGGCGGCCCGTGGGCGGTCGACCTGCCCCCGCCCGACGGAATCAAGTTCAACGCGGTGGTCGAAGGCAGTTGCTGGCTGACCGTCGACGGTGCGGGGCCACCTGTTCGGCTGCGTACGGGAGACTGCTTCCTGCTCGCCGCGCCGCGGGCATTTTCGCTGGCGAGCGATCCGTCGGTCGCGCCGGTGCCGGCCGCCGACGTGTACCGGCATGTCGAACGCGGTATCGCGCACTATGGCGAGCCGGCCGACTGCTTTCTGATCGGCGGCCGCTTCGCGTACGAGGAACGCATGCCGCTGCTGCTCGGCAGCCTGCCGCCCGTGGTGATCGTGAGCGGGGATTCCGAATCGGCGGCGGTGCTGCGCTGGTCGCTGCAGCAACTCGCACGGGAATTCGGCGCGTCGTCGCCGGGCGGGTCGCTGATGATCCGGCATCTCGGACACATGATGCTGGTGCAGATCCTGCGGCGCTACGTGGACACCGGCGCGAACGGCGATGTCGGGTGGCTGGCCGGGCTCGCGGATGCGCGGGTCCGCGCGGCGCTGGCCGCGATTCACGCGGCGCCCGAGCGGCGCTGGACCGTCGACGCGCTGGCGGCCTGCTGCCACGTATCGCGGTCGACGTTCGCGCTGCATTTCAAGCGGCGGCTCGGGTTCGGGCCGCTCGAATACGTGCTGCGCTGGCGGATCCAGCTGGCGATGCGCGAACTGCGCCGCTCGAACGCGTCGATCTCGACGATCGCGCAACGGCTCGGCTACGACTCGGATAGCGCGTTCGGCCATGCGTTCAAGCGGATCGTGGGCTGCTCGCCGCGCGCCTATCGTCATGACGTGACGAAGGAATCGGGCAACTAGCGTCGTGACTGCCTTCGTCGGGCTCGTGATGGCGCGACTCCGTCAACGCCATGCGTTCGTATCGCGACCGTCGGGATAAGTATTCTTATCACAATACCTCGATTGCACTTCCAAACTCGGCCGTGCAGCAATCCGTCAGCGCATCACGCGCCGGTATGCCGCAATTCCCCGTCGATGTGCTGCGGCAGCCTCAGCAGGTTGAAGATCGGGCACACCTCCTCCACCGCCTGATGCAACGCACGGATCGCCTCCGGCGGCTCCGGCGACACGATGTCCAGCGTATAGCGGAGGTTGTGCGGAAATACCGGCACATGCTCGAACCCCGGCTGCTGCGCGAGCGGATGCTGGTCGCCGGTGACTTCGACTTCGATCGCGTCGATCTTCAGCCCCCGTTCTGCGGCCTGGATCAACGTGATGTGCGTGAGGCAGCTGCCGAGCACGCCGAGCTGCAACTCCGGCGATGCGGGCCCGAGGTTGTAGCCCGCGAAATCGGGCGGGCTGTCGCTGATCACCTGGAAATCGCGAATCCGGATCTCGCGCACGCCGCTGCGACCGAGCGCGCGCACGGTCGCCTTCAGCGGCGTCGCCTTGAAATCGGGATCGTTGCGAGCGGCCTGCTGCTTCGCATGCCACGCATCGCGCTTTTGCGCGAGATAGTCGTTCAGGGTCGTCATGGTCGAGTCATGGGTAGGCGGCACGCAAGCAACCGATCGGGTCGCTGCATGCCAGCGCGATCAGTCGAGCGCCGGAATCCACGCAGCCGTCGCCGCGTCGCTCGCGCGGAACGCCGGAAACTTCGCGCCGAGTTCGGCTACGGTGTGAATGTCGTTCTTCACGAGATCGTCGCGCGTGATCAGCGTCGGCTTGACCGCGATGCGCGCACCCGGGTTTTGCCCGGCGACCAGCAACGCCGCGGCCCGCACCGACACGGCGCCGACGACCGCCGGATTCGTCGCGGCCGTCGCGACCCACGCGCTGTTCGGTGCGCGAATCGCCTCGATGTCGGCCGTCGACACGTCCGCGCTGTAGATGCGGATTTTCGACGACAGCCGGGCCTCGTCGGCGGCGAGCTTCGCGCCGCGCGCGAATTCGTCGTACGGCGCGAACACCACGCGAATGTCCGGATTCGCGCGATACACGGCCGCCGCCTGGTTCGCGACCGATTGCGCGATCGGGTTGTCGACGGTGCCCCAGCGCGCCTTTTCCTGCACCTTCGGATGCGCGCGCTTGAAATCGCGCCACGCGGCATCGCGGCGGTCGAGCGGCGCGGATCCTACCACGTACACGTACCCGGCGGAGAACGCGTCGCCGTTGTCCTTCACGGCCTGATCGAGCAGCAGGTTCGCGAGGTCGCGATCGTTCTGCTCGATCTGCGGCACCTTCGGATTGGCGAGATCGACGTCGAACGCGACGACCTTGATCCCCTTGTCCAGCGCACGCTGAACGACGTCCTTCAGCGATTCCGGCAAGCCGTGATTGACGATGATCGCGGACACGCCGATGCTGATCGCCTGCTGGATCTGCTCGCGCTGCTCGGCCGCGTCCTGCCGGCCTTCGTAGATGCGCAGATCGACGCCGAGCGCGCGCGCCTGCTTCTGCGCGCCGGCTTCGTAGGCCTGGAAAAAATCGCCGGTCGACAGGTAGTTGACGAGCGCGATCTTCACGCCGCCCTTGTCGAACGGCGCGGGCGCGCCCTTGAGCGGGCCGGCGTGCGCGGTGGGCACACCGAGCGCGAGTGCGGCGCCCAATACGAGTGCACCGAGTTTCGGTTCGAGGCGCGACTTTCGGCGAAGCAACGAGCGCATGACGTGTCGGTCTCCATACAGGACGATATCGGCTCAATCTATCAGCGCGGCACGCGAACTCAAACCGACCGATTCGGCAATCGATATTACTTTGGATAACAAACGGTTCAGCCCGGGCGTGCCTCGAACCCGTCCATTCCCGAGCCGACGCTTGGCGACCTCACCCGTCACGCCCGGGCATCCGCCCGGCGACCGATGCCGAACGTAAACGCCAAGGCCAGCACGAGCAGCACGCCCTTGATGAAATCCTGCATATAGTAGGGCGCGTTCAGCATCGTGAGTCCGTTGAGCAGCACGCCGACGAACACCGCGCCGACGACCGTGCCGAACACGTTGGGCCGCTTCGCGCCCCACACCGCGTAGCCGATCAGTGCGGCGGCCACCGCGTCGAGCAGCAGCGAGTGTCCCGCGCTCACGTCGCCGCGGCCGACTCGCGCGGCGATCAACACGCCGCCCAGCGACGCGATCGCGCCCGACACGACATACGCGGCGACACGGTAGCGCGCGGCCGGCGCACCGGCCAGCCGCGCAGCCGTTTCGTTGCCGCCGATCGCATAGATCACGCGGCCCCAGCGCGTCGCTTCCATCGTGACGCAGGCCAGCACCGTCACGGCCGCAAGCACCAGCACCGGCAACGGTACGACGTCGAATACGCGCAGTCGGCCGAGCGCGAGGAACGCGTCGGGGAACACGCCCGTCGCATCCGTGCCGTCGGGCAGCACGGAGCCGGTCGCGAGCGAACGGCCGCCGGTCGGGATCAACTGCAGGCCGGCCAGCAGGAACAGCGTGCCGAGCGTCGCGAGCTGGTCGGGCACGCGCAGCCGCGTGATCAGCAAGCCGTTGAACAACCCGGCGGTCACGCCGAGCACGACGCACGCGATCACGGCCGCCAACGCGCTGCCATGCCAGACGACCAGCACGTAGCTCGCGGCCATCTGCGCGGTCGCGGCCACGCTGCCGACCGACAGGTCGAAACCGCCGGCCGCGAGCGTGACCGTCACCCCGACGCCGAGCAACGCGACGATCGACACCGCCTGCAGGATGCTGAACAGATTGTCGACGTTCAGGAACGCAGGCTCCCTGAGCGCAAACACCACCACGAGGACGGCCAGTACGAGCAGGATGCCCGTCCGTTCGAGCGCATCGCGGATGCGCGCCGGCCCCGTGCGCGACGATCGTTCGACGGGGGCGGCATGATGCACGGCGGAAGAAGAAGTCACGGGTTTCATGAGTGGGCACCCACGATGGAAGAAATCGGAGACAGGCCATCGAGCGTCGCGCGATCGAACCGCACGATCCGATCGGCGATCTCGGCCGCTTCCTCGAGATCGCTGACGAACACGAGCGTCGCACGTTCATGCGCATGACGCCGCAGCGTATCGACGATATCGGCGCGCGCGCCCGCATCGATGCCCTGGAACGGCTCGTCGAGCAGCAACAGCCGCGCGGGCTCGGCGTGCCAGCGCGCGAGCACGACCTTCTGCTGGTTGCCGCCGGACAGGTGCGCGACGCGATCGTCCGGCCCCTCGCAGCGAATGCCGAACCGCGCGATCGCGGCCGCGGCGGCCGTACGTTCGCGGGCTCGGCGCACCGCGCCGCCCGCGAACCAGCGCGACAGGAACGGAAAGCCGATCGTGCCCGCGATCGACGCGAACGGGACGCTGTCGGGAAACAGCGACGTGCGCCAGCGATCCTCGCCGGCCAGGAATACGCCGGCGCGAATCGCATCGGCCGGCGAACGTGGCCGCCATGGCCGTCCGTCGAGCGTCATCTCGCCGGCGGCCGCCCGCACCGCGCCGAAGATCGTCCGCGCGAAGCGCGACTTGCCGCCGCCGACCGGGCCCGCGATCGCGACGATCTCGCCGCGCCGGACATCGAGGTCGAACGGCGTGCTGGTCGGCGTCAGCCGGATCTGCCGCACGCTGAAGCCTGATCCGGGCCCGGATTCGGTCGGTGCGACCCGCTCCGGCGCCACGGCACGCGTACGCGGCAACGGCCGGCCGATCATCGTTTCCACCGCGGCGTCGAAATCGATCGGCGCGGCCAGATCCGCGACGATCCGGCCATCGCGGACGATCGCCGCGCGATCCGCGATACGACGTAAGTCGCCGAGCCGATGCGACACCAGCAGGATGGCGACGCCATCGCGGCGCAACGCATCCACCAGCTCGAACAGCCGCTCGGCCTCCGTCGCCGACAGGCTGGCGGTCGGCTCGTCGAGAATCAGCAACGACGGCTGCCCGGCCAGCGCACGCGCCAAGGTCACGCGCTGCTGGTCGGCCAGCGACAGCGATGCGAGCGGCGTCGCCAGATCGACGTCGAGCCCGACCCGCTCGGCAAGCGAACGCGCCGCGGCACGCCGCGCGGCCGGCGGCGCGCGCCACGGCGACGTCGGGTCACACAGCCGGTCCAGCAGCAGGTTGTCGGCGATCGACAGCGTCGGCACGACGGCGTCGGCCACCGACTGGTGCACGGTCGCGACGCCGAGCCGCTTGGCCATGTGCGGCGACGCCGGCCGATACGGTTCGCCGCGCAGCGTCAGCGTGCCGTCGTCCGCTTGCAGCGCACCGCTCAGGATCTTGACGAAAGTCGACTTGCCCGCGCCGTTCGCGCCCATCAGCGCGACGACTTCGCCGGCGCCGATCGACAGGTCGAGCGCTGCCAGCGCGACGGTCGCGTCGAAGCGTTTCGCGACGCCCGTGGCGCTCAGGACGGGCAGCGACACCGATCGACGGGGTCGAGCTTCGCGCCGCGTCGCCTCCATGGTTTCGTTCGTCGCGCCATTCATGCCGGAAGATTCCGGTCGGCACGATGCAGGTGCGGCAGGAACAGTACGTCATCGATCATGTCACGCCACTCCGATGAAAGTCGTTCGGCATTGGTCGGCCGGTCAGCCCGCTTCCGGCACGGGAAACCGGAACGACGCGCCATAGGCCGTGTCCGGCAGGCGGTCGCGGCCGCCCAGCCGTGAACGGAAGGTGCCGCTCGCCGGCGTCGTCCGGTACAGGCCGCGCTTCTTCAGCTCGGGCACGATCAGTTCGGCGAAATCGTCGAGCGTGCCCGGGCTGATCAGCGGGTTGATCATGTAGCCGCTCGTCGTCGACCGCTGCGCATGCTCGGCGAGCTGGTCCGCGACTTCGTCCGGCGCGCCGACGAGGATCAGGTCGGTGCCGCGCGTGACGCTCGCGAACTTGCGCCGCACGTCGCCGGCGGTGAGCGGCTTGCCGCTGCCATCCGGCCGCACCACGTAGGACGTCAGGCCTTCCGTCTGCGTCGTCAGCGGTTCGTCGTCCGCATAGCGGTCGATGTCGATGCCGGTGTCGCCCGCATAGCTGACGAGTTGCGCGTGCTGGTGATAGTGCTGCTGCAGCGAGTGATACTTCTCCTTCGCGTCGCTCGACGAGCGCGCCGTGACGATCCGCAGCACCGTCAGCGACTTCACGTCGTCCGCCGCGCGGCCGCGTTCGGCCGCGAGCCGCCGAATCTCGTCGAGGCCCGCGCGAATCTCGTGCGGATCCGATTTCGCGACGAACACCACCTCCGCGTGCTTCGCCGCGAACGCGCGCCCGCGCCCCGACCAGCCGGCCTGGATCAGCACGGGCGAGCGCTGCGGCGACGGCGCGCAGACGTGCGGCCCCTGCACGCGGTAGTGCGTGCCTTCGTGCGCGATCGGCCGCACGCGCTCGCCACGCGCATAGCGCGGCGCGTGCTTGTCGGCGACGACCGCGTCGTCCGCCCAGCTCCCTTCCCACAGCTTGTACACGACGTCGAGAAACTCCTCCGCGCGCGCGTAGCGTGCGTCGTGGCCGATCATCCGGTCGAGCCCGAAGTTGCGCGCCGCGCTCGTCAGGTAGGACGTCACGATGTTCCAGCCGATCCGGCCGTTGCTCAGATGATCGAGCGTGCTGAAGCGACGCGCGAGCGCGAACGGATGCTCGTAGGTCGTGCTCGCCGTCACGCCGAACGCGAGCCGTTCGGTCTGCGCGACGAGCGCCGGAATCAGCATCATCGGATCGTTCGCGGGTGCCTCGACCGCCCACTGCACCGCCGCGTCGGCCGACCCGCCATAGACGTCGTACAGGCCGAGCACGTCCGCGAAGAACAGCATGTCGAGATCGGCCTGCTCGGCCGTGCGCGCGAGATTCGACCAGAACGCGAGCGTATTCGCGCGCAGCCGTTCGTCGGCCGGATGGGTCCACAGGCTCGGCGCGCCGCCGCAGCCGACGCTGGCTTGTTCATACAGGGAAAACAGCAAGGGGCGAGGATCGGACATCGTCGAAATCGGTACCAAGGCAGGAATCAGTTGGGGGCCGCCCACGCGCCCGACGACGCGCGGCTGCGCCGTGCGGGCACCCGTTCGTCGGGCTGGCGCGTCAGGTAGCGATTGATGCGCTGCTCGACGCGGGCGGCGGGAATGGTCAGCAACGCGACCAGCACGACATAGACGATCGCCGCACCGGCCAGCGGTTCGTACACGCGCAACGTCTCGAAGCGCAGCGTATTGGCCGTGCCCATCACGTCGAACACGGTCACGGTCGACGCGAGGACGGTCGATTTCAGCAGCAGGATCGCCTCGCCGGTGAGCGCGGGCAGCGCAAGCCGCCACGCACGCGGGCCGACGATGCGGCGCAGCACCTGCATGCGCGTCATCCCGTATGCGTGGCCGGCCTCGATCTCACCGGCTGGCACGCCGGCGATCGCGCCGCGCAGGATTGTCGCGACGTACGCGCTCTCGTTCACGCTCAGCGCGACGATCGCGTACCAGAACGCGTCGCGTAGCAGCGGCGACGCCCAGCTGTCGCGCATCCATTCGCGCGGGACGATCTGCCCGAATCCGTAGTACAGCAGATAGAGCTGAACGAGGAGCGGCGTGCCGCGGATCAGCATGAGCCAGCCACGCGCGGACCAGCGCAGCGGCGCATGGCGCGCACCGGCGGCGAGCGCGAGCGGCACGCCCAGCAGCACGCTGGCCGCACCCGATACGAGCGTCAGCGCGAGCGTGGTCGGCACCGCGGCCAGCAGCTTCGGCATCACCGTGTCGAGCAGGAAAGGCAGCGAGAAGATCATGTCGTCGCGCGCGTCGTGCCGCGGTTCGCATGCCGCTCGAGCGCCGCGAAAATGCCCGTCGACGTGATGCTCAGCAGCAGGAACAGCGCGGCCGTGACCAGATAGAAGAAGACGTAGTGCCGCGTCGCACCGGCCGCGAGCTGGCTCGCCTTCAGCAGATCCGTGAACGATCCGAGCACGCTGATGAACGACGCGTCCTTGGTCGCGTTCAGCCACACGTTGCCGACGCCCGGCAGCGCGAGCCGCGCCGCGGCCGGGAGCCGGATACGCGTGAACGTCTGCCAGGGCGTCATCCCGTACGCGTGCGCGGCTTCGATCTGCCCGACCGGCACGTTGACGAGCGCCGCGCGCAAGATGTCGGTGAGATACGCACCCTGGATGAAACCGAGCGACAGCGCGGCGACGACGAACGGGTCGAACGCGAAGTCGCCGGCTACGATGCCGCTGCCGCGCAACGCGTTCTCGATGGCCGGCGCGACCGCGTAGAACGCGAGCAGCAGGCACAACAACTCCGGCAGCGCGCGCACGAGCATCGTGTAGAGCCGCGCCAGCCACACGAGCGCCGCGTATCGCGACAGCTTGCCGAGCGCGCCGGCGATGCCGAGCAGCACGCCGGTGCAGAACGACGCGGCCGCGACGCCGAACGTCAGCGCGAACGCGCCCGCGAACACGCGGCCATAACCGCCGTCGCCGAAGGCGAGCAATGCGAGCAGCGAATCGTCCGCGGCCATGCGCTCAACGCCCCTTCTCGATCGTGCCCTTCAGGTTCGGATAGCGGGCGGTGATCGCATCCCACGTGCCGTCCTGCTGCAATTGCGCGATCGCGGTCGACAGCTTGCCGCGCAGCGCATCGCCATGGCGCACGCCCGCGCCGATGCCGAGGCCCAGCACCGGATTGTCCGCGCACGTGGCCTTGACCTCGAAGTCCTTGCCGTCGCGCGACGCGAGGAACGCCGTGAACAGCCCCTTGCCTTCCTGCACGTAGTCGACGCGGCCGGACACCAGATCCGCGAGCGCATTGTCGAACTTGTCGAACGCCTTGACTTGCGCGTCCTGCTTGAAGCGGGCATCGAGGAACGCGGAGAAGTTGGTGCCGGCCTCGACGCCGATCACGCTGCCCTTGAAGGTCGCGGGCACCGCGCAGTCGACGCGGCGCCGGTCGCTTTTCGCGCCGACGAACACCGTCGGCGATTCGTAATACGCACGGCTGAAATCGATGGCTTTCTGCCGCTCGCCGGTGATCGTCATCGACGACCAGATCACGTCGATCTTGCGGTTCTGCAACGCAGGAATCAGGCCGTCCCACGCGATGTCGGTGACCTCGCACCGCACGTTCAGCTTGCCGCACGCGGCATCGAGCACGTCGATTTCCCAGCCCTTCCACTTGCCGCCGGCATCTTTCGAAAAGAACGGCGGGTACGACTCGGCGTCGATGCCGACGCGCAACGTCGGCTGGGCCGCATGGGAAACCGGCGCGAGGCCGAGCACGAACAGCGCGGCCGCGGCACGGCGGACCCTGGAACGCATCAAACGATTCATGTGGCGCATTTCTGAAATAACGTCGGAACGACCGGCGTGGCGGCCGGCAGGAGGCGAGACTGTAATGCGCGCCGAAGCGTGTACCAAATGGTTATTTTTTCGATGGATATCTGATCGCGCGATATGCGCCGAACCGCGCACCGGCCAACGTCCTCGCCCGGTGCGCGAGTCATCCGTTCACGCCGCCACGGCCTCGCGCCGCCACGCCGGCAGTTCCAGGTTCGCGCGGAAATCGCCGCCTACATAGTCGGTATCGAGCAGGTCGCGCCGCCGCAACTCGGGCAGCAAGCCGTTGAGCAACAAGTCCTCCTGGTCCGGCTGGCCCAGCCCGTGCAGCGACAGCACGTCGACGAGCCCCGCGCGATAGCGCGTTTCGATCGCATCGGCGAGCTGCTCCGGCGTGCCCGCGACGAACCAGTGCCCGGTCTCCTGCGCACGCACGATCAGTTCGCGCAGCGTCAGCCGCTGGCGCGCATAGCCGACGAAGATCGCCACGCGCCCGCGCCGGCGGTGCACGCTGTCGATCGCCGGCAGCAGCGATGCCGGCAACGGCTGGTCGAGCGGCAGGCCGCGCAGGTCGACACCGCCGCCGAGCATGTCGGCAAGCTTCAGCCTGCCCTGTTCGTAGTCGATGCGCTCATGCTTGTCGCGCAAGCGCCGCGCGACGTCGGCATCGGAGTCGCCGATCACCGAATGAAACGAGTTCATCACGAGCGGCGGCCGGTCGCCGCGGCCGAATGCAGCCGCCTGCCGGTGCAGCTCGGCGACGAACGCGCGCGCATCGTCGAGCGTCGGCTGCGACGTGTAGACGACTTCCGCATACCGCGCGCCGAGCGCCACGCCGCCTGCCGACTGCCCCGCCTGAAACAGCACGGGCCGCCGTTGCGCCGAAGGCGGTACGTTCAACGGCCCCTGTACCTGGAAATGCGCGCCGCGATAGTCGATCGCGCCGAGCTTGAGCGGATCAACGGAGATGCTGCCACCCGGCCCGCGACGCGTCGCACGCGGATCGTTCGCATCGAACAGCGCGTTGACGACCTCGATGAACTCGGCCGCGCGCGCATAACGCTGCTCCGGGTCGGGCAGCGCGGCATCGCCGAAATTCTCCTCGCCGACCGACGACGTGACCGCGTTCCACGCGGCGCGGCCGCCGCTCACGTGATCGAGCGTGCCGATCAGCCGCGCGAGGTTGTACGGATGGTGATACGTCGTCGACACGGTCGCGACGAGCCCGATGGCCGAGGTCGCCTGACTCAGCGCCGCCAGCGCGACGATCGGCTCCTGGCTGCCGGTGGTCCCGGCGAGGCCGGCCGCATCGGCCTGCAGCAGATCGGCGGTAAAGAGGCCGGTGATCTTCTCGGCTTCCGCCTTGCGCGCGAGCGACGCCGCGCGCCGCACGCCCTGCCCGACATCCGCATCGCCGGGCGCGTACAGCACGCTCGCCGCGCCGACGAGCGTCTTGAGACGTCTGCGTGCGCCGCTCATGACGCGGCTCCGGTCGTCGTGAAGGCCGTACGTCGTTCGCGTTGCTCGTTCATTCGGATTCCTCGTGATTCTGTTCAGTCGGAGAATCGGAGCATGCCTGCGGCCATCGCGACGGCGAGCGTACTCGCGCCGGAGATCGTCGGGCAGGCTCCACGCACGCGCCGCGAGGCGCGCAGCCAACGACCATAACGCAAGCCCCCCCGGTCGGCCGGAACGAATATTTTCGGCTTTCGATATTCTTCTTGATTGTTTGACCGTGCGAACGACGACGCAAAATAATTCGGCATGCCAAACCCGCTGATCCGGCCGTTTCGACCCGCGCCGATCGCTTCATCATGACGTTCGACGCCATCCGCTCCCACACCGATTCGTCCGCCTTGTCCGCGTTGCCGTTCCGCTTGAGCGTACTCGACAAGAGCCCCGTCGCGCCCGGAGAAACCGCCGCCGACGCGCTGGCGCGCAGCGTCTCGCTCGCGCGCTTCGCCGATGCGGCCGGTTATCACCGCTACTGGCTCGCCGAGCATCACAACACGGCCGCGCTCGCGTGCCCGTCGCCGGAAATCCTGATCGCGCACGTGCTCGCGCAGACGCGGCGCATTCGGGTCGGATCGGGCGGCGTGATGCTGCAGCACTACAGTCCGTACAAGATCGCGGAAAACTTCAACCTGCTCGCGTCGCTCGCGCCCGGCCGCGTCGATCTCGGCATCGGCAAGGCGCCGGGCGGCCTGCCGCTGTCGACGCGCGCGCTGCAGGACGGCTACGATCCGGCGCGACGCGCGCCCTTCGCCGATCTGGCCCACGCGCTGAATCGCCATCTCCACGGTGACGATGCGACAACCGATGCGACCGGCGAGGATGCGGCCACGCTGCATGCGACGCCGCGACCGCCAACGCCCGCGCAACCGTTCCTGCTCGGCGCGAGCGCGGAAAGCGCGACGCTCGCCGCACGGCTCGGCTGGGCGTTCGTCTACGCGTCGCACCTGAACGCATCGGCAACGGATCTGGCGCGCACGTTCGATACCTATCGGGAAGCGTCGGGCGGCCGCACGCCGCTGCTGGCCGTCTCCGCGATCGTCGCCGGCACCCGCGACGCGGCCGCGCGGCTCGCGAGCGGCCATCAGGGCTTTCGCGTGCAGGTGGGCGACACGCCGGCCGTCAACGTCGGCAGCGTCGAACAGGCGCATGCGTACATCCGTCAGGCCGGCGGCGGCCCGCACCGGATCGACCCGCGCGAAACGCGCATCGTGCACGGCACGCGCGACGACGTGCTGTGCGAGTTCGACGCGTTGCATCGTCGTCACGGGATTGCCGAATTCGTCGTCGACACGCCACTCGCCGATGCCGCACCGCGGATTGCGTCGCTGCGGTTGCTGGCCGGCGCGCCCGCCGACGATCACGACGCCGCGGCGGCGCGCGACGGGTGGAACGCGCGCACGACCACGCATCAACCGCACTTCGAAGGCACCGCGCCATGACCGATACGATCCGCATCGCCGGCGCGGACGACGTGCCGGCCGTCTATGCGCTGCTGCAGAACGCCTACGCGCCGCTCGCGGCGCAGGGCGTGCACTTCACGATCACGCGCTCGCCGATCGAACGCGTCGCGCAGACCATCGCGCGCGAAACGACGTTCGTGCTCGAACACGCGACACCCGACGGCCGTACCGCCCTCGCGGCCACGTTGACCGTGCGGTTTCCGTGGGTATCCGGCGAACGCCATCGCACGCCCTATCCGTTCCTGCACTGGTTCGCGGTCGCCCCAGCGTTCAAGCGGCAGGGATTCGGACACGCGCTGATCGCGCACGTCGAGACGCAGTTCCTGGCGTCGCAGGTGAAGGCGCCGGCGACGTATCTCGCGACCGCGACCAACCATCCATGGCTGCCGTCGTATTACGAGCGCAGCGGCTATCAGCCGTTCGACCGCTCGACGAATGCGCTCGGCACGCCGCTCGTCTGGCTGAGAAAAATCCTGATCCCGGATCTCTACCCGGCCCCGACAGCGGACGATACCGCCCGGGACCACGAGCGCATCCACGCGAACGCATGACGTGACGTGCCGCGCCGGCCCACATAAACGACGCGAACCGCATCCACCGCTATCCACCTCGTAAAAGGCTTTCTCGCATGACATTCGCATTTCCGGATTCCGCGCCGCGCGCGTCGCGCCGCACCGCATCGGCTGCGCTGCTGCTCGCGCTCGCGCTGCCGCATGCGGCGTTCGCCCAGGGCGCGCCCGTCGCGGGCGGCACGCTGACCTGGGGCGTCGAAACCGAGCCCCGCACGCTGAACCCGCAACTGAACGGCCAGGACAAGGTCGAGCTGCTGCTGCGCAACGCGTATGAAAGCCTGCTCGCGCAGAAGCCCGACGGCAGCTACGTCCCGTGGCTCGCGACCGGCTACAAGGTCTCCGCCGACGGCAAGACCTACACGTTCACGCTGCGCGACGGCGTGAAGTTCACCGACGGCGCGCCGTTCGACGCGAAGGCCGTCGCCCGCAATTTCCTGAACGCGCGCGAACTGTCGTATGCGGCCGGCAGCCAGCTTGCGCGGCTGATCTCGCACGTCGCCGACGTCAAGACGCCGGACGAGCACACCGTCGTCATCACGCTCGACGCGCCGTATGCGCCGTTCCTGACGTTCGCGGGCCGGCTGCCGCTGCTGTCGCCGAACGCGTTCGACCGGCCCGGCCTGAAATCCGGCGGCCCCGACATCGCGGGCACCGGCCCGTTCATCCTGCGCCGCTACGTGAAGGGCCAGGAAATCGAGTTCGCGAAGAATCCCGACTATCGCTGGGCGCCGCCGACCGCGGGCCACCAGGGCCCCGCGTATCTCGACCGGGTCGTCTACCGGTTCCTGCCCGAATCGTCGGTCCGCACCGGCGCGCTGCTGTCCGGCCAGGTCGACGTGATCGAGGGCGTGTCCGGCAACGACGCCGCGCTGATCCGCAAGAACGCCGATTTCACCTACCGCCGCGCGCTCAATACCGGCACGCCGTACTCGCTGTTCCTGAACGTCGGCTACGGCGCGACGCAGGACGTGAAGGTGCGCCGCGCGCTGCTCGAAGGGCTCGACACGACCGGCATCGTGCAGTCGATCTACCGCGGCGAGCGCACGCGCGCCTGGGGCATCACGTCGCCGATCGATCCGTTCTACGACGCGTCGATCGAAAAGACCTACGGCAACAACCCGAAGCTCGCGAACCAGTTGCTGGATGAAGCCGGCTGGAGCGCGCGCGACAGCGGCGGCTATCGCACGAAGCACGGCGAACGGCTGACGATCGCGGTCGTCCAGGCGCAGGCGACCGTGCGCGACCAGCGCGACGTGCTGCTGCAGGCGCTGCAGGCACAAGCGCGGCAACGACTGGGCGTGGACCTGAAGATTCAGTACGTCGACGACGGCACGTACGTCGAGGCGCGCAAGAGCGGCAAGTTCGGTTCGATCGCGAACTCGAACACGCCGCCGGACGGCATCGACATCGAAGGCCACTACCTGCCCGTCGATCGCGGCGGCGCGCTGAACTACAGCCGTGCGGCGGCGCCCGAGCTGACGCGCTGGCTGCAGGCGGCTGCGCGCACGCAGAACGTCGCCGAGCGCAAGAGGCTGTACGGCGAGTTGCAGCGCTTCGCGATCAACGAACAGGCGTACGCGCTGCCGCTGTACGAGCCGGAAGACCAGATCGCCGCCGCGAAGGCGGTCCAGGGCTTGCGCTTCCGCTCGTTCGCGCAGATGCCCGAGAACCCGTACGACGTGTGGGTGAAGAAGTAAGCCGACGCGTGCCGGCCTGCTTCGCCTCGCCCATCGCGCCGCCCCGACAGGAGAATCGACCATGAACCGTCCGTCGTCCGCTTTCGTCGCCGTCCCGGACGCGCGGCCTGCCGCTGCGCCGCCGGCTGCGTGGCGCCGCTGGCTGCGTTCGCCGGTCGCGACGCGGCTCGCCACCGGCGCGCTCGTGCTGTGGGCCGCGGTGACGCTGTCGTTCGCCGCCGTGCATCTCGCGCCGGGCGATATCGTCGGCATCCTGATCGGCGAGCAGTTGAGTACGCCGGAGATCGAGGCCGCGATCCGCCAGGAATGGGGGCTCGACGAGCCGCTCGCGCTGCAATACCTGCATTACCTGTGGCGCGTGCTGCACGGCGAGTTCGGCCGCTCGTACATCCTCAACACCGACGTCGCGCCGCTCGTGCTCGGCCAGCTATGGCCGACGCTGAAACTGACGGGCGCGGCGCTGGTGGTGACGATCGTATTCGCGGTCGGCCTCGCGGTACTGACCGCCGGCCGACGCTGGGCCGGCCGCGCCGCATCGGGTGTCGAACTGCTGCTCGCGTCGACGCCGTCGTTCTGGCTCGGCATCATGCTGCTGTTCGTGTTCAGCTTCACGCTGAAGTTGTTCCCGGTGGCCGGCGATCGCGGCTTCGCGTCGCTCGTGCTGCCCGCGCTGTCGCTCGGGCTCGCGCAGGGCGCGGTGATCGGCCGCGTGCTGCGGCAAGGCATCGAGCGCGCGCTCGACGAGCCGTACGCGCTGACGGTGCGTTCGTGGGGCATCGGCGGGCTCGCGCTGCGGGTGCGCCATGCGCTGCGCCATGCGGCGCTGCCGGCCGTCACGCTCGCCGGCTGGCTCGTCGGCGGCTTGCTGAGCGGCGCGGTGATCACCGAACAGGTGTTCGGCCGGCCGGGCCTCGGCAAGGTGACGGTCGACGCGGTGCTGTCGAAGGACATGCCGGTGATCCTCGCGATCGCGATCCTGTCGGCGGCCATCTACGTCACGCTCAGCACGGCCGTCGACCTGCTGTACCTGCTGATCGATCCCCGCCTGCGCGACCGCCGCGCAGCGCGCTGAACCGGAGACTTCATGTCCACGCCCATCGACTTCACGTTGCGCACGCCCGCCACATTCGCCGCCGCCGGCTGGCTGCGCCGCCATCCGGGCCTCGCGCTCGCCGCCGTGTATCTGCTGCTGAACGCGATCGCCGTGGTCGCACCGGGCTGGCTCGCGCACTACGACCCGCTGGCGGCCGATCCGCTGTCCGCGCAGCTCGGCAGCAGCGCCGAGCACTGGCTCGGCACCGACCAGCTCGGCCGCGACATCTTCTCGCGGGTCGTGCATGGCGCCCGCTACTCGCTGTCGATCAGCGCGGCCGCGATCGGCGTCGCGACACTGTTCGGCACCGCGCTCGGGCTGTGCGCCGGCCTCGCGCGCGGCTGGCTCGATGAGCTGATCACGCGCGTGCTCGACGTCGTGTCCGCCTTCCCCGACCTGCTGCTCGCGCTGATGCTGATCTCGTTCACCGGCCCCGGCGCGGTCAACCTCGTGTTCGCGCTCGGCATCGCGTCGGTGCCGCGCTTCGCACGCGTGGTGCGGGCGCAGACCTTCGTCGTCGCGGCGTCCGGCTATGTCGAGCACGCGCGCACCCTCGGCCTCGCGCCGGCGGTACTGGTGTGGCGACACGTGTTGCCGCATGCGATCGCGCAGGTGCCGGTCCTCGCGACGATCGGGCTGGGCACCGCGATCATCGGCACGTCGGGGTTGAGCTTTCTCGGAATGGGGCCGCAGCCGCCCGCGGCGGAATGGGGATTGATGCTCGCCGAGGGCCGCAACTATCTGTACAACGCGTGGTGGATCGCGGTGTGGCCCGGCCTCGCGATCACCGCGGCCGTGATCGCCGTGAATGCGCTCGGCGGCTACTGGCAGGCGCGCTTCGAGCACCGGGAGACAGCATGAGCACGCGCGATACCGTTGCGAGCGCAACGACCGACGCCGCCGTGCCGCTGGTCCGCATCGAGCGTCTGACGATCGGGTTTCGCGGCCCGCGAGGCACCCAGCCCGTCGTCGGCCCGCTCGACCTGGCCGTGCATGCCGGCGAATGCGTCGCGCTCGTCGGCGAGTCGGGCTCCGGCAAGTCGGTCACCGCGCGCAGTCTGGTCGGGCTGAACGGCCCGCGCGCCGTGATCGACGCGGCCCGATTCGAGATCGCCGGCACCGACGCGCGCGGCCATCGCGAGCGCGACTGGCGCACGATACGCGGCCGCCGGATCGGCTACGTGCTGCAGGACGCGCTGGTGTCGCTCGACCCGCTGTGGCGCGTACGCGACCTCGTCGCGGAGGCGTTGCACGATACGCGCCGGCACGATGTCGCCGCGCGTAGCGCCGACCTGCTGCGCGCGGTCGGCATCGATGATCCCGAGCGGCGGCTGCCGCAGTATCCGCATCAGTTGTCGGGCGGCTTGCGGCAGCGCGTGCTGATCGGCACCGCGATCGCGGGCGGTGCGTCGCTGCTGATTGCCGACGAGCCGACCACGGCGCTGGACATGACCGTGCAACGCCAGATCCTGTCGCTGCTGCGTGCGCGCCGGGACGCCGGCGACGCGATCCTGCTGATCAGCCACGACCTCGCGGTCGTGGCCGATCTGGCCGACCGCGTGCTCGTGATGCGCGCGGGCCAGGTCGTCGAACAGGGGCCGGCACGCGACGTGCTGAGCGCACCGGCGCATCCGTACACGCGTGCGTTGCTCGCGGCAATTCCCACCGCCGCGTCGCGCGGGTTCCGGCTGGCGAGCGCCGAGCGCGTGCCCCTGCCGCCGAAGCGCATCGACACGCAGGCGCCGGTGCTGGCCGTCGACGCGCTGACGAAACGCTACGGCGGGCGCGATGCGCCTGCCGCCGTCGACGGCGTGTCGTTCTCCCTCGCGCGCGGCGAGACGCTCGGCATCGTCGGTGAATCCGGTTCCGGCAAATCGACGGTCGCGCGCATCGTGCTCGGGCTCGTCGAACCCGACGCCGGCACCGTCACGCTCGACGGCCGGCCATGGAACGGCATCCCCGAAGCCGCGCGGCGCACCCGCCGGGCGCGGCTGCAACTGATCGCCCAGGACCCGTACAGTTCGTTCGATCCGCGCTATTCGGTCGGCCGGATCATCGGCGAAGGGCTCGAGGTGGCCAGACTCCACGGCGACGCACGCCGCCGCCGCGTACTGCAACTGCTCGACGAAGTGCAGCTCGGCGCGGCGTGCTTCGACCGTTACCCGCGCGAATTGTCCGGCGGCCAGCGCCAGCGCGTCGCGATCGCGCGCGCGTTCGCGTCCAACCCGGCGCTGCTCGTCGCGGACGAACCGGTCAGCGCGCTCGACGTGTCGATCCAGGCGCAGGTGCTCGACCTGCTCGCCGATCTGCAGGCCGAACACGGCACCGCGATGCTGTTCATCTCGCACGACCTGGGCGTCGTGCATCACGTGGCCGACCGGATTCTCGTGATGCGGCGGGGCCGCGTGGTCGAAAGCGGGCCCGTTACGCAGGTATTCGACGCGCCGTCGCACCCGTATACCGCGTCGCTCCTCGACGCACTGCCCACGCTGCCCGGCAGCGCGGTCACCGCCCCAACGCTCTCCGCGCTCGCATGACGGCTGCCTGCCCCGGTCGAACCGCCGTCACGGGTTGATCGACCACCGGTTCTCGCCGTCAAGTCCACTTCGGCGCGATCACGCGGGATCGAACCGCGCGGCAATCGCGCGTCAGCGCCCGATCGGCAACCCGGTCGGTTCGATCCAGCCGAGCTTGTACGCGATCAGCAGCGACAGGAACAGCGTGACCGACAACCCGACGCGCGCGGCGAGCGACCACGCCATCCGCTTGGACTTGCCGCGATCGTGATTCATGAAGTACAGCGCGAAGATCAAACTCGCGATGATCATCGCGAATGCCACAGAAACCAGCAGGGTTTTCATTGCCGTTGCCTTTGAAGATCCGAATCGGCCTGAATCAGTTCGGCCAGTTTTTGCCGCTCGTCGGCGACGCCGCCGACGCCCGACGCCGGCCAGTCCAGCGCGACGCCGTTGCCCAGCGAATCGCGCACGAGCGCCTGATAGCGCCGGTCGTTGATCGTGCCGTGCTCCATCGTGTCCGAGATCTCGCGCCGGAACGGCAGCGGGAAACTCGCGTACGCGCGCGACAGCGCCGCATATTGTCTCGCATCGATCTCTTTCGACGATGGTATGACAGTCCAGATCACCACGGCGACGATGGCCGTGAACGGGATCGCCGTGTAGCGCAGGATGAACTTGATCGGGGTCATGAAGCGGTGGGCAGAAGGGAATCGCAAGCGCGCGCCGCGCAGCGGCGAAACAGCCAGCCGGCGGCGCCTTCCATCATTGTACTGAAAGCACCATCCGGCCAACAGAGTATGATAATGACATTATCATGTTCATCACATGATTCGACAGCCCCGGTATCCGGTGCAAGCGGCGTGCCCGTCACGACGTCCGGCACCGGTTTCGGCCTGTGACCGCGAATCCGCGACGATCGAGCGACACCCTTATGCCAGCGCAGTACTTTCGAAACCTGACGGGAAAACACCGCAGCGCGACCGCGAACCGCCAGCTCGGGTTTTCGCTCGCGTTCGTCGCCGGCGCGGCCAATGCCGGCGGCTTTCTCGCGGTCAAGCAGTACACGTCGCACATGAGCGGCATCGTGTCGGCGATCGCCGACCAGACGGCGCTCGGCGACGTGCGGCTCGCGCTCGCCGGCATCAGCTCGCTGGGGTCGTTCCTGATCGGCGCCGCGTGCTCGGCGGTCCTCGTCAACTGGGGGCGCCGCCGCGGGCTGCACAGCCAGTTCATGCTGCCGCTGCTGGTCGAAGCCGCGCTGCTGTTGCTGTTCGGGCTGCTCGGCAGCCATCTGGCCCTGTGGGAAACCTTCTTCGTGCCGGTGACCGTGACGCTGCTGTGCTTCATCATGGGGCTGCAGAACGCGACGATCACGAAACTGTCGGGCGCGGAGATCCGCACGACGCACATGACGGGCATCGTGACCGACCTCGGCATCGAGCTCGGCAAGCTGTTCTACTGGAACCGGTCGGCCATCGACGTCGACGCGCACGCGGTGATCGCCAACCGTTCGAAACTGCGGATTCACGCGACGATGCTCTCGTCGTTCTTCGTCGGCGGCCTGGCCGGCGCGATCGGCTTCAAGCGCGTGGGCTACGTGTCGACCGTGCCGCTCGCCGCGGTGCTCGTCACGCTCGCCATCGTGCCGGTGATCGACGACCTGCTCGCGCTGCTGCGCAGCAAACGCTGATCGTGCGCGACAGGCGGCGCTCGCGCGCGGTAACGCCGAAAGCGGATCGATTATAATTTGATTAACATATCGACCACCCTCGCCCCGTCATGGAAACGAAAACCGCCCGCCTGACCGTCCTGATCGATCCCGCGAAGAAGGAAGCCTTCGAGATGCTCTGCGCGGAGCAGGATCTTACGCCGTCGCAAGTCGTACGGCAGTTGATCCGCGAATATCTGGACCGGCACGGCGTCACGTACAAGACCCGGAGCGCGATCGGCAAGCGCGTGAAGTAAGCGCGGCCGCACCGGCCGCGCGCGGCGCCGGCCTCGCCGGCCCGGTACCGCCCGGTACCGTTACGCGCCGATCTCCCAACGTTCGTGCGACTGCGCGCGCCAGACCAGCCGCCGCGGATCGATGCCCTCGCCGTGCTTCATGCGCCTCGCGGTGGCAGCCAGCTTCAGTTCGCCGGCCTGCGGGCACGCGAGCGCCCGCTCCAGCAGGATACGCAACGACGGCAGCCGGCTGCCGTCCTTCCATGCGAATGCGACGAAGTTGTTGTCGTCGCCGCACGGCAGCAGCGCATACGACGAACCGAATACCGACCGCAGTTGCTCGAGGTGCTGCGGCAACGCCGGATCGTCGTCCATGAAGTTGATCGCGAGCACGCCGGATGCGCTCAGGCGCGCGCGGCACGCGTCGAGGAACGTGCGGCCGGCACAGCGGCCGCGCATACCGTCGGCGACGAACGCATCGTGCAGGATCACGTCGGTCCGGACGTCCGCCCGCTCCAGATGATCCGCGCCGTCCGCGCATACCACGCTGAACCGCGCATCATCGGCAGGAATCCTGAACACGTCGCGCAGCGCGATCACGTCCGGATTGATCTCGACCGCATCGATCGTCGTGCCGGGCAGGTGACGGTAGCAGTACTTCGCGAGCGAACCGCCGCCGAGCCCGAGCATGCAGATGTGTGCAGGCTCGGGCTGCAGCAGCAGGAAACCCATCATCACGCGCGTATAACCCAGCTCCAGCCGCATCGGATCGCGCAGCGACATGAAGCTCTGCGTGCCGAAATGATCGAAGTGCAGCGACACCGCATGCTGCGTCCGCAGCACGAAAGGCCGGCCGTCGTTCAGCGGCGTCGCCAGGAACCTGACGAACGCGTCATAGGAAGTTCGATCCTCGGCCATGTGCGGGTAGTCGGATGAAAACGCGGCGGATGAAAACGCGAAGGCAACGGTCGCCTGAACCGCGTGCTCAGACCTTCTTCAGGTAGCACGCCTTCAGCATGAAGCCGCCCATGTCGGTCTTGCAGTCGACTTCGTGATCGCCGCCGACGAGCCGGATGCTCTTGACCTTGGTGCCCATCTTCAGCGTGATCGACGAGCCCTTCACACGCAGATCCTTGATCAGCACGACCGAATCGCCGTCCGACAGCACGTTGCCGTTCGCGTCCTTGACGACGTCGCCCGCCGGTTCGTCACCGGCCTCGGCGCCGGCGTCGGCCGACCATTCGTGGCCGCAGTCCGCGCAGACGGTCAGCGCACCATCCGGGTAAGTGTTTTCCATTGCACATTGCGGGCAGGCGGGGGCATTCATTGCGGCTTCCATTCGGGGAGGAGTTCGATGATGCCGGGCGAGCAGGTTGCGCGCCCGGATGCGGGCGACACGCCCGCCGGCAACGCCGCGGGCCGGCATCGGCGCACACCGCATTATAATGCAATTCACATGATCTGGCCGATGCATTATAATCACGCACTTCCCGACAATCCGCGCACTTGAATGCGCCTTCGCAGCGGATGTCGGCATGTTCGCGCCGGATGGCGCGCGCACTCCGCCCGGCCGGCACCCGCGACCCTGCGGGAGAAATCGTGAATACCGGCCGCCCGATGTCCGCAACACGTGCGCAACCGTGCATGTCGCGCACCGCCCCGCCCACCTGTCCGGAGGCTTTCCAGCATCGTGGCAATCGTTGTGTACGTTCAAATCGGCCCCGCATGGAACCGCAATCGCGGCCGCGCCGCGCGCGACGCGACCGTCGCCGCGGCACGCCGTTTCGACAGCGACATCCAGCTGATCGCGAACGGGCACAGCAGCAACGCAAAAGACGGCGGCGCAATCGCGTCGCTGCAGGTTCACGGCGGCACGTCGGCCCAGGTGCTCGCCACCGGCCCCGACGAGGAGGCCGCGCTGCAGGCGCTGCTGCCGTTGCTGCAGGCAAGCTGACGCTTGCGCCGCCGATCCCGCGGCCATGCGCCGTCCACCCCGACACCCCATTTCCCGAGGAAGCGATGAACGACAATCTCACGTCCAACACCCCCAACCTGTCGGCCTCCGCGATCTGGGCGCTCGAACGGCTCGCCGATGTTCGCTACGGCCGCGACGCGCCGGCGCTCGGCTGGTCGATCGCGCGGGAACTCGTCAGCGCCGGGTTCGTCAGCCATCCCGCGCACGGCCGCTCCGGCGCATCGATCACGGCCGAAGGACGCTCCTTCCTGAAAAGCCGCAAATAACGCGCGCCGGCAACCGGGCTCAGAACCGGTGCCGGATGCCGACGATCGCGAGCAACTGCGAATTCGTGCCGGCATCGACGTTGTACGACCCGATCACGGCCTGGGCCGGCCCGGTTCCGTTGAAGCCGTTCGCGTGCTGGTAGCCGACCGTCGTATAGAGATCGGTGCGCTTGCTCAGCAGATAGTCGACGCCGGCATTGACCTGGTGATAGCGCGCGGACGAATCGCCGCCCGACCACGTGAAGTTGTAGCCGACGATCGTCAGCAGCGACGGCAGCGCCTGCCATTGCGCGAATGCCGAACCGTTCCGGTAGCGCTGCGCGTGCACGAACGTCGACGACGCGTCGGGCCGGTATTCGCTGAAGCTGAACGCCGCGCCGACGGTCACGTTGCCGATCGCATACTGCACCCCGGCGCGCGCGACTTCGATCGACCGCGCCGACGCATACGCGCGGTTCACCGCGCTGTTGAAGAACGAATCGGCCGACGATGCGCCGCGCGTCGAACGGAGCGCGTTGCCGTTGTCGACGTGCAGGTAGCCGGCCGCCGCGCTCAGCGGACCGTCCGCATAGCCGAATGCGCCGGCATACGCGAGCCCCGACCCCGATGCGCCGGCCACGCCGCCGGGCGACACCATCGCCGCAACCGTCACGCCGTGCCACGCCGCGCTCGTCCATTTGACCGCGTTGCTGAACGTCACGCTGCTGTCGTAGTTGTCGACGTCGCCGGGCGGCGCGAAGAGCCCGCTGAACGCGTCGGCCGTGATCGGCTGCACGAGATCCGTCACCGGATCGTTCTGCCGGCCGAGCGTCAGCGTGCCCCACGTCGCGGACGCGACGCCGACGAACGCTTTCGAGCCGAACAGCCGGCCGCCGTCGAGCTGGCCGGTCCCGACGTCGAAATTGTTCTCGAGCGTGAAGATCGCGTTCATGTCGCCGCCGAGCGCCTCGCTGCCGGTCAATCCCCATTCGTTCGCCGACAACGCGCCCGACGACATCGATACGCGCGACTTCCCGGCTTCCGCGTGGTTCAGATACGCGACACCCGTATCGATCGTGCCGTACAGCGTGACCGAACCCTCCGCGCGCGCGGCGACGGAAAGCGCGGCCGCCACGGCAGCGCCTGCAATCAGCATGCAATTTTTCATCGTATTGTTGGATAAGTAGTGCGAATCGATTTGAACGGACGTCGATGCGGCATCGGCCATGCATCGCGCGCCGGATCGCGGCATCCGATGCGCGCGACGCGCACGCCCGGGCACGGAGCGTGCGCGCGCGGACACCGGTCACACAGGTTCGCCCGTCACGACGGGCGCGGTTCGATCAGGCGCCGTCGCAGCTGAACCGGTAGCTGTCGTCGAGCTTTTTCGCCAGCACGAGCGTGCGCATGTTGAGCGCGCGCGCCGCATTGCACAGCGTGCGTTGCCCGCTCGGCGTCCGGTATTTGCCCGCATACTCGGCGTTCAGCACCGGCTTGTTCTTCGACGTGAACACCGTGTAGCCGTCGCACTCCTTCTGCTCGTTGCACTCCTCGTTCACCGCGAAGTCGAACGACGGTTCGAGCGCCACGAGCTGATCGACGTCGTTCTTCAGCCCGACCGCCAGATTGCGCTTGTGCGCCTCGTTCGCGATGAACACGTTGAACGCGTACTGATCGGTGTCCTGCAACGGGAAACCGGTGTCGTTCGCATAGCCGTCGACGTTGTCCGGCTCGACGCCGTCGCATCCCTTCGCCACCGCGCGGTCGAGGCGGGCCGTCATGATGTCGCGCACGTTGCCCGAACGGATGTCGAGCCAGCGCTCGCCCTCCCAGTCGTCGAGCTTGTTGCCCTGGTCGGATGCCTTGAACTTCGAGAAATCGGGCCGCCAGTTCTCCGAACTGCCCGCGGAGAAATAACAGACGACCTTGCGCCCCGCCTGCTTGAGCGCCGCGATCGTCGCCGCGTCGGTATCGAACAGGTCGATGTCGTAGATGGCCACGTTGTACGACGTATTGAGCTTGCCCTTGAGCTGCCATTGCCACGTATCGCCCACCGCCGGCGTCCAGTGCGACGCGGCGCGCGCGGGCGCCGCCACGGCCGGCGGCGACGCGGCAAAGGCCTTGGCCGACAACGGATCGGACGACCCGTCGCCGCAGGCCTGCAGGATCGAGGCGCACAGCGCGAGCGCCGCGACACCGGAAAGGTTGCGTGCAATTTTTTTCATCGAAGCATCTCCAGTGGAGGGATCGGAATGACGAATGGAACTGCGCGGTGCGGAACTGCCGGTTGCCCGGTGATGCGCGACGTCACGTGGCCCGGGCGGTGGTACGCGGTGTTGCGGGGTGACGCTCACGCGTCGAGCGGCTCGGCGCGCAGCAGCGCCGCATGCTCGAAGCGCAATGCGATCGCGTCGTGCCCCGGCGCGATGCGGCCGACCTCGCGATTGCCGTTCGCGTAATCGACGATCCGGTATGACCGGCCGGGCTGCAGGCCGCGCAGCGCGACCGGGCCGCTCCAGCGCTCGGCGTAGAACGCGCAATGCAGCACGCCGTCCTTTTCCACGACGTGAGCCTCGGGCTTGTCGAACGCGATGTCGTACAGCTCGCCGCGATAGCGGCCCTCGGCGAGCCGGTGCGCGTTGTAGACCTCGACCCAGTGCCGCCATGCCTGCTCGTGCTCGGGCGTCAGCAGGAACGAGTCCTTCGGTTTCGGATCGACGGGCCACGTGAACTTCGTCGAGATCACCGCGCCGACGCCCACCGCCGACGCGAAATCGCGGCCGCCGTCGCTCAGTTCGACGTGATCGCCCGCGTACGCGGACGATGCGCCCATCAGCGCCTTCAGCGTCTTGCCCTTGTGGCGCACCTGCCAGCTCGACAGCGGATCGGACGCCGGCGCCTGGTCGATGTAGCGCATGTTGTGGAACGCGTACGCGGTGCCGCACGGGCACACTTCGACGACCGCATCCGGCTTGATCGCATGCGCGGCGTCATGGAACACGCGGTAGAAATCGGCGAGGTGCTCGACCGAATCCTCCGGCCGCGCATGCCGGTGCGCGGGGTTGTAGCACGGCGCGACGCCGTTCAGGTGCTGGCCGTCGATCTTCACGCCGTCGAAGCCCCACTCGCCGATCACCTTCTTCATCAGTGCGGCGATGTGCGCCTGCGTCTTCTCGTAGGCCGGGCACAGATAGAAGCTGTTCCACCAGGTGATCGCCTGCGGTGCGCCGTCCGCGTCGAGCAGCAGCATGTCGGTGTGGTCGTGCAGTTCGTCGCTGCCCGGCGCGACCGCGAGCGGCGCGATCCACAGCCGCGCCTTCTGGCCGCGCGCATGGATGTCGTCGACGAGCGCCTTCATGTCCGCGTCGCCGGCCGGGAATTTCGCGCGGTCGGGCACCCAGTCGCCGGTGCGCCGCTGCCAGCCGTCGTCGAGCACCGCCCACTTGAAGCCGAGTTCCTGCACCTTCGGCAGCGTCGCGCGCACGTAGTCGAGGCTGAACTGACGCTCGTAGCCCCACGCGCACCAGATCGGCTCGTACGCGCTCGCCGGCGGCCGCGGCGCATGGAAACCCTGCGCGCCCATCATCTGCCGGTACGTATCGAGCGCGACGAAATAGTCGCCGTCGTGCAGCATCACGAAGGCGGTCGGCGTATCGAGCGTCGCGCCCGGCGCGAGCGTGACCGTCTGCTCGCCGCGCAGGCCGAGCGAGACTTCGTCGCGCACCGCCTTCACCGGCAGCGATACGAGGCGCGGCACGATGTCGAGGTGACCGAGCGCGATGCCCTGGCCGCGCCGCCACACGTCGACGACCGGCGTGCCGCCGCCATAGTCCGACGCGTTCATGCCCATGAAATTGCGCTGATCGAAGCCGGCCTTGACCGGCTGCACCCAGTCGCGCCGGTCCGCGTGGCTCGCGCCCGAATAGGTCCAGTAGCCGCCCGCGCCGGCCGCGGCCGGCAGCAGCCGGTGCGCGGCGACGTTCCATGCGCGGACGTCGGTCGGCTGCGTGCCGACGTTGCGGAACTGCGTGTCGAGCAGCGCGACGCCCGGCCGCGCGTCGAGCAACGTGATGCGCACCGTCTTCTCGAAGCCGTGCGCCGACCGGCCCACCAGCCGCAGTTGCCGCCCCGCGCCGAAGGCGGTGGAGACGTCCGCATGCGCGGCGTCGACGAGCGCGAAGCGATCGATCGTGCGCACCGGCCGCGTGTCGGGCGCGGGGCCGTCCGAGGTCGGCGCCGGCGCCGGGCCGATCAGTTGCTCGAGCGTCTCGCTCGCATCGAAGCGGGTCAGCGCACGCGTGCCGCCGCCGCGACGCACGGCCAGCCGGCTGCGCATCGCCGGATCGAACTCGATCACGAGCCGGTCGTCACGCAGCGCGACGCGCGACGGCTCGCCGCCGCGGGCATCGCGCACGCCGACGCCGACCAGAATCGGGCTCGCCGCGCCGGCGGCCAGCCACTGCACGAACGCGCGCCGGGTGGTCATGGACGCACCTCGCGACGCAACGGCACGCAGCGCGCCGCCCTGCTGGCACGCCGGGCAGGCAGTGGAAATCGAAAGGAAAAGCAAGCGTTCATACGGAATTCCTCGTGAAGAAGGGCCGTGCGCCGACGCATCCGTCTCGCGCAGATCGGCAATCTAGTCGATCTTTCGATTTCTTTCGTTTGTGGTTTACACTAATAACGAAAGGAAACGAAAGATCATAGATTGGCCGCTCCCGACGGACGTTTCTGCCGATCCCTGCTGGAACGTCGTCGGGCTCGCCCGCCGAACGCCTCCGATTTGGCCTTGCACGGCATCAAACGAAAGCATTCGACGGATCAGAACCCACTTCGAAAGACGCGACCGATGCAAAACAACTGGCTCGTTCACGCGCTCGTCACGACCCTGCTCTGGGGCGTGTGGGGCGCATTCACCGGCTTGCCCGCCGAACACGGCTTCCCCGACACGCTGATCTACGTGGTCTGGGCGTTCACGATGATTCCGCCAGCGCTGGTCGCGCTCGGCCGCGCCGGCTGGCGTGTGCGGCGCGATGGCCGTTCGCTGGCGCTCGGGCTCGCGATCGGGCTGCTCGGCGCGGGCGGGCAAATGCTGCTGTTCCGCGCGGTCGAATCGGGGCCGCCGTATCTCGTGTTCCCGATCGTGTCGCTGTCGCCGGCGCTGACGATCGCGCTGTCGTTCCTGCTGCTGCGCGAACGCACCGGCAAGCTCGGCGTGGCCGGCATCGTGCTCGCGCTGTGCTCGCTGCCGCTGTTCGACTTCCAGTCGGGCCAGGGCCCCGCGCGGTTCGGGCTGTGGTTCGCGCTCGCGCTGCTGGTGCTCGTCGCATGGGGGCTGCAGGCGTATTTCATCAAGATCGCGAACGCGACGATGGACGCGGAATCGATCTTCTTCTACATGGCGCTGACGGGCCTGCTGTGCGTGCCGTTCGCGCTGTGGATGACCGACTTCGGCCGCACGATCAACTACGGGATCGGCGGCCCGGGCCTCGCTGCCGTGATCCAGGTGCTGAATGCGATCGGCGCGCTGACGCTCGTCTATGCGTTCCGCTTCGGCAAGGCGATCGTCGTGTCGCCGCTCGTCAACGCGGGCGCGCCGCTGCTGACGTCGGTGATCTCGATGATCGTCACCGGTGCGACGCCGACCGGCAGCAAGCTCACGGGCATCGCGCTGGCGCTGCTGGCCGCGCTGCTGCTCGCGCTGCAGCCGGAAGGCGCCGCGGCAACCCACACGGCGGGGGAATCGGCATGAACCCGCTGCTCGATCTCGTCCGCCGTCACAAGCAGTCGTCGCGTCACGCGCCGGCCGGCACACCCGCGATCGGCATCCCGTCCGTGTGCTCCGCGCATCCGGTCGCGATCGCCGCCGCGCTGCGCGAATGCGCGGCGCGCGAACGCCCCGCGCTGATCGAGGCGACCTGCAACCAGGTCAACCAGGACGGCGGCTATACGGGCATGACGCCGCACGACTTCCGTCGCCACGTATTCGACATCGCCGCGCGCGAACGCGTGAGCCCCGATGCGATCCTGCTCGGCGGCGACCATCTCGGCCCGAACGCATGGCGCCGGCTGCCGGCCGCGCACGCGATGGACAAGGCCGAGACGATGGTCGCGCAGTACGTGGCGGCCGGCTTCCGCAAGCTGCATCTCGACTGCTCGATGTCGTGCGCGGACGATCCGCAGCCGTTGCCCGAAGCCGAGATCGCCGCGCGGGCGGTGCGCCTGTGCCGCGCCGCCGAGGCCGCGTGGGCGGCCGGTGCGCCGCGCGGCGACGCGCCCGTCTATGTGATCGGCACCGAGGTGCCG
>FTHQ01000313.1_pt1 | contig 45090 bp, 34 predicted proteins | sample 1641001 | NCBI WGS metagenome assembly FTHQ01 (sample SAMEA3914872, study PRJEB12502) | metagenome | biome: forest; material: soil | place: Canada | collected 2011-07-03 | depth 0.3 m | reverse complement strand
GTCACCGGCCGACCCGCTGGCCCGCGACATGGCCGCCGCGCGCGGGCTGAACCTCGACGCGCATGCGGCCCGGCCGGTGACGGCCGCGCTATGCGCGCAGGCCGACCTGATCTTCGTGATGGACGGCGGGCAGCGCCGCGCGCTCGAAGCGCGCCACCCGTTCCTGCGCGGCCGTGTGTTCCGTCTCGGCGAATACGCGCGCATCGCCGACGGCGCGCCGCTCGGCCTCGACATCCCCGACCCCTACCGCGGCACGCGCGACGACTTCGTGCGCTGCGCGGCGCTGATCGATCTCGCGGTCGGCAGCTGGCTGCCGCGGCTCGCCGCGCGCTGGCCGCACATCACCGCCTCTTTCTCAGGATTCCAGTCATGACGAGTTCCGCTTCCCCCGAACACGAGATCGACCTGATCCGCGTGCTCGATGTCCTGCGCCAGGCACGCTGGACCATCGCGTCGATCACGGCGGCCTGCGTCGCCGCCGGCGCGCTGTATGCGTTCGTCGCGCCGCCGACCTACCAGGCCGACCTGATGATCCAGACCGACGATGCGACCGACGCCGCGTCGAAGAACCTGCTCGGCGACGCCGCATCGTTCTTCAACGTCGCCTCGCCCGCGTCGGCCGAGGCGCAGATCCTGTCGTCGCGGCTCGTCGTCACGCGCGCAGTGGAAGACCTGCGCGCCTATATCGTCGCGACACCCGCCCGCGTGCCGGTGATCGGCGCGTTCGTCGCGCGCTTCAACGACGGCGCGGTGAAGCCCGGCCTGTTCGGTTTCGGCGGCTATGCGTGGGGACAGGAGCGGATCGACGTCGTGCGCTTCGACGTACCGACGCGCGCGGAAGGCGACACCTTCCAGGTCGTGCGGCTCGACAATACGCGTTACCGGCTCACCGGCGCGGACATGAAGGCCGATGCGATCGGCACGATCGGCCGCACGGAAACCTTCGACACGCGCTACGGCCCGCTGCACATCGACATCATCGGCTTCGATGCGCTGCCCGGCACGCGCTTCCAGCTGGTGCGTCAATCGCGCGCGGAAACGATCGACACGCTGCGCACCGCGCTCGACGTCCAGGAGAAGGTGAAGCAATCGGGCGTGCTCGTCGCGTCGCTGCGCGGCGACGATCCCGTCGACATCAGCGCGACGCTCAACGCGATCGCCAACCGTTACATCGAACAGAATATCGCGCGCCGCACGGCCGAGGCCGCGCAATCGCTCGCGTTCCTGAACGCGCAGCTGCCGATCGTGAAAGGCCAGCTCGAGCGCGCGGAAACGCGTTACGCGCGCCTGCGCAGCCGCACCGGCTCGGTCGATCTCGAGGAAGAAGGCAAGGTCGTCCTGCAACAAGGCGCCGACCTGCAGACGCGCCTGCTCGAATTGCAGCAAAAGCACGACGAACTGTCGCGCCGCTTCCTGCCGACACACCCCGACATGGCCGCACTCGACGCGCAACTCGCGACGTTGAAGCGCCAGCAGGGCGCGCTCGACGCGCGCATCGCTCGGCTGCCGGCGCAACAAAGCGAGGAAGTGCGTGCCCGCCTCGACGTGAAGGTGAACGCGGACCTGTACACCGCGCTGCTGAACAACACCCAGCAACTAGAACTCGTGCAAGCCGGCAGGACGGCGAGCGTGCGCGTGGTCGATGCGGCCGTCGCGCCGGCCGACCCGGTGCGCCCGAACCGGCCGGTCGTGATCGCCGCCGCCGCGCTGGCCGGCCTCGCGCTCGGGCTAATCGCCGCGTTCGCACGCGAATTCCTGTACGGCGGCCTGACCGCCGTCGACGAGATCGAGCGCCACACGTCGCTGCCGGTGCGCGCGGTGCTGCCTGCCGCCGCCCGCCAGCGCAAGCTGATGCGCGCGGTCGAACGACACGACGCGGGCCTGCATGTGCTCGCCTACGACGATCCGTATGAACCGGCAATCGAAGGGCTGCGCAGCCTGCAGACCGCGCTGCACTTCGCGCTCGCCGATCGTGCGCATCCGCTGGTGCTGGTCACGGGCCCCGCGCCCGGCACCGGCAAGTCGTTCGTGTCGGTCAACCTCGCGGCGGTGCATGCGGCGAGCGGCCGGCGCGTGCTGCTGATCGACGGCGATCTGCGCAAGGGCTATCTGCATCAGTACTTCGGACTCGAACGCGGCGCAGGCTTCGCGGCGCTGCTCGCCGGCCATGCGCATGCCGACAATGCGATCCGCCGCAACGTCGCGCCGAATCTCGACTTCCTGCCGACCGGCGAACTGCCGAGCGCGCCGACCGCGCTGCTGCAGCAGGCCGGTCTCGGCGCGCTGCTCGCGTCGCTGCGCGCGCGCTACGACCTCGTCATCGTCGATTCCGCCCCGCTGCTCGCCGCCACCGACTCGACCTGGCTCGGCGCCCATGCCGACGCGACGCTGCTCGTCGCACGCGCGGGCTCGACGCGGGCCGGCGAACTCGTCGAAGCCGCGAAACGCCTGCCGCAGCGGCCCGACGCACAGCCCGGCGTCGTGCTGAACGGCCTCGATCCGCGCACGGGCGCATCGGCCTTCGGCTCGAAATACGGCGGCTATCGCTACGAAGCCTACCGCTACACGTGCAACACGCGGCGCTGTACGCATCTCGCCCGCCTGCGCGCGGCACTTCAACGTCTGCTGCGGAGGTCCGCATGAGCGACATCGCATTCGCGCCTTCACTCGACGAGCGCGCGTCCCTTCAACCCGACACGAACCCACCGGCGCCCTCGGCGACCGCTGCGCCGCCGCTGCGCATCGCGCTCGTCGTCGAAGCCGCTGGCGGCGGCGTCGCCGTCCACCTGACCGACCTGATCGCCGGCCTGCACGCACGCGGGCACGCGGAAATCCACCTGATCGCACCGCTCGGCGAGCGCTTCGACGACGCGATGCTGGCCGGCGCGGCTGCACAGTGCACGACCTTTCACCGGCTGCCGCTGCGGCGCTCGGTCGGCGCACACGACCTGCGCGGCGCAATCGCGCTGCGCCGGCTGTTGCGCCGGATCCGGCCCGACATCGTGCACAGCCACAGCTCGAAGGCCGGCGCGCTCGCGCGCCTGTGCCGTGGGCCATGGAAGCAGGTCTACACCCCGCATGCGGTCTATACGCTGAACCCAACGCTGTCGCCCGCGAAACGCGCGTTCTACGGCGGCGTCGAGCGCGTGCTCGGCAATGCGTGCTCGGACGCGGTGATCGCCGTGTCACAGGACGAAGCCGATCACCTGCATACGCTCGGCATCGCGCGCGACCGCATCCGGCTCGTCGAGAACGGCGTCACGCCGCCGATGCTGCTCGCGCGCCAGGCGGCACGCATCGCGCTCGGGCTGGCCGATCACCCGTTCGTCGTCGGGTTCGTCGGGCGGTTCGATCACCAGAAGGGTGTCGACCGCCTCGTGCGGATCGCGCGCGTACTGGACGAATGCTTCGGCAACCGCGTGCAGGTCGTCGCGATCGGCTCCGGCGATTTCGATCAGGCCGCGGGCGACGAAGCGCACGACCTGCCGGCAAACCTGCGCATCGCGGGCCGCGTCGACTCGGCGCGCCGCTACTTCTCCGCGTTCGACCTGCTCGCGCTGCCGAGCCGCTACGAAGGGTTTCCGTACGTGTGCCTCGAAGCCGTCGCCGCACAGGTGCCCATCGTGGCCACACAGGTGTCGGGCGCGACCGAACTGATTGCCGGACATCGCGTCGGGCTGACGGTATCGAACAGCGACGATCCGGCCGCGTTCGCGTCGATGGTCGGCCGGCTCGTCGAGCATCCGGCCTCGCACCGGCTGATGCGCGAACAGTGCGCACGCGCCTACCCCCATTTCTCGGCGGACGCGATGGTCGATCGCACGCTCGCCGTCTATCGCGACCTGCTCCGGGAGAACGCATGATGAGCCGCCCCGTTCACGTCGCGCTGCTGCACGCGTACAGCGCGCGCAACTCCGGCGACGGGCTGCTCGTCGAACTGTCGGTCGCGCTGCTGCGCGGTGCGTTCGGCACCGACACGCGCGTGTCCGTCGTCGCGGCCGATCCCGCGTCGTTCCCGGATCAGCCGGACGTGCGGCCCGCGCCCGTGCTCGCCGCCGGCGGCGCCGGGCGGCTGATCGGCGCCGCGATGGCCGCGCTGCCCGTCGGCGCCAATCCGGCGCTGGCTGACCTGCGCGGCCTGCTGAAGCAGGCCGACCTGATCGTCGGCGTCGGCGGCGGCTACCTGCGCGCACGCAACAGCGTCGAGGCGCTCAAGCTCGAAGCCGGGCACCTCGTGCAGATGCGTGCGGCACGCGCGGCGCGCAAGCCGGCCGTCTACCTGCCGCAGAGCATAGGCCCGGCGGCCGGCAATACGATGCTCGCCGGCCATCTGACGTCGCTGCTCGCGGGTTTCCACACCGTGTTCGTGCGCGACGATCGTTCGATGGCGCTGCTTGCCGCCAATCCGAACACCCGGCGTGCGCCCGATCTCGCGGTGCTCGAATTCGGCCGCCGTGCGGCCGGCCTGCGGAAGCACGCGCATGTGCCGCCGGCACACCCCGGCCACATCGCGCTGGTGCTGCGCCGTCCGCCCGCGTGGAGCGCCGCGCAATGCGCGCGCTATCACGCGCAGACGGAAGCGTTGGTCGAACGGCTCGGCGCGTTCTGCCGCATCACGTTCGCCGTGCAAAGCACCGGGCGCGGCAACGACGACGCCGCGTACTACCGCGAACGCGGCTTCGACGACACGCGCACGCTGAAGGACGTGCTCGCCGGCGACACGCCCGATGCGGTCGTCTCCGTGCGCCTGCACGGCGCGCTCGAGTCGATCCTGCACGGCGTGCCGGCCTATCACCTGAGCTACGAGCGCAAGGGGTTCGGCGCGTACGCTGATCTCGGCGTCGGCCACTGGGTCGCGAACGCCGCCGATTTCGATGCGAATGCGGTATGCGACACGCTGTTCGCCCCCGACGCGCTGCGCCGCTTCTGGACGCAGACCGACACCGGCATCGCGCGGCTCGGCCGCGAGCGCGACCGGATCGTCGCCGCGCTGCGGGCCGCGCTCCACCACGGAGCGGCACGATGAAGGCCGCCTCGTCGCGCCTCGCGCTACGGGTCGGCGCGCTCGGCCTGAAATTCGTGCTGACGATCGTCGTCGCGCGCACGCTCGGCTTCGATGCGGTAGCCGTCTATGGGGTCGCGCTCGCGGTGTCGGTCGTCGCGTCGAAGGTCCTCGGGCTCGGCTTCAGCACCGAGATCAACCGCCGGCTCGCCGGCCCCGATCCGCGCGATGCGATCCGGACCTGCATGCGGCTGTCCGTGCTGTATGCGGGCGTCTATGTCGCGCTGTGCGGCGCGGCCGCGCTGCCGGTCGGCGCATTCATCGGGCTGCCGCGGGCGGGCGCGCTGGCCGACGTGCCGCTCGTCCTGGTGATGCTCGTCGCGTGCGCCGAACATGCAGCGCTCGAGGTCAACACATGGCTGTTCTCGCTGCATCGGGTCCGCGCGGCGTCGTGGGTGCTGTTCGCGCGGACCGGCGCGTGGGCCGGCGTCGCGCTCGCCGCGCTCGCGGCGCGCGCGATCGTGTCGATCGACGGCGTGTTCGCGATCTGGCTTGCCGGCGACGCGCTCGTCGTCGCGCTCGGCTGGCTGCTGATAGCGGGCACGGCGCGCCGGCTACCGGCGATGCCCGCGCTGTCCGCCACGCGCTTGCCGCTCGCGACGGTTTGGCGCAGCGGCGCGCCGTTCTTCGTCGCGTTGCTGCTGCTGTCTGTGCTGCAGTATCTCGAACGTTTCGTCGCGTCCGCGATGCTCGACGCGGGCGAGCTCGGCCGCTACGTGTTCGTCTGGTCGATCGCGAACGCGATCCAGACGATCGCGTCGGCCACCGTCGCGGCGGTCGCCGCGCCGCGGCTCGTGCGGGCACTCGACTGTCCGCGCCGCGCACCGCAGGCGTTTCGCGGCGAACTGGCGCACGCGCTGCGCGGGTCGGTGATCCTGACCGGTGCGGCCGCGCTCGCGATCGTCACGGTCCATCCGTGGCTGTTCCGGCTCGCGCATGAAGGCAACGACCTGCCGTCGACTGTCATCCTCGCGATCCTGCTGCTGTCGTTCGTGCTGCGCGCCGCGTGCGACGTACTGTGGGCCGCCGCCGTCGCGTTGCGGGCAGGCCGCGTGGTCGCCGGCGTGATGGCCGTGCTGACGCTCGCGTGCGTCCCGATGACGATCGCGCTCGTGCATGACCAGCACGCGATCGGCGCGGCCATCGCGCATCTCGTCGCGAGTATCGCGGTGGCCGCGTGGCTCGTGTGGATCGTGTCGTCGCGCGCCCCGACGGCGCGCCGCGCCATCCGGCCGGGAGCGGCCGATGCTGCGTAAGCTGATCGCGAGCGGTCCGCTGCTGAGCCGCGGCTTGCGCGATGCCATCGCCGCGTGCCTCGCGCTGCTGTACGTCGGCGTCTATGCGAACGCACGCGTGCTGCTGCCGGAATTCATCTTCCGCGACGCGGACAAGATCCAGACGCAGATCGGCGGCGGCTCGACCTACGACGGCTCGTCGTTCGATGCGGTCGGCAAGCTGTACCAGGCGCTCGGCGGCGCCGGCACGGCCGTGTTCGTCGTCGCGCTGGGCATCGCCACGATCTGGATCGCGTTGCGCGCGACACGGCGGCTCGGCGCACTGGTCGCGCATCTCGCGTTGATTGCGCCGTGCCTGTTCTTCAACCTGTTCGTCGCGAGCAAGGACACGCTCGTCGTTGCGATGTCGATCGCCGTCCTCGCCGTTGCACGCGTACGCGGGCCGGCCGGCGCGATGCCGATCGCCGTCATGCTGTATCTCGGCTATGCGGCGACGATCCGCAGTTACTTCGCGTTGATCGTCGCGATCGCGCTCGCGGCATGGGTATGGCGCCGGGTATCGACGCTGCCGAGGCTGGCCGGCGCGCTGCTGGTCGTGGCCGTGCTCGTCGCGCTGCCGAATGCCGCCTACTCGCTGCTTCAACAGCCGCGCGACCTCGCGGTCGACTATCTCATGTATGCATCGCCGTTCGGTGCGCGCACGAGTTTCTACAACCCGTTCCCGCCCGATTCATTCGTCCATTTCGCAGGCAACTATTCGTATTCGTTCGTGCGGCTCAACCTGCCGGTGCTGTTCTCGTTCGATCCGAAGGGATTCGCGATGCAGGCGCTGGTCGCGCTGTTCCTCGGCGCCGCGTGGCGACGCGTGCCGTCGCAGCGCAGCGGCGAACGCACGACCGGCCTGCGCCGCAATGGTGAACTGCTCGCGTGCCTGCTGCTCGGCCATGTCGCGGTATCGATGCTGTTCGAGCCGGATCTGGGCAGCTACCTGCGCCACCTGTCCAGCGTCGCACCGTTCGCCGTCGCGCTGTGGGCGATCCGCACGCGCGATCCGAATTGACAGCCGGCTACGGCTTCGACGTCGTCGCGCGCAGCGACGTGCTGGCGGCATCGAGCGCGAGCTTCGGAGACCGGTCTGCACGCACGAGCCCATAGCTGCGTTGCACCGCATCGTTCGCTTTCGGCGTATCGATCCATTCATAGATCGACAGCAACGGCGTACCGAGTGTCGCGCGCGCGTCGAGCAGCGTACGCACACGGCGCGCCTGCCGCGCATCGCCGTCGACGCCCGCCGACGCCGCGCCGTCTTCGGTCACGAGCGCCGACAGACCGTAGCGTGCGCGGATATCGCGCGCGGCATCGCGGATCTGCATCGGCGTCATGCCATACGCGTGGTACGACACCGCGTCGAGACACGCGGGTGAGGCGGCGTACACGTCGGCCAGCAGTCGGTCGGGCACGCTGCCGGGCAGCGGCGGCCGTGCGAATCCGAAGCCAACGACCGGAACGTCCGGCCGGCGCGCGGCCAACCCGCCGCACAACCCTTCGGCAAACGGCGGGAAGGTGTGCGCGACGTCGCCGGTCGGCCAATAGCGATCCAGGTCCGGTTCGTTCCAGAGTTCAAGCGCCACCAGCGCGTGACTGTATTGCGCGGCGAGCCGCGTCACCGTGCCGGCGAGGCGGGCACCGGTAGCCGCGAGCGATTCGCGGTCCACCTGCGCTTCTTCGCGCTGCCAGTCCACTCGCCGGAACCGCGTGAGCGTGCGCACGGTCAGCAACACCGGCAGGCGAGCCGAACGCGCCGCCGCGAATGCGTCGTCGATCTGACGGCGGTAGTCCGCACGATCGAGGCGATCGGTCCATACGCCGAAGCGGACGAAGTCGAAGCCGGTCTGCCGGATCTGCCGCGCATCGTCGGGGGTAAAGGACTGGATCTTCACCTGGACGCCCACACGCGGCTGGCCGCCGAAAGCGGTCGGCCAGCGAGCGTGGTCGGCGGCATGGGCGGCCGGCAGTACGGCGAAACTCAGTACGACGGCGACGAACAGCGTGGGAATCCGGAGCATGGGCAAGAGAACGGTCGGAAATGCCGGCGGCATGTGGCGAGCGCCGGAACGAGCCCGCACACGCACGGCCGGCCGGCGGAAACGGCGCGTCGTGGCCGATCGTGCATTGTTGCAGAGCCCCGCGCCTGCCACCATCGGACCGGTCCGAGCGCGTTCACTCCCTTACCGGCGCCCCACCCCAGCCGCAAGCCACTGCGCCGCTACGCCTTCTTCTTCCCCTTCAGCACGAAGGCCGCCGCCGTACACCCGATCATCGCGATTCCCGCGATCAGGAACGTATCGCTGTACGCCATCAGCAGCGCCTCGCGCATCACCCGCTGGTTCACGAGCCCGAGCGCCAGCTCGTGCACGCCGGAGATCGACCCGCCGGGCAGCACGTCCGCGCGCGGCGCATGCACGCGCGCGAGCAGCCGCGCGAGCATCGCCATGCGCTCCTGGAACGCTTCGGAGAACGGCGTGACCGCCTCGCCGATGCGCATCGCATGCAGCTTCTGCCGCTCGACGACGATCTGGCTCATCACCGCGATGCCAATCGCGCCGCCGACGTTGCGAACCATGTTGAACACGCCCGACGCGGAGCCGAGCTGCGCCTTCTCGATCCCGTCGACGGCCATCACGGCCAGCGCGATCACGACGAACGACTGCCCGACCCCGCGCACGATCAGCGACGGGACGATCACGTTCGACGCGGCATCGGCGTCGAGGTGGATGTTCATCAGGCAGCCGGCCGCGACCAGCACGAAGCCGAGCACGATCGTCGTGCGCGGGCTGGTGCGGCGCATCAGCGGCGGCGTCAGGAACGACATCGCGAACTGCACGAGCCCGTACGGAATCATCGCGAGGCCGATGTCGCGCGCGCTGTAGCCGTGCAGCTCGGCAAAGTAGTTCGGCACGAGGAACACCACGCCGAACACCACCGCACCGAACAGGAACTGCATCAGGCTCGCGATCCCGAAGTTGTACCGGCCGAGCAGGCGCAAGTTGATGAACGGCTCCTTGCGCCGCAGCTCGATCGCGACGAACGCGGCCAGCCCGAGCGCCGCGACGATCGACAGCTCGACGATCAGGTCCGACGCGAACCAGTCCTTGCGCCCGCCCTCCTCCAGCACGATCTGCAGCGCGCTCAAGCCAACCGCCATCGTCGCGATGCCGAACCAGTCGGCCCGCCTGAGCATCCCGAGCTGCACCGGCACGGGCCGGATCGCCCAGCCGATCGCCGCGACCAGCGCGATCGCCGGCGGAATCTGCAGATAGAAGATCCAGCGCCACGAATACATATCGGTCAGCCACCCACCGACCGACGGCCCGGCCGCCTGCGCGACGTTGTTCGCGATCGCGAACAGCGCCATCCCGAGCGGATGTTTCGACGGCGGCAATTCGGTGACGATCAGTTGGAACGACAGCGGAATCAGCACGCCGCCAAACGCGCCCTGCAGCGCCCGCGCGATGATCATCGTCGAGATGCTCGGCGCGACCGAGCACGCGAGCGAAAACGCGAGAAAGCCGGTCGCGCCGACCAGCAGCACGCGTCGCGCGGAAAACACCTGCACGAGCCAGCCGGTGAGCGGAATCACGACGATCTCGGCAACCAGATACGCGGTGGTGATCCACGAGCCTTCCTCGAAGCTCGCGCCGAGCGAGCCGCGGATGTCGGGCAGCGACGCATTGGTCACGTGCACGTTCATGCCGGCCATGAAGCAGCCGAACACGCCGCCGAGCACGGCGACCCACGCGCGCAGCGAAACGGTGTCTTCGTGCGCAGCCTGCGCGGTCGTCGTGCTCACGTGCCGGCCTCCTGCGTGCCGCGCGTGTCGACGCGCGCGATCACCGACATCCCAGGCCGCAGCACGACGCCGGCCGGCGGCGCATCGACGCGGATCTTCACCGGGATGCGCTGCACGATCTTCGTGAAGTTGCCGGTCGCGTTGTCAGGCGGCAGCAGCGCGAACTGCGCGCCGGAACCCGGCGCGAGGCCGATCACGCGGCCGTGCAGCGTGTGGCCCGAATAGGTGTCGACGTCGATCTCGACGGGTTGGCCGTCGTGCATCGCGCCCAACTGCGTTTCCTTGAAGTTCGCGACCACGTACACGTCGCTCAGCGGCACCACCGCGAGTAGCGGCATCCCGACTTCGACGTACTGGCCCGCCCGCACCGCGCGCTGGCCGATGCTGCCGTCGCGCGTCGCGCGGATCACCGTGTGGTCAAGATCGAGCTGCGCAAGCGCGAGCTTCGCCTGGGCCGCCGCAAGCCGGGCGCGCGCCTGCGCGATCGCGGCCGTACTCTGTTCGCGGCGGCGCTGCAGCACGGTCTGCTGGTCGGTCTGCACGCGCACGGCGGCGCCGGCGCGGGCCAGCTCGGCGCGCGCCTTCAGCGCGTCCGCGTGGGCCTGCTCCCAGCGCTGTCCGCTCGCGGCGGATTCGGCCAGCAGTTGCTTGTAGCGCGTCGCATCGGCGTCGCGCCGCGCGGCTTCGGCGCGCGCGGCGGCCGCGTCGGCGTCAGCCTGCGCGATCTGGCTGCGCTGCTGGCCGATCTGCGCGTCGAGCGTCGAAGCCGCCGCCTGCTCAGCTTGCAGCGTCGCCTCGGCCGCTGCCACGGCGGCCTGCGCATCGTCGACTTTCGCGCGATAGTCGCGATCGTCGAGCCGTACGAGCACGTCGCCGCGCTTCACCGGCTGGTTGTCGTCGACCGCGACCTGCGCGACGTAACCCGATACACGCGAGCTCACGGTCACGACGTCGGCGCGCACGTATGCGTCGTCGGTGCCTTCGATGAAACGGCCGACGGTCCACCAGTGCCAGCCGAACACGGCAAGCGCGATGACGGCGAGCACGACGCCCGCGGCGATCAGTTGGCGCCGGGAGAACCGGGCGGATTTGGCTTTTTCGGGTACGGCAGTCGTGCTCATGATCGGAATGATGTGTAGGCGTGCAAGAGAACGGACAGGGACGCGGCGAACGCGGCCGGCTACGGTTGCCAGCCGCCTCCGAGCGCCTTGAACACGGCGACCTGGTCGAGCGAGACCTGCTGCGTCGACTCGGCCAGCGCCGAATCGACCGCGACGAGGCTGCGCTGCGCGTCGAGCACGCCGAGGAAATCGAGTGCGCCGGCTTCGTAGTTCAGCTCGGCAAGGTGATAGGCGCGCGCATGCTCGGCGCGCGCGGTTTCGAGCGCGGCGCGGCGACGCCACGCGGCGCCGTAGCGGGCCAGCGCCTGCTCGGTTTCCTTCAGCGCGCGCAGCACCTGCGCATCGAATTGCGCGCGGGCGAGCGTGTCGTCGGCGCGGGCCTGCGCGAGCCGCGCGCGGCTCGCCGCCATGTTCGGAAAGCGCCACGTGATCAGCGGGCCGACGCCCCAGGCGATCGCGTACTTGTCGCCGAGCGTCGACGGATCGCCGCCGGTCGACAGCCAGTTCACCGAACCGCCGAGCGAGATCGACGGATACAGCTCGGCCGTCGCCACGCCGATCCGCGCATTCGCGGCGGCCAGCTGGCGCTCGCTCTCGCGCAGGTCGGGGCGGCGTCGCAGCAGCGACGCGCCGTCGCCGACCGGGAACGGCCGCGCGAGCACCGGCGCGGTGCGGCAATGCGCGGCGGCGTCGGGCAGCGCACCGGGCGCGCGCCCGGTCAGCGCCGCGAGTTCGTACAGCGCGGCGCGCCGCGAGCCGACGAGCGCGGGCAGATCGGCGCGCGTGTCGTCGGCGAACGCGCGCGAGCGCGCCACTTCGAGGTCGGACACGAGCCCGTGCGCGCGCTGTTTCGCCGTCAGCGCGGCCAGCCGGTCGGCGATGCCGACCGACTGCTCGGCCACGTCGATCCGCTCGCCGTACGCGCACACCTGCGCATAGGCGGCCGTCGTCTCGGCGGCCACCACGACGCGCATCGCATCGGACGCGGCCTGCACCGCGTCGGCGTCGGCCCGCGCGGCGTCGACCAGATGACGCACGCGGCCCCACAGATCGACTTCCCACGACAACGAGAACGACGGCGCGAAACCCCAGCGCGTACGCGCTTCGGTGCCCTTGGCCGCCGCGACGATCTGGTCGGGCGCGTGCTTGCCGTAATCGACGCCGAACCCGGCCGTCGTATCGGGCAGCCGCGCGGCGCCGGCCTCGTCGAACACGGCGCGCGCACGCTCGACCCGCGCGACGGCCGCCGCGAGATCGCGGTTCTGCGCGAGCGCATCGCGCACGAGGCCGTCGAGCACTGGATCGTCGTACAGGCGCCACCAGCGTTGCGGCGGTTCGCCGGCGGCCGCGGCCGGCACGTCGGCCACCGCGTCGAACGGCCCGGTGCGCGTCGCGTCGGACACCGGCGGCCGATACGGCTCGCCGACCGAACACGCGGCCAGCGCGGCCGACGCCAGCAGCACGGCCGCACAGGTGGCGCGCCGCACGTGCGGCAAGCGTGTCTCGACGGCGGGAGAAACGGGCGGAGCGGACGGAATGGACGGAACGCGCATCGGGTGGCAAGGAGGTCGAACAAACGATGGGCTTATGGTAATTTCGACCTGAGCGGTCGATCTCGCGCGTAAAGCGCATTCGTCGTCGAGAAAAGGACAATTCAGATCAATTGGAAAATTTCTTCATCGCACTCGAGCGCCAGGCGCGCGACAAGCAGATCGCCGTCGTCGCCTCCGACTCGCCGGCGGGCATGGCGTACCCGCCGCATTCGCACCGCCAGGGCCAGCTGATCCACGCGATTTCCGGCGTGATGATCGTGCACGCGGACGCGGGCAGCTGGGTTGTGCCGACGGGCCGCGCGGTGTGGGTGCCGGGCGGCACGCAGCACGAGATCCGCTCGGCCGGCGACGTGCAGATGCGCACCGTGTTCGTCGGCCCGGAAGTGCGGCCGAGCCTGCCGACCGAATGCCGCGTGATCGAGGTCGGCACGCTGCTGCGCGAACTGATCGTGACGGCCTGCGACCTGCCCGCCGACTACGACCTGTCGCACCGCCCGGGCCGCGTGCTCGCGCTGATCCTTGACGAGATCGAGATCGCGCCGTCGCTGTCGCTGCACGTGCCGATGCCGCGCCATCCCGCGCTCGTCGCGCTGTGCACGCGGCTCATCAACGACCCGTCGTCGGCCGTCACGCTGCAGGCGTGGGCGCGCGACGCGCACATGAACGAGCGCACGCTCGCCCGTGCGTTCAAGCGCGAAACGGGCATGACGCACGGCGCATGGTGCCGCCACGCGCGGCTGCTGCTGAGCCTGCCGCGCCTCGCCGCCGGCACGCCGATCCTCGAACTCGCGCTCGAACACGGCTACGACAGCCCCAGCGCGTTCGCTGCGATGTTCCGCAAGGCGCTCGGCGTCGCGCCGAGCGAATACTTCCGGCGGCGCTGATCCGCGTCGATTGTCCGTTTTGCGACGATCGATCGCTGATGCGCGCGCGCGGCGTGCCACGGCCGTCGCTACAGTAGCGGCATTGCCATACGGCCAGCCGAAGGTTTCGTTATCCCGATGGATCTGATTCAAAGCATGCAGGCGTTCGTCACGCTCGCGGACGCGGGCACCTTCACCGAGACCGGCAAACGGCTCGGCATCACGACCGCGCACGTCAGCCGGCTGGTCGCGTCGCTCGAGCATCGTCTCGGCATCCGGTTGCTGAACCGCACGACGCGTTCGATGTGCCTGACCGAAGCGGGCGAGCGCTATCTGGCGCGCGCCCGCGACATCACGCTCGCCGTCGATGCGAGCGAGCGCGAGGCGCGCGACGCGCGCGTGCATCCGCACGGCCGACTGCGCGCGCATTGCAGCGCCAGCATCGCGAACCATTTCGTGATTCCGCTGATCGGGCAATTCCAGGCGCGTTACCCGGACGTCAGCGTCGACCTGACGCTCGCGCCGCACCTGCCGAAACTGGTGCGCGACAGCTACGACGTCGCGGTGATCGCGATGCCGAGCCTGCCGAGTTCCGAGCAGGTCGCGATCGACGTCGGCCGGATCCGCAGCGTGCTGTGCGCGTCGCCCGCGTATCTCGATGCGCACGGCATGCCCGATTCGCCGGGCGCGCTGGTTCACCATCGCTGCGTGCAACTGGTCGCGCCCGCGTATCACGAGCGCATCTGGACGCTGTGGAACGGTGCGGAAGCGCAGACCGTGGACGTCGATCCGTCGATGACGGCCGACGTCGCCGCGTCGCTCGCGATCGCCGTGCGCGAAGGCGCGGGGATCGGCTTGCTGCCGGACTTCGTCGCCGCGGCGGACCTGCGTTCGGGCGCGCTGGTGCGCGTGCTGTCCGACTACCAGGCAGAAGAAATCGGCGTGTTTCTGGTGTACGCGTCGCGCCAGCATCTCGATGCGAAAACGCGTGCATGGGTCGACTTCATGAAGGCCGCGCTGCGCGACGCGTTCGCCCAGGTGCACGACGACGCATGCGCATCACCGGCCGGAAGAAAAAGCCACGCGCCGGGCAAGGCCGGCGCGTGGGCCGGCGCCGCCGCATAGCGGCACGGCGCCGGCGGGCGATGCACGGTTACTGCGGCTTGAACAGCGCGCGCAGGTTCGTCATCGCCATGTCGAGGAAGCCGGTGACGAACGCGTCGAATTCCGGCTGGCGTGCGGCGCCGCCGTGCGACGGTTCGCCGGCGATGTCCCACGTCACCGTGCAGGCGTGGTCGCCGCGCGGTTCGACGCGCATCAGCGCCCACAGATTGCCGATGTCGAACGACGTATGGATCAGGCTCCACGTCATCACCATCGCTTCGTCGTCGTGGCTGTTGAGCTGTTCGACGACGACGTTGCCGTCCGCGAAATGCTTGATGCGCAACGAGCGCACGCCTTCGCCGATCATGTCGGTATGGTCGAGCCCCGTGATGAAGCGCGAGAAGCCGGCGAAGTCGCCGACCACGCGCCACGCGTCGCGCGCCGGCACGTCGAGATCGGCCGAGCCGGACAGGATCGGCGTTTGCGGCGCGTAGACGAGCGTGGACGGACGGGGTTGCGTTGCAGTACGTTGCAGCATGATGCCTCCTTGATGAATGATGCGATGACAGCGATTGATCAAACGGGGTACGTCTTCACCACGCGGGTTCGGGCTCGGCGTCGCGGCGGGCGTCGTTCGCGCGCGGCGCCGGCTCGGGCGGCGGCGGCATGAAGCCGCATTCGGCGAGATAGCCGAAATGCGCATCGAGCAGCGCGTCGTCCTTGTCCGGATACGTGACGCCGAGCCGGCGCAGCGTCGCCTCGGTGCGCGCGTGATCGATCACGGCCATGTCGCCGATATCGTCCTGCCGGTCGTCGAGATAGAACGCGACGACGTCGAACAGCGCATTCGATTCGTCGATCGACAACAGCCGCTCGCGCCAGACCTCGGGCGCCTCGAATCGCAGCGGATAGCCGCGCCGCGCGAGTGCGCGCAGGTAGCCGGCCCAGTCGAGCGGACGCGGGTTGTGCAGATGGAACACGCGCTCGGTGCGCGCACCGTCGAGCGTGCACGCGACGATCGCCCGCGCCAGGTAGTCGACCGGGCTCAGGTCGAACAGCCCGCCCTCGCTCGCGAGCGGCGCGCAGCCGAGCTGCACCGCACCCTTGAGCAGCAGCAGGATCCGGTTGCGTCCCGGCTGGCACAGCCCCGTGCGCGAATGGCCCGTGATGTTGCCGGGCCGCAGGATCGTCGTGTCGATCCCGCGCGCAGCCGCTTCGGCAACGAGATGCTCGGACACCCACTTCGTCAGGTTGTAGCCGTTGTTGACGAAGGCAGGGCCGGCCTCCGACGGGGCCGCCTCGATCAGGCGGCCCGTCGGGCCCGTCGCGCTCGCCGCGGATAGCGTCGATACGAAATGCAGCGCCTTGCGGCGGCCGCTGCAGCACAGGCGGAGCAGTTCGAGCGTCGAGCCGACGTTCTCCGCGTGCAGATACGGGTAGTCGTACACGTGGTTCACGTGTGCGCCGTTGTGATGAATCGCGCCGACCTCGGCCGCGAGCGTCTGCCACACCGCATCCGACAGCCCGAGGCGCGGTGCGCCGAGATCGCCGCGCAGCACCCGCACGCGCGGATGCCCGCACAGATGGCCGAGCCCGTTGACGAACGCCGCTTCGTCGAGCCGCCGGCGCGCGCTCGCATCGTCGTCGCCGCGCACGACGCAGTAGACGATCTGATTGGTGCGGCTGATCAGCTCGCTGAGGATGAAGCTGCCCAGGAAGCCGTTCGCACCGGTCAGCAGCACCGCGCCGGGGCCGTCGCCCGCCGACTGGCCGGCCGGCAGTCGCACGTCGTCGGGCAGCCGGCGATCGTCGTGCACGCGCGCCGGCACGTTCGCGCCGCGCTCGCCCGTTTCGTCGGTCAGCAGCGCCGCGAGCGCGGCGATCGTCGGCCGCTCCATGAAACGCGCGAGCGCCGCGTTGCCGCCCAGTTCGCGCTTCACCGCCAGCATCAGCCGCGACACCAGCAACGAATGGCCGCCCAGTTCGAAGAACGACGCGTCGCGGCCGATCTCGTCCGGCGCGAGTTCGAGCAGCGTCGCCCACATCGCGGCGAGACGAAGCTCCAGCGCGCCGCGCGGTGCGTCGCGCGTGTCGCTCCCCGCACGCGACACCGGCAGGCGCGCGAGTGCGGCGCGGTCGATCTTGCCGTTCGGCGTCGCGGGCAATACGTCGAGCGCCGTGATGTCGTACGGCACCATGTAGTCGGGCAGCGTGGCGGCCAGCACGGCGCGCAGCGCGTCGGGCGTCGCCGCCGCGTCGACCGGCTTCGCGGCGAACAGCCGGATGCGCTTGCGCTCGTCGGGCACCACCGCGCACTGGCGGTACAGCCCCGCGGCCAGCGCGGCCGTCTCGATCTCGCCCGGCTCGACGCGAAAACCGCGAATCTTCAGTTGCGCGTCGCGGCGGCCCACGTAACGCAGCGTGCCGTCCGGCTCCCAGCTCGCGATGTCGCCGGTCCGGTACATCGTCGCGCCCGGCGTGCCGTACGGATCGGCGACGAAACGCTCGGCGCTCAGGTCGGGCCGACCGAGATAGCCGAGCCCGACGCCCGCGCCGGCGATGCACAGTTCGCCTTCCTCGCCGGTGAGCGCCGGACGGCCGTCGGCCGCGAGCACATGGCAGCGCGCGTTCGCGATCGGCCGGCCGATGCGCCGGTTGCTGTCGCCGGCGCGCAGTTCGCCCGTCGTCGCGAGCACCGTGCATTCGGTCGGCCCGTAGATGTTGTGCAGCCGCCGGTTCGCGCTCCAGCGTGCGATCGTGTCGGGGTCGCACACGTCGCCGCCGGTGACGAGATGCGCGAGCGCGGGCCAGTCGCAATCCGGCAGCGCCGCGAGCAGCGCGGGCGGCAGGAACCCGTGCGTGATGCGCGCGTCGGCGACGAGCGCCGCGAGCGCGTCGAGTTCGCGGCGCTGCGCCTCGCTCGGCGCGACCAGCGTCGCGCCGGCGAGCCAGGTCGGGAACATGTCGAGCAGCGACGCATCGAACGCGACCGTCGAGAACTGCAGCACGCGCGACGACGCATCGAGCGACACGTGCGCGCGATACCAGTGGCAGAACTGCACGATGTTCCGGTGCGACAGCATCACGCCCTTCGGCACGCCGGTCGACCCCGACGTGTAGATCGCGACCGCGCAGCGCGCAGCGCGATCCGCATCGCGTTCGAGCGGCCACTGGCCGGACAGCGCATCGGGCGAGGCGTCCGCGTCCACTTGCTCGTGCGCGCCACAGTCGATCACGTCGAGGTCGAATCCGTCGAGCAGCGCCGGCTCGACCGCACCGTCGACGACGAGCGCCTGCGCCCCCGATTCACGCAGGATCGTACGGGCCCGTTCGGGCGGAAACGCGGGATCGAGCGGCACGCAGGTCGCGCCGGCGCCCAGCACACCGACGAGCGCCGGATACAGCGCGACGCCCTTGTCGAGCCGCACCGCGACCACGCGCGGCGCGGCGGGCCGCGCGGCAATGCGCGCGGCAACCTGGCGGGCGCGCGTGACCAGTTCGCGATAGGTCAGCTGGCCATCGGCCGCGACGAGCGCGCAGGCGTCCGGCGCGGCGGCCGCCGCACGCGACACGAGTTCCGGCAGCGACGGCTCGCATGGCCATTCGGCCGCCGTGTCGTTCGACGCGTGCCAGCCGGCCAACCGTTCGAGATCGAGCACGATGTCGGCCGGCCCGGGCGGCGTCGCGCGCGGCGCGTCGTTCGGGTCGCTCAGCTCGCGGGCGATCCCGCTCGCGACTTCGTGCATCAGATCGACCGCGCACGCGGCGATCTCGTCCGCGAGATCGGCGCCGTTGAGCGCCGCGCCGAACGCGAGCGTCGCGTCGGCCAGCACGCGCGTGTCGCCCGGCGCCGCGTCGGTCAGCCACGCGACGCGTACCTCGCGCGGCGGAAACGCATCGGCGACGATCTCGCAATGCAGCGGCCGTGCGTGCGCGCAGTGCACGGCGGGGTCCGGCGCGCCGCAGACGATCGACCACTCGGCCGCGTTGCGCAACGGTTCGGGCGCCGGCGCCGGCAACAGCAGCGCGTCGGCCGCGTCGCGCAGCGGGCCGTCGCGTCCGTCGGCGATACAGACGGTATGACCGGTCGCCTCGAGTTCAGACGCCAGCCGTGCGGCGAGACGGGTCTGCCCGCCGATCGCAATGATGATCGCTTTCATCGACGTGACTCACAGGTAGTCGGACAAGGCCGCGCGGGTCGGCGCGTGATCGAGCAGGCCGCTCATCCGGAAGAACTGCCGGATGTTGACGATCATCGGATGCTGGCTCGTGATCGGATACGCGCCGACCATGTCGTCGGCGATCCGCGCGCGCTCGGCGGCCGGCAGGTCGAGCGCATCGATCAGGCGGCGATCGAACTGCAGTTGCAGGTCGGCACTCAGGTATTCGCGCAGGAAGCACGGCAGCCCTTCGCCGAGCGCGAGCCGCGCGGGTTCGTCGATCTCCGACCAGTACAGCTTCACGAGATTGATCCAGAACGCCGAGTGACGGCCTTCGTCCGCGAGGTGATCGGCCATCACGCCCTTCACCGAGCGCTTGAGCGTCGCGTCGCGCGAGAACGCCGCGACTTCCGCCGTGACGGTGTTCTCCGAGATCGCGACGCACAGCAGCTCCATGCCGTCGCGATACTGCGCGCCGACCCGCTCGACCGCGCGCGGAATCGCCCGCGACAGCTCGATCTCGCTGTTCGGCGGCAGCGGCGCGATGCCGGTGGCCTCCTCGACCTGCCGCAGGTAGTCCATCGCGACGTACGCGTGGTAGTCCTCGTCGATCACGACGGTCATCGCATCCTGCCGGCATGCAAACGGAAACGGGTGCGCGAAGCGGCCGCGCGCGATCCGCAACGCGGTGGCGTTGACGATCTCCGTCTCGAAGATGATCACGTCCTGGATGTACTTGTAGAAGCTCTGCAGCAGGACGAAATCGCGCACCGCATCGCCCGCGTCGACGATCGCCGGGTGCGCGCACAGCGGCTGGCGTTCGAGCGGGTAATAGCGCAGTTCGTCGTCCTCGACGATCCGCCGCGGGCGCGATCGCACGGTCGCGCGCGCCTCCCAGCGATCGACGTGGCTCACGTAGGTGACGGCGGTCGTCATCGCGTGTCCTCCGGGGAACCGTAGTAATGGATTTCGAGCAGCAGGCAGCCCGCATCGCTGCGGAACGGGCCATGCGGCGTGCCGGCCGGACGCACGAAGTAGCTACCTTCCCGATAGGTCGCGCGATACTCGCGCGTCGCGACGTCGACCAGGCTCTGGTCGCCGTCGATCAGGTGCACTTCCTCGTGGTAGTCGTGCAGGAACGGCACGCGCGTGCCCGCGCCGGGATCGAACCGCACGATCCGGGTCCGGATGCCGCGCTTCGCGTGCTCGTCCAGCGTATCGACGAGCACGACCTGGTCGATGCCGTCGTCGAACGCCGCCGGGTGCTCCCACTCGAGCGCCGCGAAATCGACGATGCGCTCCGACAGCCCGCGCGCGTTCATGCCGGCACCACGTTGCGGGTCTGGCCGAGATGCGCGAGCAGCCCGTCCCACAGGCGCATGCGCTCGTCGATCGCATCGAGCCCGGCCTGCAGCGCTTCCTCGAGCTTGGCCGTGTCGCCGTCGGCCGCCTCGCGGATCATCGCGCGCGCCGCCGGCCCATGCTCGCCCGAATCCACTTCGATGTGGCGGTCGAGGTAATACACGAGCAGCGGGATCGACGAGCGCTCGATCTTCCATTCGTCGAGCAGCGTGCGGAACATGTCGGGAATCACGTTCTCGCGGCCGTAGAAGAAGTTGCCGAGCACCTGGTGCGTCGCGCCCGACGTGCACGCGGCCATCGTCGCCTCGACGAAGCGGATCACCGGCTCCGGCGCATCGACGGCCTTCAGCGCGGCCGACACCGAGAAGCCCGAGCGCACCAGCGACACCATTTCCTCGATGCGCGACGTCGACGCACCGACATCGCGCATCGCGTGCAGGTACAGGTCGTAGTGGCTCATGTGGCCGTTCGGCGTTTCGTCCGATTCCTCGCCGAGCACGATCTCGTTGATCAGGCGCGACGCGTTCGCGTTGCGCGGCGCGACCCACGGCACCGCGACGGTGGTCAGGTCCTGCTGCAGCCGCTTCACGAGCGACATGAAATCCCACACGGCGAATACGTGCCATTCCATGAACACGCGCAGCTCGTCGATGGTACGGATCGATCCGAACACCGGATGATGCGCGAGCCGCTCGTGCTGCTCGCCGATTTTTCGCTCCAGCCCTTCCAGTTGATTCACGGGACTCTCCTAGTAATGTCCGCTCGCGCCAGCCCACTGCGCCGGCTTCCGGCGCCGGAAACCGTTTCCGGCGAATTGCCTGCATGCCGTTTTCGGCTTGCGCAGCAATTTCAGGCGTCGATGCTAAATAAGCTGCCAATTTGCCGCCTATTCAAAACGGACATTCTCATATTCTTTCCGGACCAGACTCCTCATCCATCCATCAAAGCCTTTACTGGAAAGGCTTTGACGCATTACCAACAAAACCGCACGGAATTGACATCCGCAAATCGGGCTGTCTAGGATAAGAATTGCGATTCATCAAAAATGAAATGCACGATGCGAATATGTATTTTTTATTAAACAAATACGCGCATTTAATTCATCCACCGGAATAAGCTTTCCAGGAGAAACGACGTGACCGATTCGACGCTTCAATTGCCGCTGTCCGCGCCGCAGCGGGATTTCTGGGAGGCCGCGCTCGCGTATCCCGTCCCGTCGACGCATATCTACGCGGCCGAGTATTTCGACATTCGCGGCGCGCTCGACACCGGCGCATTCGAACACGCGCTGCGGCAGGTGATCCGCGAGGCGCAGACGCTGCACACGACGCGGATCGTGCTGGATGGCGACACGCCCGTGCGCGTGCTCGATGCTGCGCTCGCCAACGACTGGACGCTCGAACACGTCGACCTCGCCGGCACGAAAGACGCGCACGCCATCGCGCTCGCCGGCATGCGCGCACACTGCACGGGCGCGATCGATCTGGCGCGCGGGCCGTTCTTCCGCCATACGCTGTACCGCATCGCGCCGGATCACTACTACTGGTATCACGGCTACGCGCACATCCTGGTCGACGGCTATTCGGGCAGCCTGATCGCCACGCGCGCCGCCGAGCTGTACAACGCGTTCGCCTCGGGCGCCAAGGCGCCGCCCGCGCGCTTCGCGTCGCTCGCGGAGCTGCAACTGGACGAAGACGCGTACCGCGCGTCCGAACAGTTCGCGCACGATCGCCGCTACTGGCTCGAGCGCTTCGCGGACCAGCCGCGCACGGTCACGCTCGCCGGCCCCGCACGCTTTCCCGAGCGCGACGACGGGCCCGACCTGCGCGAGACGCGCCTCGCCACCGCAACCGAAAGCGCACGCCTCGAGGCGGTCGCCAGGGATCTCTTCACGTCGACGATGCCGCGGCTCGTCACCGCGCTGACCGCCGCGTACCTGTACCTGAACACCGGCGCGCACGACATCGTGCTGTCGGTCGCCGCGATGGCGCGCACGTCGGCGCGCGAGCGCCGCACGCCGGCGCAGTGCGCGAACATGCTGCCGCTGCGCCTGCACGTCGAGCCGGGCCACACGCTCGACGATCTGTGCCGCCAGGCGAACCGCGAGATGACCGCGCTGCGCCAGCACCAGCGCTACCGGATGGGCGACCTGCACCGCGAGCTGACGTCGCTCGACAACGGCCAGGGCGTGTTCGGCCCCGAGATCAACATCATGGCGTTCGACTACGACCTGCGGTTCGGCGACTGCGTGACGACGTCGCACAACCTGTCCGTCGGCACCACCGACGACCTGATGGTGAACCTGACCGACCGCCGCAACGGCGAGCCGCTGCGCTTCGACTTCGACGCGAGTCCGCAGTACTACAGCCGTGATGCGCTGAACGCCCACGTCGGCCAGTTCCTGACTTTCATGCGTGTCGCGCTCGACGAACCGTTCGCGACGCTCGGCGCGCTCGAGAGCCGGCTCGACTTTCAACCGGCGGCGCTCGCCGGCTGAGCGCCACCTGCGTCACCGTGTTGCCCCGTCAAACCGAATCACTACGGAGTCCTGTCATGTCCTATTCGGAATCGCGCTTCTGGCATCCCCGGCAACATCCGCTCGCCGCGTCGCGCCCGCCGGTCCGCATCACGCGCGGCGAAGGCTGCTATCTGTACGACGACACCGGCCGGCCGTATCTCGACGCAGTCGCGTCGCTGTTCAACGTGTACGTCGGCCACGGCCGGCGGGAAATCAAGGAAGCGATCATCCGGCAGCTCGACGAGCTCGAATATCACCCGGTGTTTGCCGGGTTCAGCCATCCGCGCGCGGAAGAACTGTCGGCGCGGCTGGTCGGCATGCTGCAGCCGGAAGACATGAGCCGCGTGATCTTCGGCTCCGGTGGCTCGGACGCGGTCGAGGCCGCGCTGATGATCGCGCGGCAGTACTGGAAGGTGTCCGGGCAGCCCGAGCGCACCAAGTTCATCGCGCTGCGCCAGGCCTATCACGGCTCGCACTTCGGCGGCAGCTCCGTCACGGGCAACACCGTCTACCGCCGCAACTACGAGCCGACGCTCGCCGGCTGCTTCCACGTCGAGACGCCGTGGATCTATCGCAACCCGTTCACGCACGACCCGGAAGAGCTCGGCCGCCTGTGCGCGTCGCTCGTCGAGCGCGAGATCCTGTTCCAGGGCCCCGATACCGTGGCCGCCTTCATCGCCGAACCGGTGCAGGCGACGGGCGGCATCATCGTGCCGCCCGCGAACTACTGGCCGCTGGTGCGCGAAGTGTGCGACCGCCACGGCGTGCTGCTGATCGCCGACGAGGTGGTGACCGGCTTCGGCCGGACCGGCGCGGCGTTCGGCAGCCGCGGCTGGGGCGTCGCGCCCGACATCATGTGCTTGGCGAAGGGCGTGTCGTCAGGGTATCTGCCGCTCGGCGCGACCGTCGTCAACCGTCGCATCGAGAACGCGTTCGCGTCCAACCCGGGCGGCATCGGCACGCTGATGCACGGCTACACCTACTCGGGCCACCCGATCGTCTGCGCGGCCGCGCTCGCGAACCTGCAGATCATCGTCGACGAGGATCTCGCCGGCAATGCGGCGCGCGAAGGCGCGTACCTGCTGGAACGGCTGCAGCCGCTGGTCGACCGCTATCCGGTCGTCGGCGACGTGCGCGGCAAGGGCCTGCTGGTCGGCATCGACCTCGTGAAGGACAAGGTCACGCGCGAATCGATCGATCCGTCGGACGGCTATGCGGCCGCACTGGCCGACGCGGCGCGCGATGCCGGCGTGCTGATCCGCTCGCTCGGCAACCGGCTCGCGATCGCGCCGCCGCTCGTGATCGGTCGCGAGGACGTCGACCGGATCGTGCATGCGATCGAGCATGCGTTCGAAGCGGTGCCGCGCTGGACCGCCCGCTGAACGCGGCAGCGAGGGCGGCAGTGGCGGCGGTCAGCGCGCCGCCGCTTCCGCCGCCGCGAGGTACTGGCTCGGCGTGACGCCGAACGCGCGCTTGAAGGTGGCCGCATAGGTGGTCGGGCTGCGATAGCCGACCTGGTGCGCGGCCTGCGTGACGGGCATGCCGCTCGCGAGCAGCGCGAGCGACATCGACAGCCGCAGTTGCTGGCGCCACGCGGCCACGCTCATGCCGGTCTCGCTGCGAAACAGGCGCGCCAGATGGCGCGCGCTCAGCGCGGCGTCGCGTGCGAGCGTGTCGAGCGGCAGTTCGCAGTGCGGCTCGCGCTGCAGTCGCTCGCACAGCTTCAGCAGGCGCCGGTCGCGCGGCAACGGCAACGTGAGCGGCGTCTGCGCGAGTTCGCTCAGTTCGTCGGCGAACAGGCGCGCGAGCGGATCGTGGTCGACGCTGCAATCGAACGGATGCGACACGCGCGTGGCGAGCTCGCGCAGCAGCGGCGAGACGGTCATCGCGCACAGCGTGGCCGGCAGCCGCGCGCCGAGCGCGTCGCCGAGATAGAGCGAGCAGAGCTGGACGTCGTCGGCCACGCGCATCGCATGAACGGTGCGCGCCGGAATCCAGATCGCGCGCAGCGGCGGGGTGATCCAGCGCTGGCCTTCGACGTCGAGTACTAATACGCCGCGCGTCGTAAACAATAGTTGCCCGGCCTGATGCGCGTGCGGGGCATACTCGTGAGCAAGCGCGCGGGCGGGGGCCGACGCGCAGGGCGGTTCGATCGCGCGGATCCCGCCGAAGGCGAACGCGCGCGCACCGGCGCGCGCGAGGAGAGGCACGTCTTGAACGCTGGTCATGGTCGATCAGTCCTGATACGAAACCGGAGGGGTACCGCAACACGTGAAACGACGGGGGGACAGTGCCCGCACAAGCGGGCCCGTCGTGCGAACAGCCGCCATTAAACCGGCGTCGGCTTCGCCTCAAAACTGTCCTTTTGAACAGGATACGCGCGGGCCGCAATGCACGGCCCGCCCACACCGACGAGGATCACCGATGGACCTGACAATACTGCACGACTGTTTCGACGCACTACAGCGCGCACCCACCGCGGAAGCCGCGTTCCCGCCGATTGCCGCCGCCGCGGCCGCGCTCGGATTCCGGTATTGCGTGTACGGCTTGCGCCGCACGCTGCCGCTCGCCCGGCCCGACATGCAGATCGTCGGCAATCATCCACGCGAATGGGAACACCGTTATGTGAAATTCGGCTACGTCACCATCGATCCGATCATCAAGCGGGTCGCGAGCCAGCCGCGCCCGGTCGTATGGAATGCGTTCGACGAACCGGGCGACACCGCGTTCTGGCACGACGCGGCGTGCTTCGGGATGCGTTACGGCTGGTCGCACGGCGGCTACGACCGGGCCGGCAACCTCGGCGTGCTGACGCTCGTGCGCGACACGACGCCGCTCGACGCGGACGAAATCTCGCGGTTGCGCGCACCCTGTGCGAGCCTCTCGCATGCGGCGCATGCGTACCTGATGCCGCGCCTCGCCGATCCGATCGCGCCGGTCGGCACCGGGCTGACGCTGCGCGAGCGCGAGGTGCTGGCGTGGACGGCCGACGGCAAGACGGCCTACGAAATCGGGATGATCTTCGGGATCGCGGAGCGGACGGTGAAGTTCCACCTGCAGAACGCCGTCGTGAAGCTCGACGCGATGAACAAGACGCATGCGGCCACCAAGGCCGCGATGCTCGGGCTGCTGCCCTGACGGCGCGCACGCGCGCGCCGTGACGTGAAAAAACAACCCGGGCCGGCCCTGCCGCCCGGGTTTCGACCCGCTTATGCGACGGCCTGCACCGCCGGCTGTCCGGCAAAGAAGGTTGCCTGTACAACCTCATCCGCGCGCGCATACGCGCGGTTCACGCCGCTGATCACCGCACGAATCGACGCGGTCGTCAGGTTCGCATCAACCCCCACACCGAACGCGCTGCCGCGCACGCCCGTACCGGCCAGCTCGGCGATCGCGATCGCCTTCGCATCGGCGCCCTGCGACAGCGCGCGTTCCTCGTAATGCTGGATCCGCAGCGGCGTGTGCAGCGCATGCATCAGCGCGTCGAGCGGGCCATTACCTTCACCGCGCAGCACACGGCGCTCGCCGTGCACGTCGGCGGTCAGCACGATCGTCTCGCGGCCGTCGCGCTCGGTCAACTCATGGCTGACATAACGCAGCGGCGTGTCGCTTTCGACGTATTCCTGCTGGAACAGCGCCCAGATCTGCGCGCTCGTCACCTCGTGCCCGCTCTCGTCGGTCAGGCGCTGCACGGCCGCGCTGAAATCGACCTGCATGCGGCGCGGCAGCGCGACGCCGTAGCCCTGTTCGAGCAGGTACGCGATCCCGCCCTTGCCCGACTGGCTGTTCACGCGAATGATCGAATCGTACGTGCGGCCGAGGTCGTTCGGATCGATCGACAGGTACGGGACTTCCCATACGGTGTCCGCGCGCTGAACCGCGAAGCCCTTCTTGATCGCGTCCTGGTGCGAGCCCGAGAACGCGGTGAACACGAGGTCGCCGACATACGGATGGCGCGGGTGGACCGGCAACTGCGTGCATTCCTCGGACGTGCGCGCGACTTCGTTGATCTGCGAGAAATCGAGGCCCGGATCGACGCCCTGCGTGTACAGGTTCAGCGCGAGCGTCACGAGGTCGACGTTACCCGTGCGTTCGCCGTTGCCGAACAGGCAGCCCTCGATCCGGTCGGCGCCGGCCATCACCGCGAGCTCGGCCGCCGCGACCGCGGTGCCGCGGTCGTTGTGCGGGTGGACGGACAGGATCAGCGAATCGCGGCGCGCGAGGTTGCGGTGCATCCACTCGATCTGGTCCGCATAGTAATTCGGCGTGCCGATTTCCACCGTGGCCGGCAGGTTCACGATCGACTTGCGCTCGGGCGTCGGCTGCCACACGTCGAACACCGCGTCGCACACTTCCTTCGCGAAATCGAGTTCGGTCGCCGTAAACGTTTCCGGGCTGTACTGCAGCGTAAATTGCGTGTCGGTCGCCGCATCGGCGCATCGCTTGATCGTGCGCGCCGCATTCACCGCGAGCTGCTTCACGCCGTCGCGATCGAGGCTGAACACGATCTTGCGGAATTCCGGCGCGGTCGCGTTGTACAGGTGCACGATCGCGCGCTTCGCGCCGCGCAGCGACGCGAAGGTGCGCTCGATCAGGTCGTCGCGCGCCTGCGTCAGCACCTCGATCGTCACGTCGTCGGGAATGTGGCCGCCCTCGATCAGTTCGCGGACGAAGTTGAAGTCGGTTTCGGACGCGGACGGGAACGCGACCTCGATCTCCTTGAAGCCGATCGCCACCAGCGTCTTGAACATCCGCATCTTGCGCGTGGCGTCCATCGGCTCGAACAGCGCCTGGTTGCCGTCGCGCAGGTCGGTGCTCATCCAGATCGGCGCCTGCGTGATCGTGCGCGACGGCCACGTGCGGTCGGGCAGGTTGACGGGCGTAAACGGTCGGTATTTGGTCGCGGGGTTCTTCAGCATCATGATGTCGGTCCTCGGTCTGTTTGTCGGTGAAGCGCGGCGCGGCGGCCATCGGCGTGATGAGCCGGGTCCATGCGCAGCGGTAAGAACGGCAAAAAAGCGGCACAACGGCAAAGCGGTACGGCAAACGACGGCCTTGGCGGTTGGGCGACCGGGACGGAGCGGAGTGGTGACGGAAGAAAGACGAACTCAGGCGCCGGTCGACAACCGGGGCCAGGTCGGTGATGCGGGGAAAATCTGGCGCTTCAGGAAAGAAGCAGATGGAAAGCGCGCAGCCGCAGACCCAGCCCGGAGAAGCGGGCTAGTAGTCGTAGCGAGAAGAGGAACTGGGCGGCGTGCATGACCGGCATCAAATCACAGGGTGACCACGGCTGTCAACCGGGCGCATTCATTCCGCGTCGTCCCCCGACACGCGCGTTGGCGCAGAATCAGTCCAGTCCGATAGGCGGCGGCTGGCCCCATCGATATGCTTCACGGGTGCGGCGCCGGTGAGGCCCTATTCATGTTCGGAGTGAGTCGGTCCATCCTCTTCGCCGGCGCCGCACACCCCTCCTTGCAATCGGGCTTCGGTGTGGGCGTTCGACGGTGGCCGGTGGGCGCGGCCACGACAGAGATGCTGATGTTGAAACGAAACGCTGCCATATGCGAACGCCGAGCGTCTGCTCCGAAGTCCGATTGCCCTCCGCCTCTCCCGCCCCGCTCGCGCATCGTTCAGGAAAACGATACACGCATCGATATAATTTCTCGAATATATCGAAATCCACTTCATTAATTACATTTCACTCAATCGATTGGCATTGATTTTCGATTTACTGAACAATAGCCATTCACGTACGAATATTTTTTTATTTATTTTTCGTCATGCTCAGTACGTCGCGTTTCAGACGGCAAACGTTTGCGCGACGAGGCCCCTGGCCTTACCTAATAATCCACAGGAGAAAAGCATGGCTGATTCTCAAACGTCATCCAACCGCGCCGGCGAATTCTCGATTCCGCCGAATACCGATTTCCGCGCGATTTTCTTCGCGAATGCCGCCGAGCAACAGCACATCAAATTGTTCATCGGCGACAGCCAGGAACCCGCCGCGTATCACAAGCTGACGACGCGCGACGGCCCGCGCGAAGCCACGCTGAATTCCGGCAACGGCAAGATCCGTTTCGAGGTGTCGGTGAACGGCAAGCCGTCGGCGACCGACGCGCGTCTCGCGCCGATCAACGGCAAGAAGTCGGACGGCTCGCCGTTCACGGTCAACTTCGGGATCGTCGTGTCGGAAGACGGCCACGACAGCGACTACAACGACGGCATCGTCGTGCTCCAGTGGCCGATCGGCTGACCTGACGCACGTTCGACGACCGACCGCCGCCGGCCGCGCCGCGTCCGCGTCGGCCGGCGGTTTGCGCCCGGTACGGCGGCGCCTCGCCCCCGGCCGGCCCCGCCCTCCCTCCGGAGACTCCCATGCCCCTCCTTTCGGCTTCGATCGTCAGCGCGCCCGTCGTGACGTCGGAGACTTACGTCGACATCCCCGGCCTCTACCTCGACGTCGCGAAGGCCGGGATTCGCGACGGCAAACTGCAAGTCATCCTCAACGTGCCGACGCCTTATGCGACCGGCAACAACTTCCCCGGCATCTATTTCGCGATCGCGACGAACCAGGGCGTCGTCGCGGACGGCTGCTTCACGTATTCGTCTAAAGTGCCCGAAAGCACCGGCCGCATGCCTTTCACGCTCGTCGCGACGATCGACGTCGGCAGCGGCGTCACGTTCGTGAAGGGCCAGTGGAAAAGCGTGCGCGGCAGCGCGATGCACATCGATTCGTACGCGAGCCTGTCCGCGATCTGGGGCACGGCCGCGCCGTCGTCGCAAGGCAGCGGCAATCAGGGCGCCGAAACCGGCGGCACCGGGGCCGGCAACATCGGCGGCGGCGGCGAACGCGACGGTACGTTCAATCTCCCGCCGCACATCAAGTTCGGCGTGACCGCGCTCACCCACGCGGCGAACGACCAGACGATCGACATCTACATCGACGACGACCCGAAACCGGCCGCGACGTTCAAGGGCGCCGGCGCCCAGGACCAGAACCTCGGCACGAAAGTGCTCGATTCCGGCAACGGACGCGTGCGCGTGATCGTGATGGCGAACGGCAGGCCGTCGCGGCTCGGCTCGCGGCAGGTCGACATTTTCAAGAAGTCGTACTTCGGGATCATCGGCTCGGAAGACGGCGCCGACGACGATTACAACGACGGCATCGTGTTCCTGAACTGGCCGCTGGGTTGATCGACGGCCATCACTAACCATCGCAATGGCGACGGGGCCCGCCATGCATTGCGCATCGTTCGAGCAGTCATTTGCAGTCCCACTGCTGTACACCGCGCGCGGTCCGGTGAAATCCGTTCGCCGGTCATGCGATGCGGAACCTTCCATTCAGACGAGGACGACATGTCACAACCCTTTACCCACGACGACCTTTACGCGCTGCTGCAACTCGCGGGCAACGACGCCACTGCCGTGCAGGCCAACGGCGATCAGGCCGTGCTCGACCGGATGCGTCAGTTCATGACCGCGCAGCTCGTCGAGAAACTGCCGCAATACGACGTGTTCGTCGATATCGCGACGATCCCGTACAGCTTCGACGTCGGCAGCTGGCAGAACAAGGTGAAAACCGATGCGGCAGGCGAGGTCGTTGCGTGCACGGTGACGTGGGCCGGCGCGCCGGGCGTGTTGCCCGGTGCCGCGGCGAAGTTCGGCGTCGGCGCGGTGGTCAATTACTTCTCGAAAGCGACACCGCAACCCGTGCAGCCCGCGCCCGTGCCGACCGGCGGCGGCGAACGCGACGGCATCTTCACCCTGCCGCCGAACATCGCATTCGGCGTGACCGCGCTGGTCAATTCGTCCGCACCGCAGACGATCGAGGTGTTCGTCGACGACAACCCGAAACCGGCCGCGACGTTCCAGGGCGCCGGCACGCAGGACGCGAACCTGAACACGCAGATCGTGAACTCGGGCAAGGGGAAGGTGCGGGTGGTCGTGACGGCGAACGGCAAGCCGTCGAAGATCGGCTCGCGTCAGGTCGACATCTTCAAGAAGACCTACTTCGGGCTGGTCGGATCGGAAGATGGCGGCGATGGCGACTACAACGACGGCATCGCGATCCTGAACTGGCCGCTGGGTTGACGCACGCTAGCCCGACGAGCGTCGCCACGCCGCCCGGCGTGGCGACTGGCCGGTGCGCGTCGGCCAGTCGCGAACCCACCCGGGTCACAAGAACACGATCGGCCATGACGATGCGCGCCACGGCCGATCGCCCCCGGGGTCTTCGCCGTTACATCACCACGCCCACCGCACGCCCGCATTGCCGGTAATCGTGCGCTGGTGCTCGCCGCCGAAGTTGGTCAGGTAGCTGACCGTCGCATACACGCTGCCGCGCTTCGTCAGCTGCGCGACGAGCCCCGCGCCGATCTGGCCGGCCGTCTGCCCGACCTGCGTGCCGATGGTCGTCGAACCGCCGAACGTCGTCTTGTCGTCCGCGCCGAACGAGCGCAGCACGTTCGCACGCAGATACGGCTTCCAGCTCACGCCGTTCGCATCGAACGCGTATTGCAGCCGCGCGCCGATCCGGCCGACGAACGTATTGCCGTTGTTCCATCCGATGCTCGACACCCCGTCGTTGAAGCGATCGAGCGACAGCCATTGCCACACGAGTTGCGCATGCGGCTCGAGCGTCAGCCCGTTGCCGAGCGCGATCGGCAATCCGGCTTCGACGGAGCCCGTCAATGCGTTGCCGTTCGTCGAGCCGTTCACGTTGTCGTTCGAATGCGTGCGCACCGTCAGCGCGCTGGCCATCAGCACCGCGTCCGTGTACCAGCCGCCCGGGCCGATATGCGTCCAGTAGCCGCCGAGGTCGTATGCATTGACCTGCAGCGAGCCGACGCCCAGGTCCGTCTGCGCGAGCGCGAAGCCGTTCACATCGCCGACCGCGCGCGAGAAGCCGAGGAAGAAACCGTAGTGATTGCGATGGCCACTGGCGGTCGTATCGGCGTAGAGATCCTGCCCGACCTGCATCCCCCACACCGTGCCGTCGAACGACGGTGTCGCGTCGCCCTTCTGTCTGATGTTGCTGTTGCCGCCCCACACGCGGGCCCACGACGCGGGCACCGACCCGTTTTCGGCGAGCAGCCCTTGTTCGCCCTGACGATCGTGGAACGTGTCGATCTGCAGCAGGCCCAGCTGACGCGCGACGGCCGGCGCTTCCGCGTATAGCGGCACTTCGGGACGATAGATCGGCTCCGGATTGCCGCCGATGCCCGCATGATCGACCGCTTCGACGATCGATTCGGGCGTGCCTTCGGCGGCGATCACCGGCGGCTCGGCCGGCGGCGTCGGCTGGCCGGGCTCGACGACGGGCGGCTGCGGTTTCGGCGGCACCGTGTTGCGCAGATACCAGTTGTCGCCAGTGCCAGTCGACTCGCCGCCCTTCGCGAGGAAATACGTATATGCGCCCGCGCTGACCGTCCCGCCGGACAGCGAAAACGCACCCGCACTCGTCGTCGCGCCATTCGCCGCCTGCACGACCTGGATGCCGTCGCCCGTCGTCTGCGCACCTGCGCCGCCGACGTTCGTCACCTTCAGCGTGCTCGAGCCGCTCGCCGTGCCGCCGCTGACGACCAGCTTGTCCGACGGCGCGCCATCGCCGGCAAGCGTCGTGTTCAGCGTGAGCATCGCGTTCTGGCCGACGTAGTTGCCCGCGACCGTCAGCGTGTTGCCCACGCCGCTACCACCGAGCTGCACGCGCCCCGCGTTGGTCAGGTTGCCGTTGATCCGGAAATCGCCGATCGCGCCGCTGGCGAGGCTGGCGAGTGCATTCGCGACCGAAATCGTGCCGTTGTTCGTCACGTTGCCCGTCACGCTGCCATAGCCGCCGAGCGTCGCGCCTGCTGCCACCGCCACCGGCCCGCCGCCGCCCAGCGCGGCGGACGCATGTGCGGCGTCACCGACGACGAGCGTGCCGGCATTCAGCGCCGTGCCGCCGGCATAGGTGTTCGCGCCGTTCATGGTCAGCGTGCCGGCCCCGAGTTTGGTGAGCCCGCCCGCGCCGGTGACGTTCTGCGCGATCGCGGAATCGAAGCCCTGCGTATCGATCGTGCCGTTGTTCGACGTGATCGACACCGCGCGGCTCGACGCGAGATCGAACGCGCTGCCGAGTTGTAGCGTGCCACCGTTGAAAGTCAGCGATCCCGACGAAGCGCCGAGCGCGTTGTCGGCCGCGACCGACAGCGTACCCTGCGTGATCGTCGTGCCACCCGAATACGGGTTGCCGCCTGCGGAGGAAGGCGCGACGGTCAACGTGCCCGCGCCGGTTTTCTCCACCGCGCCCGACCCGCCGATCGTACCCGTGTACGTGCCGGCACTGTCCTGCTGGAAGCGCACGAGCCCGTTGTCGGTGACGGACAGCGGCAGGTTCGACGCATTCGCCTGCAGCGTCGCGCCCGCGTTGACGGTCGCGACGACCGATGCCGTCGTCGTGCCGAGCGTGCCGGTGAGGTTCAGCGTGCCGCTCTGCACCAGCGCGGTCGAGAACGTGCCGGTGCCGGCCCACGTCCAGTCGGTGCCGGCCATCGTCAGGCTCTGGAAATTCGTGAACGCATTCGACGCGGTGCCGGTGCCCTGCAACGTCAGGGTGTTGGTGCCCGCGCCGCCGTTGGCCGTGCCGACGATCTGCGAGCCGGTCTGCAGGATCAGCGTCACGTTGCCGTTGCCACCCTGAATCGCGGTGCCGCCGCCACCCTGGATCAGCCCCGCGTTGGTGATCGTCGTCGCGCCGTTGGTCGAGCGTACGCCGATCCCGTTGTTGCTGATGATCCTGCCGCCGGCCTGATTCGTGATGGTCGCGGTGAACGAGCTGCCGAGCGTGTTCGATACGACCGCGTCGACGCTGCCGCCGCTCGTCGCGGTGCCGGTGGTCTGGATCGTGCCGCTGTTGACCAGCGTGTCGTTGTTGCCCTGCATGTAAACGGCCGGTGCATCGCGGCCGTTCGATGTCAGCGTGCCGCCGTTGGTGATCGTCCCGTTGCCGCCGAGCAGCGACGCCGCGCGCGCGTTGTTGCCGGATGTCGTCACGGTGCCCGTGTTGACGATCTGGTTGCCCGACGCGCCGGGATTGCTCTGCCCCCACGCGGCCGTCATCCCGTACGAATTGTTGCCGGTGGTCGTGATCGTGCCGTTGTTGACGAGCGTGTTGTTGTTGCCGTTCGCGGCCATCCCGTCGTTGTAGGTGCCCGACGTCGCGATCACGCCGGTCGCCGCATTGGTGAGCGTGTTGCCGTTGTTCACGCCGAGCAGCACCGCGCCGCGGTTCGCGACGCCCGTGCCGTTGCCGGACATCGACAGGCTGCCGTTGTTGGTGATCGTGCTCGACGCATCGACCGAGAACGGCGTCGGCGTGGACGTCAGCACGTAGCTGCCCGTCACGGTCGAATCGAGGTTGATCGTCACGCCGGTGCTGCCGGCCGTGGCCACGACCGACGGCGCATTCGCGCCGGTACACGTCACCGTCGTGCCGCTGCCCGGCGCGGTGGCCGAGCACGCCGCATACGCACTGACCGGCACCGCGCCGGTCAGGATCGCCATTCCACCCAAACCCAGGTTCCGCGCCTTTCTTTTCATTTTTCCGCTCGCATTTATTGGTGACGTTATTGCTGCAAATCGGTGCGTGAAACGGGTTATATCACCTGTCTTGAAATAATCGCAAGATGCGAGGGCGTGATATCGGTAATCACGCGGCGATTTGTTTTGGAGCGGGAAATAAAGAAAACGGCTGTGTTGCTGCGCCGCAGAAAACGTTGCGCGACGACCATCACCCACACGAAGCCGGTTTAATTTTCCGGTTGTCGCGTCACCCCTGAAAGCCGGGACGACGAGATTCGGGCGAATCGGAAAAGATGACGCAATACCGCCATCGAATGACCGTGCAAAGCAGCATGGACGATTCGGTCATGTTGCTTTGCACGATGCAATGCCGCCCGCTTTCGGACGACTGCGCGGCCACCGGTTCTGGCCGATGCGATCGACGATCCGGGGCAGCCCATATTTCGGACCGCTTGGCGATGGCCGCCAGAACCGACGCTGGACAGGCCCCGACGACGATCGAACGACGCGGCGGCCTAGCCGCGCTGCCGTCCACCTCGCGCCATGCTGGAGAAAACGCCGTCCCGGTAAATCCACGCATGAACCAGAGCGGCCGACAGATGGGCCAGCACGACGACGAACAGCAGTCGCGCCAATAGACCATGCGCATCGCGCAACCACGCAAAGAGCGTCGGACTGGCCGGTACGATCGCAGGCAGGTTGACGCCCTTGAACAGCACGATCGGGAACCCGCCCGCCGACAACAAGGCCCAGCCGATCAGCGGCAATGCCAGCATCAACGCATACAGTGCCCAGTGCGACGCTTTCGCTGCGAGCACCTGCCAATGCGGCAAGCTTCGCGGCAACGCCGGCGGCCGGCTGCGCAACCGGTTCGCGACGCGCAGCAGCGCCAGCACGAGGATCGCGATACCCAGCGGCCGATGCAGGTCGATCAGCCAGATCCGGTGATGCAACGACGTCATCATGCCGGCGCCGATGAACAGCATGGCCAGGATCATTGCGGCCATCAGCCAGTGCAGACCGCGCGCCAGCGCGTTGAAATGGCGGGGTGCATCGCCGCTCGTGATCTTCCGCGTATTCATTTGACCTCCTGCTTGCCGACCGCTTCGGTCGCCTTGCCGTAGCCGATTTCGCGTTCGCGGCGATTGAACGAATGCGCGTACGCGCCCGAACGCGCGTTCAGGATCGGATCGTTCGAGACCTCGACGCCCGCGGGCACGATCGACGGATCGAAGTTGATGTCGCGGCACGCGCCCTCGGCCTGTTCGACGACGCGCATCATTTCCAGCGTGCCGGCGACGAGCTGCTTGCGATCGGCCGGCCACGGCTGCGACGCATCGTCGACCGGATCGCCCGGCTGCGCCAGTTGCAGCACGTAATCCCAATAGAGCGGCTTTCGCGCGAGCCGCTCGCGCACGCCTTCGAACAGGAAGTCGTGGTCGGCCTTCTGCCGCTGTGCATCGCTCATCGGCATGAACGGATCATGCGGGCGCATCATCCAGCGCACCGGCTGCCGGTGCCCGTCGGCGCCCACGAGATAGAAGGCATTGACGCTGTAGAACGTCGCGCCCGCGAAACTGCCCGGAGCCGGTTCCTGCGCCGCCCATTTCATGAACTTCTCCGCCTCCGGGTAGGCTTTCAGAAACGCGGAGAGCCGCGCCGGGTCGGGTTGGCCGGTGGCCGGATCGGGCGCGGTCGCCTGCTGCATGGCCAGAAAGCCCTCCGGTTCGTGTGTCGCGAAGTACGGCTGGTTGTTCATCGCCATGCGCCATTGCTGCTTGTCATCGGTCGTCAGCAGCAGAGCCATGCTCAGCGTCGTCGTGGAGCTGTCCGCCGCGTACGGGCTGCCGGTGCCGATCGAGAGCCGACCGACGACCGGGATATCCGCCTGCGTGAACACACGCGCGGTCGACAACGGCACCGCCGCGCGGTCGGGACGGAAGGTGCCGGCGAAGCAGACGCCCTTGCCGTGCGCGCGGCGAAAGCCTGCCGGAAACGGCTGTGGGGTTTCCGACACCAGCGATACGCTGGTCGTACGCGAACCGATCCAGCCGGCCGTCCACGCAAGGGTCGACGTCAGTACGCCGGCCACGGCGGCAATCGCCGCCAGCGCCCCCCACGTGCGTTTCGACGTGAAATCCAGTTTTGACATAGATGGTTTTTCATCCCGTTGGGTCGTCGTGCGTGCCGCGCCGTGTTTTGCCTGGCGCGGCCGTCGATGCATGAAGCGCATGGCTGCGCTCACGGGCGCCGTCGGGTGCCCACGATCGAATCGATTGAGGTACGAACGCGGGCAGCGACGGCAGACTGCGGCAGTCGCTACGCGCATTGCATACGAAAATCTTAGCGACGGGGTAACAGCGGAGCCATCAGACCAGGCTGAAATCGCAGGCCGCATGTAGGACCAGTCCGGCGGGACGGTGCCGTCACACGCGCTCGAATGCGACAACGATGGAACCGTGCATGCCGGTATCGCCCCATCCAGCGATACCGGCCCGGCGTCATCGAGATGGCCGGCAATCAGCCGGCATGCGGCGCCGAAGGCGCGGACATCGCCACGGGTTGCGCCCACGTGGCCGCCGCGAGCTGCACGCGCGCATCACGCGCCACCCGATTGAACGCCACGCGCTGCGCGCCCTTCAGTTTCGTCGCTTGGGCGGCGTGCACAAGTTCGATCGGATCGACGAGGCGCGCATGCCGGCGCACCTCGAAGTGCAGATGGGGGCCGGTCGCCGTTCCCGTGCTGCCGACCGCGCCGACGCGTTGACCGCGCATGACGCGCGCGCCGGTTCGCAACGTCGGCTCGAACGCCGACAGGTGCGCGTAGTACGACGCGTAACCGCCGTCATGGCGAATCACCACGTACTTGCCATAGCCGCGCGGCTCGGTGCCGATGAACGTCACGACGCCGCGCTCCGACGCATGCACCGCGCGGCCCGCCGGCGCCGCGAGATCGACGCCCGAATGCACGTGACGCGCGCCGCTCACCGGATGCACACGCGCGCCGAATGTCGAGCTGATGCGCGTCGCGGCGACCGGCATCGCGAAGCGTGCGCCGCCGAGTGGCATGCCGTCGAGGTCGTAATAGGCGCCCGGCGAGCCGGCCTGCGCGGCGAACCACACGGCCGCGACCTGCTGCCCGCGAAAGCGGACGTCGAGCGCCGTCACGCGTACGCGGCCCGGCCGCGTGGCGTCGTGGTCGGGCTCGAATGCCACGCGGAAAGTGTCGCCCTGCGCGCCGCGCTGCTTCGGATCGACGCGCCCGGCCAGCATGCGGACGATCTGCGCGGCGACGCCGGCCGGCAGATCGGCGCGCGCCAGCGACGCGTGCAGGCTGCCGACGATCGCGCCGGCGCGCGTGCCGCGATCCGGTTGCGCGAGCGTGAACGGCTCGGCGGAGGCCAGATCGACCGGACCGTGCGCGAACGCCGGCTGCGCACCCGTCGCTGGCAACGCCGATGCCAGCCCGTAATCGAACCGCGCCGCATAGCCGCGTTCGACCGCACCGCGCGCGGTATCGCACAGCACGCGATATGCAACGCAGGCGCCGAAGCGCGCCACCGGATCGTCGCGCCCGGTGCCCGTCGACACGTTCCACGCATGCGACGCATAAGCGACGTCGAGCGGCGCGGCGGACGATGCACGCAGGCCGCCCCACGTCGTGCGCGCGGAATTGAAGAAAGGCACGTCGCCAAGATCGATGGTTTCCGCCGTCGCGGGCGCGGCCGGCGCGGCGTCGTGAAACGCCTGCGCTGCCGCGCCCTGTGCGCCGGCCACGCAGGCCGCCGCGACGATGCCGCGCAGGAACGCGCGACCGATCGGAAAACGGTGAACGCCGCGTGACGCGGGTCGACCTTGCTCGCGTGCGACACGGAAACGCAGGTCTGACCGCATGACGTCGTCACTCGCTATTCAATGAAAATCGGGAAAAAACCGGGCGTCGCGGAGGAACGATCGTCGCGATCCGGCTACTCGACAGCGAGTGTATCGGCGTGGTCGAAACGGCTGAATAGGACTCGTCTTATTTGTTCAAAAAGCCGCTTAATACTCGTACTAAATCAGCGCAGCCGGCACGTCACGCATTCGCGCGAAACCGGCGGTGCCGTGTACAGTCGAGGGCTACCGGCGCGCGACACGCGCCGCGCATCGTGTCTTCAACACCGGAATCCCGTCATGTTTCTCGATCAACTTCATCCGGAACGCTGGACGTTCCTGTGGAACGCGTTGTCCACCCTCTCCCTCAAGCTGTCCGCGGCCCTGGCGCTGCTCGTCGCCGGCTGGTGGCTGTCGAAACGCATCGGCAACTGGCTGAACCGGCTGCTCTCGAACAAGGAGCGCGTCGACGACACGCTGCGGCCAATCCTCTGCGACGTCGCGGTGTGGGGCATCCGCATCGTCGCGATCGTCGGCGCGCTGTCGCAGCTCGGCATCGAAACCGCGAGCATCGTCGCGGTGCTCGGCGCAGCCGGCCTGGCCATCGGCTTCGCGCTGCAGGGCACGATGCAGAACATCGCGGCCGGCATCATGCTTCTGCTGCTGCGGCCGTTCAAGGTCGGCGACTACATCGACGGCGGCACGGGCGTCGCGGGCACCGTCGAAGAGGTCGGGCTCTTCATGACGCGCCTGACGAAGCCGGACGGCATCTGCGAGTACGTGCCGAACAGCGCGCTGTGGGGCAGCTCGATCCGCAACTACACGCGCAACCCGACGCGCCGCCTCGATCTCGAAGTGGAAGTGTCCGTGCATGACGATATCGATCGCGCGCTCGCTGCGCTGCGTGCGCTGGCCGTGGCCGATCCCGACGTGCTGCAGGACCCCGCGCCGGACGTGATGGTGATGCGCTTCGACGACAGCACGGCTGTCGCGAACATGCGCGTGTGGACGCATACCGACCAGTTCTGGGCGATGCGCTGGCGTCTCGCGCGCCAGGTGCGCAAGACGCTCGCCGACGCGGATTGCGCGCTGCCGATCCGCACGCGGGAGCTGCACATCGTGCACGACGCGGCGCGCCGCGCGGACGAGGCGCGCGTGCGGGTCTCGTGACGCAGCGGGGCGCGGCGCGCCCCGGCCGCGGCGTTACATCCGGACGATGTCGAGCAGCGCCTTCCTGCCGCTCTTGTACGTGAACACCGAGATCGCGCCGTGCTTCAGGTCGCCCTGCGGCGTGAAGCTCGTTTCGCCGATCACGCCGCGATAGTCGGTGGCCGGCATCGCGGCCAGCACCTTCGCCGGATCCGTCGAGTTCGCGCGCTTCATCGCGTCGACGATGATGTAGACCGCGTCGTACGAGAACGGCGCATACACCTGCATCGGCTGGTGATAACGCGCTTCGTAGCGTTTCGCGAACGCCGCGCCGCCCGGCATCTTCTCGAGCGCGATGCCGGCCTCGGAACACACGACGTTGTCCGACGCCGGGCCGGCGAGCTTCGGCAGATCGGTCGAGCACACGCCGTCGCCGGCCAGGATCTTCGCGCGCATGCCGAGCTGGCGCGCCTGCTTCGCGAGCGGCCCGCCCGTCGCGTCCATCCCGCCATACATGATTGCGTCGGGGCTCGCGCCCTTGATCTTCGTGAGGATCGCGCGGAAGTCGATCGCCTTGTCGTTCGTCGCGTCGCGCGACACGACCTTCATCCCGGCCGCCTTCGCGGCCTTCTCGAATTCGGTCGCGAGGCCCTGCCCGTACGCGGTCGAATCGTCGACCACGGCGACCGTCCTGATCCCCATGTTCTTCGCCGCATACATCGCCAGCGCCGGTCCCTGCTGCGCGTCGGTCGCGACGACGCGATAGGTCGTCTTGAAGCCCTGCTGCGTATACGTCGGGTTGGTCGCGGCCTGCGAGATCTGCACGACGCCGCCGTCGCGATACACGCGCGACGCCGGGATCGACGTGCCCGAGTTGTGATGGCCGACGACGCCGACGACCTTGTCGTCGACGAGCCGCTGCGCGACCTGTGTCGCGGTGCGCGGATCGCCCGCGTCGTCCTGCGCGTCGAGCTGCAGCGTGACCTTCCTGCCGCCGATCACGAGCCCCTTCGCGTTGATTTCCTCGACCGCGAGCCGTGCACCGTTCTCGCTGTCCTTGCCGAGGTGCGCGATCGCGCCGGTCAGCGGCGCGACGTGCCCGATGCGCACGACGTCGTCCGCCTGCGCGGCCCCCGCAGGCAGCGCGCACGTCAGCGCAACCGCGGTGGCGAATACCGTCTTGTGATGCCGATTCATGCTCGTCTCCTTCCTTGTCGCGCTTCGTTCGTGTTCGGATCCGTCATTCGCCGAAGGTCGTGCCGCGCTTACGCACGCCCTTCGAATCCCAGCAATACGTTCACCGCGTTGATGCCGATCTCGTCGACCATGTAGCCGCCTTCCATCACGAACAGCGTCGGCAGGTTCAGGCGCGCGAGCGTCTCGCCGATCCGCAGGTAGTCGGGCGAGCGCAGCTTGAAATGGCTGATCGGGTCGTGCTCGAACGTGTCGACGCCGAGCGACACGACGAGCAGGTCGGGCGCATGCTTCGCGATCGCCGCCGCGGCGTGGTCGAGCGCTGCCGAGTAGGTGTCCCACCGCGTGCCCTTCGGCAGCGGCAGGTTCAGGTTGAAGCCCGCGCCGACGCCCGCGCCGCGCTCGTCCGCGTAGCCGGAGAAGTACGGATACGACACCGACGGTTCGCCATGCAGCGACGCGAACAGCACGTCCGACCGCTCGTAGAAGATGTCCTGCGTGCCGTTGCCGTGGTGGAAATCGACGTCGAGCACCGCGACGCGCGCCGCGCCGCGCGCGATGCCGTGCTGCGCGGCGATCGCCGCGTTGTTCAGGTAGCAGTAGCCGCCCATGTACTCGCGCCCCGCATGGTGGCCGGGCGGGCGGCACAGCGCGAACGCGGCGCGCGCGCCGCCGCCCGACAGCAGGTCGGCGCCGGTCAGCGCCGAGTTCGCGCTCGCGCTCACCGCGTCCCATGTGCCGGCGTTGATCGGCGCGCCGGCGTCCATCGCGAAGAAGCCGAGCTTGCCGTCGATGAAGCCGGGCGGCGTCGCGGCCGCCGGCATCGCGCGCACCGGCCACACGAGCGGCAGCGCCTGGCAGGTGCGGCCGGTCGCGGTCCATTCGTCCCATGCGCCGGCGAGGAAGTCGACGTAGCGCGCGCTGTGCGCGCCGGCATAGCTCGCCCGGTCGAACGCACGCGGCGCGATCACGTCGCCGAGGCCGGCCGCGCGGACCTGCGCGAGCACCGTTTCGGCGCGAAGGGGGTGTTCGAACGACTCGGTGATCGCGCCGTCCTTCAGTTCGACGCCGCGATGCAGGTGGTGATCGCTGCTGTAGACCGTGAGCATGGTTGACCGTTGCAGGGATGACGGGGAAAGGGGTTGGCAACAGTCTATTGAGGCCGCCCGGCAATAGCTTTGCTTTTCAGCGCTTCGTTTTGTACAATTTTGAGAAAACTGTCTACGGAATGCCGGATATGAGCAAAAATCGCGCTTCAGTTGAACTGGACGGCGTCGACCGCGCGATGCTCCGCCTGTTGCAGGAAGACGGCGCGCTGTCGAACGCCACGCTCGGCGAGAAGCTGTCGCTGAGCGTCACGCCGTGCTGGCGCCGCCGCAAGCGGCTCGAGGACGAGCACGTGATCACCGGCTATCAGGCGAACCTCGACCGGCGCGCGCTCGGCATGAACGTGTTCGCGTTCGTGCAGGTGACGTTCAACATGCATTCGGGCCAGGATTCGGATCACTTCGAGGACGTGATGCGGCGTCACGACGAAGTGACGTCGTGCCACAAGATCACCGGCGCGGCCGACTACATCCTGCAGGTCGTCGCGGCCGATCTCGACGCGTATGCGGAATTCGTCGAGCGCGTGCTGCGGAAACAGGCCGGCGTGTCGTCGATCCAGTCGAGCCTCGCGTTGCGCGAGGTGAAGTTCTCGTCGCGCGTGCCGGTGCCGGACGCGTGACCGGTCATGCTTTGCAGACGCCCGCACACGGGCATCCGCCGCCGATCGTCATCCCATGGAGCGCTACCCGATGAAACGTTACTCACCCGCCGCGTCGTTTGCCGCCGCGATTGCCTGCGCATTCGCATTGAGCGCCTGTGCGACGCCATCGTCCACGCCGGCCAATGCGTCCGCGCCGGCCGACACTGCCGCGCAAGCGGCCCCGCCGCGGGTCGGCGGCGATCGCGACGCGCACGGCTGCATCGGCTCGGCCGGCTACGCATGGTGCGAACGGACCCGGCAGTGCGAGCGTCCGTGGGAACTCGCGAAGGCGCAGGGGTTCGCGAATTCGGCGCAGGCGTATGAGCAGTTCTGCCGGAGCGGCGGAGCGAAGTGAAGTGAACTGATGTAGCCGTGAACGGGTCGCGGTGCAACGCCGCGACCCGGTGACGTTCCGGTCTGTTGCATGGTCTGCGTGACCGTCCATTCCGCCCCGTTGATCCCGCTCGATTTTCCCGCGTCGCACACCGTCATTCCGGAAACCCGGACGCGCAAAAAACCCCACGAAAACAGGGATATTCGTCGCCTGCGACACGTTGTCCGAGTTCGGTTATATTACGCGCCCCTTGCCATCCCGCCCCCGCAAAACGTGTCGCGCGCGGCCGCTTTCGACGCAGCCTGAAGCGCCGTCCGCTCAGGCCCGCCACCCGGGCCGGGCGCGTGGCGCACCGTCGCGACGCAGGCCCTTGCCTGTTCGCGGGAAACCGATCCGAAGGTGTCCTTCCGAATCGCTTCGTATGCGCCAATGCAACGGCGTGCAGCGTCGATCCGGAATTCCGGATTCGTGGTCCGGATCTCCGGACCCGTGTTTCGACACGACGGAACCGCGCGCCGGGCGGCATGGCAAACCGATGCATCCAAGTTGAAAAAGGGATCTGCTGTGATCAAAACGTTACGGGTAATACTGTCGGCGCTCGCGCTGTGCGTCGCGACATCGTCGGCGCACGCCGCCGACACGAAGAAGGTCGACGTCCTGCTGGTGGGCGGCGGCATCATGAGCTCGACGCTCGGCGTCTGGCTGCACGAACTCCAGCCCGACTGGTCGATGACGATGGTCGAGCGCCTCGACGGCGTCGCGCTGGAAAGCTCGAACGGCTGGAACAACGCCGGCACCGGCCACTCGGCGCTCGCCGAGCTGAACTACACGCCGGAGAAGGCGGACGGCAAGGTCGACATCTCGAAGGCCATCGAGATCAACGAGTCGTTCCAGATCTCGCGCCAGTTCTGGGCGTGGCAGGTGAAGCAGGGCGTGCTGAAGAACCCGCACTCGTTCATCAACTCGACGCCGCACATGAGCTTCGTCTGGGGCGACGACAACGTCCGCTTCCTGAAGAAGCGCTACGAAGCGCTGCAGGCGAGCCCGCTGTTCCGCGGGATGCAGTATTCGGAAGACTACGACCAGATCAAGCAGTGGGTGCCGCTGATGATGGAAGGTCGCGACCGCAACCAGAAGGTGGCCGCGACGTGGACGCCGATCGGCACCGACGTGAACTTCGGCGAGATCACGCGCCAGTTCGTCGGCTACCTGAAGACGCAGCCGAACTTCACGCTGTCGCTGTCGAGCGAAGTGCGCGAGATCACGCGCAACGCCGACGGCACGTGGCACGTGTCGTGGGTCAAGCTGCACTCGGATGAACCGCCGCAAGCCGTCGACGCGAAATTCGTGTTCATCGGCGCGGGCGGCGGTGCGCTGCACCTGCTGCAGGCGTCGGGCATCCCCGAAGCGAAGGACTACGGCGCGTTCCCGGTCGGCGGCTCGTTCCTCGTGACCGACAACCCCGAGGTCGTGAAGCAGCATCTCGCGAAGGCCTACGGCAAGGCGTCGGTCGGCTCGCCGCCGATGTCGGTGCCGCACCTCGACACGCGCATCATCGACGGCAAGAAGATCATCCTGTTCGGGCCGTTCGCGACGTTCTCGACCAAGTTCCTGAAGAACGGCTCGTACTTCGACCTCGCGAAGAGCACCAACCTGCACAACGTCGCGCCGATGATGCGCGTGGGCGTCGACGAATTCCCGCTGGTGCAGTACCTCGCCGGCCAGCTGATGCTGTCCGACGACGACCGCTTCAACGCGCTGAAGGAATACTTCCCGAACGCGAAGAAGGAAGACTGGCGCCTGTGGCAGGCCGGCCAGCGCGTGCAGATCATCAAGCGCGACCCGGTCAAGGGCGGTGTGCTGAAGCTCGGCACCGAGATCGTCGCGTCGCAGGACGGCAGCATCGCGGGTCTGCTCGGCGCATCGCCGGGCGCGTCGACCGCCGCGCCGATCATGCTGAACCTGATGAAGAAAGTGTTCAAGGACAAGGTCGCGACGCCCGAGTGGCAGCAGAAGATCCGACAGATCGTGCCGAGCTACGGCACCAGGCTGAACGACAGCCCGGCGAAGGTCGTCGAGGAATGGACCTACACGAGCGACGTGCTGCAACTGTCGCCGCCGCCGAAGATCGACCTCGGCGCGCCGTCGCAGGCCACCGGCGCCGCGCCGGCCCGCCCGGCGAAGGCGTCGGCCGACATGGCGCTGTAACGCGCCCGATGCAGCGCGACACCCGCGCGGCACCCATGCGGCACCGTGATGCCGCCCGACACGGCCGCCCTCCGGGGCGGCCGTTTTTCCTGGTGCGCGCCGGGCGAAAGCACCGGCTTCCGCTAGAATTGCGGCACGCGCGACGCCGTCGCCGTCCGATCCATCATCCGCATCGACCCAACCCGAGCCACCGCC
>FTHQ01000426.1_pt1 | contig 45160 bp, 38 predicted proteins | sample 1641001 | NCBI WGS metagenome assembly FTHQ01 (sample SAMEA3914872, study PRJEB12502) | metagenome | biome: forest; material: soil | place: Canada | collected 2011-07-03 | depth 0.3 m | reverse complement strand
CAGCGCGATCGCCTCGTCGGCGATGCTCTTGAGCGGCAGCGTCTTGCCGCCGCGCGCCTGCTCGTCGGCGGTGATCAGCGCGACCGCGCCGACGTCGACGAGCCGCTCGTTCAGCGATTTCGCGGAGAAGCCGCCGAACACGACCGAGTGGGTCGCGCCGATGCGCGCGCAGGCCTGCATCGCGACGATGCCTTCGATCGACATCGGAATGTAGATGACGACGCGATCGCCCTTGCCGATCCCGCGTTTCTTCAGCGCATTCGCGAAACGCGACACGCGCGCGAGGAGATCGGCATAGGTGACGCGGGTGACGGTGCCGTCGTCGGCCTCGAAGATCACCGCGACGCGCTCGCCGTGGCCGGCTTCGACGTGACGATCGAGACAGTTGTACGACGCGTTCAGCTCGCCGTCGTCGAACCAGGTGTAGAACGGCGCGTTGCGCTCGTCGAGCACCTTCGTGAACGGCTTGTGCCACGTGAGGCCTTCGCGCGCGAGACGCGCCCAGAAGCCTTCGTAATCCTGCTCGGCCTCGGCGACGAGCGCGCGGTAGGCCGGCATGCCGGAAATGGCCGCCGTCTTCTCGAGCGCCGCGGGCGGCGCGAACTGACGGGTTTCGTGAAGAACCGATTCGATCTTGGACAAGCGTGTCTCCATGCATTCATGTGATTCCTGACGGCGCTCGGGAAAACGCAACATGCGTGCCAGTCGCGTGACGGATGGGGGCATGCGGCGCAAGCCGCGACAGTCCGGCGTGTCGCGCCCGCTCCCGGCTAAGCGGCGGCATCGCGGACGGTAGCGCGATGCGGCGCGGCGTTCAGAAATGCAGCAGGTCGTGTTGCAGTCCTGAGCAGTCGGGGCGAGCCGGCAGGTGATCGTCCGGCACCGCCGCGTCAGGCGAGCAACGAGCGAAGTGCCGGTGCGTGCCTGAATTGCCGGATGCGTTCGAGCGCCGATACCTCGAGCTGACGAACGCGTTCGGCCGACAGGTTCAGTTGCCGGCCGATCTCGCGCAGCGAATACTCGTTGTCGACGTCGATGCCGTACCGCAGGCGCAGAATCCACGCTTCGCGTACCGGGAGGCTGTCGATCAGCTCGGCAACTGCCGCGCGCAACTGACCGGCGCTCGCGGCTTCTTCCGGCGTCGGCGCGTCGGCGTCGATCGTGACGTCGCACAACGTGAGGTCGTGATCGGGCGAAACCGGCAGGTCGGCGGAGATCGGCTCGCGCACGATGCTCATCAGCTCGCGCACCTTGTCGACCGGCAGTCGCATCTGCGGGGAGAGCGCTCGTGCGTCGGCGACGTCGCCGGTCCGTTGCCGATGGATGCGCGCGAGCCGTGACAGCTTGTTGAGCGAATCGACCGTATGTGCGGGCACGCGGATCGTGCGCCCCAGATCGGCGAGCGCATGCGTGATCGCCTGCCGGATCCACCACGTCGCATACGTCGAGAATTTGAAGCCGCGCCGGTGATCGTAGCGATCGACGGCCTTCATCAGGCCGATATTGCCTTCCTGGATCAGATCGGCGAACGGCAGGCCGCGGTCGGCATAGCGTTTGGCGACCGACACGACGAGCCGCAGATTGCTCTGGAACAGCTTCGTTCTCGCGGGCTGCATCGCGCGCTCGATCCGCGAGAGCCGCGCATCGAGCGCGATCGTGATGTCGAGCGGCAACGGAGACTGCGCCGCGAGGCGAGCGAGCGCGCCGCGCGCGTCGATCAGCGCCGGCGCGTGGCGGGCTAGGGTGGCGGCGCAGTCGGGATGCGCGGCGCTGCATGTGTGCAGCCATGCGCGTACGTCGTCGCAGGGCGCGAAGAGTTCGTGGCGCGCGGCATCGAGCGGGATGCCCGTGGCGACCAGCGTGTCGACGAGCCGTTTTTCGAGCGTGCGCGCCTGAGTCGCGCGCTCGCCGTTCGCTTGCCTGATACGCTCGATCGCGCGCGAGGTGAAGCGGATGCGGCCGGTCGACGCGGCCGCCTCGCGCAGCAGCGCCCGGTAAGCGGTGGACGCGAAGCCGTCCGCGTGCAATGCGTGCTGCATCGCCGATGCCGGTGCACCGGCGCGTTCGAGTGCTTCGACGACCGTATCGCGCCATGCGGGGCTGTCGAGGGCAAGGCCTGCGTCGTCGTCGGGCGCGGGTGAGGTCATGCTTGGATCGTCGGGTAACGTCGTCGGCACACTTGCGGCCGATTCGGCATCGCCGGCAAACCCCGTCACGTAAACCGACGCCGCCACCTTGCCGGCGCGGATGTCGTTCGCGATCGCCGCGACGGCGGCGAGTGCCGCCGGATCGCGGCTCAACGCGTCGATGCATGCCGCGCGGCCGCTTTCCAGACGAAGCGCGAGCGCGATCTCTTCGTCGCGTTCGAGCAGCGGCGTCGCGCTCATTTCCCGCAGATAGAGCCGGATCGGGTCGTTGGTCCGGCCCGCGAGCAGATCGTCGGCCGCGAGCGGCGTCGATGCGTCGGCGAGCGGCGACGCGACTTCCGTCACTTGCGCGAAATGACGGTCGAGCGTCCATGCGGTGTGCGCGCCGGCATGCTCGCGTACGTCGATGCCGAGCTCACGCAGCATCGACGCGGCGGCGTCCACATCCGCGCCGTCGGCCGCGTCGTCGGGCAACGCATCGGCGATTTCGCCGTGCGTCACGTAGCCGCGATCGATGCCGAGCGCGATCAGCGCATGCAGATGCGCGGCGCGGTCGGCGTGGGCGCCGCGACACGGCGACGGCGCGCCGTCGCGTTCGCGAGCGGGCCCGGCGTCAAGCGAGCTTGGCATAGACGTTGCACCAGCCTTCCGCGGCAACCGTCTTGCCCGCGAACATCGGGCACGTCCCGGAGGATTCGCCCGCGGCGGCCTTGTAGAAGCGGCAGTTCGCACACGTCTGGCCGGCCTGGTACTTCGGGAACTTGCCGGCGTCGACGGTCGTCGCCTTGGCGCGGTAGCCGAGCGTCTTCGCCGTCGCGTCGTTTTCGTCGACGGGGGGAGCGGCGGCGAATGCGCGCGTGCCGGCCGCGAGCGCGGCGCACAGGCCGGCGGCCTGCACGAAGAAGGTTCTGCGATGACGGGAGATCATGATGCGGTCCTGAATGAAATGAACGGAAAAAGCCCGGCCCGCGCGCCGGGCATGTTGCCCGGCGCGGCGGTCGATCGAAACGAAAGCGGGTGGAGCGGTTACTTGCGCGGCCCGGCGATCAGCGGCGCCTTCGACGCGTTGGCGATCTCGGCGGTCAGCTTGCTCTTCGACGCGTCGTAGCCGTTCGAATAAAGCAGGAACGCCATCAGATCCTCGTATTCCTGTGCGGTCATCTTGCCGGGGCGATCGGCCGGCATGTTGCTCGACATGTACAGGAAGATGCCGCCGACCGTGATGTGCGACTTGCCTTCGGGCGCGAACGATTCCCCGCTCAGCGCGGGTGCGGTATTGCCCTCGAGCTGGTCGCCGTGGCATTTCGCGCACGCATCGCCGTAGAGCTTCTTGCCGTGCTGCACCTGAGCCTGGTCGAACGACGGGACGCCGCTGCCTTCGCTCGTCGACACCTTGATGAAGCCGGTCCGCTGCGCGGACGCGATCGCGCCGTCGAGAAACCGGCCGGGCACGCGCGAGGCGGCGGCTTGCGCGATGCCGTCGGGCAGCGTCCAGCCGCGCGTGAGCGACGCGAGGCGGCCGTTGCCGCTCAGTTGCGACAGCGTGGCGTCGATGCGCTTTTGCAGCGCGTCCTTGCCCGGCCCGAACGCGAACGACAGTTGCCAGTCGGAGTACGGCGACGACGTCGCCGCCACCTGGAACCGTTGTTTCGGATGCGCACGCTCGTACGCGACGACGCTCGGATACCAGACGATCGCGCGTTGCGCGCGGCCCGCGGCGAGCGCGCCGATCGTTTTCTCGCTCGTGTTCTCGAGATCGAAGCGGGCATTCGTCTGCTGCGCGGCGATCAGCTGCGACGGGCTGCCGTAGGTGGCCGCGATCGTTTCCTTCGCGCCGGACGGCGCGGGTGCATCGCGCAGCGACACGCTGACGTAGCCGGAGCGCAGATAGCCCTGCGAGAACGTCATCTTCGATCCCGACGCATCGGCGATGGCCGAACGCGGGAAGCCGGCGATCACGTCGCAGTCGCGTTCGAGCGATTTCGTCAGTTCGCTGGCGGAGATGCCGTCGTCGTCGCCGTTGTCGTCGACGCCACGTGTGTTGAAGGTCGCGGCGATGCCCGCGGTGCGGAACACTTCGCGCGCGACGGCGCGATCGAGCGTGGTGGTCGGGCTGCCAGGCAGCGTGCAGATGCGCACGCCGGCCGATGCGGTTGCCGGTGTCAGCGCCACGCCCACGGCGAGCAGACTGGCGACGGCAACGGAAGTGAGACGAGTATTCATGGTCGTGTTTCCGGTTGAAGCGGGTGGGGCGTCGCGCCCGCATCGGGCGCATGCGGGCGCGACTCGGGCGTGGCGCCGGGTCAGTTCAGCGCGAACACGTAGAGCGTGCCGCCGCGCGGAACGTCCTTCGCGATGTCGGCCATCGGGCCGCCCCAGATCGGGTTCGCGCCGCCGTAGCCGGCGAGCACCGCGACATACTCCTTGCCGTCGACCTCGTACACCGACGGCTGCGAAATGATGCCGCTCGCCAGTTGCGGGCTTTCCCACAGCACCTTGCCGGTCGCCGTGTCGAACGCGTACAGATGGCCGTCGAGCGAGCCGCTGAACGCGAGACCGCTCGCCGTGGTCGCGACGCCGCCGTTCCACGGTTTCTTCGACCAGTGGCTCCACAGCTTCTTGCCGGTGTTCACGTCGATGGCCGTCAGCTCGCCGTAGCCTTCGCTGCCCGGTTCGGGCTTGATCTCGAAGCCTTCGCCGAGGTACGGCAGGCCTTCCATGTAGCTGACCGACTTGCCGGTCAGGCTCATGCACGCATGCAGCGCCGGCACGACCGCGATGTTGCGTTCCTGGTCGTACGAGATCGACCACCAGTTCTTGCCGCCGAGGAAGCTCGGGCACGTCTCGATCGTCGTGCCGGCCTTCGGGAACTTCGACGCGTCCTGGATCGGCTTGCCGTCTTCCGTGTAGCCGGTGACCGACAATGCCTTCACGAACGGCGTCGCGTAGATCAGCTTGCCGGTCGTGCGGTCGATCGCATGGAAGAAGCCGTTGCGGTCGGCGTGGATGATCGCGTCGTAGTCCTTGCCCTTGTACTTGATGTCCGCGAGGACGGCCGCGTTCACGCCGTCGTAGTCCCACGTGTCGTTGTTCGTGTACTGGTAGTGCCACTTCAGGTTGCCGCTCTTCGCATCGAGCGCGAGCAGCGAGTCGGAATACAGGTTGTCGCCCGGGCGCAGCGCCGCGAGCCACGGGCCGGGGTTGCCGACCCCCCAGTACAGCGTGCGCGACGCGGCGTCGTACGTGCCCGTGAGCCACGCGGCGCCGCCGCCATGGCTCTGCATGCCGTCGGGCCAGGTTTCCGCGCCCTTTTCGCCGGCGGCGGGGATCGTGTAGCGTTTCCAGACCTGCGAGCCGTCCTCCGGATTCAGCGCCGCGATGTAGCCGCGAATCCCGTATTCGCCGCCGGACGTGCCGACGACGATCGCGCCGTCGATCGCGAGCGGCGCGAGCGAGAACGCGTAGCCGAGGCCCGGCTCGAACATCTGCTTCTTCCACACGAGATTGCCGGTCTGCGCGTCGAGCGCCGCGACTTCGCCGTTCAGCATCGCGATGTAGACGTTCTTGCCGTACAGCGCGACGCCGCGGTTGACGACGTCGCAGCACGCGGTCTTGAACGAGGCCGCGCCGAGCTTCGGCTCGTATTTCCACAACTGCTTGCCGGTCTTCGCATCGAATGCGTAGACGTTGTCCTTCGGCGTCGTCACGAACAGATAGTTGCCGTTGACGATCGGCGTGGCCTCGAAGCCCTGCTTCAGGTCGGCCGGGAACTTGTACGCCCACACCTGCTTGAGATTCTTCGCGTTCGACGCGTCGATCTGCTTGAGCGGAGAATGCGAGCGGCCGTCGTAGGTGCGGTAGTAGGTCAGCCAGCCCGGGTCGCCGTGTGCATCGGTCAGGCGCTGGTAGGTCACGGCCGGGTAGTCCGCGGCCGCTTCGACGAGGCCGGGGTTCAGCGCGACGGCGGCCGCCACCGCGATTCCGATCGTCGCCAGCCGGCTCGCTGAAGCCGAGAGTTTCTTCATGGTTGTCTCCTGGGTCATTGTGGTCGCACCGCCGCGAACGTTGCGTCGCGCCGGCACGGTTGGGGTTTCCGGGCCGAGTGCCCTGCCCGTTACGCAAGTCGCATGCCATCGCGGCCGGAAGCCGGTACGGTGCGGCACACCGGCGCATCGCAGGCGATGCGTCGAGCGACGGCGTGCGCGGCGACGTCGACGCAGGTGTTGCATTCAGGTACACCGTCGCGCGTGAAGTGTTGCCAAACATGACAGGTGGCGCAGTCGGCCGGACAGCGGCGCGCCGGTCGCGCGCATCGCGTACCCGAGTGATGCGCGGCGCGGCGTGCACCGTTCGTGCTCGCGGTACTGGCACGGTTCTCGCACGCCGGCTTCGCGACAACCCGTCGCCGTGCGGTGCATCGCACGCGCCGGCGGAATAAAAGTGCGGAGACAACGGAATGATCAGGAGACCAAAGGCCGCCGGGTGGTACGGCGCGATGCGGCATGGCCGGCGTGCGCGATGCGTTGGCGTGACCGTTGGCACGTTGGCGCTGTTCGGTTTGCCGCCCGGCAGCGTGCGCGCGCAGCAGCCGGCGGACGGCGGCACGATTGCGCCGGCCGAGCCGCCGGCCGTCGTGCTGCCCGCGGTGGTCGTCGTCGGCACGACGCCGCTGCCCGGGATCGGCACGCCGCTGTCGAAGGTGCCGGCGAACGTGCAGACGGTGCGCGCGGCGGAACTCGACGCGCAGCACCGCGCGACGCTCGCCGATTTCTTCGCCGCGAACCTGCCGAGCGTGACGATCTCGGACGCACAGGGCAACCCGTATCAGGCGGACGTCAACTATCGCGGCTTCGCCGCGTCGCCGCTGCTCGGCACGCCGCAGGGGTTGTCGGTGTTCGTCGACGGCGTGCGCGTGAACGAGCCGTTCGGCGACGTCGTGAACTGGGACATCCTGCCCATGCAGGCGATCGACCGCGTGCAGCTGATTCCGGGCTCGAACCCGGTGTACGGGCTCAACACGCTCGGCGGTGCGCTCGCGATCACGACGAAGAACGGCAGGTCGAACCCGGGCGGCGAAGCGGAGGTGTCGGGCGGCTCATGGGGCCGCAAGACCGCCAGCGTCGAGCAGGGCGGCACGATCGGCTCGAACCTCGACTACTACGCGACCGCGAACGTCGCGAACGACGGCGGCTGGGCCGACCATAACGCGAGCCGCGTGCGGCAGGCGTTCGGCAAGCTGCGCTACACCGATGCGGACACGACGCTGTCGATTGCCGCGGGCGGCGCGGACAACACGCTGTCCGGCACCCAGACGATCCCGCGCTCGTTCCTCGACAACCGGAAGCAGGCGTATACGTATCCGGACCGTAACCGCAACAGCGCCGGCTACCTGACACTGTCGGGCGAGCGATTTTTCGGCGAGCACGTCGAGCTGAGCGGCAACGCGTACTACCGGCACCTGCGCAACACCAACACGAGCAGCAACAACAATACGGACTACGGATCGGTGGACGAGGACGGCGCGATCGACACGGTGCAGGGCAGCAATGCGCAATCGACGATCGTCACCGACAGCTACGGCGGCAGCGTGCAACTCACGCGGCTCGGCAAGCTCGGCGGGATGGCGAACCGGCTGGTCGCGGGCGTCTCGGCCGATGTCGCGAATTCGAGCTACGTCGCGTCGTCGCAGGACGCATCGTTTACCGATGCGCGCGCGGCGATCGGCATCGGCGATTTCGTTCCGCAGACCAGCGCGAAGACGCGCAATGCGAACGTCGGTGTGTACCTGAGCGATGCGCTGTCGCTGACGCCGCACTGGACGCTGACGCTGTCGGGCCGCTACGACTGGTCGAAAGCGCGGATCGGCGACGAGAGCGGCGTGCAGCCGCTGCTCGACGGCAGCCATGTGTTCTCGCGCTTCAACCCGGCCGTCGGACTCAACTGGAACCCGGTGCCGGGCTTGACCGCCTATGCGACGTACAACGAAGGCATGCGTTCGCCGACCGCGATCGAGCTCGCGTGCGCGGACCCGGCCGCGCCGTGTTCGCTGCCGAACGACTTCATCGCCGACCCGCCGCTCGAGCCGGTAATCTCGAAGACGTTCGAGGCCGGCATGCGCGGCCGCATCGGCGCGGCGACGACCTGGAGCGCCGCGGCCTACCGCACGACGCTGACCGACGATATCCAGTTCATCAGCAGCCCGGCCAGCGCGCAGGGCTACTTCCGCAACGTCGGCGATACGCGGCGGCAGGGTATCGAGCTCGCCGGCCGCACGCGGGTCGGCCCGCTCGGTGTCGGGCTGTCGTACAGCTATGTCGACGCAACCTACCGATCGTCGTGGACCGAACACAGCCCGGCGAATTCGACGGCCGGCGCGAACGGCAACGTGACGGTCAAGCCGGGCGATCGCATCCCCGGCATTCCCGCGCATACGGTGAAACTGCGGCTCGACTACGCGGCGACGCCCGCGTGGGACATCGGCGCGAACGTGACCTGGCGCGGCGGCGTGTATGCACGCGGCGACGAGAACAACGGGGACGTGAACGGCCGGCTTGCCGGCTACGTGCTGGTCGATCTCGACATGCGTTACCGGATCACGAAGCGGTTCGAGGTGTTCGCGAGCGTGACGAACCTGCTCGACAAGCGCTACGCGAGCTTCGGCGCACTCGGCCAGAATTTCTTCAACGGGCCGAACCATACATTCGACGGCGCCCGTCCGGTGAACGAACAGTTCGTCGGGCCGGGCGCGCCGCGCGGCGCGTGGGTCGGCGTGCGCTATGCGTGGGATTGAGCGGCGCACGATCGCGTGTGGCGCGCTTGCGTGTGTCGTCGCGTCATGACAGGAACGAGCGCGGGGCCGTCACGTGAGCGGCACCGTCGCGAACATCGCATTGACGGCGCGTGCGACGCTGCGCGCCAATGCCGGGTCGCTTGCCAGATGCCCGGCCTGCACGCGTTCGATTTCCGCTTCGGGTGCGGCCCGCGCGAGACGTTCGACGTTGCCGACCGGGCACACGGGATCGTGCCTCCCGTGCGCGGCGAACAGCGGCACGCCGGCTTGCGCGGCGCGTCGCGCGAGCGCGAGCACGCGGCGCTCGCCCAGCCAGCAGTCATGTTGCAGGTAGTGCGCCTGAACCCGGTATTTGTCGATCAGACGGCCGACGGTCTGGTTCGAACGGATCGTGTGGGCGGGCGAGCGGCGCGTTCGCACTGACGCTAGGATCGCGCTTTCGTATGCGTGCCACGCGAGCGCCACTGCGCGCTGGCGGGCCGCGCTCGCGCCGTGACGCAACCGCTGCGCGCAGCGCGAGAGCAGGCGATCCGGCCGGCCGCCGCCGGCCGCTGCATGCAGGCGCCGCCATTCGCGCGGCGCACGCGTGCGGGACGTCATGAAGAGTTCGCGGACTTCGCGTCGCGACGTCAGGAACAGGCCGCGCAGCACGACGCCCGAGACCCGCGCCGGATGCGTGCCCGCATATGCGAGCGCGAGCGCCGCGCCCCACGAGCCGCCGACGACTCCCCAGCGTGCAATGCCGAGCTGCTCGCGCACCGCCTCCAGATCCGCGATCAGCCGGGCGGTGGTGTTGTGGCGCGTGCCGCCGCGCGGCCCCGACGCACCCGCGCCGCGCTGGTCGACGAGCACGACGCGCAAGCGGCTGAGGTCGAACAGCCGCAGGATGCCGGCCTGGCTGCCGCTGCCGGGGCCGCCGTGCAGCACGACGACCGGGTGGCCTTGTTCAGTGCCGGCGACGGCGAATGCGATCGATTGCGCGTCGCGGTGCAGGTGCCGGCGCGCGGGCGTGTCGGGCAAGACCCGCATGGCGGGCGACGATGTGGATCGAGTCGGGCGACGCGTCATGTCGATAGGGTACGAGAGGGGGGAGTCATCGGCGGCGTGGCGGTGGCCGGGCTTGCCCTGCGACAAAGCGAGAAGCGAGCCAGAAACGCGTCAGCCGCGAAGATCCGGATTCGCACGGGTAGTCACGCGTCGGTAAATCACGGTATCACGAAGGCCTGGCCGTCGCGCGACGCGACACGCTCTGCCCGGACGATTCATTACATCGAGCTTTCAATGTATGCCGCGGCGCCGGTGTGGCCCGATGCTTGCTTGCAACGACGGCAAAGAGTCCGGCAGTTGACCGGAAGGATCCCCCGGAGGAGACAATGCGCGATGACGTAGAGCAGGCGGCCGGATCACGGGCCGCGCATCCCGCTGGCTGGCCCGCGCCGTCGATCCAGAAGGCCCACGAGCGCTCGGAGACGTTCGGCCTGCAGGTATCGGCACGGCCCGACTACGACGTGCTGTCGAACGCGGCACTGGTGCTCAAGCGCGAGCAGAGCCGAGTGCTGTGCGTGCACGCGATGCCGGTGATGGAGACGCTGCACGAGCAGATCGTCAACACGCAGAGCATGATCGTGCTGACCGATGCGGAAGGGCTGATCCTGCATTCGATCGGCGACGACGATTTCCTCCGCCGCGCGGAGAAGGTCGCGCTGCGTCCCGGCGCGAACTGGGCGGAGAGTCGCCAGGGCACCAACGCGATCGGCACGGCGCTGGCCGAGCTGTGTCCGATGGTCGTCCACGGCGACCAGCACTTCCTGGCCGCGAACCGCTTCCTGACCTGTTCGAGCGTGCCGATCCTCGATCCGTACGGCGACGCGATCGGCGTGCTCGACGTGACGGGCGACCACCGCAGCTATCACCAGCACACGATGGCGCTCGCGAAGATGTCGGTGCAGATGATCGAGAATCATCTGTTTACGACGACCTTTCAGGAAACGCTGCAGGTGTCGTTCCATGGCCGCCCGGAGTTTCTCGGCACGCTGATGGAGGGGATCGTCGCGTTCACGGCCGACGGCCGCTTCCTGTCGGCCAATCGCAGCGCGCAGTTCCAGCTCGGCATGCCGCTCGCCGCGCTGCGCGCGCATACGCTGTCGTCGCTGTTCGACGTCACCAGCGCGCAGCTGATCGACCGCATGCGCGCGAGCACCGACCGGCACCTGATGCTGAATCTCGGCAACGGCGCGGTGGTCTGCGCGCGCGTGCACTTTCGCCGCGCGACGCTCGCCGAAGGCAGCCGGCCGACCGACGTGCACGACGCGGCGGCGCCGGCCGCGCGCGCGAACGCGGTGCCCGCGCCGGCGGCGGGCACGTCGGCCGGCCTGTCGCGGCTCAACTATCTCGACACCGGCGATGCGCAGGTCGCGTGCGTGATCGCGAAGGTGCGCAAGGTGATCGGCAAGGACATCCCGATCCTGATCACCGGCGAGACCGGCACCGGCAAGGAGCTGCTCGCTCAGGCGATCCACAACGACTCGCCGCGGCGCGACGCGCCGTTCGTCGCGGTCAACTGCGCATCGATTCCGGAGACGCTGATCGAGTCTGAGCTGTTCGGTTACGAGGAAGGCGCGTTCACCGGCGCGCGCCGCAAGGGCGCGATCGGCAAGCTGCTGCAGGCGAACGGCGGCACGCTGTTCCTCGACGAGATCGGCGACATGCCGTATCCGCTGCAGGTGCGGCTGCTGCGCGTGCTGCAGGAGCGCCTCGTCAACCCGCTCGGGTCGACGAAGACGATCGCCGTGGACATCGCGATCATCTGCGCGACGCACCGCGATTTGCGCGACATGATCGCGCAGAACCGTTTTCGCGAGGATCTCTACTACCGGCTGACCGGCCTCGTGGTGCGCCTGCCGCCGTTGCGCGACCGCACCGATCTCGCGGTCGTCGTGCAGAAGATGCTGCAGCGGGAAGCGTTCGCGGGGCCGGGCCGGCCGCCGCTGTCGGTCGCGCCGGACGTGATGGAGTTGTTCGTGCGCTGCACGTGGCCGGGCAACTTCCGCCAGCTCGGCAACCTGCTGCGCACGGCGGCCGCGATGGTCGACGACGACGGCGAAATCCGCCGCGAGCACCTGCCGGACGACTTCTTCGACGACCTGCGGCGCGGTGATGCGCAGCCCGTGCAGGCGGCGCCCGATTCGCTTGCCGCGGCGAGCGCCGGGCCTGGCGTCGCGGACGCGTTGCCGCTCGCCGACGCGCGCCTGCAGGACGTCGCCGCGTCCGCGATCGCCGCCGCGCTCGCGCGTCATGGCGGCAACGTGTCCGCCGCGGCGCGCGCGCTCGGCGTGTCGCGCAACACGATCTACCGGAAGATGCCGGCCGCCGACGCGGGACGCCATCCGTCGGAAGAGGGCTGACGCGCGGCCGTCGCGCCGTGCGCGACCTGTCACAGCCGGTGTGTCAAGTTGCAACACCGGTGTTCAACGATTCAACACCTGTCACCACTCGCGGACATCGCGTCGCCGGGGTGGCGGACCGCATTCGCGCGAATCGTGTCGGCGATTCGTAAGGTTTCCGCGCCGATGCCCGGACGACGGCCGTCTACCGCCGCGCCGCCGCCGAAATACCGCTTCGGCACGCTCCTTGCTGAAGAGGAACCGACCGCTCGATTGCCGCGGTCGTTCGATTCATCCGGCAACACATCAACTCATCAACTCAACAGGAGACACACCATGCAGTGGACGACACCGTCTTACACCGACCTGCGCTTCGGCTTCGAAATCACGATGTACATCGCCAACCGCTGATCGCCGTGCGTGCCGCCCGTTTCGCCGTGGTCGGCGCGGGCGGCCTCGGGAGCTGACGCCCATGAAGATCAAGATACTCGGCTCGGGAGCCGGCGGCGGGCTGCCGCAATGGAACTGCAATTGCGCGAACTGCCGCCGTGTACGCAGCGGAAGCGGCCACGTGCTGCCGCGCACGCAGTCGTCGATCGCGGTCAGCGACGACGGCATCGACTGGGTCCTCGTCAATGCGTCGCCCGACATTCTTTCCCAGTTGCGCGCGGATCCGGACCTGCAACCGGCACGCGCGATCCGCGACAGCGGCATCGCCGCCGTCGTGCTGTGCGACGCGCAGATCGATCACGTGACGGGCCTGCTGATGCTGCGCGAGCGCTCGACGCCGCTGCCGCTCTACGCGAGCGCGCCGGTGCTCGACGACCTGTCGACCGGCTTGCCGCTCGTGCCGCTGCTCGGCCATTACTGCGGCGTCGCCGCGCATACGATCGCGCCCGGCGAGCCGTTCGCGGTGCCGGCGGCGAGCGGGATCCGGTTCACCGCGATCGCGGTCGACAGCAAGCCGCCGCCTTATTCGCCGCGGCGTGCGTCGGCCGCACCCGGCGACAACATCGCGCTGTCGATCGAGGACGTCGCGAGCGGGCGGCGCGCGTTCTATGCGCCGGGGCTCGCGTCGGTCACCGACGAGGTACGCGCGGCCATGGACGGCGCCGATCTCGTGCTGGTGGACGGCACGTTCTGGACCGGGACCGAGATGATCGATCTCGGCCTGTCGCACAAGCACGCGGCCGACATGGGACATCTCGCGCAGTGCGCGGAACACGGGCAGCCCGGCATGATCGACTGGCTCGACACGCTGCCTGCGCGAACGCGCAAGGTGCTCACGCACATCAACAACACGAACCCGATTCTCGATCCGCATTCCGTCGAGCACGCGCACCTGCGCGCGCACGGCATCGACGTCGCGCACGACGGCATGCAATTCCAGGTCTGACGATGAACGCACCGATCTCCGCTACGGCGTTGCACGCGACGCCCTGGACCGCGACCGAATTCGAGGCGCGCCTGCGTGCGCTCGAATCGCGCTATCACATCCATCATCCGTTCAACCGGCGGCTCAACAGCGGCGCCTGTTCGCCCGCGCAGATCCGCGGCTGGGTCGCGAACCGCTTCTACTACCAGATCTGCATTCCGCTCAAGGATGCGGCGATTCTGTCGAACTGTCCCGATCGCGACACGCGGCGCCGCTGGATCCAGCGGCTGATCGACCACGACGGGCAGGGCGACAACGCAGGCGGCATCGAGGCGTGGGTGCGGCTCGGCGAAGCGTGCGGCCTGACGCGCGACGAACTGTGGTCGCTCGAACACGTGCTGCCCGGCGTGCGTTTCGCGGTGGACGCGTACGTGAACTTCGCGCGGCGCGCGCCGTGGCAGGAAGCCGTGTGCTCGTCGCTGACCGAGATGTTCGCGCCGCAGATCCATCTCGACCGGCTCGCCGGCTGGCCGTCGCATTACCCGTGGATCGAGCCGGCCGGGCTGCATTACTTCCGCAGCCGCGTGCCGCTCGCGCAGCGCGACGTCGAGCATGGGCTCGCGGTCACGCTCGCGCATTTCACGACACCGGACGCGCAGCAGCGCGCGCTCGGCATTCTGCAATTCAAGCTCGACATCCTGTGGTCGATGCTCGACGCCGTCGAAAAGGCCTACCCGTGATGAACGCGATCGAAGCCGCCAGCGGCGTGCCGCTGCGCCCCTGCCTCAGGGGCATGTACCGCCTGCAATGGGAGGCGGCCCAGGATGCGTACGTGCTGCTCTATCCGGAGGGCATGGTCAAGCTCAACCCGAGCGCGGGCGAGATTCTCGCGCGCTGCGACGGCACGCGCGAACTGGACGACATCATCGGCGAGCTCGAGCGCCTGTTCATGCAGTCGGATCTCGCGACCGACGTCTACCGTTTTCTCGATCATGCGCGACTGCGCGGCTGGCTGGACTGACATGACGCCCGACACCCCCCCGTCCGTCCGCGCCGCTGTGGCTGCTCGCGGAACTCACGTACCGCTGCCCGCTGCACTGCGCGTTCTGCTACAACCCGGTCGACTTCGCGACGCACGGCGCGGAACTCGACACCGACGCGTGGCGCACGGTCATCAGCGACGCGCGCGCGCTCGGCGCCGCGCAAATCGGCTTCTCGGGCGGCGAGCCGCTGCAGCGCGGCGACCTCGAGACGCTCGTCGCGCATGCGCGCGGGCTCGGCTTCTATACGAACCTGATCACGTCGGGCATCGGGCTGAACGTCGCGCGCATCGAGCGGCTCAAGGCCGCCGGGCTCGACCACATCCAGTTGTCGCTGCAGGATTCGACGCGCGAGCTGAACGATTTCCTGACCAGCACACGCACGTTCGAACTGAAGCGCGACGTGGCGCGGCTGATCAAGGCGCACGGCTATCCGATGGTGCTCAACTGCGTGCTGCATCGCTACAACCTGCCGCACGTGGGGCAGATCATCGAGATGGCGCTCGATCTCGGCGCCGATTACCTGGAACTCGCGAACACGCAGTACTACGGCTGGGCGATGCTCAATCGCGACCAGTTGATGCCGACCGTCGAGCAGGTGCGCGAGGCCGAGGATACGGTCAACCGCTATCGCAAGCTGATCGGCGAGCGCTGCAAGATCCTGTTCGTCGTGCCCGACTATTTCGAGCGCCGCCCGAAGGCCTGCATGAACGGCTGGGGCTCGGTGTTCCTCGGTGTGGCGCCGGACGGCACCGCGCTGCCGTGCCATGCCGCGCGGTCGCTGCCGGGGCTCGCGTTGCCGAACGTGCGCGACCGGTCGCTGCGGGACATCTGGTACGACAGCGACGCGTTCAACGCGTTTCGCGGCGACGACTGGATGCGCGAGCCGTGTCGCACGTGCGACGAGCGGCATGTGGATCATGGCGGTTGCCGCTGCCAGGCGTACCTGCTGGCCGGCGATCCGAATGAAGCCGATCCGGTGTGCGCGAAATCCGCCCATCACGGCCAGGTCGAACAGGCCGTGCAGTTCGCGCGCCGGCGCGCGCCGCGCGACGAACGGCCGCTGGTTTTTCGCAGCAAGGAGAATTCGCTCGCGCAATGCGGCGTGACGTGCGACGGTTGACGGGGCACGGCCGGGACGACGGCAGGCCGCGTCGTCGCCGCGCGTGTCGCTGCCGCCGGCAGCGGCTATCCGCGCTTCGATGCGGTGCTGCGCGATGCGTGGCTCACGCGCCGCTGCGCCACGCATGTAGAAAACGGCGCGCCGTCGCCGATCCGGGCGCGCGTGCCGATCACGTTCAATCTCGATGAATGACGGGGCCCGTCGCCGCCATTACCCGTCATCCGCCTTCGCCTGCAAATCCTTCAGCCCCTGAATCACGACCAGCAGCGCGCGCCCGTGCTCGTCCGAGCCGTCCCACGCGTCGACGATCGCGTCGCGCAGCAGGTCGTTGTACCGGCGGCGCGACGGCTCCGTGTCGACACCGTAGAAACTGCATAGCTTGTTGAATGGCGCGCTGCGGCGCAGCCGGCGCCCGTTCGACAGCCGAAGGCGCGACACGGTGGGCTGGCTGACCCCGGAAAGTCGCGCGATTTCGCTGGACGAGCGTGTATCTGCCAGCAGGCGGCGCAACAGGTCTTGAACGGGAAAATCTTGGTCCGGGGCTTCCATGCGATGCATTATACCTATACAGTTACGGCTGTTGAATGGGCTTGCTGTCACCAGCGAGGCTGTATCCCGAGAAAGTTGATGACACTGAAACACCTCCCTCCCACGTTCTGCTGGACCAAGATCGGTACCGAGTCCGGCGAGGAACTGCCGACCGTCGTGCTCCGCAAGGAATGGGAGCGCCGGCTCGGGGGCGGGCGTTTTCTGTGGGGCATCAACCAGCCGCTCGGCAGCAGCGCGCAAGTCGCCGCGCATCGCACGGGTTCGCTGCTCGCGCTGTTTTCGCCGGTCGCGTCGCGTCCGCGCGCGGGCGAGCGCAAGGACGCGCTGCTGTGGAATGCGTGGGTCGACGCAAGCGGCCAGGTGCGGCCGTTGCCGCCGCATACGTTCATCGCCAGCCGCTCGACGTTGCCGTCGGGCCGGCGTCGCGAGCAGCACTACGCACTCGTGTGCGCGTCGTCCACCGCGCTGACGGTCGGCACGCAGTTGCGCGTGTTTCCCGACCACCTGCGCAGCGTGAGCACCGGCAAGCCGCTGGGCGCCGCGCAAGGGGCGGCCGTGGTCGACTGCATCGGGCGGGCGAAGGAGCAGACGGGCAAGAGCTATCCGCTCGCGCTGTCGGTCGAGCTCGAAGCACCGTATTTCGTGCGGCTCGCGCAGCCGTGCGTGCTGAAGGCGCGCGATCTCGCGGAAGTGAACAAGGCCACGCGCGCGGGCGATTTCGATCGCTTCGTCGAGCTGGTCGCGCGCTTGCGCGGCCGTTCGCCGACGGACGCCGTGCGCGGCGTCACGCGCGATCTGTTCGACGTGCCGCCGCTCGAAACGGCGGCCGCGTATGTGCCGCCCACCCACGTCGCGCGCCTGCGCAACCGGCCGGCGGCCGAGCATCCGCGCGATCTCACCGGCGATCTGTTCGACCTGTCGCCGGGCGAGGCGGCCGCGTTCGCGGGGCTGGCGCATCCGCGCGTCGGGCGCGCGTGACGCCACGCGCGTAGCCGTTCGCGCAAGAATTTGTTGCAATCTCGCCGTAGCGGCTCGGCGAGCGCGGAGGGACAATCGGCACGAAGCGCGCGGTGCGGCGGCCGATGCGTCGACACGCGACGGGTCGTGGTTCACGCCGCCGACATGCGTACCACGCACACTGAGCGTCGGCGTGCTTCACACTGCAATCCTGAGGGAGGAGTGTCGATGTCGACCCACATCTGTTCGCCGGAAGCACGGGCCGCACAACGCTTCGTCGAAGCGACGCGCAACGTCGATCAGGCGTTTCGCGCGGTGCGCGGCGAAAGCGACGACGACGGCTCGTCGGCCGAATACGCACGCGCGATGTCGCGTCTCGATCGCGCGCTCGACGAGCTGGCGCGTGCACAGGAATTCTTCGATCGCGTCGTCGGCGCGGACACCACGCACGACAACTGACCGGTTCGCCGCTTTCGTTTGCCACGCGCGTCGGGCGACGCGCGTTCATCTTCTTGCCGGGCGCGCTGCGCGGCATGCCGGTTCGTCATCCTGTTTCGACTTTCGTCGACTTTCGACGTCAGGCTTTGCCGTCTCAGGCGGTAGCCGCGCCTCGGCCCGCGCGCGTCATGCCCGGCGCGGCGGGCGTGGCACGAACGCGTAGCCGCGATGCTGGAACGACGTCGCGAAGAGCCGCATCTGATAGCGGATCGCATTCGCCCAGTAATCCCACGTATGGCCGCCTGGCCGCTCCGCATAGTCGTGCGGCACGCCGAGCGCGACGAGCCGTTCGTGCAGTGTGCGGTTCGAGCCGACGAAGGCATCGTCGCGGCCGCAATCGATCGTCAGGTCGAGATGCGCGCGCACGAATGACCGCGCGCTTTCGACGATCACGTTGCGGTTCCAGAACGACGGATGGCGGTCGGGATCGCCGAACACGTGGGCGATCCCCGGCTCCTCCGTGCAGCAGCGCGGATCGACCGCGCCGCTGATGCTGCCGACCGCGCCGAAGGTGTCGGGGCGGTCGAGCGCGATGCGCAGCGCGCCGAAGCCGCCCATGCTGAGCCCGGTGATCGCGCGTGCGTGCTGGGTCGCGATCGTGCGGAAATGCAGGTCGACGTAGGACACGACTTCGTCGCCGATGAAGGTCTCGTAGCGGCTGCCCGAATCGAACGGGCTGTCGATGTACCAGCTTTCATGTCCGCCGTCGGGCATCACGAGGATCACGCGGTAGCGGTCGGCCAGCGCGGCGATGTGCGTGTTCGACGTCCAGTCGGTATGGTCGCCGCCCGAGCCGTGCAGCAGATACACGACGGGGTAGCGTTCGCCGTGGTTGTCGTGCGCGTAATCGTCGGGCAGCACGATGGTGGCCTTGAGCGTCTCGCTCATCGCGGCGCTCGGGATCGCGACGACCCGCGCATGGAATGCGAACGCAGGGGGCGTGACGGCGAGCAGCAGAAGCAGCCAGAAGGTACGTGCCAGGCGCATCGATCCTTGCATGTGTCGACCCAGTCCGGCCGGATGCCGGGAAAACCCTGTTGCGACGACTCTAGCAACCGCGCCTTTCAACCATATTTCGGCGAATCCTACGGGTTGTCAGGCGGCCGGCTTGCATACGATGCGCGCGAGGGCGGCGCGCAACGCATCGGGCCGCTCGGCCGCGATCAGGTGGCCGCAGCCGGCGATCGTGTCGAAGCCGGCGCAGCGGGCGAGCGCGTATTCGGGCACGTGCCAGCCCGCGCGCGAGCGTTCGCCGGCGATCAGCCAGACCGGATGACGCTCGAACACTTGCGCGAGCGCCGGCAGGTAACCCGCGTCGCCGGTCGTCTCGACCACCGAGCGGCCCATCGCGCGCAGCGTCGATGCCGGCTGATGCGCGAGCCAGCGGCGTGCGTCGTCGAGCTGACTCGGCGACGGTGCGTCGATCGCGCCGCGCAGCCAGTCGAGCGGCGCCGCGCGCAGGCCGTCGAGCATCGCGTCGGCTTCGTCGGGCGTCATGCGCCCGACCGATGCGGACCAGAACGCATCGTCGAGCGTGAAATTGCCTTCGACGTTGACGATGCGCCGCACGCGTTCGGGGTGCGCATGCGCGAACAGCATCGCGATCGCGCCGCCGACCGAATGGCCGACGACATCGACCGGCTGCATGCCGACGTGCATCTCGACGGTTTGCCGCACGTGCTCGACCTGTGCGGCAAGCGAGATCGCGTCGGGCGGCGTGGCGCGATGCGCGCCGTGGCCGAGCAGGTCGGGGCACAGATGCGGGCCGTGCCATCCGCGCACGTCGAACGTGCCGATGAAGCCGTGAATGAAGACGACGGGCGTGGGCTGGATCATGCGGCGTGTGCGGAAGGAAGCGGCGGCAATTCGAGTTCGGCGAGCAGTTCGTCGAGCTCGAGCAGGTGCGTGCGGTCGTGGTCGAGCAACTCGCGCACGAGTTCGTCGAGCGACATCCGGCGAATGCCGTCGCGCAGCCCGCAGCGTGCGAGTTGCGATGGGTCCAGCGTGGCCGCGGTGGCGCACAGCGCGGCGCGGCCGCTGCGGAACGCCGTGACGGCGAGATCGAGCGGCTGCGCGAGATAGTCGCGTTGCGCGGCGAGCGCGGTGCCGTCGACGGATTCGATCACGGGCAGCTCGGCCGTGCGCACGGCGTCGATGCGTGCGGCGAACACCGCATCGAGATCGCGCAGGTGGCACGCATGTTCGACGAGCGAGAAGCCGGTGCCGGCCGGGCGGCGCGTGGCCAGCGCCGCCGGTACATGCGCGGCACGGGCGGCGAGCCGGGCGGGCATGCGGGCCAGCGCGGCGGCGACGTCGGCGAACGGCAGCCGCTGCGGGTGCGCGGCGAACACCGCGCCGTAGCTGAACAGCGCGCCGCCGAGCCGCCCGCGCGCCTGCACGACCTCATGGCCGTGGCGACGCATCACGTCGGCGACCATCGCGCCGCAGAACTGGCGGGCCGTCGTGTCGGCTTCGACTTCGGGGAATTTGCGTACGATCTCGTCCTGGATCGCGCCGATCGCGGCGACGCCGACGCGCGACAGCGCCGCGAACTCGAGATAGCGCTCGGGCTGCTCGATCAGCGCTTCGAGCTGGGCGCCGAGCGCGGTCGAGCGGAAACGGTCGAAACGGGAATGCATGACGAAGCCCTGCCGAGTAACGTGACAAAACGATACGTTACTCGGCAGGGCTTCGTCAACGGGCTCGTCCGGGCGCGTGCGAGATTCGCGTGCGCCGCCCGCTTGCGGTTCAGGACTTCTGCCGGGCGTCGACCTCCGCACGCATCCGCGCCTCCTGCTCCTGCAACTCCGGCGTGAATGCGTCGCCGAAATCTTCCGCCTCGAACAGCGGGCGGATCTCGATGTCGGAGTCGCCGGGCATCGGGTTCGGGCAGCGCTTCACCCATTCGACCGCTTCTTCCATCGATTTCACTTGCCACAGCCAGTAGCCGGCGACGAGTTCCTTCGTTTCGGCGAACGGGCCGTCGATGACGGCGCGGCTCTTGCCGGAAAAGTGCACGCGTTTGCCGTGGCTGCTCGGGCGCAACCCGTCGGCGGCGAGCAGGATGCCGGCTTTCACGAGTTCTTCATTGAAGCGGCCCATTTCGGCCATGATTTCGGTGTCGGGCATTTGGCCGGATTCCGAATCGGCGGTGGCTTTGACGATGACCATGACGCGCATTGTCGTATCTCCTTGAACGTGAATAGGACGTTTGCCGGCGGTGCGACGGCAAAACGATCGGTTACGACAACGCGACGCGCGACGGCGACGCGAATCGACATCGCGGGTAAAAAAATTCAGCGGCGATCGGAATGGCGAGGGGCGCCGTGTCGGCAATGCGTCAGGCCGCGTCGGCCTGCGCATCGAGCACGCTGCGGATCCGCGCGGCGAGTTCGTCGCGCCGGTAAGGTTTGCCAAGCAGCATCACGCCGGGGTCGAGCCGCCCCGCATGGAAGATCTCGTCGCGTGTGTAGCCCGAGGTGAACAGCACCGGCAACGGCGGCTTGCGCAGCGCGGCGCGGCGTCCGAGTTCGCCGCCCTTCACGCGGCCCGGCATGATCACGTCGGTAAACAGCAGATCGATCGGCGTCTCGCTGTCGAGCACGCGCAGCGCGGCTTCGCCGTCGGACGCCGTGATGACCTTGTAGCCGAGCTGCGCGAGCATGTCGACCACCGTCAGCCGGACATCCGCATCGTCCTCGACGACGAGGATCGTTTCGCGGCCGCGCATCGCGTCGTGCTGCGGCGTGCGGGCAGGCTCGTCGGCCGCCTCGTGGCAGCGCGGAAACGTGAGGCGCACGGTGGTGCCCTGGCCGGGCGTGCTGTCGATCGACACGTGGCCGCCGCTCTGCTTGACGAAGCCGAACACCATGCTGAGCCCGAGCCCGGTGCCTTCGCCGTCCGGCTTGGTCGTGAAGAAGGGTTCGAAGACGCGTTCGAGCACGTCGGCCGTCATGCCGACACCCGTGTCGGCGATCTCGAACGTCACGTATTCGCCGGGCGGCATCGGCGCGCGGCGCGTGCCGGCCGCGGGGCCGGGCTGCGTGCTGTTGTATGCGGCGATTGTCAGCGTGCCGCCGCCGCGCATCGCATCGCGCGCGTTGATCGCGAGGTTCAGCAGTGCGTTTTCGAGCTGGTGCCGGTCGGCGAGTACGTTGCCCACGTCGGGCGACAGCGCGGGGACGATTCGCACCGCTTCGCCGAGCGCGTGGTGCAGCATCTCGTGCATGCCGTCGATCAGCCGGCACGGGTTCAGCGTGGTCGGCGCAAGCGGCTGGCGTCGCGCGAACGCGAGCAGGTGCGACGCCAGTTGCGCGCCGCGCCGCACGGCGTTGTTCGCGTTCTCGATCCGTGGCTGCGCGCTCGCATGTGCGCCGAGTTCGACGGAGAGGATCTGCAGGTTGCCGCTGATCACCTGCAGCACGTTGTTGAAGTCGTGCGCGATGCCGCCGGTCAGGCTGCCGATCGCTTCCATCTTCTGCGCGTGACGCAACTGTTCCTCGATCGCCGCGCGCTCGGCGATCGCGTCGGTCACGCGCTGTTCGAGCGTTTCGGTCAGGTTGCGCAGCTCGGCATTGGATGCCTGCAGCGCCGCTTCCGCGCGATCGCGATGGCGCGTGGCGAGCACGCGCTCGGTGGTCTCGACGACGACGGCGAGCACGCCGCCCGGCGCGCCGTCGTCGTCGGGCAGCGGGCTGTAGTGCAGATCCATCCACACGTCTTCGGGGCGGCCGCTGCGCAGCAGCACGAGCGCCTTGTCGCGATAGGACAGCGTGCCGCCGGCGAGACAGGTGTTCATCACGTTGCGGTTGAAATCGGCGACTTCGGGCCAGCCGAGTTCGACCGGCTGGCCGAGCAGATACGGATGGCGGCCGCCGGCGAACCCGGCATACGCGTCGTTGTAGATCATGTAGCCGGGGCGGCCCCACAGCATCACCAGCGGCAGCGGCGAGGCAAGCACGGCGCGGACTGCCGCGACGAGGCTGGCGGACCAGCCGTCGATCGGGCCCAGCCCGGTGGCCGACCAGTCGAATGCGGTAATGCGTCGGGCCATGTCGCCCTGCCAGCCGGGGCAAGCGTGATGCTGCGCGAACAACTCGACATGCATGGAAGCGCTCCGATGAGGACATGCGGCCGCGGGCGGTGCGGCAGGTCGCGTAAGCGTGGTCCATTTTAGAGCAGATCGATCCGCGCGGCCGCTGTCACGGAGCGCCTCGGCAAAACTGGTATGCTGGTCCACACCACGTTTACGCGGAGGGCGCCATGGCTGCTAAGGAAGTCTCGAAGAAGAAGTACCTGAAGATCCTGAACAAACGCCTGCGTGCGGAGCCGGCGGCCCCGGCCGGCGCGTCGTTCGTCTTTTTCCCGCTGGGTGCGAAGGCCAAGCACGCGACGGGCGTCGTGTCCGGCGACGCGCGCAGCAAGCGCGAACTGGCGGTGATGGCCGCGGTTCAGCGCAAGGCGGCCGAAGAGTTCATCGTCGCCGGCGCCTGACCGGCCCCGGCCGTCGCGCCGCCGGAAGACCGCCGCCGCGGCTTACGCGGCGCGGCTTCGCGATGAGCGAGCGCGCCGGCGAGCACGCGCGGGATGTCGTGCGCGATCACCGGCCGTGCATCGGCAGGGCGATGTCGAGATCGAGCGCGTGGATCCAGCGCGCTCGCCAGGTGCGGGAGCGACGGCAGGTAGGCCGAGCGTGCGATCGAATCGACGATCGCCGGCAGCGGGTCGTCCGTTTCCTCGTCGCCGAAACGCATCAGGATGTCCGACGACAGCAGCAGCGTGTACGCGGGCCAGGCCGGTGATCAGGACGCCTTGTCCGCCGCCGTCGCCGGATACCGGCCGTTGCCGCCCGCGTCGTCGCCTGCCGCCAGTTGCTCCAGCGCGAGGCCCTTCGTCTCGATTCCCAGTGTCCACACGGCGATGGCCGCCGCGACGAACGACAGCGCGCCGAGCGTGAACACGCCGCCCTGGCCGAACACCGGCAACACGACGCCGACCACGTAAGGCCCGATCAGCGAACCGACGCGACCGATCGCCGACGCGAAGCCCGAACCGGTCGCGCGTGCGCCGGTGCCGTACAGCTCGGGCGTGTACGTGTACAGCGCCGCCCACATCCCGAACAGGAAGAACTGCATCGCGAGGCCCGTGACGATCAGCAGCGTCGTGCTGCCGCCGTACAGCGCGCTCTGGCCGTATGCGTACGCCATCGCACCGCCGCCGATCAGCGATGCGATGCAGGTCGGCTTGCGGCCCCAGCGTTCGACGAGCCACGCGGCGCACAGGAAGCCCGGCACGCCGCCGAGCGAGATCAGCACCGTGTAGAACACCGATTTCGTGACTTCGAAGCCGGCCTGCTGCAGCAGCGCGCCGAGCCACGACGTGAGGCCGTAGAAGCCGAGCAGCGCGAAGAACCACAGCAGCCACACCATCACCGTGCGGCGACGGTACACGCCGCTCCAGATCTCGCGCAGCGCGCCGCGACCGCGTGCGGCGGCCGGCTCGGCGAGCCGCGACGGCGGCGGCAGCGTCGTGACGCCGGCCGAGCGCATCACCTTCGCCTCGATCGAGTGCATCACCGTGTCGGCTTCCGCGTGCCGGCCCGCATGTTCGAGCCAGCGCGGCGATTCCGGCACGATGCGGCGTACGACGAGCACGAACACGGCCGGAATCGCGAGCAGCGCGAACACGGTGCGCCAGCCGAACTGCGGCAGCACGAAATACGCGACGATGCCGGCCGTGATGAAGCCGAGCGGCCAGAAGCCGTCCATCAGCGCGATCAGGCGGCCGCGTTTCTCGGTCGGCACGAATTCGGACAGCAGCGTCTGCGCGACCGGAAACTCCATCCCCATCCCGATGCCGAGCAACACGCGATAGACGATCAACGCGTCGACGCTCTGCGCGGTCGAGCACAGGTACGACGCGGCGCCCCACAGCACCATGCTCCACTGGAACACCGGCCGACGGCCGAAACGGTCGGCGAGCAGGCCGGCGACGGCCGCGCCGAGCACCATCCCGAAGAAGCTCGCGCTCGCGACGAGGCCGGCGGCCGCGGTCGACAGCCCGAACTCCTTGCGAATCGAGCCGAGCACGAACGTCATCGTGCCGAGGTCGACCGAATCGAAGAAGAACGCGATCGCGATGATGAAGAAGATGCGCTTGTGATAGCCGGAGAACGGCAGGCGTTCGAGCCGGGCGGCGGCGGAGGCGGGAGCGGTGGCGGCGGGCATGGCGTCCTCTGAAATGAAAAAGGGGCCGCGCAGCGCATGCTCCAGGGCCCCGATGCTTCGTATTCAGTAGACGCGACCACAAACTGCCGCATCGGAGGAAAAGCGCCGCCCGCTTGCCGAAATGCGTCATCGGCGGGCGGCGCGTGACGCCAGGCAGCGTTAGTTCTTCAGCTTGTAGCCGGTGCGGAACATCCACGCGACGATCGCGAGCAGGATCACGAGGAACAGCGCGGTCGCGGCGAGGCTGATCCACACGTGCACGTCGGCGATCCCGTAGAACGACCAGCGAAAGCCGCTGATCAGGTAGACGATCGGGTTGAACAGCGTGACCACGCGCCACGCGGGCGGCAGCATGTCGACCGAGTAGAAGCTGCCGCCCAAGAACGTGAGCGGCGTGATGATCAGCAGCGGCACGAGCTGCAGTTTCTCGAAGCTGTCGGCCCAGATGCCGATCACGAAGCCGAACAGGCTGAACGTGACGGCCGTCAGCACCAGGAACAGCACCATCCAGAACGGATGCAGGATGTGCAGCGGCACGAACAGGCCGGCCGTGGCGAGGATGATCACGCCGAGCAGGATCGACTTCGATGCGGCCGCGCCGACGTACGCGATCACGATCTCCCAGTACGACACGGGCGCGGACAGGATCTCGTAGATCGTGCCGGTGAAGCGCGGGAAGTAGATGCCGAACGACGCGTTCGAGATGCTCTGCGACAGCAGCGACAGCATCACGAGGCCCGGCACGATGAACGACCCGTAGCCGATGCCGTTCACGTCGCTGATGCGCGAGCCGATCGCGGAGCCGAACACGACGAAATACAGCGACGTCGAGATCACCGGCGCGATGATGCTCTGCATCAGCGTGCGGCGCGTGCGGGCCATTTCTGCGCGGTAGATCGCGCGGATTCCATGCCAGTTCATGGGTCAGGCTCCTTGCACGCCGTTGCGGCGGTTGTCGATCAGGCTGACGAAAATGTCCTCCAGCGAGCTCTGCGTCGTGTGCAGGTCGCGAAAGCCGATGCCGGCCGAGCCGAGCGCGTTGATCAGCTTCGCGATGCTCGCGTCGTCGCGCTGCGAGTCGTACGTATAGACGAGCGCGGCGCCGTCTTCCGCGCGTTCGAGACCGAACGGCGCGAGCGCGGGCGGCACCTCCGCGAGCGGCTGCTCGAGTTGCACAGTCAGCTGCTTCTTGCCGAGCTTGCGCATCAGTTCGCGCTTTTCCTCGACGAGCACGAGCTCGCCACCGAGGATGATGCCGATCCGGTCGGCCATCTCTTCGGCTTCCTCGATGTAGTGCGTGGTCAGCAGGATCGTCACGCCGCTTTCGCGCAGCGAATCGACGAGCTTCCACATGTCGCGGCGCAGTTCGACGTCGACGCCGGCCGTGGGTTCGTCGAGGAACAGGATGCGCGGCTCATGCGACAGCGCCTTCGCGATCATCACGCGGCGCTTCATGCCGCCCGACAGCGTCATCAGCTTGTTGTCGCGCTTGTCCCACAGCGACAGCGCCTTCAGCGTCTTCTCGATGTACGCGGGATCGGGCGCCTTGCCGAACAGGCCGCGGCTGAACGACACGGTGGCCCAGACGGTTTCGAACGCGTCGGTGGTCAGCTCCTGCGGCACGAGGCCGATCATTTCGCGGGCCGCGCGGTATTGATCGCGGATGTCGTGGCCGCCGACCGTCACGCGGCCTTCGGTCGGCGTGACGATGCCGCAGATCGAGCCGATCAGCGTCGTCTTGCCGGCGCCGTTCGGCCCGAGCAGCGCGAAGATCTCGCCGGGGCGGATGTCGAGGGTCACGTGCTTCAGCGCCTGGAAGCCGGACGCGTAAGTCTTGGAGAGGTCGGAGACGGAAAGGATCGGTTGCATGCTCACGGATGGCACGGCCGCCCGGCGCGACGGCGGGCGCCGCGCGTGCCCGGCGCCGCCGCCGCTGCGAAGCGGCCGGGACCGGGGACGGCATGGCGAACGGGCGTCATGTCGAACGGCAGGGTAGTGCGGGATCGCGGGACCGCCATATTAGCAATCGGCAGATCGAAATGCATTCTGATGGAAAGGCTGGGCTGGACTGGCGCCGGATTTGCGGGAATTGCGGTGATATCGCTCAACGATTTGGCGTTTTATTTGAATGATGCGAATAATCCGGATGGTTTTCCGCGAATCGGGCCGCGAGCGCGTTGCCGCTCGACGGGCGGGCCGACTGTGCTGCCTGCCGTCCCTCGCGCCGTACCGGGACGGCACGCGTGGCGCTCGCGATAATGCGTGCCTTTCACGGTGATACGGAGCGGGGCGCATGTCTTTGATCGATTTCAAGTCCGTGGCGGACGCGCAGGCCGCCGCATGGAAATCCACGATCGTCGGCGAAGTCGGGCCGGCCCGGATCAAGGTGCTGCGCATGGATGCGCAGCCTTACGAAGCGGAAGTGCACGACTACAACGAGGGGCTGCTGGTGCTCGACGGCACGCTGAGGCTCGAGGTCGAGGCGGAAACGGTCGTGGTCGGCGCCGGGCAGATGTATCTCGCGCGCGCCGGCACGCGCCACGCGGTGCTGCCCGGCAGCCACGGCACGCTCGCGATCATCGACGTATGAGGTGCGCCGCAACATGCGTGCGGGCCGCCGAGGGCCGGCTGGCCTGGCTCGGCGCGGATTGTCGTCCGTCGTTCAAACGCGTGTTCCATGGTCCGTGTATTTGTCTGAGCAAATAAAATGAAGGCTGTTTGAAAATCTGTCAAATACCGTATGAACGCTAGGATCGCGCGGTTTCATCCGTTTGGAACTCTGCATCCATTTACTTGTGGGAATGGTCCGATCATAGTCTCGACAAACGACGCATCACGATAACGAATCAAGCGTACGTATGGAGACCACACCATGAGACGCCTATCCGCGGGGCCAGCCGGACTGCCGTTTCCCGATTTTTCGCTGAATGCAGGCGCGACGCAGGTCGCGTGCCTGCCTCGTCACCACGCCGTGTAGCGGCGAACCGTAGCGACAAGCTACTTTCCGTTTCGATCGTTCCGACGGCGCCGTGCCGCATGACGGCGCTGCGGGAGCGCGCTCGTCTGCCGCCGCGGCATGTGCCGCATCTGCCTGACCGGCATCGCGGCGGCCTTGCGTGCATCGTCATGCGCCGCGCCTTCGTGCGGCGGCGCGATACCAACCGGCGGGCCATGCAGCCCGGCCGGACGAGACTTGTCGTACCTGAAAAGGAGGGGTTGATGATTTGCATTCCTGAATGGCGGAAGGCGGTCCTGTCGTGCGCGGTACTGGCGCTGCCGTTCGTCGCCGGTTGCGGCGGCGGCGACGATCCGGGGCCGATCACCGTGCCGCAGTGCTCGGGTAGCGCCTGCGGGCCGAGCGGCGCCGACACGACGCCGCCCGTCGTGACGAAGCTGTGTCCCGACGCGCTCGATTACACGACGACGTACACGGGCGGCGCCGGCAGCGGCGAATACGTGAAGGTGAAGTTCGACACGACGAAGCTCACCTACCAGCTGCAGTTCATCGAATCGTCGGTGCCGACCTCGGCGGGGCAAGTCAACAACACGCGCGCGGGCCTGACGATCAGCGGTGCATTCCATCATCCGACTAATCTCCCGACGGCCGAGCAGAACCGTTGCGCGTTCGTGCTCGACAGCGGCGCGACGAGCGACGGCGCGTATTCGGTGACGATCAACCGCGCCGACCCGCCGATGCTGTTCGTCGGCAATGGCGTGGTGGGCGGCGGGATTCCGGGGGCGACGATTGCGTTCGCCGGTATCCCGCTGCTTCCGGGCATCACGCTCGGCGTCGTACCGTCGCGCACCTTCGATTTCTATCCGTTCATCGGCTTCACCGACACGGAGACGGACTTCAGGAAAGTGGCGGGCAACTACAACGAGGTAGGCATCCATCTGTCGCCCATCGGCGGTGACGGTCAGAGCCCGACCGGGGCGGTCGGCTGGGAATCCGACGTCGTCAACTGGAATCAGACGTTGAACGCGGACGGTTCGTGTTCGATCACGCAGGGCAGCGACTACTCGTGTCAGACGACCGGGACGCCGTGGGCGCTGCGCAAGAACGCGGACGGATCGGCGGACAATGTGTTCGTGAGCAATCCGGCCAGCGGGGCAGGGTATCCGATCGCGGGACAGGGCTCGACGCTGATCATTGCACCGAGCCAGGCGAAAGGCATCATGATCGTCGGCAGGCTGAACGGCGTACTGGTGCCGATCGTGATTCGTGTCGGCTACACGCACGTCGATACGGTCAATCTGCTCGCATCGGTCGCCGATGCCGAAGTCGGCATCTCGATGCTGTCGTCGACGAAAGCGATTGCCGCGAACTCCCTGAAGGGCGGGTACATCGGCGCGACCAGCGCCTCTGCATGCGGCATCGTGACATCCAGCGGCCAGGGGAACAAGTTGGCGTCGGCGGGGCCGAGCTTCAACCCCAACGTGCCGCACCCGGACCTGCCCGGCATCTTCGCCAACAACGCCTTCTATTCGGTAGCCGGCAGTTGCAACGACGGCACCGCGGTGTCGACGCTGGCCGCGAACTATACGTCCACGCTGTTCCAGGGCAGTACCGCGGCGTTCATCGATCCGCAGACGTCGTCGGTCACCTCGCAGTTCGCGCTGGACTATACGCAGGCCACGCCCGGCAAGATCAAGGTGACGGCCGCGCAGGACTTCAACGCGAAGGGCGCGAACGGCAACGCGGCGATCTTCGGCAAGGGCGACACGGGCTGGCTCGTGACGGCCGGCAACGTCTACGCGATGGTCGTCAACAACAACAAGGTCAACCCGTTCTTCACGATCGGCGCGTTCGTCCAGTAACCCCGCATTGAACACGTCACACCGGCGGCGCATGCGTCGCCGCCGGTGAATCGAATTTCAAGAGGATTCCTATGAATGTGAAACATTGGATGGTCGCGGCGTCGCTCGCGCCCGTGCTGGCCGCCTGCGGCGGTGACGGCGACCCGCCGCCCGCGCCGGTGGTCCGGCTGTGCCCGCAGACGATCGACTACAACACGGTGTTCATCGGCGGCTCCGGGTCGGGCGAGCTCGTGAAGGTGCAGCTCGACACGACGAAGATGACGTACCGGATGACCTACCTCGCGTCGCCGGTGCCCGCCACCACCGGTACCGTGCAGCCGACGCGCGACACCGCGCCCGCGAACGTGGTCGACGGCACGCTGGCCGACGAGACGGGGCTGCCGACGGTGAAGCTGAACCAGTGCACGTTCCGGATGCAGAACGCGAGCCTCGACCCGAGCCGGCCCGCGCGGCTGTTCCTCGGCGAAGGCGTGCTGGGCGGCGCGATCCCCGGCGCGACGATCCAGTTCGACGGCGTGATCGGCGTCGGCAAGATCACGAAGACGACGTTCCCGTACTACCCGTTCATCAGCTTCTCGTCGCTGGAAACCGACCTGACGAAGATCGCCGGCACGTACAACCAGCTCGGCTATCACCAGGTGCCGTCGCAGAACTTCCAGCCGGTGGCGCTCGACCAGCAGGTGACGATCAACGCGGATGGCAGCTACACGGAAACCGACAACTTCGGCAAGAAGAACGGCGGGCAGCCGCTTGCGTCGAGCGCGACGGTGAATCAGCCGTTCACGCTGCGCCCCGATGCGCCGGCATTCCAGTCGCTGAACTACCAGCCGCAGATTCCACCGACGCTCGCCGCGCTCGATCCGGCGAAGGCCGGCAAGGGGATCCTGATCGTCGGCAAGCTGCGCAACCAGCTCGTGCCGATCTTCATCCGCACCGGCGCCGCGAACGCGGACCTCACGCAAGGCCCGCCGAGCGCGGACGACGAATCGGGGATCTCGTTCCTGAGCCCGCGGACGGCGATCGCGCAGGGCTCGCAGGACGGCGAGTACACGGGCGTCGACAGCGCGTTCAACTACCGCGCGACCGCGCTCGTTGGCGCGCAGGCCACGCTGCTCGATCCGTTCAACGCATCGCAGGCCGCGCTCACGCGCGCGCTGAACCTCGACTACACGCAGAAGGTGCCGGGCGTCGTGACGACCGTGCATGCGGATGCGGCGTCGGGGCCAGCGACCGGCAAGTTCGTGTTCACCGGCGGCGTGTTCGGGTTCCTCGACATGGCCGATACGAGCAACCCGTACTTCACGGTCGGCGCGTTCGTGCAGTGACCGCGTGTGGATGGAGACACGGCGGCGCCGCGCGCGAAGGCGCGGCGCCCGGACAGAATGAGGGGGAGACTTCATGAAGAAGCTGATTGTCGCGGGTGTCGTCGCAGGCGTATCGACGCTCGCATCGGCCCAGCAGGCGGGCGACAACGTCGCGACGCTGGGCTGGCTGCACATCATGCCGCAGGATTCGACCAACGGGCTGACGACGAATCTCGCGAACATGCCGATCAACGGACCGTTGCGCCTGCCCGGTTCGTTCACGTCGCCGGGCACGAGCCTGACGGTCAACAACGCCGATACGGTCGGCCTCACGCTCACGCACTTCTTCACCGATCACATCGCGGTGACGTCGGTGCTCGGCGTGCCGCCGGAATTCACGCTGACCGGACACGGGGTGATCAAGCCGCCTGGCCCGGCCGGCGCGCTCGGTTCGGTCAACATGGACAATCCGGCGAACCAGCCGGCCGTGAAGAACGCGCGGCAGTGGAGCCCGACGATCATTCTGCAGTACTACTTCAATTCGTCGACGGCGAAGTTTCGTCCGTTCGTCGGGATCGGCGTGGCCTACAGCTGGTTCAGCAACATCGAACTGAACGGCAACTTCGCGAGGGACATCAACGAGAACCTCGGCAGCGTGCTCGCCGCCGGCGCCGGCAAGCCGGGGGCAACGTCGGTGGAGGGCAAGGCGTCGTCGTCGTTCACGCCGGTCTACAACATCGGCGCGAGCTACGCGATCGACAAGCACTGGGGGCTCACGGCGACGCTGACGTACATGCCGCTGAAGACCTACTCGTCGCTCGTGATCAAGGCGGCCGACGGGTCGACGCTCGCGACCACGCGCACGAAGTTGAAGGCCGATCCGCTGATCACGTTCGTCGGGATTTCCTACAAGTTCTGAGCCGACCGGCGCGCATGACGCGTGCCGGCGGCTTCCTGCGACCGGCTGGCCGGATCGTTCCGGCCGGACGGTCGCGTTCCTGGCGGCGTGCCGCCATTTGTGAAGAGAGGGGGCAGTTCAAATGAGCATTCGCAAAATCGTATCGCTTGTTGCTGCAGTGGCTTTCACCGCGGTTTCGGCCGCGCCTGCTTTCGCCGTCACCGTTTCGCGTGCCGACGGCCAGCCGATGAATCCGAACGGCGAGCCGTTCTCGGCGACGGGGCTCACGAATCTCAGCAAGGGATCGATCAACGCCAGCTGTACCGCGACCTTCAACGGCACGATCACGTCGACCGGCATCGTCAACATCACGTCGACGACGTTCGCGGGCGGCGCGACGTGCGGCCTGATCAGCGGCAGCGCGAGCAGCACGTCGCCGTGGACGGGGCAAGCCGACAGCACGACGCAGCTGTCGATCAACAACGTGAAGGTCAACGTCACGCTGCTCGGCACCTGCGGGCCGAGCAAGGTCGTGACCGCGTGGAGCGACGCGAACTCGTCGCTGGCGTTCAACAACTCCGTGCTGACGCCGGACTGCACGGTGACCGGTACGGTCCTGACGTCGCCGAAGTTCCACGTGCAGTAAGCATCGCGCGAGCGAAGCGGGAACCCGCCGCGCGCGAGGGCCGTGCATGCGGTATGCGCGGCGGGTTTTCGCGGCTTCGATGGGTTCGCGCCGTCGCGCGTATCGGCGCGGCGGCCGGATTCGTCCGACAGCGTGGTCGTGTATGCCGCCATCCATGTATTGCCGAAGCGCCGCGTGCAGTAGGCGCCGCGAAGCGGGGCGCCCGCCGCGCATGCGAGCCGTGCGGCGCATACGCGAGTTTTCGCATCTCCGATTCATGCGAGCCGTCATGCTTACCGGCGCGACGGCCGGTTGACCGCCCGTGTTGCGATCCGATACGGGCGGACTTGCAGGGCCGGCGTGGCGTGTATTGCGCCACCCGATCCGATTGAAACAAAACCAGGCCAATTGGCCAGAACCATCCCGGACGACCCATGCTGACCGATCCAGCAAAGTATGGCGATGCCCGCGGCGCGACGCCCGACCGGCTGCGCACGGCCGCGTGGTTGCAGTACCTGATCGACCATCTCGACACGGCGGTTTGCGCGATGGCGGCAACCGGCGTGGGCGATGCGACCGTCGCCGCTTCGCACGCGATCCGTGCGGGCGCAGGCGCGAACCTCTCCCGCGAAGCGACTGCGGTTTTTCATCGGCTCGTCCCGTGGATCGCGGCGGACGGCGGCGGTTGTGCATGCGACCCGACCGATCCGCCCGGCGCGTGCTCGCATGTGCCTTCGGTCCAGCAACTCGCCGAGGCCGAGCGTTGCTGCCCCGGCTCGCGCGCCGTATTCGACACCGCGCACGGCGTGATCGATGCATGCACGTTCGACGATCCCGACGTCGGCTGGGCCGCGCTTGAACGGATTGCCGATGGTGTCGAATGCGCAGGCCGCGACTCGGGCGCGCGCATCGCGGCTCGACATGACGGGCGGTGCGAGACGCCGCCTGCAAAGAACCTGAGAGACAGGCTGGCCGCTATCGCGGCAACACCGACTCGTCCCGGCGCGGTCATCGATGCGACCGTGTTGCGCGTATGCGGCCCGCGCGACGACGCGGCGCGCGTCGACGAGATGGCCGCACTCGCGATGTTCGCGGCCGAACTCGCCGCGGGCAACGGCGTTTCCATTCAGGCGTACGGCGGTCGGCACAACTTCGTCGCGCAAGCGATCAGAACGCATCGCACCGATCTCGCGTCGAAGGACGGGCTGCTTGCTGCACTTGCCGTGTGCCGGCTCGATCGACTCGTTGGCGCCGGCAGCTTCTGGGCCTGCTACCTGCTGGCGGGCATCGTGATCGCCGCGCCGGGCACGGTTCGGGAAATCGGCCACCGGTTTTGGGGCGACACATGGCAAACGTGGCTCGACCACGTGCTCGCATGGCCGGCGGTCAGCCGCTTCGGGGTGAAGGAAGATGTCGCATTCGACCGCTTGCGTGACGCGATGAGCCTGACGTCGCGCAGGAACCCGATCGTCCGCGCCAAGCGGATGCGGGGTGTTTCGGCAGCCCGGCCACGCAGCGCAAACGAGAAGGCGCAATGAAATGCGGCTCGCGGCGAGAACGCCGCGAGCCGCGCGGGTGGTATCGCGGCGCCCGGGCAGGCGCCTGCCTGCATCAGACCGTCTCGGGTTGCCGCACGGCCTTCGCGACATTCCTCGCCGGTGCGCCGTTCGCGACGAAGTACGGCACGTCGACCCGCGCGAGCGGCGTGCGGCCGCGGATCTTGTCGGCGATCTTCTCGGCGATCATGATCGTCGGCGCGTTCAGGTTGCCGGTCGTGATGATCGGCATGATCGACGCGTCGACGACGCGCAGCCCGTCGAGCCCGTGCACGCGGCCTTCTTCATCGACCACCGCCATGTCGTCGTAACCCATCTTGCACGAGCACGACGGATGGAATGCGGTTTCGGCGCGGGCGCGCACGAATGCGTCGAGTTCCTTGTCGGTCTTGCAGTCGGCGCCCGGATTCAGCTCGCGGCCGCGATAGCGGTCGAGCGCAGGCTGTCGCATGATCTCGCGCGTCGCGCGGATCGCATCGCGGAACTCGCGCCAGTCGAGCGCTTCGGCCATGTAGTTGAACAGGATGCTCGGATGGTCGTTCGGATCGCGCGAGCGCAGCTTCACGCGGCCGCGGCTCGGCGAACGCATCGAGCCGACGTGCGCCTGGAAACCGTGCATCTCGATCGCGTTCGAGCCGTTGTAGTTGATCGCCACCGGCAGGAAGTGGTACTGGATGTTGGGCCACGGATCGTCGTCGCGCGTGCGGATGAAGCCGCCCGCCTCGAAGTGGTTGCTCGCGCCGAGGCCCGTGCCGTTCAGCATCCATTCGAGGCCGATCTTCGGCTGGTTCCACCACTTGAGCGCCGGGTACAGCGAGACGGGCTCCTTGCACTCGTACTGGATGTACATCTCCAGGTGGTCCTGCAGGTTCTGGCCGACGCCGGGCAGGTCGAGCACGACGGGAATGTCGAGTGCCTTCAGCCATGCGCCGGGGCCGACGCCCGAGCGCTGCAGCAGTTGCGGCGATGCGATCGCGCCGCTGCACACGAGCACTTCGCGACGCGCATGCGCGGTCGCGCGCTCGCTGCCGCGCAGGTAGGTGACGCCCGACGCGCGCTTGCCGTCGAACAGGATGCGGTCGGCGAGCGCGTGCGTGACGATCTCGAGGTTCGGCCGCGCCTTCGCCTGGTCGAGGTAGCCGCGCGCGGTGCTCGCGCGGCGGCCCTTCGGCGTGACGGTGCGGTCCATCGGTCCGAAGCCTTCCTGCTGGTAACCGTTCAGGTCGTCGGTGCGCGGATAGCCGGCCTGCACGCCCGCGTCGACCATCGCTTCGAACAGCGGGTTCACGCCCGGCTTGCTGGTCGTGACCGACACGGGGCCGCTGCCGCCGTGATAGTCGTTCGGGCCGACGTCGCGCGTCTCGGCTTTCTTGAAGTACGGCAGGCAGTCGAGATACGTCCAGTTCTCGAGGCCCTTGTGCGTCGACCAGTTGTCGTAGTCGAGCGCATTGCCGCGGATGTAGCACATCCCGTTGATCAGCGACGAGCCGCCGAGCCCCTTGCCGCGGCCGCATTCCATCCGGCGGTTGTCCATGTGCGGCTCGGGATCGGTCTCGTACGCCCAGTTGTAGCGGCGGCCCTGCAGCGGATAGGCGAGGGCGGCAGGCATCTGCGTGCGGAAGTCGAAGCGGTAGTCGGGGCCGCCCGCTTCGAGCAGCAGCACCGTGACGTCCGGATCTTCCGTCAGGCGCGTTGCGAGCACGTTGCCCGCGGAACCCGCGCCGCAGATGATGTAGTCGTATTCGCGTGTCGTCATGACGGATCTCCTTGTCTTAAAACACCGGGTTGTAGCGGCCGAGCTCGACCTGCACCGACTTGATGCGAGTGTAGTGCTCGAGCGTCGTGATGCCGTTCTCGCGCCCGACACCGGATTGCTTGTATCCGCCAACCGGCATTTCGGCCGGCGACTCGCCCCACGTGTTGATCCAGCAGATGCCGGCTTCGAGGCGATGGATCGTGCGGTGCGCGCGCGACAGGTTCTCGGTCACGACCCCGGCCGCGAGCCCGTAGTGCGTGTCGTTCGCACGTGCGATCACTTCGTCCTCCGATTCGAAATCGAGGATGCTCATTACCGGCCCGAAGATTTCCTCGCGCACGATCTTCATGTCGTCGCGGCAATCGCCGAACACGGTCGGCGCGACGTACTGGCCGCTGCCGAAATGGCCGTCGGTCAGGCGCGTGCCGCCCGCGAGCAGCTTCGCGCCTTCGGCCTTGCCGCTTTCGATGAAGCCGAGCACCTTGTCGAGCTGCGCGGCCGACACGAGCGGGCCGAAGTTGGTGTCGGCATCGGTCGGCTTGCCGACGCGGATGCGTTTCACGCGTTCGAGCACCTTCTGCGTGAAGGCGTCCTTGACCGAGCGGTGCATGAACACGCGCGTGCCGTTCGTGCAGACCTGGCCCGAGCTGAAGAAGTTGGCGGTCACCGCGATGTCCGCCGCGCGATCGAGGTCCGCATCGTCGAACACGATCAGCGGCGACTTGCCGCCGAGCTCCATCGTCACTTCCTTCAGCGACGACGCGCCGGCCAGCGACATCACTTTCTTGCCGGTTTCGACGCCGCCGGTGAACGACACCTTCGCGATGTCCGGATGGCCGGTGAGCAGCGCGCCGACCGAGCCGTCGCCCTGCACGACGTTGAACACGCCGGCCGGCACGCCGGCTTCCGTATAGATTTCCGCGAGCTTCAGCGCGGTCAGCGGCGTGACTTCGCTCGGCTTGAACACCATCGCGTTGCCGGCCGCGAGCGCGGGCGCCGTCTTCCAGCAGGCGATCTGGATCGGGTAGTTCCACGCGCCGATGCCCGCGCACACGCCGAGCGGCTCGCGGCGCGTATAGACGAACGACTCGGCGCGCAGCGGCACCTGCAGCCCTTCGATCGCGGTCGCGAGGCCCGCGTAGTACTCGATCACGTCCGCGCCGGTGACGATGTCGACCGCGAGCGTCTCGCCGATCGGCTTGCCGGTGTCGCGCGTTTCGATGGCCGCGAGTTCGTCGTTGCGTTCGCGCAGCAGGTCGACCGCGCGGCGCAGGATGCGCGAGCGCTGCATCGCGGTCATCGCGGCCCATTCGCGCTGGCCTTCCTGGGCGGACGCGACCGCGCGGTCGACGTCGGCCGCGCTCGCCTGCTGCACCTGTGCGAGCAGTTCGCCGGTGGCGGGATCGAAGGTGTCGAAAGTCTTGCCGCTGGTGGCGTCGACGTAACCGCCGCCGATGTAGAGGCGCTGCAAACCGTATACGGACATGAGGATCTCCTTGAGGGCGACTGCGTGACGCGTCAGTCGGACGCGAGCAGCAGGTCGATGTAATCGTGGGCGAGCTTCAACGCGGCTCGGGTGTCGATCGGGCCGCCGGCGAGTGCGCCGCGCAGCCACAGGCCGTCGATCAGCGCGGCGAGGCCGCTGGCGGCTTCGCGCGCTTTCGTCCGCGGCAATGCTTTCGCGAACTCGGCGCACAGGTTCGAATGAAGGCGCCGCGTGTTCACGTGCTGCAGGCGCTTGAGCATCGGGTCGTGCATGCTCTGCGACCAGAATGCGAGCCACGTCTTCATCACCGGCGCGCTGACCTGCGTGTCGTCGAAGTTCGCGGCGACGACCGCGCGCAACCGCGAACGCGGGTCCTTGCGTGCGGCGACGCGGCGACGCGTGGTGGCCGACCACAGGTCGCGCAGCACGTGTCGCATCGTCGCTTCGAGCAGGCCGTCCTTGTCGCCGAAGTAATGGCTGACGATGCCCGTCGAGATGTTCGCGCGTTGCGCGACCGATGCGAGCGTCGTGCCGGGCAGGCCCGCTTCGTCGATCGAGCGCAGCGTGGCGTCGATCAACTGTGCGCGGCGTATCTCCCGCATTCCGACTTTCGGCATCGCGACTCCCTTCGCCCGGGCGGGCCGTCCATGGAAGTCGAGAGCTTATCGGTTTTTTATTGATCGTTCAATCAACAAAAAATCGGGGCCGAACGAGGTGCGGTGTTCTAAACGAGGCACGGTCGTTCGTCGCGAGCGTCATGTGCAGGTGCGGAAAAACGCCTTGAAAGAACGTTAATTAAGTTTGAATCTGTTTAAAACGGTTCATGAAAAAATGACGCAATGCGATGGACCGTTTCCCCACCTGTTTCTATTACAAATCGAAAGAGTGTCGAAATCTGCAACATTATTCATGATGTGAAATTGTCAAATCGGATTGTGAAGATGCGCGGTTTTCTAAAAACCGTTTCAATCGGTCGATTGAAATGATGTAATTGATTGAAAACAATGCGTATTTACGGATTTGTGAATGCCGGCGTGGACTGCTCGCAAACGATTGCGTTCGTTCTTTTTGGGATTCCGCATACCATAGAAATTGATGAAAAAATTTGAATCCGGTGTATTTCCGGGCCGAGTAGAGGGATTTTTGGAATGACTTGAGTCAGTAATATCGACCGTATTAGTATGGCGCCGCACTACGAGGAATGAATGGCGCCGCCGGTCATTGCCGCGGTGCGTCTGCAATGGCCGCGCGGACGGATCGCGCGCCCGGCCGGCGCCAGCCATTGCGCACCTGCAGCATGCCGCGACGTCGAGACGCCGCATCCACCGGAGAACGACGATGCCGACCGAAAAACACGTGGTCCCGCTGCCGAATGGTCTGAAGGTCTACGTCGAACGGAACGTGTTCGACCCGGCGTTCGACACGGCGATGCTCGTCAACGGCGCGCTCGCGACGACCGCGTCGTTCGGCCAGACCGTCCAGTATCTCGGCGAGCGGATGAACACGATCTGCTTCGACCTGCCGTATGCGGGGCAGTCGCGCCAGCACAATCCCGGCTGCTTCATCCTGACCAAGGACGACGAAGCCGCGATCCTCCAGTACCTGGTCGAGCACTTCGCGCCGTCGTTCCTCGTGTCGGTGTCGTGGGGCGGCGTCGCGTCGCTGTTCGCGCTCGCGCGCGGCTGCCCGAGCGTGCGGCGCGCGGCGATCTGTTCGTTCTCGCCGTTCCTGAACGACGCGATGGTCGACTACGTGACGCGCGCCCGCGACCACATCGCGGCCGGCGAGAACCTGAAGGCCGCGCAGTTGCTGAACGACACCGTCGGCCGTTATCTGCCGCGCATCATGAAGCTGTACAACTACCGGTATCTGACGCGCCTGCCGCGCGACGAGCAGGACCAGGTCGCGTTCCACGTCGACCAGATCCTGTCGCTGCAGCCCGAGCGCTATTTCAGCGAATTCGCGAACATCGGCTGCGAGCTGCTGTTCCTGAACGGCGAGCGCGACGAATACACGACGCCGGCCGACGTGCGGCAACTCGGCGCGCACGTGGCGCGCGCGGTTCGCGACGGTGCCGGACGCCGGCCACTTCCTCGACATCGAAGGCCGTGCGCAGCGCGAATACACCCGTGCCGCGTTGCTCGATTTCTTCTGTGGCGAAGCGTCCGTCGCGGCCGGCATCGCACGTGCGACCGCGCCGGCGTGCATACCCGCACCGATGCACGCGCTGTCGTCGTGACGCCATCCGCCGCGCATCGCGTTCGTCCCGCGTATCCGAATTCCCATCCCAACGAGGCAGGCCAGCCGTGAATATCGTTCAGACCATCGCCATCGTCGTTCCGTGGGCCGCGTGGCTCGCGTACTGGATCGCCACGTCGCAGGGAGTCAAGACGACCGTGCGCAAGGAGGCGTCGCGCTCGCGCACGCTGCAGTCGATTCCGCTGATCGTCGGCGGCGCGCTGATCATCCTGCCCGATCCGTCGTGGCAGGCGCTCGTGCCCGACTGGCAGCGCTTCGGGCTGCAGGCGCAGTGCGGGCTCGCGGTGCTGGTGGCCGGCCTGCTGTTTTCGGTGTGGGCGCGGCTGCATCTCGGCACGAACTGGAGCGTGTCGGTCACGCTGAAGGAAAACCACGAACTCGTGCGCACGGGGCCGTATGCGCTCGTGCGTCATCCGATCTACACCGGCTGCCTGATCGCGCTGGTCGGCGCCGCGCTGATCGGCGGCGAATGGCGCGGTGCGATCGGCGTGCTGCTCGTGTTCGCGTCGCTCGCGTACAAGGTGCGCGTCGAGGAGAGCTGGCTGACCGGATATTTCGGGCCGGCGTATACGCAGTACCGCCGCGAGGTCGCGGCGCTGATCCCCGGCTTCTACTGACACCCGCGAGGCGCGCGATGGCGAAGATGATCGTGACCGCGATCGGCTCGGCGGGCGACGTGCATCCGCTGCTCGGCGTCGCGCGCACGCTCGCCGCGCGCGGTCACGACGTCGTGTTCTGCACGCATGCGCCGTTCGAGGCGGCCGTGCGCCGCTGCGGGTTCGCGTTCGTGCCGGTCGGCACCGCGGCGGAATACGACGCGGCGATGGCGAACCCCGCGCTGTGGGATCCGCGCACGTCGTTCCGCACGCTGTGGCAGGTGATCGCGCCGACGTTGCGCCCGCATTACGATGCGCTGCGCGCGCTGACCGATGCCGACACGGTGCTGGTCGGCACGCTGTGGGCGTTCTCCGCGCGCTTCATGCAGGAACTGCACGGCACGCCGTACGTGTCGGTGCAGGTGTCGCCGTCGACACTGCTGTCCGCGCATGCGCCGCCCACTCACCCGCGCCTGACGATTCCCGCGCGCTGGCCGCTGCCGGTGAAATCGGCGCTGATGACGCTGATCGAGCGGCAGGTGCTCGACCGCGTGTGCGGCCCCGCGCTCGACGCGGTACGCCGCGAGCTCGGGCTGCCACCCGCGCGGCGCGTGCTCGGCCGCTGGCTGCATTCGACCGACGGCGTGCTGTGCCTGTTCCCCGGCTGGTTCGCGCCGCCGCAGCCCGACTGGCCGTCGAATCATCTGCAAAGCGGTTTTCCGTTGTTCAACGATATCGCGACACCCGACGATGATGTGGCACTCGATGCGTTTCTCGCGGCCGGCGAAGCCCCGGTCGTGTTCACGGCCGGGTCGACGCTCGTCGATCATGCGGCGTATGCGCGTGCGGTGGCGGACGCGCTGCGCGCGACCGGCGCGCGCGGCATCCTGCTGACGCCGCACGATGCGGCGCCCGGCGGCGACCGGCTGCTCGTGCGCCGCTTCGTGCCGATGCGCACGTTGCTGCCGCGTTGCCGCGCGCTCGTGCATCACGGCGGGATCGGCACGGCGGCGCTCGCGTGCGAAGCCGGCATCGTGCAGGTCGTCACGCCGTTCGCGCACGATCAGTTCGACAACGCGCAGCGCGTCGTCGCAAACGGCTGCGGCGTGCGGGTCGACGGCCCGCTCGACGGCGCGCGGCTCGGCGCGGCGCTCGCGCGCGTACTCGACGAACCCGCGTTCGCGGTGCATGCGGAACGTACGCGCGCGCTGCTCGCGGCCGCGCCGGACGGCTGCGACGCGGCCGCCGGTTTCATCGAACGGTTCGTGCCCAGGCGCGGGCGCCTGGCCGCGCGGGCCGATGTCGCGGTGGCCGGCGCATGAGCGCCGCGTCGCCGCTTCACGACGGGCCCGTCGCGCCGTCCGCGTTCGACGCGCCGGCGCCCGCGCCCGCGCCCGCGGCGCAGCCGGTGCGCGGCATCCGGCTCGCGCTGCTGACGTTCGCGCTGTCGCTCGCGACCTTCATCGAGGTGCTCGACTCGACCGTGACGAACGTCGCGGTGCCGGCGATCTCGGGCAGTCTCGGCGTATCGAACAGCCAGGGCACGTGGGTGATCAGTTCGTATTCGGTCGCGGCCGCGATCGCGGTGCCGCTCACCGGCTGGCTGGCCCGCCGCGTCGGCGAGCTGCGGCTGTTCGTCGGCGCGGTGCTGCTGTTCACGCTGACGTCGCTGCTGTGCGGGCTCGCGCGCGACCTGCACGTGCTCGTGATCTGCCGCGCGCTGCAGGGATTGTGTTCGGGGCCGATGGTGCCGCTGTCGCAGACGATCCTGCTGCGCACCTTTGCGCCGACCAAACGCACGATCGCGCTCGCGCTGTGGGCGATGACGGTGCTGCTCGCGCCGATCTTCGGGCCGGTGGTCGGCGGCTGGATCGTCGACAACTTCTCGTGGCCGTGGATCTTCCTGATCAATTTGCCGATCGGGCTGTTCTCGTTCGCGGTCTGCACCGCGATGCTGCGCCCCGACGCGCAGCGCGGCGCGGCCGGCCCGATCGACGTGCCGGGCATCGTGCTGCTCGTGATCGGCGTCGGCTCGCTGCAGGCGATGCTCGATCTCGGCCACGACCGCGGCTGGTTCGATTCGCCGCTGATCGTCACGCTCGCGGTGGTCGCGGCGCTCGCGATCGTGTCGCTGCTGATCTGGGAAGCGGGCGAAGCGCATCCCGTGGTCGACCTGAGCCTGTTTCGCGACCGCACGTTCTCGTTCTGCGTGCTGATCATCTCGCTCGGGATGATGAGCTTCTCCGTGGTCGGCGTGGTGTTTCCGCTGTGGATGCAGGCCGTGATGGGCTACAACGCGTTTCATGCGGGGCTCGCGACCGCGTCGCTCGGCGTGCTCGCGCTCGTGTTCTCGATCCTCGTCGGGCTGCATGCGCACCGCTTCGACGCGCGGGTGCTCGCGACGTTCGGCTTTCTCGTGTTCGCCGCCGTGCTCGCATGGGACGCGCATTTCACGCTGAAGATGACGTTCGCGCAGATCGCGGCACCCGGGTTGATCCAGGGCATCGGGCTGCCGTGCTTCTTCATCCCGCTGACCGCCGTGACGCTGTCGCGCATTCCGGGCGACCGGCTCGCCGCCGCGTCGAGCCTGTCGAATTTCCTGCGCACACTGTCGGCCGCGTTCGGCACCGCGATGAGCGTGACGCTGTGGGACAACCGCGCGACCTATCACTACGACGTCGTGTCGCAATCGGTCACGCATGCGTCGGCGAACACGCAACGCTTCGTGCATGCGCTGAACGCGATGGGCGTGGACGGCGTGCGCGAGCTGACGACGCTGCACCACGTCGTGATGCAGCAGGCCTACATGATGGCGACCAACGACATGTTCTGGATGGCGAGCATGACGTGTCTCGCGCTCGCGGCGATGATGTGGCTGACGCGCCCCAAGCGCGGCGCGGCCGCGTCGTTCGGGCATTGAGGAGCGGACCATGACGACACTCGGCGCACTCGTGATCCTGTATCACCCGAGCGACGCGCAGCTCGACGCGCTGCGCGGATGGCGGCACGCGTGCGACGCGCTGCTCGTCGTCGACAACACGCCGCAGCCCGATGCGCGGGCTCGTGAACTGTGCGCACGCGAAGGCATCGCGCTGCTGCATCACGGCAATCGCGGCGGCATCGCGGGGGCGTACAACGCGGGGCTCGCGGCGCTGTTTCGCGACCGCGTCGACGCAGTCGCGCTGTTCGACCAGGATTCGTCGGTGCCGGCCGCGTATTTCCCGACGATGCGCGACGTCTGCGCGGGGCTCGCGGGGCGCGCGTTCCTGGCCGGCCCGCGCATCTTCGACGAGAACGCGCGCAGCTTCCTGCCCGAACTCGCGACCAACGGCATCGGCTTGCGCCGCCTGCGCATCGAGCCGGGCACGCCGATGCAGCGCTGCGCATTCCTGATCTCGTCCGGCTGCGTCGTGTCGCGCGACGCGTTCGACGTGCTCGGCCGGTTCGACGAGACGCTGTTCATCGATCACGTCGATACCGAATACAGCTTCCGCGCGCTGGCGCGCAACGTGCCGCTCTACGTCGTGCCGTCGCTGGTGCTGCCGCACCGGATCGGCGCGAAGCAGCGGCACGCGATCGGCCCTTTTGAAATGACGTCGATGAATCACTCGTGGCAACGGCGCTACTACAGCGCGCGCAATGCGGTGCAGCTCGGGATGCAGTACGGGCTGCGCTTTCCGGTGGCGCTCGTGCCGAACCTGCTGACCGTGTGGCAGGTCGTGCAGATCGCGCTCGTCGAGCGCGACAAGCGCGCGAAGCTGGCCGGCATCCTGTTCGGCGTCGCGGACGGCCTGTTCGGCCGGCTCGGCCCGCTCGAGCGCACGCGGCCGCGTCTGGCCGCGCGGGCGCAGCGCGTTCGACAGGGGTGACGATGCAGCCGACGAAGCAAGCGGCGGGTGTGCCGCGGGGCGTGAAGGGCGGTTCGTTGATCGCGGCGGCCGCCGCGGCAATGCTCGCACTGGGCGGATGCGTGCCGTCGGGCTTCCTGCCGTCGCTGTCGCTGCGTGCGCCGGCCGACGATGCGCTCGTGCATACCGCCGGCCCGGGCGCGAACGGCGCGTGGCCGGCGCCCGACTGGGTGAAGCAGTTGCAGGATCCGCAACTCGACGATCTGGTCGCCGAGGCGTCGCAGCACAACCCCGACCTGCAGGTCGCGCAGGCGCGGCTGAGGATCGCGCAGGCGCAGCTTCAGCAGTTCGATTCGCTGACCGGGCTGACCGGCACGGCCGGCGCGACGATCAGCCGCGCGCGGATGCCGAAGCCCGGCGACATCGCCGACGTGACGGCCGGCGGCTATCGCGTGCCGGTGCAGATCTTCGGCGATCCGAACGTGTCGCCGTCGTCGATCTTCGTCGGGCTGAACTACCAGCTGGATCTGTGGGGCAAGAACCGCGCGGCGACGAAGAGCCTGATGTCGTTGCGCGACGCGGCCGGCGTCGAGGCCGAGCAGGTGCGGCTCACGCTCGCCGTCGCGATCGTCACCGTGTATTGCCAGCTCGACCAGGCGTACGCGGTGCGCGACCTGTTGCAGCAGAAGCTGAAGATCAGCCAGCGCGTGACGGCCGTGCTGCGCGAGCGCACCGCGCGCGGCCTCGACAACGCGTACGACGCGAGCGATGCGTCGATCAAGCGCAGCCGCCTGCTCGAACAGATCGCGCTGAACGACGAGCAGATCAAGCTCGCGCAATTGCAACTCGGCGTGCTGTCCGGCCGTGGCTCGGAGCGCGGGCTCGCGCTGCAGCGGCCGCGCGTCGGCGCGTTCGCGCAGCACGGC
>FTHQ01000331.1_pt1 | contig 45348 bp, 42 predicted proteins | sample 1641001 | NCBI WGS metagenome assembly FTHQ01 (sample SAMEA3914872, study PRJEB12502) | metagenome | biome: forest; material: soil | place: Canada | collected 2011-07-03 | depth 0.3 m | reverse complement strand
ATCTCAAAGCGAAGATCCAGACCGTATACGACCACCACAAGGGCCGTTACGGCTATCGGCGAATCACGGCGGCGATCCGGCAGACCGGAGATGCGATCAACCACAAGACCGTGCAACGGTTGATGGGACAGCTGCAATTGAAATCTCTGGTACGCCCAAAGAGATATCGTTCCTGGCGAGGCGAAGTCGGCCGCGTTGCCCCGAATCTACTGCGGCGTCAGTTTGATGCTGAACGCCCGAATCAGAAGTGGGTGACCGACGTGACCGAATTCAATGTAGAGGGCCAAAAGCTCTATCTATCGCCGGTGATGGACTTGTACAACGGGGAGATCGTCGCTTACCAAATGGATGAGCGCCCGAGCTTCGAGTTGGTCAGCTGCATGTTGAAGAAGGCGTTGGCCAAGCTCGATGATGAAGGACGGCCGTTACTGCATTCGGATCAAGGCTGGCAGTATCAGATGCCCGCCTACCGTCGGCTGTTGAAGCAGCATGCGCTCACCCAGAGCATGTCGCGCAGAGGCAACTGCCTTGATAACGCAGCCATGGAGAGCTTCTTCGGCACGCTGAAATCCGAGTGCTATCGGCTGACGCGCTTTGCGAGCGTGGAGCAGTTGCGAGATGCGTTGAGCCGTTACATCCACTACTACAACCACGAACGCATCAAGCTGAAATTAAATGGGCTGAGTCCCGTGCAATACAGGACTCAGCCCTTGGCCGCTTAGCTTTTAACCGTCCAACTTCGTGGGGTCAGTTCAATCACGAGCGGCCGTTTTGCTTTCCGGACGACGCTAACCGTTGCCGGCGCAACGGTTACCGCGATCGTTCGTCATGCGATCTTGTCCCATCCCGCGTTTCCCCACCTTGCGGATGCGCAGATCCGGCCTACATTGGTTGAAGCACTGCGCGGTCATTTGCTTATTACCTATATTTTCGTTTTTTGATTCAAGAGGTCCGATGGTTTTGCCGTTTACGCAGATAGCATCGCAGCGTTGACGGACTGCCACCCGAGCGGCCCCGCTGCGACGCGCTTCCTCTCTGGAGCCTGTCATGAAGCATCGCGTGTTCGCCTCGTTCGCCCTGGCTGCCTCGCTTCTGGCCTCGTCCTCGTCATTCGCCGCCGGCGCGTCCGGCATCATCTACTTTTCCGGCATGATCGTCGAGCCGCCCTGCTCGTTCGCGCTCGACACGGCCAACGCGGCCCGGGCACACGTGCGCCCCGACTGCCCGCGTCCGGCCGCCGGCCAGATCGCGTTCGTCGACGCGGCAACCCAGCGCTCGCTGAAGACCGCGCTCTTTACGCAAGCCTCCCGCGCAATCGTTTTACCTGACCGTCCGGGCAACGACCATGCACCGATGATCGCCGTCGTGACCTACCAGTAAAGCCCGCCGCGGCGCCGCGCGTCAGTCGCGGTGACGCGCGATCCAGTCGCTGAACGCGCGGATCTTCTGCTGGCTGCCGAGGTTCTCGGGGTAGACGAAGAAGTAGCGTGCGCCCGTTTCGAGCACGATGTCGAACGGCCGTTCGAGCCGGCGCGCGCTCACGTCGTCGTCGACGAGCGTCACGTCGCCGATCGCGACGCCGAAGCCCTGCATCGCCGCGTTCGTCGCGAGATCGAGCGTGTCGAACGTCGGCCCGCGCGCGGGATCGACGCCGCGCTCGCCCGCATGGTCGAGCCATGCACGCCAGTCGCGGTGGTCGCGCGTCGGGTGCAGCAGCGTGTGATGCGCGAGATCGCCGACCGCGCCGAGCGGCGACGCCTGCCGCAACTCGGGCGCGCAAACGGGTGTCAGCCGCTCGTCGAACAGCGGCAGCGCGACGACGCCCGGGCCCGGCGACGTCCCGTAGACGATCGCCGCGTCGAACGGCTCGCTCGAGAAATCGACGACGTGCTGCCACGTGGTCGTGATCTGCACGTGGAGATCGGGATGTTCGCCCTGGAAGCGCATGATGCGCGGCAGCATCCAGCGCATCACGCAGGTCGGCACCTTCAGCGCGAGATCGGTGCGCTGCCGCGTGAGCTTCATCGAGATGTCCTCGATCCGCGCGAAGCTCTCGTCGACCACCGGCAGCAACTGCTCGCCTTCGGCCGTCAGCGTGAGGCCCTTCGCATGCCGCCTGAACAGCGGAAAACCGTAATGCGCCTCGAGCGTCTGGATCTGGCGGCTCACCGCACCCTGCGTGATGCACAGCTGCTCGGCCGCGCGCGTGAAGCTGCGGTGGCGGGCCACCGTCGAGAAGATCTGCAGCGCGTGCAGGGGCGGAAGTCGGCGCATGGCGAACGGGAAACGGAAAACGGCGCGGAAGGACCGCGCGCCGACGCCGGCGCGCGCTGACCGACACGATAAGCCAAACGCCGGCTTTGCGCGAGACGCCGGGTACTCAGGCCGTCGCGGTGAGCGCGCCCGCCGCGATGCGCGCCGCCGAGGCGACGACGTCCGCGCGCGCCGCGGCATCGGCCTGCGGCTGCGTGAACGACACGGCCATCACGATCGGTGCGCGCGCCGGCGGCCACAGCACCGCGACGTCGGTCGTCGTGCCGAAGCCGCCGGTCCCGGCCTTGTCCGCGACGCGCCAGCCGGGCGGCACGCCCGCCGCGATGCCGGTCGCGCCGCGCGCGCCGCCGACCATCCACTCCGTCAGTTGCGCGCGCTGCGGTTCGCGCAGCGCGTCGCCGAGCAACAGCCGCTGCAGCGTGTCGACCATCGCGACCGGCGTCGACGTGTCGCGCTCGTCGCCGGGCGCGGCCTTGTTCAGTTCGGGTTCCCAGTGATCGAGGCGGAAGGTGGTGTCGCCGCTTTCGCGCGCGAACGCGGTGACGGCCTGCGGGCCGCCGAGCACGCCCATCAGCAGGTTGCCCGCGCCCTTGTCGCCCGACTGCAGCATCGCGGCGCACAGCTGCGCGATCGTCATGCCGGTGTCGACGTGGCTCTCCGTAATCGGGGAGCCGGACACGATTTCATAGCGGCGATACAGGATGCGACGCGGCAGCAGCGATGCGTCGAGCGCACCGCGCGCGAGCATCGCAGCGGCCGCCATCACCGCATACGTACCGCACAGCGGGAAGCGTTCGCGTGCGTGATGCGCGATGCGTACGCCGTTCGACGTATCGAGCGCGGCGACGCCGAGCCGCCCGTTCGAGGCCTTTTCGAGCGCGGCGAGTTCGGCTTGTGCGGTGTGGGCGCGCCCCTGGTCGGCGACCGGCGCGGACGTGCACGCGGCAACGAACGGCGCGGCAACGGCGGCAAGCAACAGCGAGCGGCGTGTCGGAGAGTGTTCCATGAATGAGGTCTGTTCTGTCGGAAACGGTGGCTCGAAGCAACGCGGCCGCGCATCCGCGACGCGCGACCGTTCACGCCGACGGCCGGCCCGCGACGGCATTCGCCGCGCATCCCCGAAAGACGCCCGTCGGCCCCGCGCGATGGCGGGATTCGCATGAACAGACCCTAGCGTAGCAGCGACCGCCGTCGCGTTCCAGCGAAACGGCCCCGCCTCACCCTTGCGACGAAGGCAGGTACGGCATCGGATTCACCGGCTTGCCGTCGCGTCGCACCTCGAACAGCAGCGCGACGCGCGAGTTGTCGAGATCGCCCATCTCGGCGATCGCATCGCCCTGATGCACGATGTCGCCCGTCTTCACGAGCAGCTTGCGGTTGTGCGCATAGGCGGTCAGGAAATCCGCGTTGTGCTGGACGATGATCAGGCTGCCGTAATCGTTCAGGCCGGTGCCCGCGTACATCACGCGGCCGTCGGCCGCGGCGCGAACCGGGTCGCCCGGCCGGCCGGCGATCTGGATGCCGCGGTTCTGGCCGGGCCGGAACCCGTCGACGATCTTGCCGGTTGCCGGCCACTTGAGCGCGACGCCGCCCGCATGGCGACGGGTTTCCTTGACGACCTGACGGTCGCTCGCGCTCGATGCGCCGGCCTGCGAAGTGGCTTGCGCGGTTGTCTGCGAATTGCCCTGACTACCCGCCGCGCCATTGCTCGCGACGGCCTGCGTGGCGGCCGCTCCCGCGGGCGGCAACGGCTGCTGCCTGACGATGCGCAGCACCTGCCCCCTGCGCAGCCTGCCGTTCGCGGCCAGCTTGTTCCAGGTGCGCAAGTCGGCCACGCTGCAATCGTTCGCGGAAGCGATGCCCGTCAGCGTGTCGCCGCGTTTCACGACGTACTTCTGCGCGACGAGAATCGGCGCGGGCGGCATCGCGGCGGCCGACGGCGCGGCAGGCGGGCTCGAATCAGCGGGCTTTCCCGCCAGCGTGTCGCTCGGCGGAACGGACTGCGGACTTGCACAACCGGCCATGACGAGCACGGCGGCCAGGCCCGACAGCCACGCCGCCTTGCGGTGAATCTCGCGCGTTTTCATGGACGATCCGACTCCGGTTTGACAATCTTTCAAGCATCTCAAAAACGGAACGGCCGACGTGTAACCGGATGCAAACAATGATGACAAACGATCACGGACCGGATGCCGGCCGGCATTCGCTACCGGTAATACGGTCCGATCCGGAAAAACTTGATGGTGTTTTCGCAGAAAAACGGAAGAATTTTCGTCGCAAAAAACTATGGCTGATTTATTTCAATAGGCACGCACCGCGACGTTCATCGCCACCACGCGACAAGTTCGGCACCGGCCCACGCGACGCCGATGCACAGGAACAGCAGATGCAGCGCGATCTTGAACGACACGCCCCATGACGAATCGATCTGCATGACAGGCTCCCCGGTTGATGTGCGTCCATGATCGACCATCGATCGCGCCCCGAAAATGCGGAAGCGGCGAACCGGGTCTCAGGCCAGCCCTGAGACCGGCGCCGCGGTTCCTGCTAACTTATCGGCCATTCCCCACCCATCGCTCCGCCCATCATGCGCTTCGACCTGACCGACCTGCGGCTCTTCCTGAACATCTGCGAAGCCGGCACGATCACGAGCGGCGCCGAGCGGACACACATCACGCTGCAGGCCGCGAGCGAGCGCATTCGCGGAATGGAGGACGAGCTCGGCGTGCCGCTGCTGCACCGGACCAAGTCGGGCGCACAGGCCACCGATGCGGGCCGTGCGCTCGAACACCACGCGCGCACCGTGCTGCAGCAGATCGATCACATGCGCGGCGAACTGCAGCAATACGGCCAGGGACTGCGCGGCCATATCCGGCTGCTGTGCAACACCGCGTCGCTGAGCGAATACCTGCCCGACGCGCTGGCCGATTACCTGCCGCGCCATCCGAAGCTGTCGATCAGCGTCGAGGAGCGCTCGAGCCAGGAGATCGTCCATGCGATCCGCAACAAGACGGCCGAGGTCGGCATCGTCGCCGATTCGGTCGGACTCGGCGGGCTCGAGCAGAAGCCGTTCCGCGAAGACTGGCTGATCGTCGTCGTGCCGGCCGCGCATCCGCTCGCGTCGCGCGACAAGCTCGCGTTCGACGACATCGCCGGCGAGGACTTCATCGGCCTCACCGACGGCAGCGCGCTGCAGGTGCATCTCGCCGACCAGGCGCGCGCGCTCGGCAGGCGGATCCGCTATCGCGTGCAGTTGAAGAGCTTCGACGCGATCTGCCGCGTGATCGCGAGCGGCGTGGGCATCGGCATCGTGTCGCGGCATGCGGCCGAGCGCGCGATGCAGACGATGGACGTGCGGCTCGTCGAGTTGTCCGATCCGTGGAGCCACCGGAAACTGACGCTCTGCGCGCGATCGTTCGACGCGCTGCCGAAGTACACGCGCGAGTTCGTCGCGTTCCTGTCCGGCGACGCCCCGCCGCAATGACGCGCGTCCCGTTCGACCTGCCCCATCGACTGACGGAGACATGACCATGACCGACACCGATCTCGCCACCCGCTATCGCGCGTATATCGACTGCCTGAACCGGCAGGACTGGTCGTCGCTCGGCGAGTACGTGTCCGACGACGTGATCCACAACGACCGGCCGCTCGGCCTCGCCGGTTACCGCGCGATGCTGGAACAGGACTTCCGCGACATTCCCGATCTCCGCTTCGACATCCGGCTGCTCGCATGCGAGCCGCCGCACGTCGCGTGCCGCCTTCGCTTCGCGTGTGCGCCGAAGGGAACGTTCATGGGGCTCGCCGTCGACGGCCGCAAGGTCACGTTCGCCGAGAACGTGTTCTACGAATTTCACGAAGGCAAGATCCGCCAGGTGTGGTCGGTGATCGACAAGGCGGCGATCGAGCAGCAGCTGTAGCGCGGTCGAAACGGCGGGTCGGCGCGCACGGCGGGCGGTGGCTGACAGCCCGCCGTGGCAGGTCGAACGTACTTCGATTCTTATGGATAACGTTTTCTTTCTGAAGGCGGCGGAGACCCGCCTCCATCCGATGCGCTCGCCCGCCGCTTCAAAGCCCTTCGCGCGTGCAATGACAGCCCATACACGAAGAAAAATCCCCGATATTTTCGCGTAATTCCGATCTACCCTCCGCACCACTCCCTCCCGCCATTCGGGTTTCTACCGGCGCATCCGATGTGAAAGTTCATTGACATCGCGTCGATCGATGCCTAAATTTGGAAAACGTTTTCCATTACTGGAGCGCGACGCCGGTGACGGCCCGCGCAGGGGGAACGCTTGCGCGCTCGATTTGTGATTCAGGCCGTCCGTCTTCAGGGATCAGGGTTGCAAGGCGGAGGCCGGGTACGGGCATCGTGCGCCGCATCGGCTACATGTGCCCGGCCTTCACCACTATTCAAAACTGGAGACACCATGCATCCGCGCAGCAGATTCACGCTCGGCGCCGCGCTCGGCGCCCTTTCCGTCGTGTTCGTCAGCGCCTGCGGCGGCAACGACGTGACCGATACGCCGCAGCCACCTCCTTCGTCCAGCACGCCCGCGCTCGCGGCGAACTCGCTGCAGGCGCTCGTCTACGGCGCGCCCGACACCAGCGTGCCGGCCGGCACGAACATCCCGGTCACGATGATGGGCCAGATGCGCGCGCTGTTCGACCTGATCCGGAAATCGCCCGATTTCACGCAGGTCGTGATGGATCTCGGCGACGGCACGCCCGTCCACGTGCTCGACACGAATACCGGCGACAAATTCCTGCCCGGCAAGCTCGCGCTCGGCCTGTCGTACATCCTGATCGACATGAAGTCGAAGAACGACCCGCAATACGCAAGCTACCTCGCGACGTACCAGACGATCACGACCGCGATGATGGCGCAGTCGGGCAGCAACTACACGTATGCGAACACATCGTGGGGCGAGTACTACTACCTCGTCGCGCTGAACAACCTGAAGGCGCACGGGATGCTCAACGAAGTCTTCAGCGACGCGATGCTCGCGACGCTGCAGCAGCGGCTCACCTTCTGCGACATGTTCGGCCCCGATGCAAGCGGCAAGACCAGCACGTGCCCGGCCGCCGGCACGCCGATCGACATCGCGTCGCTCAACACCGCGCAGAACTACTATGCGGTGTCCTACGGCATTGCCGGGCTGCGCCAGAAGCTCGGCTGGAGCAGCCCGTCGTTCGCATCGAAGACCGACCCGGCGGTCGCGACGATGAACGCGCGCGACGCACTGCTGTACACGCTGACGAACCACATTCGCAACGACTCGTCGGGCGGGTTCTCCGACGAAGCATCGAACACGCACACGACCTACTACGACCAGGCGCGCTTCGACCGCTACAGCACGCTGCTGATCGGCGAAGTGGTCGAGCGCACGTTCGAGATGGGCAACGAAGCGAACCTCACGCCGGAGCTGAAGGGCTATCTGCGCAAATCGGTCGACCTGATCCTGCCGCAGCTGAACCCCGACGGCCAGGGCTTCAACTACGGCCGCTCGATCGGCCCGTACGGCGATTCCGCGTTCATGGAGGTGCTGACGGCCGCGGCCAATGCCGGCGTGCTGACCGACCGGGAGAAACAGGTTGCGTACGCATTCATCTACCAGGCCGCGCGTCGTTTCGACACGTACTGGTACGACCCGTCGCTGCCGACGCCGTCGGTGAACATGTGGGTCAAGGGTCGCGGCACCGACACGTATCGCGGCAAGCCGCGCGTGATGGGCGAGAACTTCAGCCTGTTGCACCAGTACCTGTACGTGAACGCGTGGTGGAACAAGCTCGGCTTCGGCGGCCAGGCGCCGATGGCCGATGCCGACTACCGCGCGTGGCTCGACGCGCTGCCGCGCTACACACTCACCTGGTACAACCAGCCGGGCGATGCCGCGCATCCGTACAGCGCCGCGCTGCTCACCGTGCGCGACGGCCGTCGCGTGATCAACCTGAATCTCAGCCAGGCGCCCGACTACAACTCGTACACGCCGTATTATCCGGTGCCGTTCTCCGACAAGCTGATCTACGGCACGACCGACCTCGGCTATGCGCTGCTGGTGCCGCAGGTGACGTACAACGCGAAGACCTACATTCCGGTCACGTACTACAGGAACCTGAACGTGCAGGAAAGCAACGGCCAGGTGATCGTGTCGTTCGATACGACGAAGTTCCGGCTCGCGTCGAAGAACGCCGCGTACACGACGGATCTCGACCTGCAGGTGCACACGGTGCTGACCTTCGCGCACGGCTCGGTCTCGCGCAGCGATACGCTGAGCTCGGGCACGCTCGCGGGCAACCTCGCGGTCGAGACGGATTTCACGTCGTTCGCGGATTTCGCGTCGACGCAGGCCAATGGCGACGGCGTGTCGGTGACGTACGCGAACAGCGCCGCGACCGGCTATGCGGCATCCGGGTTCGACACCTGCGCGCTGTCCGCCTTCGACACGGTGAACGGCGCGACGAATCCGTTGTCGACGACGCCGGTCGGGCAACTGCATTCGAACTTCGCGTGCACGACGAAGCCGTTCGCACTCGGCGCGGGCGCGACCCGCACGGTCGGATGGACGCTGAAGTACGCCGACCCGGCGTGAGCGCGGCAAGCACCATCCCGTGACCGTTCCCGAAGCCGGTTGCCGAAACCGGCTTCGGGATCATTCAGCATCCGGGGCGCACGTTCACCACCACCCCGACCCCGCCATATACGCGCCGAGCGCGATCAGCCCTACGAAGAAGCAGCGCTTGAACGTCTTCTCGCTCATCACGCGCCGCGCATATTGCCCGCCGGCCATCCCCGCCAGCGCGGGCACGAGCGCGAGCGCCGACACACCGAGATCGACCGTCTGCAGTGCGCCCGTCACGCGCAATTGCAGGCCGAGCACGATCGTCGACGCGGTAAACGACAGCCCGAGCGCCTGGATCAGATCGTCCTTCGACAACCGCAACGCCTGCAGGTACGGCACCGCCGGTACGACGAACACGCCGGTCGCGGCCGTCACGACGCCCGTCAGGTAGCCGACCACGGCCGACAGCCATTTTTCGTGGCGCCCCGGCGCGGGCAGCCGCGCGGCCGCCAGCCCCCACAGCCCGTAAAGCACCAGCACCACGCCGAGCACCGCGTGCGTCCACGTGCTGCCGGCCGCGAGCGCCGGCAACCCGCCCGTCAGCGTGCCGACCGTCAGGCCCGCGAGCAGCGGCCACAGCCGGCGCAGCAGCGCGCCGAACGACGGACCGAGCCACAACTGCCACACGTTGGTGATGAACGACGGCACGAGCAGCAGGCTCGCCGCGGCCGACGGCGGCATCGCGAGCGTCAGCAGCCCCATCGCGATCGTCGGCAGCCCGAGCCCGATCATGCCCTTCACCGCGCCGGCCAGCAGGAAGACCAGCACGATGATCGTCAGCGTATGAATTTGCATGGCAGGCATTCCGTCCGTTGAGTACGGCGCCGATGGTGCCTGCCCGCCATGCCGCCCGCCATCTGGTTTTGCCTGAGGCTGGCTCGGGCCCGCCCGCCGGGCCTGTCAGCCCGGCGATTCGACCCCGTGGATCACCCCCGGCCCTGCTCGCTGTCGAGGTGGGCCATCTGAGCGGCCGGATAACGCTCGCCGGCAGCCGCCCCGGCGGGAACCGCCGCTTCGATGCGGATGAGATCATCGACCGTTAGTTGCAATTCAGTCGCCAGCAAACCGTCCTGCAGTTGCGAGCGCTTGCGGGCGCCGACCAGCGGCACGATGTCGGTCCCGCGCGACAGCGCCCACGCGATCGCGACCTGCGCCGGATTGCTGCCTTTCTCGTCGGCGATCGCGCGTAGCGCGTCGACGAGCGCGAGGTTGTGCGCGAGGTTTTCGCCCTGGAAACGCGGGCTCGCCGCGCGGAAGTCGCGCTCGCCCTGCCGCGCCGCGGTCCAACGGCCGCCCAGCAGCCCGCGCGACAGCACGCCGTAGGCCGTCACGCCAATGCCGAGCTCGCGGCATACGGGCAGGATCTCGGCCTCGATCCCGCGCGACAACAACGAGTATTCGATCTGCAGGTCGGCAATCGGCGCGACGGCCGCCGCGCGGCGGATCGTGTCCGCGCCGGCTTCCGACAGCCCGATATGGCGCACGTAGCCGGCCTTCACGAGATCGGCGATCGCGCCGACCGTTTCCTCGATCGGCACCGCCGGATCGACGCGGGCCGGGCGATAAATGTCGAGGTAGTCGGTGCCGAGCCGCTTCAGCGAGTACGCGACGAAGTTCCGGATTGCCGCGGGCCGCGCGTCGTAGCCGGCAAACCCGCCGGCCGGATCGCGCAATGCGCCGAATTTCACGCTGATCCGCACCTGGTCGCGGGTGCGGCCGCGCAGCGCGTCGCGAATCAGCATCTCGTTGTCGCCCATGCCGTAGAAGTCGCCGGTATCGAGCATCGTGATCCCGTGGTCGAGCGCCGCGTGCAGCGTCGCGATGCTTTCGTCGCGGTCGGCCGGCCCGTAGAAATCCGACATCCCCATGCAGCCGAGTGCGATCGCCGATACCTGCGGGCCCGTGCGGCCCAGTTGACGCCTGTCCATGTCCGTTTCCTTCAAATGGTGAGTGGATGAAACGGATTCTGGACGCGCGACGCCGCGCGATAAACGCGAAACGCTCCACCAAACCATTCGACGCTGATTAACAATGGAGCCTGGTTTCCTCCCGCCAAGGTTCTCGCCCGCATGGATCATCTGCAAGCAATGCGCATCTTCGCGCGCGTCGCCCATCTCGGCAGCTTCACGAAGGCGGCCGAGCAGCTCCAGTTGCCGCGCCCGACGGTCAGCAACGCCGTCCAGTATCTGGAAAAACACCTGAAGATCCGGCTGCTGCAACGCACGACGCGACGCGTCGCGCTGACCGCCGAGGGCGCGACCTACTACGAACGCTGCGTGCGGTTGCTGGCCGATCTCGACGACGCCGAAACGCTGTTCGAGGATGCCGGCGCGTCGCCGCGCGGCGTGATCCGCGTCGACCTGCCCGAACGGTTCGCGCTGAACCAGGTGATTCCGGCGCTGCCGGATTTCCACGCGCGCTACCCCGACCTGCGCGTCGCGATCAGCACGACCGACCGCTTCGTCGATCTCGTCGCGGACGGCATCGACTGCGCGGTGCGGGTCGGCGCGCTGTCCGACACGTCGCTCGTCGCGCGGCGCGTCGGCGAGATGGCCCAGATCAATTGCGCGTCGCCCGCCTATCTCGCGCGCCACGGCACGCCGCGCTCGCCGGACGATCTGCCGGACCACGTCGCGGTCGGCTATTTCTCGAGCCGCACGGGCCGCGAGCTGGACTGGGAATATGCGGACATGGATTCAGGCGAGATGCATACGGTGAAGATGCACAGCGTCGTGTCGGTCAACAGTTCGCAAGCGTATCTCGCGTGCTGCCTCGCGGGCCTCGGGCTGATCCAGGCGCCGCGCGACGGGCTCGCGCCGCTGCTCGCCGACGGCTCGCTGGTCGAGGTGCTGCCGGAATGGCGTGCCGGGCCGCTGCCCGTATCGGTGGTGTTTCCGACCGGCCGGCATCTCGCGCCGCGCGTGCGGATCTTCGTCGACTGGCTCGCGGAAACGCTCGGCGGCCTGCGCCGGGCGGACTGACGACGGTCGTGCCGGGGGCCGTGCGCCCCGGCACGACACCCGGTCAGAACTTGTGACGAATCGCGGCGCGCACCGAGAACTGGTTCGCCGATGCCGACGGGCCATCCGTCCCGACGACATAGCCGCCGTCGGCCGCCGTGCCCGTCTTGTCGCCGGCCACCTTCTGCCAAGCACCCTGCAGGTACACGTCGGTGCGCTTCGACAGGCTGTAGTCGGCCATCAGGCCGACCGTGTGGTACTTCGGCTTGAACGAGCCGGCCGCCGCATCGTACTTGCCGTCCGTGTACACGTACTGCGCGCCGAGATAGAAATCGGGCGTGAGCTGGTACTTGCCGTTGACCTCGAAATTCTGGAACTTCGTCGCGGTCAGCCCGAGGCCGGCGAACGTCGACGCCGGCAGGTAGACCGTCGATACCGGGTTCTTCACGTCGGTCTTCGTATAGACGAAGCCGACCGTGGCCGGGCCGAACGTGTAGTTGACGCCGCCGCCGAAGATGCGCAGCCGGTCGGCGACGAAGTTCGCGTCGTCGGCCGCGATCGCGCCCGCGCTGCCGATGCCCGGGTTGTTCGCCTGCAGGTACGCGGCCGCGACCTGCAGCCCGGCCAGCGAATACTGCGCGCCGATGCTGTACTGGCGGTTGTTCGAGAAGCCCGTGCTGTTGCTGAAGCTGTACGTGCCGCCGAACGTCAGGCCGTTCCAGTCGGCGCTCGCGTACTTGACCGTGTTGTTGACGCGGAACGAGTTGTCCGTGTTGTCGTTGTCGAACGGGTGCGAGAACAGCGTGCCGCCCCAGTTGCCGTTCGCGGTCAGCGGTGCGAGATAGTCGACGACGGAATCGTACTGGCGGCCGAACGTCAGCGTACCGAAGCGCGATTCGGACAGCCCGACGAACGCCTGACGGCCGAACATGCGGCCGCCCTGGCCGAGCCGGCCGTTGTTCACGTCGAACCCGTTTTCCAGCGTGAATATCGCCTTCAGCCCGCCGCCCAGATCCTCGCTGCCCTTCAGGCCCCCACCGGCTGCCCTGCGCATACCCGCTCGCGAGCTGGTAATTCGTCTTTCCGACCCCATTGACGTTGACGTTGTTCGTGTAATTGAAGCCTTCGTCGATCAGGCCGTACAGCGTCACGCTGGTCTCGGCAAAGGCCGGCGCGGCGAAGGCAGCGAGCGCGGCGGCAAAAATGACGTGCTTCTTCATGACGGATCTCCGGAGCCGAGGGCCGGGCAGGCCGAGCGCCCGGCGAATGTTGGTCTGTTGTATGTGTGGCCCGCAGGGCGGACGACGCGGTGTGCGGCCGCGTGAGGACAAAATGGTGTCACGTCGGAAACCGTCCGTCCATCGGGTGCGGGTCGTCGCATGCAAAGCGTTGCGCTCGCCCAACTGCGCCGTTGCGCGGACAGCCTGACCGGGCTTATCGGCAGCGGCAGGCCGGCCCGCCATCCGCGTAAACCCGGCAGGCGTCGCTTCGATGGCACAATGCGCATCCGTTCGCCATTTCTTCACGAAGTCATGCTTCACCCCGATTCATGCGCGGCGCGTGCCGGCCGTGCACGCGGCCCGCGCCGGAAGGCGCTCCGATGACCGCGCCGGCCCGGGCCGGCCGCTACGCCGAGCTCGATTTCTTCCGCGGCCTCGTGCTGCTCGTCATCGTCGTCGACCACATCGGCGGCAGCATCCTGTCGCGCGTCACGCTGCACGCGTACGCGCTGTGCGACGCGGCCGAGGTGTTCGTGTTCCTCGGCGGCTTCGCGACCGCCATTGCGTACAACTCGCTCGCCGAGCGGCACGACGAGGCCGCCGCACGCCAGCGCTTCATCCGGCGGGCGTTCGAGATCTACCGCGCGTTCCTCGTGACGGCCGGCCTGATGCTGCTGATTACCGCCGCGTTGAATGCGTTCGCGATCGACGGCCCGAACATGCCGACCAACGATCTCGACGGGCTGCTGCACAAGCCGCTCGCCGCGCTGCGCGACATCCTGCTGTTCCGCCGCCAGCCGTACCTCGCGTCGGTGCTGCCGATGTACGCGTTCTTCGCGCTGCTCGTCCCGCTCGCGCTGCCGCTCGCCCGCACGCAGCCGTGGCTGATGCTCGCGTTCAGCGGATCGCTGTGGTACGCGGCGCCGCACGTCGCGCGCTTCTTGCCGACCGTCGAAGGCGCGCCGTGGGACTTCAACCCGTTCGCGTGGCAGTTCCTGTTCGTGCTCGGCGTGATCGCGCGCTGCCAGCCGGTCTACCAGACGCTCGCGCCCCGGCCGCAGGGCTGGCTGCTGACGGCCGCGTCGCTCGCGATCGTCGCGGCCGGCGCGTACTACCGGCTGCGCATCGAGCCGTTCCCGACCGATCCGTCGATCAAGCAGAATCTCGGCGCGCTGCGGCTCGTGAACTTCCTCGCGATCGCGTGGCTCGCCGCCAAGCTCGTGCACCTCGGCTGGATGAAGAAGGTCGCGCACGCGATGCCGTGGATCGGCACGATCGGCCGGCAGGGGCTGCTGTGCTTCGTCGCGGGCACCGGCATCTCGCTCGCGGTCGATTCGCTGCTCTACCAGGCGACCGAAGGCTATCTCGACGTGCCGCTCGGCCTGACCGCCGACGCCGTCGCGATGGGGCTGCTGTATCTCGTCGCCAAGCTCTACGGGCCGCTCGTCGCGCGGCTGCCGTTCCGTTCGCGGCCATGACGCGCCGCGCCGTCATGCGCCGCTGCTACGATAGCCGGCGCCCCTCCTGAAACGATTCGCCATGCGCCGACTCGCCCTTCCGTTCGCCCTCGCCCTGATCGCCGGCGCGATCGCCACCGCCCATGCCACGCCGCCGGCACCGGCGCCCGCGGCATCGCCCGCGCAGCCGCCGGCCGTCCAGACCGCGACGACCCCGTCGACCGCGCAGGAGCCGTCCGTCAATCCGGGCAGCAGCGTCGTGCTGCGCACGTTCCGCTCGGCGTCGCTGAAGCGCGACTGGTCGTATACGGTCTACCTGCCGCCCGGCTACAACCCGGAAGGCGCGCGCTACCCGGTGATGTACCTGCTGCACGGCAACGCGGGCAACGCGAACGACTGGGTCACGCAGGGCCGGCTGCAGGCCACCGCCGACACGCTGATCGAGCGCCACGACATCCCGCCCGTCGTGATCGTGATGCCGCAGGGCGGCACCGACTGGTACGTCGACCGCAAGGAGAAGATGCAGAGCGCGTTCCTCAACGACCTGCTGCCGGAAGTCGAAGCGCACTTCGCGGTGTCGAACCAGCGCGCGGGCCGCGCGATCGGCGGCGTGTCGATGGGCGGCTTCGGCGCGCTGCGCTTCTCGCTGCTCGAACCGGGGCTGTTCTGCGGCGCGATGCTGCTGAGCCCCGCGATCTATGCGAACGAGCCGCCGCTCAATTCCGCCGCGCGCTACGTCGGCGTGTTCGGCGATCGGCAGTTCGATTCACGCGTGTGGCACGAGTTGAACTACCCGGCGCTGCTGCGCGGCTATTTCGCGCGCAGCTGGCGCGTGCCGATGTTCATCGCGGCCGGCGACGACGACCTGACGATCCAGGCGGAGTCGAGCGTGCTGTATACCCATTTGCGCCGCGCGCAGAATCCGGCCGAACTGCGCATCGTCGACGGCGGGCATACGTGGGACGTGTGGCGCGGGTTGCTCGGGCAGGGGTTGAGGTATGCGTTGGAGTGTGTGAAGTAAAACGGGGCTGAACGCGCCCGGGCACGGCGCCAGCACGTGCGCGATGCCGGCCGCCCCGCGTGCGTCACACCTCCGCCCCAATCGTCTTTGCCATCCTGAGCGCCAGCGCATACCCGGTCAGCGTCGGATTGACCACCGACGAACTCGGGTGCACGGCCGTGCTCGCGATGAACAGGTTCGGATGATCGTGCGTCCGGCAATCGCGATCGACGACCGAATCGGCCGGATCGTTGCCCATGATCGTCGTGCCCATGATGTGAGAACTCGGCACCCACGCATGGATGTCGTTCACGATCTCCGTCGCACCGAACACCTGCTGGAAATCGCGGTAATCGTCGAGCACTTGCGACGCCGCACGCAACGAATAGTCGTACACGTCGTAGTCGGTGCGCGGCGTCGGCAAACCGAGCGCATCCTTGCGATCGCCGAGCGTCACGCGGTTGCGCGGGTCGGGCAGGATCTCGACGTAGCTCGCGATCTTCAGATAGCGCGCCGCGTCGTGGCGGATCCGTGCATCGAGCGCGTCGCCGACGACACCTTGCGCGATCAGCCGCCGCGTGACGATCTCGTTCGGCACCGTGTTGTCGAGAAAATGCCGGATCGCGCCGTGTTCGCGACGAAACGCGCCGTCGCGCCGCGTGTTGATGCTGCCTTGCTGGGTCGGACCACGCCCGGCCCACAACGGTTCGCGCGCGAGCATCGCAATCGCGCGGCCGGTGTGTCCCATCATGTTGCGGCCCACCTGGCCCGACGTGTTCGCGACATCCGACATCAGCAGCAGCTTCGGAATCTCGACACCGTGCGCCGCGAGCACGAAGGTCCGCGCGGTCAGGCGCGTGCTGTTGCCATCCGGCGTCATGTAGTGGATCGCGGCGATCTTGCGATTTTCGCCGCGCTCGATCTTGTAGACGACCGCATTCGTCAGCAGCCGCGCGCCCTGCGCGACGGCGCGCAGCACCGGACGATCGCCGGAGAATTGCGCGCCGATCGGGCAGATCGGCGCGCAGTTGTTGTTGCCGGCGCAGGTCGGCCGGCCCTCGTAGGGCCGCGTCGCGCGCGCGTTGGGCTCGTCGACGAAACGATGACCGATCGTCGCGACCTTTTCCGCGACCTGCTGCGTCAGGTACGACCACGGCTGATGACGCATCGGGTAAGGCTTCGAGCGCGGCGGGAACGGCGCACCGCCCTGCCCGCTCTGGTCGTCGGTGTCCGAGCCCGACACGCCGATCTGTTCTTCCGCGAGCTGGTACCACGGCTCGAGCTCGTCATAACCGATCGGCCAGTCGCGCCCCTGCCCGTACAGGCTGTGCAGCCGGAAATCGTTCGGCAGCATGCGCCACGTCGCGCCACCCCAGTGCCACGTCGTACCGCCGACGAGCCGCAGGAACGACGGCTTCTGCAACACCGGGCCGACACTGTCGATGTAGCGATCCGAATAGCGGCCGGTGGACGACTTCGGCGCCCACGGCAGATCCGGATACGGGCCGTTGTAGTCCGACTTGTTGCCGTAGTTGCGGAACGCGCGAACGAGCTCGGCCCGCTTCACGTCCGGCCCCGCCTCGATCACGATGACGGACTTGCGTTGCTGCGTCAGCGACTGCGCCACGGCGCCGCCCAGGATGCCCGCGCCGATGACGATGACGTCCGCGTCATAGGAACTGCTCATGATTTCGATCCTCGTTCGAAGGCGGCTCAGCCGGCGTCGGTGGCCGGGCGTGCGGTCCAGTACTCGGGGCGCGCGCGGATGTAGGTTGGAATGACCGTGACGTCGGAGGTCGGCTCGAACATCAGCGCGGTTTCGTAGCCGACCATGCGCGCCTGCCCGCCGTGACCGACGCTGCCGGTGTAGAAGGCTTCGATGATGGCCAGCGCCGTCGCGCGCAATTCGGGGGCGGCGACGCCCAACGTGCGCACGAACGTATCGACCGGCTGCGTGCCCGTGCCGATCGCGACGGCCAGCGCGCGCAGCCGTGCGGGGAATTCGCGGTCCTGCTCGACGAGGCCGTCGTAGACCGACTGCACGTAGCGCGACGGCAGCGCCGAGCGGCGCGTCAGGTACGCGGCCACTCCGGCAAAGTCCCGCAGCGGCACGGCCTGCGGCGCGGTGGCCGCGCGCGCGATCAGCATGCCGGCCGGCAACGCGGCGGCAAGCGCCGCACCGGCCGACAGCTTCACGAGCCGGCGGCGCTGCGCATCCGGTGCGCCGCTCACATCGAAATCGTTCATCGCGTGCCTCTCCTGTCAGTGGGCGGGCGCCGTGCGAATCTTCGCGACCTCGGCCGCGCTCACGCGGGCCCGGCCGTTGCCGAATCGTTCGCTCAGGTAGTTCACCAGCGTCACCACTTCGTCATCGTCGAGTTCGGTCTGGAACGCCGGCATGAAATAGTGCGTGGCGCCGTTGTTCACGCTCGCGCCATGCATGACGACCTGCAGCAGGTTCGACGCGGTGGCGGTGCCGACCGCGCTATTGGCGAACAGCGACGGGAAGAAGCCGTCCGTCGTGCCGGCGCCCGTCATCCCGTGGCAGCTCGCGCAATGATCGAGGTAGAGCGACGCACCGGCCGGCGTCTGCCCGCCCGCGGCGGCCGCGGCGCGGATCGCGAGGTAGTCGTCGGCGGGACGCCCCTGGGTCGAACGCGGTGCGGTATCGGCGCCCTTCGCGGCGGGCACGGTCGACAGATACACGGCGATCGCGTTCAGATCGCGTGCGCTCATCCGGCTGAAGCTGTGCTCGACCGCCTCCGCCATCGGGCCCGCGGCCTGCGCCTTGCCCGGGACGTTGCCGGTACGCAGGTACTGGACGATTTGCGCGGTCGTCCACGTGCCGATGCCCGCGTCGCGATCGCGCGTGATGTTGAACGCCTGCCAGCCGGCGAGCGGCGCGCCGGCGAGATAACCGACGCCGGTTTCGTCGTACGCCAGCTCCTGCATCCCGATGCCGCGCGGCGTATGGCAGGTACCGCAGTGCGCGGCGCCCTGCACGAGGTAGGCGCCGCGATTCCACTCGGCGTCGCGCCCGGGTTTCGGCACGTACGCGCCTTCGCGCAGATACAGCGCGTTCCAGATCTTCAGCGGCCAGCGTACGGTCAGCGGCCACGGGAAATCCGGCGCGCGGTTCGGCTGACGCACCGGCGCGACGCCCTGCATGAAGTACGCGTACAGGTTCGCGATGTCGTCGTCGCTGAACTTCGTGTACGACGGGTACGGCATCGCCGGGTACAGGTTGCCGCCGTCGCGCCGCAGCCCCTTGCGCAGCACGTTCGCGAAGTCCTGCTCCGAGTAGCGGCCGATCCCCGTTTGCCGGTCCGGCGTGATGTTGGTCGAGTAGATGTTGCCCATCGGCAGCGGCATCGCGAGACCGCCCGCGAACGGCTGACCGCCCTGCACCGTATGGCACGCGACACAGTCGGCCGCGACGGCCAGCGCCTTGCCCGCGGCGACGCGATCGGCCGCCTGCCCGGCCGCCGACGCGGAGGTCGCGATGAGGAAAAGCACGACAAGGGCGGAAAGGCCGGGCAAACGCATGGAAATCGTTCCTGGAGGAATCCGGTGGAAAAAGCGGTTTCGGGCGCTTTTGCGATGCGGCCCTCTATTCATTCGAAGGAACCGACCGCTTGGCGTGGCCGCACTATATCATCTTCTGTATCGATACACTAAATCGATACAGAATTGCCATTCGGGTAATAATCAGCGAGTGCTCGACCAGCGCCGCAGGATCGATCGCGCTTTGCAAGCGTGCGCGAACCGGCGCGGCGGCGCATTTCGACTACATTGCCGAAGTGGCGATGACATCGGTCATCGCCGGCCTCCCCTTACTCGACCCGCAGGAAACCCAGCCATGTCTGTCTCGAAGAAATTCGCCGCCGTCACGGGCGCCGGCTCCGGCATCGGCCGCGCCGCGGCCCTCGCGCTTGCCCAGGCCGGCTTCACCGTTGCGCTGCTCGGGCGCACGGAGGCGTCGTTACGCGAAACGCAGGACGCGATCCGCGCCGCCGGCGGCGACGCGCAGGTGTTTCCGGTCGACGTCACCGACGAAGCGTCGGTCGACCACGCGTTTGCACGGATCGCGCAACAATTCGGCCGGCTCGATGTCCTGTTCAACAATGCCGGCCGCAACGCCCCGGTCGTTTCCCTCGATGAATACGAGCTCGACGTGTGGAACAGCGTCGTCGCGACGAACCTGACCGGGGTGTTTCTGTGCGCGCGGGCCGCATAGCGGATGATGAAAGCGCAGACGCCGCAGGGCGGCCGAATCATCAACAACGGCTCGATCTCGGCGCACGCGCCGCGCCCCGACACGATCGCGTACACGGCCACCAAGCACGCGGTGACCGGGATCACGAAGTCGCTGGCGCTGGACGGCCGCCGGTACAACATCGCATGCGGCCAGATCGACATCGGCAACGCCGCGACGTCGCTCACGGAACGGATGACGCAAGGCGTCCCGCAAGCGGACGGCAGCCTGGCGCCCGAAGCGCGGATGGACGTCGCGCATGTCGCGAACGCGATCGTGCAGATGGCGAATCTGCCGCTCGACACCAACATCCTCAACATGACGATCATGGCGACGGCGATGCCGTTCGTCGGTCGCGGATAGCGGGCGCCGAGGTCGTACCGGGAGGCCTCGTCCACGAACGGATGCAATGCCTCCCGTCGCTCGATGCGCGTCACCGGTCGGGCCGGTGCAGCACGCCGCGCCGCGCGTGTTCCGTCAACGTATCTTCTTTTTCTCGCCGGTCGACGGCGGCTTACATACGACGAACCGACGACGGTCCTGCCCCTGAACGACATAGGCACGGCGCGGGTACGAAAGGATTGAGCGGCCCCGCAATAGAGCCGGATGGAATGCGAACGCGCGGCGTTACGCCCGCAGGATATCCTCGGCGACATGCTCGAACGGCACGCGCCCGTGGCGAAGTTCCACCGTTGCGTCGCTTTCGAAGCCGATATGGCCGTTGTTCAGCCCGCGATTCAGTTCGATGAAACCATCGATCGCGGCAGTCGAGAACGGGTTCATCGCGAGCACCCCGGCCCATGCGGACGGCTCGAGCGCCACCGGTCGCACCGGCCGATTCAGCACGCGCGCAAAGGCATCCGCGATGTCGGCCGGTGAATACGCGCTCGGCCCCGCCAGCCCGACCTTCCGGACACCGCTCCAGTCTTCCTGCAGCATTTCCGCCGCAACGCGGCCGATGTCTTCGGTCGCGACCATCGGGATCGCCCGTTCGACCGGCCCGAGCAGACTCGGCAGGATACCCTGCACGCGGACCGGCTCGACGACGCGCGCCCAGTTCTCCATGAAGTAGGCGGCCCGCAGGAACGCGACCGGTATGCCCAGTTCGGCCAACCGCTGCTCGGCCGTCCGGTTGGTCGCAATCACGCCGGTGCCGGCCGACCGGTCCGCGCCGACCGACGACAGCAACACGAGTTTCGGCAAGCCCGTCGCGCGAACCGCCGCGGCGACGGCACGCGCCGTCACGTCCGCGTGCTCGAACAGATTTTCCAGCGCATAGTTGGGCGGCTTGACCAGATATGCACCGCGCGCGCCGGCGAACGCCTGCATCAACGCAGCGGAATCGGCCAGATCGGCAACCACCACTTCCGCACCCAGCTCCGTCCAGCGCACCGCCTTCGCTCGATCGCGCACGACCACGCGAACCGGAACCCCTGCATCGATCAGCACCCGGGCGGCGACGGCCCCCGTGCGTCCTGTGACACCCGTGACAACGTACATGTGTTCTCCCAATAGCCGCTCCACCGGTTGGAGCGATGGTTTCGATGATGTACGCTGACCTCACATAACTCAAATGCATACCGATCATGTCAAACATGCACGAAGCGGATTTACGGTCCGTCGATCTCAACCTGCTCAAGCTGCTCGACGCATTGCTCAAGGAACGCAGCGTCACGCGTGCCGGCATGCGGCTCGGCCTGACCCAGCCCGCTGCGAGCCGCGCGTTGGGCCGGCTGCGCACGCTGCTTCACGATCGTGTCGTCGTGCGCACGCCGAAGGGGCTGGAATTCACGCCGCGCGCGGCATCGCTTGCGCAGCGCGTGTCGCGTGTACTGACGGAAGCGGCAGGCATCGTCGCGCCTGCGGTGTTCGACCCGGCCACCGCGCGCGGACTGTTCTCGATCGCGAGCCTTGATCACATGGCGTTGACGCTGATTCCGGATGTGAATGCGCGGCTGGAACGAAGCGCGCCGGGACTGGATCTCGATGTTCCGCCGTCACGCAGCAATAACGTCGAACTCGTGACGGATGGCACCGCAGGTATCGCGCTCGGCGTATTCGACGACGATACGTTGCCCGCCGGCATCTATCGTCGAAAGCTCTATGACGATAATCTGGTCTGCATCGTGCGGAACGGGCATCCAGCACTGTCGGCGCGGCTGACACCGAAGCGTTTCGCCGCGCTGTCGCACGTGCTGGTGACGATCGGCGGCCGGGGTGGAGAACTCGTCGACGCAGCGCTCGCGCGGCAAGGGCTGCACCGGCGGATTGCAATGCGGCTACCGCATTTCCTGGTGGCGCCGATGGTGGTCGCGAAGAGCGACATGACGCTAGTGCTGCCGCAACGGTTGGCGCGGCATGTCGCGTTGTCGATGCCGGTCACGCTCGTGAAGTTGCCGGTCGAGGTGCCGTCTTTCTCGCCGTCGATGATCTGGCACGAACGCACACACGACGATCCCGCGCATGGTTGGCTGCGGCAGCAGATCGTGGAAGTTGCGCGGGAGATGGGGCGCTAGGTATGGCCTGCAGGCGTACGCGACGCATCGCGCTCGGCGCAACCCGCTTCTCTGTCACACATCCGGATCTGGAATCCGCGCCGACTGAATCACCACCAGCGTATCGCCCGCCTCGATCCGGCACGGCGGATCCTCGTAAAACGAATGAATCTTCCCGCAGCGGTCGAGCCCGACCACGATCGCGCCCGGCACGACGTTCGTCAGGCAGCCGATTTCATGCGGCAACGCCTCGCGCTCCAGCAGCGTCGCGCGCCCGCGCGTCGACAGCATGTCGTTCACGAACGGCACGATGTAGCGGCTATGGACCGCGTCCGCCAGCAACAGCGCGCCGATCTTCGTCGACGACACGATCACGTCCGCGCCGGCCTGCCGCAGTTGCCGCTGGTACAGGTTCTCCTGGATCCGCACGACGATCTTCGTATCGGGCGCGATGCTGCGCACCGACAGCGTCAACAGGATCGCGGTCGGATCGTCCGTCACCGAAATGATCACGGCCTTCGCCGCGCGCACCTGCGCCTGCTGCAGCAGATCCTCGTGCGCCGGATCGCCGAGCAATCCCGTCACGCCGAGCGACGTCGCCGCCTCGAGAGCCTGCTGCTGCGAATCGATCACGATGATCGTCGCCGGATCGACGCCGCTCTCCAGCAACTCGCGCACCGCGATCGACCCCGACAGGCCATAACCGCACACGACGATGTGATCGGACAGTTGCTTCTGCAGGCGTTTCATGCGGAATTCCTCGATGACGCGCTGGATCACGAACTGATACGCCGTGCCCAGGAAAATGAACCAGATGCCGATGCGGATCGGCACGATGAAGAACGCATCGAGCAGGCGCGCCCGCGCCGTGACGGGCACGATATCGCCATAGCCGACCGTCGCGACCGTAACCATCGTGAAGTACACGAGATCGGCCACGGTCATCGGCGTGCTCTTGGTCGAATCGCGCAGGCCGTCGCGATCGAGATACAGCACGAGGAACGCGAGCGTGCACAGCAGCACGACCGCACCGAGGCGGAACAGCAGCGTGCGCCGCGGCGAGGTCGCCGGGCGCGTGAACAGCGTGCGCGCACGCGGCGCCTGCCACGGATTGCGGGCGCGGCGCAGGCGCATGCGCAAGGAGCGGCGCTGATCGGATGGCGTGGCCAACGGGGAATCTCCTGAAGGATGCGGGCTCGATTCTACGACGGGAACGCGTGCGCCCGGCCGTCACAGCATGCTGCGCGGCCGCACCATCGTGCCGTCGACGAAACGCCGTGCACGAAACGCCGAGAGGTCGAGCGACGGCGCGCCCGTGTCGATCCATTCGGCGAGCAGCCGGCCGACGATCGGCCCCATCGCGAAACCGTGACCGCAGAACCCCGTCGCGATCGCGAGCCCCGACGGCGTGCCGGGCGCATCGATCACCGGAATGCCGTCGGGCAGCACGTCGATCAGGCCGGCCCACGCCTCGACGATCTGCGCATCCTTCAACGCGGGAAAGATCGCCTTGAGCTTCGCGAGCGCACGCGGCGCATGCGCGCGATTCGGTTGCGGCTGCGGATCGCGCGGCTCGATCGCCCCGGTCGTGCCGTGGATGCGGGCGAGCACGTCGCGCCATGCGGATGCATTCAGGTGCAGCCGGAATTTGTCGCGCTGCGACCAGAACTCCGGCCAGAAGAGGCTCAATCCGCGCAGGTGGCCGAGCGTCAGATCGACGTCGACCTGCATGTCGTCGGCGAGATTGATCGCGCCGTTCTTGCGCTGCCGGATGCCGAGACCATGGCCCCACACGGTCGCCGCGGACACCGGCGCGACCACGTTGGTGCGCATGCAGGTGCCGCGCACGGCCTGCTGCGGCAGCCGGATGCCGACGCCGTCGAGCAGCCGGAAACTGGTCGCGCCGGCCGCGCAGATCACGCGCCGCGTGCGGATCGTGCCGCGTTCGGTCGCGACGCCGACGACCGCGCCGCCGGCCGTCTCGATCGCGGTGACGCCGCAGCCTTCGAAGAAACGCGCGCCGGCCTCGGTCGCGCGCGCCGCGAACGCGGCGGCCACGCGGCGCGGCTCGGCCTGCCCGTCGGTCGCCGTATACAAGCCGCCGAGGGTACGCGCCTGCGTCGACAGCCCGCTCACGCGTTCGTCGATCTGGGCGCGCGTCAGCGTGCGCGTGTCGAGCCCGTGCTCGCGCGCGACGGCGAGCCATGCCTGGAACGACGCCCAGTCGTCTTCGTTGTCGGCCAGGTACAGGCAGCCGCCCTGCCGCCATTCGAGATCGAAGCCGAGTTGTTGCTCCAGGCCTTCCCAGATTCGCATGCCGGCCATCATCAGCGGCACTTCGGCGGATTCGCGCCCCTGCTGGCGCACGAAGCCCCACGCGCGCGTCGATTGCTGGCCGGCGATGCGCGACTTGTCGAGCACGACGGCTTTCAGGCCACGCAGGCCGAGGTAGTAAGCGGCCGCGCAGCCCATGATGCCGGCGCCGGCGATCACGACGTCGGCCTCGACCGGAAACGCCGTAGCGGCGTGGCTCAATGCGTCGTGCAGCGGATAAGTGGTGGTCATTGTTTTCTGTCGGGTATCAATGCATGGCCGGCCAAGCTTATCGCGGCAACGTCGTCACATGAAGCGGGCGGCACGCGATCCGGACCCTGCCCCATCCCCACATCCAGGCTCGCCCGCCGACCGGCCCCGTTTTTTCGGCTTGACGATTCCGGTTCGGCACGAGATAAACTGTATATCCATACAGTGTCATCGCAGTAAAAATGATCCTCCCCCCATTCGATCCTCCCAAGCTGAACGACCTCACCGAATGGTGGACGCACTGCACCTACGCGGACGTGCAGCGCCTGATACTCGAAGTGCAGCACCTCCGCCTGACGCTGTGGGAATTGAAAGCCCACGTCGCGGACGCATCGCGCCGCATCCGCGTGCTCGATCCGGACATGCTCGCGCATGGGTCCGCGCTTCGGCGGCTCGGCTACCTGCTCGAAAAGGAAATCGAGCGCGCGAATCCGATCGGCCGCACGCGCGACGTGTATGCGCCGTTTTCGGACGAATGGCGTGCCCGCGCGGCACTGCGCAGCGCGTTGCGCGCGCAGCCCGAGCCGGCCGAGGCCGGCACGCTGCCGTGCACGATTCCGGAATTTCAGCGCATCACGTGGGCCGAGCTTCGCGATCGCTGGCGTCACCTGAGCGACAGGAAATCGAATCGGCAGAACGTCGAGCAACGGATGGTGCTCGAGATTGCGCGGCAGCGATCCGTGATCCTGGCACGGGCGCGCAAGCTGGTCGACGCCGCGATCGCCGAGGCGGCGGCGGACGGCAAGCAACTGTTCGCGCTGGATCAGCTCAAACGGCTGCTGTCCGTCGAGCGAGAAGACGGCGAGCCGTTCCTGTACATGCCGGCGTAGCGCGAACGCGCGACCGATGCATGCCGGCTCGACGACGACATGTCGAACGCTCGATCAGCCACGCGGCGATTCAGCCGGAACTGCGGTCTGCGCGGGAGCAGCCGCTGCCCAAGCGCCGTCAGTGCGAATAGCGCGTTTGAGTGCCTGCCGCGCGGTCGAACGGCTGGAGCCTCGCAAGCTGCTCGATCGACATCGTGACGACTTCGAGCACATGCCGCGCGATTTCGTCGTCGGCCATGCCGGCGTCGACGTACTGCTCGATGCTCATCGTGCGGGGCGGATAGCTGCCGGTTTCGTCATCGACGATGTCGATCCGGGCCGTACGCCGCTCCGGCGACAGCACGACCTGGACAGTTTTGCCGTGAACGACGGTCTGCATGCACAAAGTGGACATTCGCAGTCTCCAATTGCGTTGCCTTCGGACGATCGATACCTCACAACAGGAGTCGTCAATCTACAAATTTCCGGACGCATTCGCAATATTCAGGCAGGAATTCCAGCCGTTCGGGGCGCCGCGCCGCCGGTCAACCGGAGGCCCGCATTGCACGGGCACACGCGGCACTACCTACGCATAGCGGCTCAACCACTCTTCGGAGAATTGTCTCGCGTACGCGACCGCTTCGGCTTCGGTATCGAATTCACCCAGCTTGCGGAACGCAGCCTCACGGCTGAAACCCACCTTCGTGACCTCGACCTGCGCGGCGTATTTGCCGGTCTCCGTCACGCGCGGCTCGCAGTTCATTTCGTATCCGCGCATCAAGAATTTCTTCTGCATCGGTTCAACACTTTTTTGAGACGGCGAAATCGTAGCATGCAGCTTCGTCGACTTCGCAAATGTATCCACGCCGGTTTCACTAGAAGAAACCGTCGATCGATCGCCCTGCCAGCGCCTCCGCCGGCCGTCGCGCGATATCCTGCAAAACGGGTCCGATACCTCGGTTCGGGCGAGCATGCGCCCTGCGTTGGTGCATCGCGCGGCGATTACCTGCCGCCTTGGGTGGAATCGCATCCCGGCCCACCGGAATCCGGGCCGACCGGTGTCGAACGCACCGTCGCGCCCGCGCGCTCGGGCCGGCCGAGCGTAACTTCATGACACACCTTTCACACAAACGCACCTTTCACAACACTGAATGACGACCATTTTGCGGTAAAGTTATCTTTTCCGTGCGTGGCCGGTCGGCTCGCCATTGGACGTCATGAAGACTGTCCGCCGAGACTGCCGCAAGGCGTCGTTCTGAACGTCACGATCCGTTCCCGTAGCATGACCACTGAAGCAATCACCACGGATTCCCTCGCGGTTGCCGAGCGCGTGCGCGAGCTGATGACCCGCAACGGCATCGGCAAGCGCCAGCAGACCACCGAGCTGTGCCGCATCCTCGATCTGAGTTTCTCGCAAGGCCACCGCAAACTGCGCGGCAGCAGCCCCTGGACGCTCGCGCAGATCAAGAAAGTCGCCGAAGCGTACGGCGAACCCGCCGCCCAGTTGTTCGGCGCGCAAACGCTCGACCCCGGCATGGTCGGCGCCTATTCCCAGGAAGCCGTCCTGTATGCGGGCGTCGCCGAGATTCCGTGCACCGCCTGGATCGGCGCGCCGCTCGAAGCCGGCGCGCGCCCCGAGTTCGTCGCGTACGAACAGAACGGCCGCTGGCGCGTGCTGCGCCATACCGGTGTGCTGTACCAGAACGCATACGACGTGCACAAGATCGAGATCTACCCGCGCCGCGCGGAGAGCGACAAGCTCGTCGTCGCGGTGATCGACCCGGATCGCGTCAGCGCGACCGAGCTGTGCCGCTATCTCGAACGGCAAGGTTTCGCGACGGCCGCATTCGACGGTCTCGCGCCGTTCGTCGACGCGCTGCAGGGCCAGGCCTTCGACGCGGTCCTGACCGAATGGCTGTTCGACGACAGCACGGCCGCCACCGCGATCAAGGCCGTGCGCACGTCCGACAACCCGGGCGCGCCGATTTTCGTGCTGACGGGCGACCTGCTCACCGGCCGTGCGAGCGAAGCCGACATCAGCGAAGTGATCCGCGCGTTCGACGTGGTGTGCTACGAAAAACCCGCGCGCATGGCGATCCTCAGCGCCGATCTCGCGAAGCGGCTCGCGCGCGGCTGACGTCCACCGGGCCGGCCGCCCGTCGAATGGCCACCGCCCGCGCCGCGGGCATGAGCGGGTTCCTCAGTACAATAGCCGCACCCGTTCACGCCCACGCCGGCATCCGCCGCCCGACGCCATGGCCCGCCTCATCCCCGACGACTGGAAAAGCCTCGCCGCGACCGGCGCGGCCGAACGCGAGCGCGAAACGCTCGCCGCGCTCGAACACGCGCTGCCCGACGGCTACACCGTGTATCACGGCGTCCACTGGACACGCGCCGACCAGGCGTTCTCGGTGTTCGGCGAAGCCGCGTTCGTCGTCGTGAGCCCGGCCGGCCGCGTGCTGCTGATCGAGCAGAAAGCCGGCTTCCTGCGCGAAACGCCGAAAGGGCTCGTGAAGGTCTACCTGCAGAAGGAGCGCAATGTCCCGATCCAGCTCGCGCGCACGCAGGAGACGCTGCACCGGCGCCTGACGGCCGCGCTCGGCGCGGGCGTCTACGGCGTCGAGGCGCTGCTGTACTGCCCCGACTACGCGATCCGAGACGCGTCGATCGCCGGCGTCGCGCCCGAGCGCATCGTCGATGCGTCGCGCAAGGCGCAGCTCGGGCAGGTGATCCTGCAGATCCTGCCCGAGGCCGACGAACCCTTTCCGAACGCGCCGAAGCTCCACCATTTCCTCGCGGACGAGCTCGCGCTCACGCCCGACACGAGCGCACTCGTCGGCCAGGCCGGCACGCTCGTCACCCGGCTGTCGGGCGGGCTCGCCGCCTGGGCGCGCCAGCTCGAATTCGCGCCGTTCCGGCTGCGCGTCACCGGCACCGCCGGCTCGGGCAAGACGCAGCTCGCGGTGCAGGTGATGCGCGATGCCGTCGCGGCCGGCAAACGGGTGCTGTACGTCTGCTTCAACCGGCCGCTCGCCGACTACATCACGCGCATCGCGCCGCCCGGCGCGAAGATCGCGAATTACCACCAGCTGTGCGACTGGGTCGCGCGCGACGGCGGCTACACGCCCGACTTCCAGGTGCCCGGCGAATTCGAACGACTTGAAGCGCGGTTCGCGGACGCGCCGATTCCCGAGCGCTGGCGCTTCGACGTGCTGATCGTCGACGAAGGGCAGGATTTCCATGCGCCGTGGGCCGCCGCGCTCGAGCGCCTGATGGCGCCGGACGCCGCATGGTGGTGGCTGGAAGATCCGCTGCAGAACCTGTACATGCGCGAACCCGTCGCACTGCCCGGCTGGGTCACGCTGAAGGCGCTCACGAATTACCGCAGCCCGCGCGACCTGCTCGAATTCGTGCGCGACGTCGTCGGCCGGGTCGAGCCGCTCGCGGCCGAACTGCGCTCGGGCAGTCCGTTCGACGGCTCCGATCCGTCGGTGTCGGCATACGGGGAAGATGGCGCGTCGGGCGATGCCTCGGCGCAAGCCTGCATCGACGCGACCAAGCGTGCGATCACGCACGCGTTGTCGCTCGGCTTCCGCAAGCAGGACATCGCGGTGCTGTCGTACCGCGGCCGCGAAGGCTCGGTGCTCGCGCCGCTCGACCAGCTCGGCCCGCACCGGATCAAGCGCTTCACCGGCAAGTACGACCTGTTCGGCAACCCCGAGTATCGCGACGGCGATGTGCTGCTCGATTCGATCTACCGTTTCAAGGGTCAGTCGGCGCCGTGCGTGATCCTCACCGAAGTCGACTTCGACACGCTCGACGCGCGTGCCGCGCGCAAGCTGTTCGTCGGTGCGACGCGCGCGACGATGAAGCTGCTGATCGTCGCGTCGTCGCGCGCGGCCGCGCAACTCGCAACGGGTTGACGCCGCGGGTCGACGCGGCCGGCGAGCGAGCGCCGGCCCGTCATCGCGCCGCCGTCATTTCGGTTCAGGCGACGCGGAACGCGCCGACCGCGCGACGCAGCCCATCCGCCTGTTCCTCGAGCGATGCGGCCGCCGCGGCCGCCTGCTCGACGAGCGCCGCGTTCTGCTGCGACACCTGATCCATCTGCGACACCGCGCGGTTCACCTGCTCGATCCCGTCGCGCTGCTCGCTCGACGCGGCCGCGATCTCCGTCATGATGCCCGTCACGCGGCCGATCGCCTGCTGGATGTCCTGCATCGTCGTGCCGGCCATGCCGACGAGCCGCGAGCCGGTCGCGACCCGTTCGACCGATTCGCCGATCAGCGTGCGGATCTCCTTCGCCGCGGACGCCGAGCGCTGTGCCAGCGTGCGCACCTCGCCCGCGACCACCGCGAAGCCGCGGCCCTGCTCGCCCGCGCGCGCGGCTTCCACCGCCGCATTCAGCGCGAGGATGTTGGTCTGGAACGCGATGCCTTCGATCGTGCCGATGATGTCGGCGACCTTCTGCGAGCTCTGGTCGATCTCGTTCATCGTGCCGATCACCTCGCCGACGACCGTCGCGCCGCGCGTCGCGATCTCGCTCGCGCTGTCCGCGCAGGCCTGCGCCTCGAGCGCGTGGTCGGCATTCTGCTTCACGGTCGCCGTCAGTTGCTCCATGCTCGCGGCCGTTTCCTGCAGCGCCGATGCTTGCTCTTCGGTGCGCTGCGACAGGTCGGTGTTGCCGGCCGCGATCTGGTGCGTCGCCGTCGAGATCGCTTCCGAACCCTGGCTGACCTGGCGCACCGTATCCGCGAGGCTGCGCTGCATGCCGGTCACGCCCTTGACCAGCTCGGCCATCTCGTCGCGCGACGACCAGCGCACTTCCGACGTGAGGTCGCCCTCCGACAGGCGGCGGAAATGCGACAGCAGACGATTCACCGGCTGCGTGATCGCGAAATGCAGGCCGATCGCGCAGCCGAGGCACGCGGCCAGCCCGAACGCGATCCCCGCGATCGCGCCCATCCGCATCCAGCCGTAATAGGTCTGCGCGGTGTCGTACACGTCCTTGCCGCGCGCGGCCTGGTACGCATCGAGCGCGTCGGTCGCCTGCGTGAGCGCGACCGACAACGGCGGCGCGACGGTCATCAGCAAGCGGTCGGCTTCGTCGCGCCGCCCTTCGCGGATCGCATCGATCATCGGCTTCAGCGCCTGCCCGATCAGCGCCTGGCGCGCGGCATCGAGGCGGCTCGCGGGCGGGCCTTCGTCGTCGCCGTGCGGCATCGCCGCGTAGCTGCGCCACGCCGTGTCAGCCTTCGCGAGATAGCCCTCGGCCTTCTTCACGAGTTCCGATACGTCCGGCGCTTCCGGATGCAGCAGCGCACGGTCGAGCGTGGTGCGCACGATCGTCAGGTTCAGGCTCGCCGCGGACAGCGCGGTCTTCGCGGCCAGTTGCCGCGTATAGGCCTCGTCGAGCGCGCGATTCGAGCTCTGCATGCCCGCGAGGCCGATCAGCCCCGATACGACGAGCAGCACGGCGACGAGGCCGAGCGTGGAGAAAATCCGCGTACGGATCGAGAAACGGGAAAACAGGGCGTTCAGGTTCATGACGGCACGTGAGCGATGAAAAGTGCCGCGGCAATCGGTCCGCGGCACTCTGGATTACGGTTTGCCTGCAAGAAACTTGAGTCCGTCCCCGCTTTCCGGCTGATCGTGGTCAATTTTTCTTTCGGGCGGGCAATCTCCTGTTACGACTGCAACATATCGAGGCTGAGCAGAAATTGACTAGTCAATCATCCATGGCTATATTTCGATCCAGTTTTCCTGCCATGGCAGATATCTCGATGACAACCGACACCCTCCTCACTCCGCCGGCCGCCGACGCGGCCCGCCGCGACGCGCCGACCGGGCTGATCGTCGCCGCGCTGCTGCTCGTCATGCTGCTGTCCGCGCTCGACCAGACGATCGTGTCGACCGCGCTGCCGACGATCGTCGGCGAACTCGGCGGGCTCGACCAGTTGTCGTGGGCCGTCACCGCGTACCTGCTGTCGTCCACCGTCGTGCTGCCGCTGTACGGCAAGCTCGGCGACCTGTACGGCCGCAAGATCGTGCTGCAGGCCGCGATCGTGCTGTTTCTCGCCGGCTCGGCGCTGTGCGGCGTCGCGCAGGACATGACGCAACTGATCGGGCTGCGCGCGCTGCAGGGGCTCGGCGGCGGCGGCCTGATGGTCGTCACGATGGCCGCGATCGGCGATCTGGTCCCGCCCGATCGCCGGGCGCGCTACCAGGGGATGTTCGGCGGCGTCTACGGCCTCGCGACGATCGTCGGCCCGCTGCTCGGCGGCTTCCTGGTCGAGCACCTGTCATGGCGCTGGATCTTCACGATCAACCTGCCGCTCGGCCTGCTCGCGCTCGCGGTGATCGGCATGGCGTTCCGGCCGCACACCGCGCACGTGAAGCACCGGATCGACTACCTGGGCGCCACGTTCCTCGCGACCGCCCTCACCTGCGTGATCCTGTTCACGAGCGAAGGCGGCTCGCTGCTGCCGTGGACGTCGCCGCAGCTATGGATGACGCTCGTGCTCGGGCTCGTCGCGATCGGCGGCTTCATTTATGAAGAGCGCCTGGCGGCCGAGCCGATCATGCCGCTCGACCTGTTCCGTCACCGCACCTTCGTGCTGGTCAGCCTGATCGGGTTCGTGGTCGGCATCGCGCTGTTCGGCTCGGTCACGTTCATCCCGCTCTACCTGCAGGTCGTGAAGGGCTCGACGCCGTCGCAGGCCGGCATGCAGTTGCTGCCGATGATGGGCGGGATGCTCGTGACGTCGATCGTCAGCGGGCGGCTGATCTCGCGGCTCGGCTCGTACCGGATGTTCCCGATCGCCGGGACGCTGATCGGCGGCGTCGCGATGGCGCTGCTGTCGACGCTGACGCTCGATACGCCGCTGCACACGATGTACGCGTACATGGCGCTGCTCGGAATCGGGCTCGGGATGGTGATGCCCGTGCTGACGCTCGCCGTGCAGAACACGGTCGAATTCCGGCACATGGGGGTGGCGACGTCGGGCGCGACGCTGTTCCGCTCGATCGGCGGCTCGCTCGGCGTCGCCGCATTCGGCGCGCTGTTCTCGCACGGGCTGCAAGCGCGGATGAGGCACGCGCTGCCGGCCGGCATCGAGCTGCCGCCCGCGCTCGGCCCGGCCGCCGTGCACCAGCTGCCGAACGCCGTGCGCGACGCGTATCTGCACGCGTTCGCCGGCTCGCTGCACGTCGTGTACCTGTCGGCCGCGACGGTGATCGCGATCGCGTTCGTGCTCGCGTGGTTCGTCGAAGATGCGCCGCTGCGCACGCACAACTGAGCGAGCGGCGGCTCGCGACACGACCGTCGGGTCGAGCCGCGTCGCGAGTCGCCCGCCCCGTCATCACGCCAACAGCACGACACCGCCCGTCGTCGCGCGCGACTCCAGCAACCGGTGCGCATCGGCCGCCTGTTCGAGCGGCAGGCGCGCGCCGATCTCGACGTGCATGCCGCCTGCCAGCCGGTCGAGCGTCGCCCGCGCGGCGTCCCGATACGCGCCGACGTCCCGCGCGATGAAACCGAGCACGCTCGGCCGCGCGAGCGCGATCGAACGGGCCGGCCCCAGCTCGTCGAGATCGAACGTCTGCCGCGTGCCGATCGCGGCCACCTGCCCGATGCTCGCGACCATCCCGAACGGACGAATCGCGCCGAGCGTGCGGGTCAGCACGTCGCCGCCGATTCCGTCGATCGCGTAATCGACGCCCGCACCGCCGCCGAAGGCACGCGCGGCCGCGACGAAATCCGCCTCGCGATAATCGACCACCGCTTCCGCGCCGTGCGCGCGCACCAGCGCGGCTTTCGCCGCCGATCCGACCGTGCCGATCACCCGTGCGCCGAGCGCGCGCGCCCACTGCGTCGCCAGCAGCCCGACGCCGCCGGCCGCCGCATGCACGAGCACCGTGTCGCCGGCGCCGACCTGCCGCACGCGATGCAGCAGCATGTAGACGGTGATCCCCTTCAGCAGCCCGGCGACGGCGGCTTCGTCGCTCAGCCCGTCTGGAATCGGCAGCACGCGCTCGGCCGGCATCGTGCGCAGGCTCGCATAGCTGCCGGTCGGCATGCCGGCATACGCGACGCGCTGACCGGGCACGAGCTCCGTCACGCCCGGCCCGACCGCGTCGATCACGCCGGCCGCCTCGACGCCGAGCGCGTCCGGCAGCGCGGGCAATGCATGCGCGCCCGTCCTGAAATAGATATCGACGAAATTCACGCCGATCGCGGTCTGGCGAATCCGTACTTCGCCGGCGCCGGGCGGCGCGACGGGCGCATCGACGCGGCGCAGCACGCCGGCATCGCCGTAACGGTCGATCCCGATCCGGATGGCATTGGCGGTTTGGGTCATGACGTTCCTCGTTATCGAATGAAGTGACACGATCATCCCATCGTGCATAATCGAACGGAATTCACGCTGAACGCCCATCTACTGTGCAAAATTCGACCGATCGCGATCCAGTCTCCTCACCCGCACTGCCGATGAGCTGGGACGACATCCGCTACTTCCTGGCGGTAATGCGCGGCGGCAGCCTGTCGGCCGCCGCGCGGGCGCTGCAGGTCCAGCATTCGACGGTCGCGCGGCGCATCGACGCGCTGGAGTCGGCGCTCGGGATCCGGCTGTTCGACCGGCTGCCGCGCGGCTGGCCGCCGACCGACGAAGGGCTGCACCTCGCCGAGCACGCCGCACGCCTCGAAGCCGACGCGCATGCGTTCGCGCGCGCCGCGCAAGGCGCGGCGGCGCTCGACGGCGTGGTGCGGGTATCGGCGTCGCCGGTGTTCGCGAGCCATTTCCTCGCGCCGCGCCTGGCTCGCGCGCAGCGCGCGTGGCCGGCGCTGCGGATCGACCTGATGGGCGAGATGCATGCGGCCAACCTGTATGCGCGCGAAGCCGACCTCGCGGTACGGCTGTCGCGGCCGAGCGAGCCGGGGCTCGCCGCGCGCCGGCTCGGCACGATGCGCTTCGCGCTGTGCGCGGCGCCGGAATGGGCCGATGCGCCGCCCGACACCTGGCCCTTCATCGGCTACGACGACGCGCTCGCGCAAACGCCGCAGCAGCAATGGCTCGAACGCTTCGCGGCCGGGCGCCGCTTTGCGTTCATCGCCAACGACCTCGCCGCGCAGCATCGCGCGTGCGCGGCCGGGGCCGGCGTCGCGCTGCTGCCGCGGTTTCTCGTCGACGATCCGGCCGCGCATGCCGGCGCGCCGCTCGTCGAGCTGACGGCCGCGCCGCGTTGCGACATCGAGCGCGAAATCTGGCTCGTCGTTCACCCGGACGTGCGCCGGTCGCCGCGCGTGCAGCGCGTCGCCGACGCGATCGCCGATGCGGTGCATGCGGCGGACGGCCGGTTGTAAGCCGCCGAACTCGCAAACGGCTTTACCACGCGCGGCGGCGGCCGGCATAGTAGCGTTTTGATTCCGACCGCCCTGCCGCCATGTCCAACGCTCCCGCCTGCGTCGTGCGCGACGCGACCGATGCCGACCTCGAGGCGATCCACGCGATCTATGCGCATCACGTTCACCACAGCGTCGCGTCGTTCGAGGAAACGCCGCCCGACGTCGCCGAATTGCGCGCACGCCGCGACGCGGTGCTGAACCACGGGCTGCCGTATCTCGTCGCCGAATGCGACGGCCGCGTGGCCGGCTACGCGTACGCGACGCCGTACCGCACGCGCAGCGCGTACCGCTTCGCGATCGAGGATTCGATCTACATCGACGACGCGCAGCGCGGCCGCGGAATCGGCCGCGCGTTGCTCGCCGCGCTGATCGCGCGCTGCGAAGACGGCCCGTGGCGGCAGATGATCGCGGTGATCGCCGACGGCGGCACCGGCGGCTCGACGTCGCTGCATCGCGCGTTCGGCTTCGAACCGGCCGGCCAGCTGAAAGCGGTCGGCTTCAAGCACGGCCGCTGGATCGATACGGCGCTGCTGCAGCGCCCGCTCGGCGAAGGCGCGAACACGCGCCCCGCCTCGCCCGAGCCTGCCCCGGCGCGCTAGAATGGCCGCATGTCAAAACAGACTCATTCCACGCCCGACGAGGCCACGCCGGATTCCCGCAACGAGTACACGGTCGACGAGCTCGCGCGCGTGTCCGATACCACCGTGCGCAACGTCCGCGCCTACCAGGATCGCGGGCTGCTCGCGCCGCCGGAGAAACGCGGGCGCGTCGGCATCTACGACGACACGCACGTCGCGCGCCTGAAGCTGATCAACCATCTGCTCGCGCGCGGCTACACGCTGTCGAACATCCAGGACCTGATCAAGGCGATCGACGAAGGCCACGACCTGCGCTCGATCCTCGGCCTCGAAAACGCGATCGGCGGCCGCTGGTCGCACGAGTTGCCGAAAACCTACTCGCTCGCGCAACTCGCGCAGATGTTCGGCCCGCAGGCGACCACGCAACTGTCGCGCGTGACCGAGCTCGGGCTGCTCGAACGGCGCGGCCTGTCGTTCGTCGCGAAAAGCCCCGCGCTGCTCGAGGCCGCCGCCGCGATGACGAAGGAAGGGATTCCGCCGCGCGAACTGCTCGACGTGATCAGCGTCGCGCGGCCGCATTTCGACGCGATCGCGCGGCTGCTCGTCGATCTCGTCGTGAAGCGGCTCGACCGCTATGACGAAGGCACGCTGCCGCCCGCCACCGACGTGCCGGCGCTCGTCGACGCGATCTGGCGGCTGCGCCCGCTCGCGGCCGTGTTCGTCGAAGGCGAGACGAACCGCGCGCTCGAGAATGCGGCGAGCGCGTATCTGGGCGGCCGCGTCGCGACGATTCTCGACAAGAAACTCAGCGACGAAGCCGCGCGGCAGTCCGGTACGAGCGATACGCAGGGCGACGGCGACACCGCATAAGGCCTTCGCCGTCATGCATGCGTGGGCTTTTCGCGACAACGCGCGCGTGTCCGGCTGGAGGAAAGGCCGACGTCCATTGCAGGTGACGACCGCCGCCAGCATGGGCCGGCAAATGGCCAGCAGCCGCGCCCGCGCGCATTCCAGCCAGACGGCGCCACCGCGCTGCGTCCGTCATCGTAGGCTACGCTGCGAAACAGTTACAAGATAACGGTTGACGCGAGCCCCAGCGACGGTTAGTGTAGGCACCGAAGTCCAAGAAGTCCGATTGCTGTTCATCAATTGCTCGCTCCTCCTCAGCGGTATTCGTTGTCCTCTCCCTCCTTGACGCTTCACGCGCTCTTTCACAGAGCAAATTTCTCTATTTTTTCTCAAGGAATCTTCATGGATACCGGTATCGTCAAGTGGTTCAACGACAGCAAAGGCTTTGGCTTCATCACGCCGGACAACGGCGGCGACGATCTGTTCGCTCACTTCTCGGAAATTCGTGCCGACGGCTTCAAGACGCTGGCTGAAAACCAGAAAGTGAGCTTCGAAACGAAGCAAGGACCGAAGGGTCTGCAGGCGGCGAACATCAAGCCGCTGTAAAGTTTGAAGGGCCCGGCCTCCCACGATGGACGCCGGGTCGCAGCGACATCCCCACGGAGCTTCGTCTCCCCAAGTTGGCGCGACCGGCTTTTCAGCTGCATCTGTTCAGTCAGCAGCTCGCCACGCGCTACACGTCTCGTTGCACTTCATCCCCCCTCTGGCCGCAACGCCTTATTTTCGCTTTCCGACTGCGTCTGATTCGGCTCGCAATGGCTTTGAATCGGCGTAACCGTGCGTATTTCGCACGGCACGCGCGCACTCGAACATCATTAAAATTAAAATGGACAACCAACGAATTCAGCAATACAACGGCTATGCCGTCCAACCCTCGGCGCATCGCCTGCCCGACGGAAGTTTTTCCTCCAACCTGCTGCTCGAACGCGCCGATAGCACGCACGGCGAAGGCCGCTACCAGTTCTATTCGCTCGATTACTTCGCGAGCGAGGCACAGGCGCTCGCGCATTCGGCACGCTGGGCGCGCCACTGGGTCGATACGCGCGGTTGAACGCCGCGCTACTCGCGAGATCCGCGCAAACGGTCATAAAAAAACGGCGGGCAACCTGCCCGCCGGCCTTCCGCATCACATGCCCGCTCACCTGCATCACCGCGCCGCCACCTTCTTCTGCCGCCACAGACACAGCAGATCGCAAGCCACATGCGCGGCCGCGATCGCCGTGATGTCCGCGTGATCGTACGCCGGCGCCACCTCCACCACATCCGCCCCGACCAGATTCACCGCCCCGAGCCCCCCGCACGATCGCCAGCGCCTGCGCGGACGAGAGCCCGCCGGCAACCGGCGTCCCCGTTCCCGGCGCGAACGCCGGATCGAGGCAGTCGATATCGAACGTCAGGTACGCAGGCCGCGCACCGACGATCGCGACGATTCGCTCGACCGCCGCCCGCGCACCCTGGTCATGCACCCACGCGGCATCGAGCCGCTCGATCCCGAGAAAGTCGTCGTTCCACGTGCGGATGCCGACCTGCACCGACGTCGCGGGATCGATCAGCCCTTCCTTCACCGCCTTGTAGAACATCGTCCCGTGATTGAGGCTGTCCGGATCGTCGTCGGCCCACGTATCGCAGTGCGCGTCGAAATGGATCAGCGACAGCGGCTTGCCGTAGCGCTCCGCGTGCGCGACCAGCAGCGGATACGTGATGTAGTGATCGCCGCCGAGCGTCAGCATCTTCGCGCCCGAACGCAGGATCGCGCGCGTATGCTCGACGATCGCCGGCTTGATCGACAACGGGTTGTGCGCGTCGAACCAGCAGTCGCCGTAGTCGACGACCGCGAGGTCGTCGAACGGGTTGAAGCCCCACGGATACGGATTGAGCTCCGCGAGCTGCACGCTTGCCGCGCGAATCGCGGCCGGCCCGAGCCGGGCACCGGAACGATAGGTCGTCGCGAGATCGAGCGGCACGCCGGAGATCGCGACGTCGATGCCGTCGAGCACGCGCGAGTAATTGCGGCGCATGAACGACAGCACGCCCGCATAGGTGCTTTCGATCGAGGAACCGTACGGCGTCGTGCGACGGATCGCGCCGTCGCCGTGAAGAAGTTCGGTCATGGTCGGACCTGTTTTCGTGGGGTGCCGGCGCCGGCCCGCGCGCTCTGAGGGCGCGGGCCGGGCACGGCATGGATTCATCGGCACGCACCGGCTCGCGCATCCGGTCGCGCGGCCAGGCGGGACATCGACAGCGACAGCGGCAATACCGCGGCGATCATAGCAAGCCGAATCGACGCCGTTGCCCCGGTTCGGCCGGGGCAACGCGCGGAAAAATCCGGCGGCGGCACCGCCGCCCGTCGCGGTCGTTTCCTAGAAGGATTCGCCGGTTTTCGCGCGCCCGTTCTTCCGGATAATGGCCGACAGCCGCGCCCTCGACGGCGCGGCGTCCACCGCAGACAACTACAAACCGGAGACACCCGCCTTGATCGCCACGCTTCCCGCCTCCTACCGCCGGCTGTGGCCGCTCGCCATCGCCGCGGCGCTGCTGTACGGCCTGTCGCTCGCCGTCGCGCCCTATCCGGGCCAGGCCGCCGCGAAAGCTGCGATGGGCATCCTGCTGCTCACGGCAGGCAGCACCTGCGGCGCGCCGCGCGAACGCGCGTGGCTGTGCGCGGCGCTCGCGACCGCCGTGCTCGGCGACGTGCTGCTCGCGCTGCCCGACTGGCCGTGGTCGTTCGTCCTCGGCCTCGGCGCATTCCTGCTCACGCACGTGTGCTACTGCGCGATCTTCTTCCGGTGGCGCGCGCGGCCGCACGGCTGGCGCATCGTCGCGCTCGTCGGGCTGTGGATCGCCGCGCCGGCGTTCTACGCGGCATTCTTCCCGCACCTCGGCGAGTTGCTGGCGCCGGTCGCCGTCTACATGCTCGTGCTGTGCGCGATGGCGAGCTTTGCGCTCGCCGCCCGCACGCGCGGCCCGCTGGTCGCGATCGGCAGCCTGATCTTCGTCGGCTCCGACACGCTGATCGGCGTCGGCCGGTTCCTCGGCGGCTTTCCGGGCATCGACTATCTAATCTGGGGCCTCTATGCGCTCGCGCAGGTCACGATCGTGGCCGGGGTTTTCCATGAGACGGCCGCCCGATCGATCCGTCCCTGATACCGTTTCAAACGGACCGTCGCGCGCCGGCGGTCCCGTTTCCTCGCTGTCTCGCCCTGCCGACGGCCTTTTCCGCTCATCCCGCATTGCGGAAACCCGACCGTTCCAAACCCCGCTCAGCCTTTTCCCGCCTGGCTTCCGGCCTTAGAGCGCCGCTTCTAGCCTCTTGCGGTTTCCGGGTTCACCCACTATCGTTACATCAAACAATGTAACATTCAAAAATGAGCCAAATCGGAGACACCCGGATGAATGCTCGCACGTTGCCTTTCGGTCCACCCGGCCATGACGGCCCGGACGAAACCATCGACATCGCCATCATCGGCACCGGCTTCGCCGGTCTCGGGATGGCGATCCGCCTGAAACAGACGGGCGTGACCGACTTCGTCGTCCTCGAGAAGGCCGCCTCGGTCGGCGGCACGTGGCGCGACAATCATTACCCCGGGTGTGCATGCGACGTGCAATCGCACGTCTATTCGTTCTCGTTCGCGCCGAACCCGCGCTGGACGCGCATGTTCGCGCCGCAGCCGGAAATCCGCGCGTATCTCGAAGACTGCGTGCAGCGCTTCGGCGTCGGCCCGCACCTGCGGCTGAATCACGAGTTGCAGCGCGCCGAATACGACGAAGCCGCGCAACGCTGGCGCCTCACGTTCGCGAACGGCAAGCGGCTGTCCGCGCGCGTGCTGGTGTCGGGCATGGGCGGCCTGTCGCGCGCCGCGCTGCCGGCGATTCCCGGCGTCGAAACCTTCCAGGGCCGCGCGTTCCATTCGCAGCAGTGGGATCACGACTACCCGCTCGAAGGCAAGCGTGTCGCGGTGATCGGCACCGGCGCGAGCGCGATCCAGTTCGTCCCGCAGATCGCGCCGCGCGTGAAAGCACTCGCGCTGTTCCAGCGCACGCCGCCGTGGATCATGCCGAAGCCGGACCGCAACCTGACCGGCTTCGAGAAATGGCTGTTCCGCACGCTGCCGTTCACGCAGAAGATCGTGCGCAGCGGCATCTACTGGATGCTCGAATCGCGCGTGCTCGGCTTCGCGATCCATCCGTCGCTGATGAAGAACGTGCAGAAGCTCGCGCTGCGGCACATCCGCAAGCAGATTCCCGATCCGGAGTTGCGCAAGACCGTCACGCCGAACTACACGCTCGGCTGCAAGCGCGTGCTGATCTCGAACGACTATTACCCGGCGCTGTCGCGCAAGAACGTCGACGTGATCACGACCGGCATCGACCATATCGAAGCCGACGCGGTCGTGACGACCGACGGCAAGCGTCATGAAGTCGACTGCCTGATCTACGGCACCGGCTTCCAGGTCGCCGATCCATATCCGCGCGGCGCGATCATCGGCCGCGGCGGCCTCGACATCGTCGACGCGTGGCGCGACGGCGCGCACGCGTACCTCGGCTCGACGCTGCCCGGCTATCCGAACTTCTTCATGATCGTCGGCCCGAACACCGGCCTCGGCCACAACTCGATGGTGTTCATGATCGAGTCGCAGATCGAATACATCCTCGGCGCGCTGCAGGCGATGCGCCGCGAGCGCGCGGACGCGATCGAGGTGCGCCCGCTCGTCGAGGCGCAGTTCAACAGCGACCTGCAGGGCAAGCTGAAGAAGGCAATCTGGTCGACGGGCGGCTGCAAGAGCTGGTATCTCGATCCGCGCACCGGCAAGAACACGACGCTGTGGCCAGGCTTCACGTGGCGCTTCCGCCAGGCGACCGCGCGTTTCTCGATCGCCGATTACCACGCGTATCGCGCGCCGCAACACGACACGACCGCGCGGCCCGCCGCCGCGCCGGCCGCTTCCGCTTCCACGTCCGCCGAAGCGGCCTGAGCCAGACAAGGAGCCAACGACATGAGAGATTTCGCCAACAAGGTGGCCGCGATCACGGGAGCCGGCTCGGGCATGGGCCGCGCGCTCGCGATCCAGCTCGCGCAGGCCGGCTGCCACGTGTCGCTCGCCGACAAGAACGGCGTCGGCCTCGCGGAAACCGAACGGATCGTCCGCGCGATCGCGCCGAACGTGCGCGTGTCGACGCGCGTGCTCGACGTCGGCGATCGCGACGCGATGTTCGCATGGGCCGACGACACCGCGAAGGAGCACGGCAAGGTCAACCTGATCTTCAACAATGCGGGCGTCGCGCTGTCGAGCACGATCGAAGGGATGGAATACAGCGATCTCGAGTGGATCGTGAACATCAACTTCTGGGGCGTCGTGCACGGCACGAAGGCGTTCCTGCCGCACCTGAAGGCATCCGGCGACGGCCACGTGATCAACACGTCGAGCATCTTCGGGATCTTCGCGCAGCCGGGCATGAGCGGCTACAACGCGACCAAGTTCGCTGTACGCGGCTTCACCGAATCGCTGCGCCAGGAACTCGACATGATGAAGTGCGGCGTGTCGGCCACCTGCGTGCATCCGGGCGGCATCCGCACGAACATCGCGCAGTCGAGCCGCGTCGCGAAGAACATGGTCGGCTTCATCGTCGAGAGCGAACAGCAAGGCAAGGACAGCTTCGAGAAGTTCTTCATCACGACCGCCGACGACGCCGCGCGCACGATCCTCGCCGGCGTGCGCAAGAACAAGCGCCGCGTGCTGATCGGCCGCGACGCGAAGGGCGCGGACTGGATGGCGCGCGTGCTGCCGGCCGCGTACCAGGCGCTCGTCGTGCTCGCGACGCGCCGCGAGGCGGCGAAAGCCCGCCGTGCCGCGCGCGGCGCGCCGGCGCCCGCCCCGCTGCACGCGACCTACAACAATGCAGGCAATCAGGGAGGTGAACAATCATGACGACCCCGAACATGATGCCCGTGCGGCGCGACATCCGTTTCGCGCTGCCGCCCGAACGCGCGAAGGACTGGCACGTGCAGGGCGTGCCGGTCACGCACTTCATGAACGCGCTGTCGCTGCTGTTCCCGGCCGGCGAACGCTTCTTCATGGATTCGGTGCGCAACTACCGCGACCGGATCGAGGATCCCGAGTTGAAGAAGCAGGTGCTCGGCTTCATCGGCCAGGAAGCGATGCACACGCGCGAGCACATCGAATACAACGATCTGCTGCAATCGTCGGGGCTGCCCGCGCACAAGCTCGACAAGCGCCTGTGGACCATCCTCGGCTGGTTCAAGAAGGTGCTGCCGCACTCGATGCAGCTGGCGATCACGATCGCGCTCGAGCACTACACGGCGATCCTCGCGAACCAGTTGCTGTCGGGCCACGAGCACCGGATCGACGGCTCGGTCGAGGGCTACCAGCAGATGTGGATGTGGCACGCGATGGAGGAAACCGAGCACAAGGCGGTGTCCTACGACGTATGGCGCACCGTGATGAAGCCGGGCCTCGGCAGCTACCTGCTGCGCACCGGCACGATGCTGACGACGACGGTGTTCTTCTGGGCCATCGTGTTCGACTTCCACGTACGCCTGATGCGCGCGCACCGTCGCGAACACGGCAAGTTCGGCGGCATGTGGCGCCTCGTGAAGTATCTGTACAGCCCGAAGCACGGCGTGTTTCCGAGCATCGCGCGCGAATGGCTCGACTACTTCCGCCCGGGTTTCCACCCGTGGGATCACGACAACCATCAGTACCTGCAGGAGCTCGACACGCTGCTCGACAACATCAACGCGACCAACGCGCGCTACGCGGCGCAAGCCGCCCCGCGCCGCGTGCCGCTGCACCCGGTGCCGCAGGCATGACGCCATGGCGCGCGCTCACGAGATGCTGACCGTCCAGTCCGGCGACGTGAAACTCGCCGTCTACGTAAGCGGGTCGCGGCGCGCGCCGCCGCTGATCCTCGTGCACGGCTATCCCGACTCGGCGGCCGTGTGGGCGCCGGTCCGCGCGCGGCTCGCGAAGCGCTACCGCGTGATCGCGTACGACGTGCGCGGCGCCGGTGCATCCGATGCGCCGCGCCGCCGGGCCGACTACACGCTCGAACGGCTCGCCGGCGACCTGAAGGCGGTGGCCGACGCGACCTGCGGCGGCCGGCCGTTCCACCTCGTCGGCCACGACTGGGGCTCGATCCAGTGCTGGGAGGCCGTGACCGACCCCGCGTTCCGCGGCCGCATCGCGTCGTACACGTCGATCTCGGGCCCGTGCCTCGATCACGTGTTCCGCGCGAAGCTGCGGCTCAAGCAGAGCCTGAAGTCGTGGTACATCGGGTTCTTCCATCTGCCGCTCGTGCCATCGCTGGTATGGCGGCTCGGCGGCGCCGCGCTGTGGCCGCGCTGGCTCCAGCTCACCGAACGCGTGCGCGCCGAGCGCGATCCCGTGCAACTGAAGAACGCGCTGAACGGGATGCAGATGTACCGCGCGAACTTCATCGCGCGGGCCCGCCAGCCGCGTGAGCGGTATGCGCAGGCGCCGGTGCAGATCCTGGTGCCGGTGCGCGACCGCTACGTGACGCCCGAGATGTCGGTCGACCTCGATCGCTGGCTCGGCGACCACGTGCGCGAGGAAATCGACGGCACGCACTGGATCGTGCTGCGCCATCCGGACCTGATCGCGTCCCGGATCGACCGCTTCGCGTCCGCGCAGGAGCGGCCGACGGCGACGAACGCCGCGGTTCAGCGCGCCGTCGGCGGCGCCGGCAGGCGTCTGAACAGCGTTTTGTAATCGACGACGAGCCCGTCGTCGTCGATGTCCATCTCGGCCGTGAAATTCCGGAAGATCCCTTCGTAGCGGTAGCGCCGGCCCGGTTCGATGCACGCGTAAGCCTGCTTGACCGGCGCGACCGTCAGGTCCGGCGTCGAGATGTACGCGACGTCGATCGGCCGCCGCTCGCCGCGCGCGAGCCCGAGGCGGCCGATCGGCAGCGAATTGGTGAACGGCGTCGCGGCGATGTCGATGTCGATGCAACCGTCGAGCGCCGGCAACGGGCGGCCCGCGCCGTCGCGCCAGTGGCCGGCGCCGTCGCCGCGCAACGCCAGCGTGCCGCCGCCCATCACCTTGAGCACCGCATAAGTCACGCGCCATTGCGCATCGCACTCGACGCGATACGCGAGCCCGTATGCGCGACCGTACCGCTGGCCGACCACCGCGCTTTCGACGACGATCGCGCCGCCGCTGCGGTCGAACGTCAGATGTTCGACCCCGTCGCCTTCGAGCGACGCCCACCGCACCTCGCGCATCGTTCCACCTCCCGGTTTCCCCATTGCGGGGCATCGTCGCACAAATCCTGACTATCCAGAATCCCCTATTCCGGCGCATGGGATTGTGTCCTATGCTCGCGGCTCGTCCTGTTCCGCCGCCATCATGCCTACCGCCCGCCCCGTCCCGCCGTCGATTGACCTGCGCATCCTGCTGCGCGGCATCGGGCAGATCGTGCTGCAGGCGCATGCGCTCACCGGCGCGCTGCTGCTCGCCGCGCTGGCGCTGACCGACCTGCGGCTCGCGTGCGCCGCGCTGGTCGGCTCGGCCGCCGCCAGCATGACGGCCGTGCTGACGGGCGCCGACCGCCGCGACGTCGGACAGGGCCTGCACGGCTTCAACGGCGCGCTGGCCGCGCTGATCGCCGTGCTGTTCGCGCCCCATCCGCTCGCCGCCGTCGCGCTGGCGCCGCTGGTCGCGATCGGCGCGGCGCTCGTGCAACGCGCGATGCGGGTGCCGCTGGCCCGCTGGCGCCAGTGCCCGTATTCGGGCCCGTGCCT